>JAABUK010000836.1_pt1 | contig 62240 bp, 80 predicted proteins | sample 5559141 | NCBI WGS metagenome assembly JAABUK01 (sample SAMN10711869, study PRJNA513367) | rock metagenome | isolation source: Antarctica rocks | place: Antarctica: Victoria Land, Pudding Butte nord | collected 2016-01-03
TCATGTTTTCATAAGTACTTAGAACAATTGGATATTTTGTTTGACATTTTCAGACTACTGGTCCAATGGTCATGGTTGGCCCCAAGACCTTAAAATCTAATGAATGAATGAATTGCCTTGCGCTCAAGCGATGCGTGCAAATTGTCGCCTGTCATGCTACCATGATTTGGTGATGCAGTACTTGTGGCAAGACAGCAATGCCGTGGAAGACTGTACAACAGCGCCAAGGTACGCGTGCTGGTCGTCTTGGCGGCATGGAAGTTTCTGATCAAAGGAATTTATTCTTCCGGTTCTGTAGTTCGTTTCCTGATCGCAGTAGTGGGAATTGTGTGAATATGCAAACAAGGGCGTCCTTGAAGGCACAACAGAACAACACGCCTGGTGAGTGTCACTGCTCGACCAGTCCAAGAAAGTACGAAATTTCTGTTTGACATGACGTAGCTCTGTTTCTTGGAGTGCAGAACTCAATGCAACATGTCTTGAAACAACCGCCTTAAGTATGAGACAGATTCTGTGTCTTGGTGATGTTTGACCACTGCAGCAACAGTGATCACTTCACTTAAGACTCCTGTTCTCCCCTTTGTAGGTCTGCAGGTGGATACCAGAACGACAGAGGATTACATAAATCAAGATATGAGCCACAATGAGTCGCCATCCGGATATCATGTTTCACACGGCACGTCACAAGACAATGATGCTACAGAGCCAGAGGGTTGTGCACGCACTCGACCCTGGACCCACAAAAACCCTCTTCTGCGCCAATTTCCATGGCCAGACGATGAAGACATGGACTACACACCGCCACATGATGCAGCAGCCGATTCTCAGATGGCTGACGTGGACATCACCACGCCTGAAATTGCAGACATAGCTTCTAGAATGGACATGAGAAACACTGCTGCCCAGGCCCTCCACGTAGATCAACAAAGCAGGGGGTCCAGCCTAACAACATTAGCCCCACATGCAATGGATGCAGTATCGCCTCATCATAGCACAGTACAGAGGCAGCAGGTAATGCGGCGCACTTTTGCACAGTAATGGTGCTGTTTACCATATGCAAACTGCTTAGCATGTCCATACCCAGCTGCAGGCAGTGCCTTGAAAAGATGCAGGTTCTGGGTGCGTCTGCTTTGCATCCATGTCACAGGCCTTACACATGTCATTACACATGCTGCTCTGTAGGGCATGCAACTGCAACATTTGAAGAATAACACTCCTCACTGGTGATTTTGCAGGCAAACAAACGATCAGCTGGGCTAGACTCCTTCAAGCTTGCCAATCATGATGCAAACTGCATTGTGCAACAAATCAACCAGGTATGGGAAAGGCGAGATGCCTCTCAGAGCCAAGCAGACACACTAAATGGCAAAATCAGACAGCTTGAGGCTGAAGTAGCAGCAGCCAAGCAACAAGCAGCTTCTGCAGAAACAAACGTTCAGATGGCAGACACAGAGCATCAAGCCCTCAGTCAGCAATTAGAGTACATGCTGGAGACTGTCAGTGCCATGTTGACAGCAATGCAGAGCGTCAAAAGGCGGAAGCTGAGAGAGGATGACTCACAATGACTTTTCCCAAGCTGGCAGTATCTTTTGTCTTGGTTTGGCAGCTACAATACTTCAGCTATTTGGCCATCTCAGCTGGCACACGACCAACTAAGTTACTTAGGCCACGTATCGATTTACAGCAATGCATGAACAGACACTGAGCTTTTGATCATGTACTTGATTTCAAGTGGCTGTCCTATCCCCTTGATAGATTGCATCTCAGATACACGTTCCCAAGGATACACTACTTCGACTTGTCAATGATGTGGAGTGCCTTGTGTATACATAGTGCATGATAAGGCATCTGATTTTTGAGTGGCCGTCTGCTTGGAACAAATGTTTTGGTGGGCCCCACAACAAGTGTTATGTTCATATCTTGCGGCTGCATGCCATCCACATGTTCTTGAGGGCTAGTTTGCAACATACAATGCCTAATGAGAGCCTGCACTTGAAACATCTCCTTCACACTGGATGGAGAGGACTAACAAGCACCTGGAGATTGGCAAGGAGCAGTTGAGAAATACTGCCATTGCGCTGCATTCGACTGCACAGAGTCTAGCTTTCGTGCTGAGACGTCAAAGTCACCCTTTCTCTCACACGGAGTTTCAGGTTAGTCACTGAAATAGATAACTCCACCAGCGAGAGCAGCAATAAGTGCCCCGGGGATAGCATGAAACCATCCAAGTTTCCTAGCACCGGCGCGTGAGAGATACATCCCATCTGTGCCAGCGACGACTATGCCGATGACGGCTAGGATGGTGGCCATCTCTGTCCAGTTGTTTTTATGTGCGAAGATCAGAAGAATTATCCCCGTCGCGAGCTGTCGGACTCCCATGAGCGAGACGTACGACATTGTTAAGCAGCGATCATAGTGCAAGATACTGGTCGGCCTGGACGTAACTGCGCCGTTATCGCCAGTAAGAGACCCGACGGAATTTATCACCGTCAGAGGCAGCCCAAACAACCTTGAGAACCCAACAGGATCGACAACGGCTTGTGCGCCGGTAGCCACTGCAGATATCGCAAACATCACGCTGACCGTCTTGAAGGTAGGTAGCAGATAATCCATTGTGGGATGTCAGTGATGCACTCCTTTCTGTCGTCCCCACTCATGCGCAGAGCGTCTGTCTGTGCCGTGCTGAGGTTGTATGCTGCTGCATCTGACCACGAGTCATTGGACACAAGCAAATGTCCGTGGTGTAATGATTTGTTACTGCACCTGAAAAGGACCTGAAAAGGACCGATAGACTCTTGGGTGTCCACATCTCCACAGATTATGAGACAGCTTAAAGATAGATTTTTAAAATATATATCAACATTGTACTTCAGAATATTGTAATTCAATATTGTAATCCAGAGAGAAAAGGAGGGGGGAAAAGATAGAAAAAACTGACAGCGCTGCTAGCAAGACAGAAACAAGACAGACAAAGAAACGCAGGTAAATGGCCATGAATATGATATGTACATCAGGAGCTTTGGACATCATTTTGTTTACAATAAACCCCCTGATGTTCTGCCCATGTCCTTGGCCTCTGCATCTGAAGTCACCAGACCCCACTGGGGTTCGTTTGCAGGCATCGTCTGCTGTGACGCTCCTTGTAGAACATATAGACATCTGTCACAATTTCAGCCAACGCCTCGTTGCATGTGCAAGCCCGTTGCTGTCATGAACTGTATAGATCTCCAAGAGCGCTGAACGGGGTACTCTGGCCTTATGTGTGCATGTGATGATCGCTGTTGTCATGATGGACAGCAGTAGCTATTCTTGCTCGCGTCCAAGCCTATGAACAGCAAAACATGATGATTGCGTGCAGGAGGCAACATGACTAGACACCTACTGTACAGTCAAAGGAGTACCTTCTTGAGCTTTTCAAATAGTTGTCTAGTGCCAAATGTAGTCAGCTCCAATTTTGGAAATTCGTCATTGTCGCTGTGAATCACAATCTGCAGCAATATAATAGTCATTTCACAATGCAATTATGCATGTCACCCAGTATGAAATGAGCGATATCTATGCTCACTGTGCCTCTATCACAGCACAGCTGCCAGACACTCCTGTGAAAGTGGAGATCAATGATTCTTCGCAAGTCTAGGGTTTCCATACTGCTCCCACAACAGCCGTCTGTAAAGACAAACAACTGCTGTGGTACAAAGTCAATGCAAGCAACAGCATTATCTGCATTTGGAATGCTTTTGTGGGACTTACGTGTGAGATCTATGCGCTGTCCAGTGATATGCCAGTGCCCTGCAGCAGCAGAAAACACCATTAATGCAACAAGGTTAAATGCAGTAGTCAAAAGTGCAACATCAGCTGCTCAAGTTGGCAAGCGCTGATTAAAACATCTTTAGCAGCCTATCTCGCCAGAACTCACAGCTTGAACAGCAGATAGGAGAGCAACAGAAGCAGGCCGCTGGACAGCCCTGCCAAGTAGTCCCCTCCCAAACAACGTGTTCTGCATCGTCAGCGCCAGGGCCAGAGGTCGATGGCTGTGCTTCTGATCTGTAAATACGATCATTCAATTCCTACAGGTACTGCAGATATAGGCGTGCATCTGAGTGTATTGAGCTTTACCTGTCACGATTCGCCTCAGTCATGCTGGCTTGCTGTGGGCTCTGCAGCAGAGGCTCTCGCATGTTGTCGGACTTGCTCATAGTTTCGCTGACGGTGACAATCGCGGTCCAGAAGACGTCCCTGAGACGCCCGATAGTGACAACCTTGCTTGTGTGTGTGAGGATATTTAGGGAGACGAACCGGCGCATGTTGAGTGGCTTCATGCAGCTTCAGCCATAGCTTCAGCATGTCAGAGCAGAAAATTTCCCATGTCAATGAGTGCAGCTGTTGCCTGTTGCATTTGTTGCAAATGATGTCTTGTCAACCCAGTCTTGGTTGACGATGATGTTGTGTCACCAGGGAGGAAAATCTTTGAGTTTAGTCTGTGATGGAGTATTTGGTTGATGAAGATTCTGCACTTTTCGCTATGATATCTTCGTCAGACCATCTCAGCCTTAGCCACCTGGGTTTAGGGTTTAGGGCTAAACCCTAAGGCAGCAACAGGTGCGCAAGGTCGCTGAGTTGCGTGCACATCTTGCCTCATGATAATGAGTTCCAGGCTCCTAGGAGCAGGCTATGCATATGATGCAGTACATCCAATCCACTGTCATTTGTCAACCCTGCCGTTTAAAAGCACAGCCGTGCTGTGCAAGAATGCGCAGCGCAACCTCTACATGTCTCCAACAATGAAGCAGAAACGTCACCAATTGGTCTGACCTACACCTGACATACACTTGTGGGACTACACAATCTATCCTCGCTTTAAGCCCTCCAGGCTCACTGCTTCCCAGCCTCCTCCGTGTTTTTGGCTTAGCAAATCAAGTGCTCACAGCACACACATCCAATAAGAACACCCAACTTGCCTAGTACAACATGGGCAATGCATGATAATCATGCAGACATTTGCCCAGCTACATTGCTGTTCTCATCTCCGGCCACTTGTCCAGACTGAATCAACACCCTCTTGGCTTCACCGACCTGCACAATGGCAAGCACTCATTGCATCCAGTCCAGATAGTGACTGGGTTACAATAGCCTGGAAGGCTGGCACATACCAAAGAGTTTGGATGCAAAGCACAATCTGGCAGCTGTGGACAGCACACCAGCCTGCACTGAAACTTCATTGGACAGCTTTGACAGAAACATAGTCTGTTGTTGGGAAGGCATGCTAACTGCTCTAGAGGGACTGAACGAGGTGACAACATGTAAGCACCATGAGCATGCATCTCCAGCACTCCCAAGACGTACTGCCATGCTAAAGTCAAGGCTGCACATTTGCAATGCAGATGGAGAAATTATCATGCTTGCTGCAGACATGCACGATATGCTGCAATTATTGTCCTGGCATGCCTTTTCATCAACACCATCTGAAATTCACACGCTGCACACCTGACAGGCAACCTGATGCAAAATTTCTTGGACAGAGCAGACCACATGAGGGGCTCTGATGCAGCATGCCTATCAATATGTCCAGCACACAAGACAACACAATGTGTTGCATGCACTCCACTTCATCTGTGCGTTAGCAGACAAGCTGGAGCTTCTGAAGTGTGTCATGTGGCAACAGCAACAGGTGAACAGATGCAGCATACCTTGTCCTGACAGGCAACATGGTCCTCAATGATGGCAATGACATCACCCTCTGACATCTCCAGCAGCATGCCGGTGATCTTGCCAGCCAGATCAGGCTCCATGTTCAGCACCAGAGGGTACAGCTCCTCACCTGCTCACCACTCACATGTCAGCAGCAGACAAAGTGCAGGGCAGATGCTGGCAGTACACAAATGGCAAGCTCTTGGTGTTACAGGGGCAGAAAGTCCAAGCAACATCATGCACACAAATGGCAAGCTCTCAGTGTTACAGAAGCAGAAAGTCCATGCAACATCACGCAATTTGACAGTTTTCATTGTGCAGACTGGCTGTGTGTGATTTGCTTGTGAATGTTCAGTACATAATGAGCCTGCAAGCGTGAACACTGGGGCTGCAAACACAGTGTTTGGTCTCACGTGTTATAGCTTGTCAAGCAAACAAAGCAGCGATGCACTATTGAGCAGCCTAGTCGCACACAGCAATGTACACATTCAGGTTTCATTTGAAAACATTTACGCTGTTCTAAACTCTTACCAAGCATAGTGCGCCGCTGGTCAGAATCCTGAGTGGCAGCCAGCTTCTGGGTGAGTGCTGAAGCAGACTGGCCGGGCAGAGAAGCTGGGAGAGCATGGATGGCACTGGCGCTTGTGCCGTTCATCTGCAGCTGGGGTGCCCCTGCCATCTGGGGGGGTCCTGCCATGGGGCCAGGGCCCACTGAGCTCATGTTGGGCATTCCCATTGGGCCATCACCCCTACCCCCTCTGCCACCCCTTCCAGGCCCACGGGCACCAGGACCCTGATGCCAGAACAACTTCTGTCAGTGTTGGACACAGAAAACACACACTTGACAGCGTAAGCAGCATACTGTATTATGTTACATGATTTACCACACGGTAGACTGCTTTGTGCAACACGCTGCAGGATGCAACAGAGTCAGAACAAGATGTTATGTTAGATGACATGATGTAACAAACATGTGCATGCTGACTAGCCACGCAACAGCGCTTTGAACTAGTGTAGTTTGTACATCACACATATGCACATGTGACATGATGTGACGGTAAGGGCTAAATACAGATCTTGGCTCAGCTGGCACAGCATACAGCATTCATGCATCAGTGGCAGAGTGAGCATGCTATGCTACATCTGGATGTCTGCTGACACCGACCCTGCAGCTTTGGTCCAAGAGCAATACAAACATGTCATCAAGCCTAATATGCGCAGCTGCAAGTAAGAGGCATACGCGCAAGCACATAATATCAGCAGCACTGTAAATAGCATTGCAATGAGGACATACACCCACCATGCGGCCGGCAGGCTGACCCCTGCCTCTTGGCCCCATACCCCCCCTGCCGGGGCCCCCATACATTGGGGGCTGCGGTTGCTGCATCATCGGTGGCATCCCATAGTTGCCATAGTTGTTGTTGCCATAGTTACCATAGTTGTTGTAGTTGTTCATCATGGGGGGTCTACCCATGCCTGGCATCATACCCCCCTGCAACCAAATAAAGCTGAGACAGGCATCTGGTATAGCTTTACCAAACATTGAGACATACAAGCAGGCTGTCCTCTTGCAGGGCTGTTCATGCAACAAGCTGTGCAATCACACCTCATGCTCTCTCAACAGTCTACATGAGTGGTAATGCTGCACATGCAAAGGTGCTGAACATGCAAAGGTGCTGTACATGAGTACAAAGTGCTGGGTCCTCTGAGGGATGGTAAAAGTTTGTGGTTGCTGCATTGGGACACCTCAGTAAATGCAAAGTGCACTTATCAGCAGTCAAGACAGAAGCATCATGCAAGCAGCAGACACACAGCTCATGGCAACACACATTACACAGTACAAATTGCTGAAGCAATACTGTATAAAAGTTACCGGCATGCCGTTGGGGGCGCCATAGGCAGGGCGCATGTTACCCCCCATGCCGTTCATTGGGCCGCCGTACTGGTTGGGGTACCCATAGCCCATAGGGCCATTCATGTTTGCCTGTGGCCCTGCAATTTGACAGAATGCTCAAGACATTCTCACACACGTCAGCTGGTAGTTGTTTTATTTGGGACCTATGCAATGCCTGGCATCTTGCTTACTAGCTGTGTCTGCAGATTTTGATGGCCAAACTGACATGCCTGGAATTGACAGACACAACTTGTTGCCCAGGCATGTATGCAAAGGCTTGCTTGCAAGGGCGATAATGCCAAATTCAGACACACAGAGCAGGCAGTGTGGCAAGATTGTGAACAGACACACAGTGACACACACAGGCCTGGCCACCCACACCTGGACTGGGCGCTCTAATGGCGAGCAAATCACATCTCAAATGTGGCAGACAACAAATGTAATCAAATGTGGCAGACAACAAATGTAACGCACAGGACCAGTAATGCAGAGGTGACAATGTGACACAGGACAGTCAGGATTAGCACAATAGTACTATTGGCACCGGCAAGGCTCAGTATGGAAGCCACAACTGATTTTGGTTGGAAGGTGACAAGGCAGGGGCTGTGTGAAGCTTGGTGTGCCCGGGTTTTGGCTTTCTGGTCAACGAGGCAAACACACCAAACTTATCCTTTTGCTCATGGGACTCACACTCAGTTTGAAGGTCACAGGCAGGATGCTGCGGCATCAGCAAGCAAGAGGCAGAAGATAGACCAGTGGCTGGGCTGTAGTGGGAGGTACCTGGGCCATAGAAAGGCATGCCCATTCCCATCCCCTGCGGATTCTGGAAATTGGCCTGTGGTTGCTGGAAGTAGGTTTTCAGGCGGCGCTGCCTGTCAGATTTCTTCTGCGCTATGGCCACATACAGCGGCTTGTTGTTGACCAGCTTTGTGTTCATTTCATTGATGGCCTTGGTGGCCTCTTCTGGGGTGGACAGCTGCACAAAACCCACCCCCCGGCTGATACCTGTGTTGGGGTCCCGCAGGACCTTACATGACATGATGGTGCCAAACTCCTGCAAGCACATCAACCTGAAGTCAGAAGCCAGGACAGTGCATTGCTGCAGTGCAATGCTGCAGTGCAATGCTGAAGTGCAACAATGGACCCCATGCTGCATGATGAAGGGCAAGAGACCCCCACAAAGTCTCTTGCCCAGACCCGGTGCCTCAGCCTATGCCAAAAGCTTGCAACTTTTGCATGACCTGAGCATGCTGAGCTGCTATAAAATCTCACAAGCTTGAACATTGGCTTGATACACACCACAGGCTGCTGCTAATAACGCTGGACATTATGTTTCTCAACTCAAATTGGAATTCTTGACGGATGTTCATCCTGGGACCCTGCAACATGATGCATGGCCTGATTGTATCCTCATGCGCACTGATACACAACACTGTGACTCAGCATCAGTGCACAACAGTATACAATCAGGCCATGCATAATGTTGCAGGGTCACAGTATATGAAACAGATATGAATTTCACGCTGCTGCTTGTGCATTGCACAAGGGCCTGCAAATGTGTGTGTTGCAGCATGACTTGGACCACGAATGCCTGGTAGTTGGCCTGCCCTGCGTTGCTGAGTTTGCCTGCAACTGTTTACTGCAACTAGGGCACTTGATGAGGCGAGTGACATCTGGTGAAGCTGGTGGCGTGTCTCAACTGAGATGCCGATGGCTGGTGAGATGGAGACATGATGCCGCCTGACTGTTTGTGGCAGAAGCCAGGAAGCAGTCTGTTCATGTAAGCAGCATGTTTGCACCCAGGCCGATGGGGCCTGTCCATCATGATGTGATGACTTTCAAAGCCTAAGTATGCGTGCATTGCTGACCTGGCCTACAGGGAATGTCTATAATGAAGACTTTCAAAGCCTGGGTATGCATGCACTGCTGGAATGGCCGGATGTATGCAATCTTTCAGCGCCTGATGCATACCCACCCTTGCATCTAAAGCAGATCTGCGGGTAGCGTAAAGCTAGCTGCAAGGTAGAACAGACAGGAGGCTGACCTCAAACAGCTGTCGCAGCTTGTCGTCAGTCTGGCTATCATCCAGGTTCTTGATGTACAGGTTGCTCTCAGCCAGCTTGTCCTGCTTCTCCCTCTTGTCCTGCACCAGATACACTCATGGGGTAAGGGCTTGGGGCACAAGTCATGATCTGCCTTGGAAAGCACCAGATGAGTGCATGAGTGCATGGGGATCAGGTGCAACAACATGCACAGCATTGAAGGCTGTCCCACATAGTACTTTTGCTTCTTCCTGCCAAGGATGTTGAGAAAATGTATGCATCCTTTACCAAGTGAAAGCACTTGCCAGATTTGGCCTGGTGATGTGTAACTGTAGGACCAGTTACTCAGCAAGCTGTGGTGTGCAGGTTGCGTCCCTTTCTGTTCTTAACATGAGTGTTGCAAGACTGCATCTGCAACACACCTTTTCAAATTTGGCTTTGAGCTCAGCTTCTCGCTCAGCCTTCTTCTGGGCTTTAGTCACCTCCCACTCAGTTTCCCCCTGCTTGTGACCATTCAGCTTTTCAACAGCCTCATGAGCGTCCTCTGATTTCTCATAATTCACAAAGCCAAAGCCCTTGCTTTTGCCCTCATCATCTTTCATGACTACAGCACTGCTGAGGGTACCGATGGCGCCGAAAACCTCTTGCAGAGTCTCATCTGTGACTGACTCATCCAGATTTTTGACATACAGGTTCGTAAATTTGTCGACACCTGTGTCTCTGTCTTCACGGCGTTTGAAGGGGCCAACAAAGACTTGCTGCCCAACAAGCTCTTTGCCATTGACAGTGTCAATTGCTGCCTGTGCTGAGGCGTCGTCCTCATATTGGACAAAACCATGCCCTTTGCTTTCACCTCCAGGACCAGTGGCGATCTTGGAGCTCAGGATCTTGCCAAACTGGGAGAAGGTATCGTACAAAGCTTTGTTGTCTACCTCAGAGGACAGATTCTGTGACAAAATGAGGAACTTGGTTAGGCATGGCTAACGTGGTATGACATACTGGTGCTAAAAACACAAGCAACAAGCATGAGGAGGCGTGAATATGATTTGGATCTACGAAAGCCAAGATATCGTCAACGTACTGCCCCGTGTCGCACTCGTCATTTTGAATACCTTGATGAAGATGTTTCCCACGCCAGACTTTCTGTTGCTGGGATCTCTTTGACTAGGCATGACTCGAATGGCCTTGCCGTTCACCTCGTAATGGTTTAGATCCTCCAACCCTTTCACGGCTGCACAACACAGGACGATGAGAACAGGGTGAAATGGTTGCCAAGGACAGTGTACGACTGTATGGAGTCTCACCGTCCGTGACCGACTGGTAGTTGACATAAGCATAGCCCAAAGACCGCCTGGTCAGGGCATCACGACACACTCTAACAGACTGTACTTGCCCAATCTGGGCAAACACTTCGTACAACTGCTGCTCTGACACATCTGGTCCTAGGTCCCCGACCCATAGAGAGCCGTTTAGAGGGTGTGGTGTTGTGCTGGGTTCATTCTCTGCCATGACTCCTAAATGGTGTGTACGCTCGTACGGTGGTCCCTAGCACCCACGCCTACCTAACAACACTTCATCCGGCCTCGCGGACAACACCTGGCGGCCAGTTTGACGCCCTCCGGCAATATCTGTGACTAATCGTTTAGTCAGCAGTGAGCTTTGCAAATGTGAGCATGGACAGCTGCTCAGCTTTCTTAGCCAGTTTTACGGTAGTCTTCTGGGTCAATGTGGTGTCAAGTTCACGACACGATGATGCTGCTGTGACTTTGTGCGACAGACACGGTGACGATGGTTAGCGTAACAGCCACAGAGTAAGCCATGCTGCGTAGATCACTGCAGAATTACGCCAAAGTCAAAGCAGCCTCAAGTCAGGCAAGCAGAGGTAGTAGCGAATACGCAAGCTGCAAAGAAAATGTCCCGGCTGTCAGTGATGCCAACACCATGGCTGTGCCGAAAACGGCGTCAAACCAGCCAGGCTGTGATAGAACACCCACCTCTAGACTCGACCAGACAAAGGCCGCTGTGCTGTCCTCCCAGTCAAGCAAAGGATTGGCTGAAGTGGTGCTCACGGTGAGCTGCACCCGAGCTTATCTCGCCTGTGTGTGGCTCTGTGTAAATGAGACTGTGACAAGTGTACATGTCTGTTGTGCAGCCAATGTCTGCTAGCGGCAGTGTCAACTCAACAAGAGGAACAGTAAGCATGCATCGCAAACAAAAACATGCCGAACAAGCACATGCTGACTACCTGCATTGACTGCTGTGCGCTTGCAGCCAGTGCTATTTGCAACCAAGAACAGCCTCAGCGTGTTTGGAAGCCCAGCTTTAATCAGCAGGGACCAAGAGCAAGCAAGCAATGGAGAAAATATCAAGGTGAGCGGCGCAAAGCAAGCAAGCAGTAATCTGCAAGCTGCCCTTGCTCAGCAGCATCTGACCTGTCGCTACATCTGTTGATGCAACCACCCCATGTCACCACAGTCTCCTCTCAAAAGGGATATGTTGGCTCGAGGTAAGACCGTTCAGGGGTGACTTACAGTCTGTATGATACACAGGTGGTGATTAGAGTCAGACCTCTGCAAATCAAAGGCACTGGTGCGTCACTCCTCACCAATGTGTGCTGTCATCATAGGCATATAAAGAAATCACCTACCAAGACAAACTAGCAGACTGTCATGTGCAGTTGTCAACACTGCCAGCATAATGATAAGTCTATCCAACCTGGCAAGCGGTCTCTATGCTCTTTAGCTTCAAAGGCTTAATGACAATTGCCAAATGGCTTGTGTTGCAGCACCTGAAGAATGCCTGAGACTGTCAGGCTCCAAGGCTGTGACACTGCTGGTTGGCTCAGATGATACTACATTCACATTTGATCACGTGGTGGGCCCACAAACTACTCAGGAGCAGTTTTTCCGAGGTACAAATTCCTCGTCTTGACGTTGTCCCAGTTTGCTTCTCACACCGTGGCATGCAAATTCAAGTGTGTCATTTGTGGTGTGTGAGTATCACCTGCTATATTCGATTACTGTGTCTCACATCCTGATCTCCCAGACTCAGCGCCTGGGCAAGCTTCAAACGCTAGCTGACTTTACACTTGCATGGCACATGTTGCAGCTGCACATTCACTCATTGAGGGCTGCCCTGCTGGGATGGCATAACACACGCCTTGCAGCATCAATGCTGTGGGTGTGACTGCAGTTGTCGGCCGCCCCATGGTGGAGAATGTCTTGTCCGGGTACAATTCATGCATCTTTGCCTATGGCCAGACAGGCAGCGGCAAGACTCACACAATGCTTGGACAGCTGAGCCCGTCAGCCTCTGGTGACACCATGCCTGAAGAGGTGACTTTGCTCAATGGCTTAGCCACACACCATATCTCATCTTTGTAGCAGCTTGCACGCAATCAACAAGCTACCTGCATGTCTTGAGACCAGCTGCATTCGCTGCCCATGACATACTTCAGCCACCTCCCACCATTGCCCAGCAGACACAAGCAGACACAAGGGGGGCATGCCTGTTACTGCCGCCCTTGTTATTGCGGCCATGCAATAGTTATTTTCCTCTGCATAACAACTACAGTCCCTGCATTCATCCATCCCCTTGAGGGTCTGGTTCCGATTTTCTGCCCTCCATCTGTAGAACCCATCACCCTATCATGTATACAGTTGATATCACTGCATAGCCAGTGCCTCCAAGGATTTCAGGGGTGGATGCATTCAGTGAGATGACCTATCCTGATGAGCTGTTGCGTTTTCTGCAGGCCGGTTTGATTCCACGCATCTTTGCGTATCTGTTTGCCTGCATGGAGAATGTCCAAAGCAAGCAGGCAAGCTCACTTGCTCACTTGCTGCATGCTTTGATGGGTCATTGCAGAGCCTCAGTCGATCCATCCTGCTGACTTTGCATTGATGTGCAATTAATTTGCTGGGCCAGCATGATCAACCCGGCAATGCTATGCGTGCTTACTGCCACTGTCTGCCTTCACCTTCAGCTGATCCCAGTTGCTGGCAATGACCAGAACCAAAAAGCCCAGACCCTCAAAAAGCAGGGCTGCAACATTGAAGCCTGCTTCCTGCAGCAGTGGGCAACTTAGGGCTACTGATGGTTGCACAGTCGTACAGCCTGCTGAGTAGTTTCCAATCAGCTGCTGCCAGCCTGATGATGTACAAGTGTGTACACCATGTTATACTGTCTGCCCCTGGAGGACCTGAAAACATGGTGTGTGTGGTGTCACAGAGGGAAGGCCGGGAGGTTTGCTTCCTGTGCAAGTGCAGCTTCCTGGAAATCTACAAGGAGGTCATCACAGACCTGCTCAACCCAGTGGCCACACGCCTGCACATCAGGGAGGACCTGCAGCAAGGTGTTCATGTAGAAGGGCTGTCGCAGGAGACTGTCACATCTGGTAAGCAAACCCAAGGGACATGGGCACACCACTGCTGTGATGACCAGCATTTTGCAATGCATGCTGCAGTGCTGGTCATTACAGCAGGAGGTGTGTGAACAGCGCATGATGTTGCACAGCTGCCTGCCCTCGTCACAGGTTGTATAGGAGACAGCCTGGATGTGACTGCTTGTGCATGGGAACTGCAGCACGATGCTATGCGCAGTCAGCTGCCACTTTCTAGTGTACGCCCTCTGTCAGGGCATTCAGCTGGAACACTGGACAGGGATGGATGAGGGACCACTTCATCCATGCTAAAGCATGTGAACTGAGCAGCATTGAACCTTGAACTGCATAGGAGGTTTTGAATGAGTGACAAACACCAGGATGTCACATGGACAATGCATGCAAACTGATTGCATCGGGGTTGTCTGTCTGTCGCTCACCTGTGTGCATGGTGTGTAGCACAAGCAGTGATGCGGCTGCTGTCTGCTGGAGCCCAGAACCGGCATGTTGCCGCCACCAGGGCCAATGCTGACTCCAGTCGCTCTCACTGTGTCTTCACGTGCGTGGTGGAAAGCAAATGCACAGAGGATGGAGTAACTAGCATCAAGACCTCCTGCCTCAACCTTGTGGACCTAGCAGGTTGGTCTACACCACTAGCTCAAGCAGCCTTCTGGCCAGCACTCTGGTTGCCATTACTTGCTGCCCAAATCCCCTGCTTGTCTATCGATCTGCTTATGTGCACCTGCCTATGACAAGCCTGCAGCAACGCTCAAGCATGTGCAGCAGCACTGGCTCAAGGGGAAGCTGCTGTTTGTTGAAAGGCACAGTTCTTGTTACAGGCAGCGAAAGGCAGAAGGTGGCGGAAGGCGAAGGGGAAAGAGTGAAAGAAGCTGGCAGCATCAACCGCTCCCTTGCCAGTCTGGGCTTGGTCATCAAGAAACTGGTGGAGGGAAATGGGCCAGGGGCTCCCGCCACCCAACAAACCCACATACCTTACCGAGACTCCCGCCTTACTTTCTTGCTGCAGGTGATGCTGCTCTTGTCCTTGTTGCATGTTTGGTGCATTCAATACATGCCATGTTGTTGACGGCTCTGCTGATTGCCCCTTGATGTCATCTGCCGTTGTTATGACTACCCTGCTGCACTCATAAGTGACTAGTTTGAAAGCTTTGCCTCTGGCAAATGTTCTGTTGACCTCTGCTTTTACTTGCACTGCCATTTTGGCTCTTGGACAGCAGAGAGCGTGCATAAATGGCCAGCAGCGCACAGTGTCTGAAATGCAATGAGCAGCAACAAAATGTAACAGCCATTGCTCTTGCTCAATTGGTCTAAGATGCGCTGATCAGCCATGACACATCATCATCATCACCATTGGCATTGGAATGATGCCCAACATCAGCCAGCATCTAGGCCTCTTGCATTGCGGCGACAGACTGTACTGGCCGTGCTGTTTCTGACAAGAGAATTGCGACAAGATGACATGATCAAAACATGTGTGGCAGGATTCGCTGGGGGGCAATGCCAAGACTGTGATGGTGGCCAATGTCAGCCCTGCTGCTGCCTGCCTCAAGGAGACTCACTCCACCCTGGGCTTTGCTCACAGGGCCAAGATGATTAGGAACAAGGTCTGCCTATCTGCCTCACCTTCAAGCTGACTGCACCACTGGTTGTCTGTCTGTTTGCATGAACGCTGCTTCTGTGTATAGGTCAGTCGTTCTGTCTGTCTGTCTGTCTGTCTGTCTGTCTCCTTGCTTGTGCTCACACTGTGCGCAGAGGTACTGTCAGTTGTAGTTGATCAACACGGGTTTGTTTGGGTGTTTAGGCTGTCGTGAATGAGGACACTACAGCTGATGCACTGTTGCTGCAAAAGGAGAATGAGCGGCTCAGGAAAGAGCTGGAGATGTACCGCCAACTGCAGCAGGTATGCTTGGTAGCAAAGACATCATTTTGGCTTTGGCCACCGGACTTGACAATAGTTGAGGACAGATTGTTTCTCCTAGCAACATGCGTATGATGGAATGTTGCTACTACTGGTCCGAGGGCTTAAGTGTTGCGGCATGCGTTGCTTCAATGTCTGGATGACCTGTGCTGTAATTACTTTCTGCAAGGGTATTGGGTTTGTGTACATTGACTTGTGCTGCTAGACACATGCAAGGGAAGATAGCGGTGCTGACTCAAAGCGCCAGAAACTGTGCTGATGCTCAACACAATTTCCAAGTGTCTGACTCATGGTGATGTCTGTCTGTGTGTACATGTGTAGCATAAGCAGCTGCTGTGTAATTACTGCACAGAACCATTCGCTGTATCACATGCTATAGCACATTCTGTAGGCGCTGCTTACTGCAGCATCAAACAGGTGAATCTGCTGTGCTCAATGTGCCTTCCAGTTTGCGTCCGTTGTCTTGGGCTCTGTTTGCTGCCCAAAACATTTTTATTTGCTGCAGAAGTGACTGTCAAATTGCTTCCGCAGGCGTGCACACCTACGCCACCTAGACGGGAAAACACTCCATTGGCAGTTGCAAAAGTGCGCCAAGAGGCCGAGCTGGCTGAAGCTGAGGTGGCAGCTGTGTGGGCAGGGCAGCTGGCGGCAGCCCTGGAGCTGAACCAGGACCTGGAGGACCATACTGTCAGCCTACGTCAGCAAAATGCCAGCCTGAAAAGGTATGGGAACATGGCACAAAGCAAGCAAATTTTCACTCCCAATGTCACCTGAGAATGAATCCAAACCTAGTTGTGTTGTACAAAAAAAGTGGCAGACAACTCACAAAACAAGTGTTGTTGCTTGTCATGCAATGTTAAGACAAGCTGGACACAAACCAAGGCGCTGTTGGCTTCACTGCAATGCTGCGTCCTGCTATCTGCATGGCATTCCCTGATTGACACGCAGGGAGCGTAAGGCAATGGAGGAGGAGGTGAAGCAGATGCAAGCAGATATGCAGGCTCTGGTTGAGGCTGATTTGGATGCACAGCAGGTATGCACAGCAGGCCTTTCATCCCTGCATGGAAGTGGTGTATCAAGCACTCAAGCGCTGCGGATTGGTTGTCTTGCAGCAAAATGACGCATGCACATGGTTGCCAGCTACAGCTGTTGAAGGTCCACGTTTCTGTCCACCCATCAGTTACCTGGCTGTGCTACACCCTTCATGAATGCTGATCAGGCAACAGTCTATAGCATGTATGCGCTCAAGTTGGCTCCTGAAGCTCAGCGCTTACCTGGTACATCAACTTCTGATAGCACCACAACCATGCGTCACCAACATGACCGCATCGTTGACAGCTGTGCTATGCCTCAACAATGTGACATTGTCAGCTTGCCCCTCTCATGCAGCGTGCTCAGGCAGCACAGGCTCAAGTTGAGGCAGTCACTGCCCAGGGCAGACAGCAGCACAGTCATGCAGTGCATGCTGCAGCTCAGCTTGAGGAAGACTCAGCCAGTGCTGGTGATGCTGCATGCATGCAGGACACCAGCTTGGTGTACAATCCTGCTGACACACAGCTGATCAGTCAGGTAGACTGTCCTGCTGTCGCATTTTGCGTTACATTATGCTGAACTAGCAGGGTGTGTCTGAAGCTTCTTTGGCTGTTTTGCCTGCCAGGGGTTGGATTTGTGTACAAGTGTCAAGCAAATCTGCATCAGTGCATGATGTCAAGTTTGTATCTCCGTTACGCAGTGCCTGCTGTCAAGTGGAATTAAGCATTGCAATACATGATGAGTCTCTTTTCTGGTAGTACTTTGCATGCATCTGTCTATCTGTGTGAACGAGTATGCATGTGTCCTCCAGGTGGCAACCTTGAAGACCCAGTTGCAGAGTGCCAGCACACATGCCGCAGAGTTGAAGCAGAGGCTGGCTGGGAGCGGTAGGCTCCTCTGCCAGAACTGTGCAATCTGTCTCTGTCTAGTTTGTTACTTACTTGCATCAAGCTGCACCCACACTGATCAGTCACTCAAGCATAGATTACCTGCAGACAATGTGTGGCAGCCAGGCCAGTAGTTTTGCACACAGCTCATCTTTGCAGACCACTTACAACCACCAAGCATCTTGCTTCAGTCATCCAATTCAAAGGCAGAATCTGCCTGCTATGTGACATGTGTCATCGTCGTGTGCAGAAGCTGAAAGGGACAGTCTGGCAGTAGCTGCACAGCAGCTGCAGCAAGCAATGCAGCAGCAGAGCCTGGCGATGCAAAATCTTGAGCGGGACCATCAAGCATCACTGCAAGAAAGAGATGCCCTGAGAAACAAGAACGGGCAGCAAAAGGCTGAACTGCAACAGGCTGCTATGACCATCCAGCAATTGCAAAGTGCTGCTGCTGGGTTGGCAGATGATCTGCAGTCAGCAAGGTCTGCTGCTGGCCGCCATGTTGGGCAGCACACTGCTTTACGCCAGTTGTCTGCTGAACATGAGGCGTGTATGGCAGAGCTATCAGCAAAAGCCACTGCTGTGGATGAGCTGAATGCCAGCATGGCCCAGCTGCGAACTGAGCTGGCAGCTAGCACAGCACAGCAAGCACAGCATGAGCAGGACAACACCCAGCAACAGGCAGAGTTTGTGGGACAGGTGATTTTGGTTTTGCTTTGTCATGGACATACTACAGCAGTCTCAAATGATGACAGGCAAAATAAGCTGCTCTGTAACAGTGCTTAGCATGCCACTCAGTGTTCTGCTTTTACCTGAGCACTTTTACCTGAAAGTTGCCCTGGCTGTCTAGGTGTTGCAAGAGCTGCAAGTTTTGGAGGCAGCTTTGGTGCAAAAGGCAGAAGAGTGTGAGTCCTATGCACGGCAGCATGCATCGCTCAAAGCACAGTCAGACATGCAATCTGAGGAGTACGCTGCTGAACACAGCGCACAGGCAGCTGCTGCTGCACAGCTGCAGCATGATCTGGACGCTCAGCGTGCTCAGCATGTGGACCTGACAGAGAAGCTGTTGGCACTTGAGGCACAAGTGGCCTACAAGCAGCACAAGCTTGATGCATTGCAGAAGGAGGTCAGCAGCACAAATCTCAGCAGGGATGCTTTGCAGGCAGACTTGATTCAGCCACAGCAGCAGCGGACATCTCAGAAGTTGCGACTGGAGATCAACTCTGTAGCTGATGAGCTGCCTGACCATTTGGTTGAGCAGGCAGAACCGACTCAAAGGACCAGCCAGGAGACTCAGACAAGCTTCCAGGACTCAGATGCCAGCAACAGGCTGCAGGAGCTGCAACAGCAGCTCACACTGGCAGCTGAGCAGCACGCAGAGTACAAAAGCTTGCAAGAGCAGCTCATGCTTGAGGCTGATGCAAAGCTTCAGAGTCAGATGCAGGCAAGGCAACGTGGGCAGGAGCAACTGGAGGCTGCAGCAGATGCCCTCAAAGCCAGCAGGACTTGCATAGACAGCTTAGAGAGCGATGTTGCAAGGCTGCAGTCAGAAGTGCAAGCGTCTGTTGCCGAAGGCTGCAGCTTGCACAAGCTGCTAGAACTGGCTACCTCTAGTTCCCATGAGCTCAGTTCAGAGAAGCAGCGCCTGGAAGCTGCCTTGACAAGCTCTGAGGTTGTCACTGAGGACTTGCAAAAACAGCTGGATGTTGCTGAAGCAAAGAGGCTTGAGTCCATGCGAGCCACCACCGCAGGCCAAACATTGCTGCATGAGCTGCAAGCAGAGCTGGCTGCAACACAGGAGGACAAGGCTGCTCTTCTGGCAGTCCCACAGGCAGACGCCGCCGCTGTTTCAGAGCTTCAGCAGGCGGTGCGGGACCTGCAAGCACAGCTGTCAGACCACAGCAGCGCCCGGCTAAGTGCGCAAGCAGCAACACAGGCTGCAAACACAACGAACGCCCAGTTGTTGAGCCAGCTCGCAGAGGCACGACAGGCGGTCGAGCTGGCAGAGGGTCGGGTGCGTGAGCTATGTTCAGACCACCTGGCGACACAGGAGCAGCTGGAGCAGGATCGTGACTCACTGATGGAAGAGGTCCTCAGCGCCAAGGCTCGCGCGGCAGATCAAGAGCGGACGGTCCAATCCCTTCGAGTGGCCGCGGAAGCCACAGCTCGTGAAAAGATCCTGCTGACAAACCAGCTTGACTCCACAGAACAGCAGCTGGCCATTCAAGCCCAGGAGCTGCTGGGGCAACAGCGGGAGACACAGCGCTTGCAGGCTGCCCAGAAGGACCAAGCAGTGTACCTGAAGAAGGCTCAGCTGAAGGGTAGCTCCAATGAGCATGGCTTGAGGGGCCTGCAGCAGCGGCTGCAGGAAGCCCTCCAGGACAAGAAATCAGCTGAGTTGGCGGTGCAAAGCATGCAGGCAAGACTGCAAGAAGCAGAGCTAGCTGTTAGCCAGGCAAGACAGCATACTGACATGCTTGGTCGCCTGCAGCTGCACATGACAGACGAAGACAAATTAAATAGTTACAAATCAGCTGAGCTCAATAAGATTTTCATGGCAGGATGACAGCTCAGATGGACAATACAAGCCCAGATGCAAACAGTCCAGAAGTAGCAAGTTGTTTGTTAATTTGTGTGTCAGATGGCTCGTATATCACAAACTCAAAAGAAATATATGAACTGATTGGTTCATGCTGTCTATTTACGCCTCTTGTGCTCCAAGCAGCCCAGCTTATTGCAATTCACTGTGTTTGAACTGTATGCATGTAGACTGAGATGAAGGCCCTTATGCATTATCTGGTATGCTCTCCTCAGTGGCTGTCTCAAAGCCTGTAACCCACCAATGCCCACTCAAAAGCACTCTGGCAGGGGTTGGTGAAGCACCTGTATGATGCCGCCAGTTTTGTTGCCTGTGGATGACATGTAGAAGCCGCGTTTCTGTTTTTGCTGTCAACACTGAGGGCCATTGTTTGCTGCACGCCTGCCTTTCAGGCATGCACTGAGTGAACAAGTAGACAGTGCTGCTGTCTTGTAGCATTTTTGCACCAGTGTCTGTTTTGAGCTGCTTCTGCTTCCCTCGCAGGCTGAGCACATGGGTCAAGACATGCGCCTCAGTGTACAGAGGCTTCAGCCTGATGGCACAGACAGACTGGGCATTGTTGACGACTGCCAGCGCGGGCTTCAGAGTTCAACAGGCAGTGTGCACAGACATCGTCAGAGCACACAGACCTCTCTCCAGGTATGTACCACCGCTTCATAGTTGCCTGTCCATTGAGCAGTCAGGGCTGTGGCAAAGGGCCCTGCCCAGCCTGTGCTGCAGTGCACCCACATAGCCCTTTTAGGTGTGATCGATGTCACGATCACTGCCCGGGATACTTTCAGCGCCGTGCATTTTGTCAGCCTTGCATTGCTTCTGCCTTGCTTGGTATAGGTTGGTTCACAGTCAGTGTTGACTGTCTAGAGACTTTCTGCCTTGACCCGAGTCTAAGCAGTGTCATTAGGGCATAAGCACAGCTGTTTACAACACAGATGTTATCCTTCAGAGATGCGTTTAGGAGCTCTGCATGTATAACATCATGATCAATACACTTGATCATGCACATTCAGCCACACCGTGTCCTCTCCTGTCTTGATAACTTGCCGGCTCTTGCTTGTTTGAGTCAGCACTAGTGTCAATGTGTTGTAGGCAGAAGATGGGCAGGAGGCTTGCTGTCACCCAAAGCATGATGCTCAGAGCTGTGCATACCCTCTGTCAGAAGCTGCGGCACAGACAGATGAAGTGATCCCAGAGCAGCAGTCACATGTTGCCATCATGGAGCAGCAGCTGTCAGAAGCAAGGGCTTTGCTGGTTGCCACTCAACATCAGTTGTCACAGAGCCAAGACCACCTCAACAGGCTTGGCTTGGAGCATCAAACCAGCATCAGCACTCTCCAAGATCAGCTCACCATTCAAACTGCGACAACTGTAGAGGCACAAGCAGCAGCACAGCATGCTCAGCATGCTATGGATGACTGCAGGCTTGAATGCTCTCAACAGCTCGACCTCCAGGCTGATGAGAAGCATGATGTTCAGCGTGAGCTGGCTTCAACAGAGACTGCTCTACAAGCTGAGACTCATGCATTACAGCTGCAGCAGGCAGAGTGTTGTCGGCTGTCCCAAAAGCTGTCAGGTCTGGAGCAGGAAGTGGCAAGCATGAGTCATGAACGCACTGGCCTGACTCAGCAGATCAGTGATCTGACTCAGCAGCTGTCAGAGGCACATGAGCAGCAGTCAGTGCTCTTGCGAGAGCTTGGTGATGCTCAGCATCATTCAAGGGAGCAGCAGAGTGTCCTTGACAGCCTAGCTCATCAGCTTGCTCGCAGCAACAGCACCACGCACAGCTTACAGGATATAGTGAATGATCTACAAGCACAGCTTGCAGCTGCAGCTGAGCAGAATGTTGTTCTAGTCGAGGAGATGAAGGTGCTCCAGTCCAAGTGTGCTGATAGCAAGCTGACATGTGACAGCTTGTCTACACAGCTGCAGACTCTGACTGAAGACTCAGCCTGTCAGGCTCAGGCAGTACAGAGTGAGCTGACTGAGTTGAGGTACCGTTCGGTGACGGTGCTTCCGCAGCTGAGACAGCAGCTGCAGGAAGCCCAAGAAGCAGGTGCCAGTCTGGAGGCTGCTGCTGAGCAGCTACAGCGCGCACTGGATGCTGCCCAGGCAGGTAGTACTCACTTGGAGCAAAAGAATGACAGGCTTGGTGAGCAGCTCAACGCTCAATCTCAGGCTCACTCCGCAACCAAAAATAGGCTGGAAGAAGAGGCAGAGGACCTGACTCAGCGGCTGAGGGCTCAGGCAGAGGCGCACTCAGCCGAGCTGTCTCACATGAGCGCAGCGCAAGTGAAAGCCCAGTCCAGGGCTGAGCAGCTTCTCACGGAGCTTCAGGCCGCTCAGCAATCATGTCAAGCCTTAGTCAGGCAAGCTGGTGAGACAGAAGCCAGGGAGGCAGGTCTGAAGGGCAGCCTGCAAGACAGGGACGACCTCATACTGGATCTGGACAACCAGATCAAGGTACAGCTGCAGACTTGCTGATAAGTCTGCCACTGTGACTGCTGCTGTCCAAACTGCTGCTTGTAACTGTGATGCTGCTGTTGCTGTGGTTCACAGCTGCTTTGGTCTGTCAGTACTGGCTGCTAAGCTGCAGCTCAGGATATTTGGGCAAATAGCTGCTGATTGTCATAGTAAATTTCACTGATGCACAATTCAAGGGCAACCTAGAGCAGCACATCTTGATGTCTTTATCTTGACTGTACCTAGATTGTGGCATGACACTCAGTGAACAAGCTACAGGTGTCACACAACCCATCAATTAAAAAGCTAATCATGCAGCCACTTGCGCTTGTGATCATTGACATGACACTGAGTACAGTCCTTAGTTGGAAACTCATGACTCTACCTGTGATGTGTTTCGGCACTCAATCACAAGCTGTTGATGCATCACCCTCTACATCATGATGAGTATGCAGGCACTCGAGGTTCAGATCACTGGGGCATTTGCTGAGCATGAAGCCAAGCTAGGGCAGCAGCAGGAAGCCCTGGCTCGGCAGAGCCAGAAGGGTCTTGCCACCATGCAGGCTCGTATCAATGCCCTGCAGGCCACCGTTGCTGCTGACTCAGCAGAGCACGCTGCAGCCTATGCTGACCTGCAACGCCACAATGAGCGTCTGCAGCGTGACAAGGAGTCTGCATACGCCAAAGGTGATCCATCTTTCAGTGTGCGTCATATTCCAAGTACAACATGTATCTGTCTGTTTTTTGCACATGCATTGACAAGCAGCGGGCGCAGCCACAGTTGAAACAAATGCATCACCACTTACTGCTAACGCCACACAGAGAGTCGCCATTTCCATTACACCTGGTAGTTGTAAGTTGTCCTCAGCCTCACACACCGCAGCAGTAAGGCAAACTGCAATACGAGGTATGTAAGGTGGTGGCTTTGACAAACCAGCAGGACAGCACAAACCAAACTCCGGCCTTGCAAGGTTGCATATCAAAGCTACACCATGCAAGTCAGAGCAGCTTGAGCCAGTCCATGAAAGAAAGACAAGAAAAAGACTATGCCTTTTGGCATCAGTTCAATGAGAAGCCCAGTATTATACGGGGCTGCCCAGGGATTAAGAGGTATTGATGTTGTTTGAGCCCGCCCCATTGTTCCTCCTAACCAGTCCATGCTGTAGACTCAGACTCCACCAGCTGCCTGTTCAATCAGACTCTTTATTCAGAACTGTCAACACAAGCTCAGACGCACTGCCTTTGCATGCAGTCTTGAAGCAGCATGAGACACTGGGCAAGCACATTTGAGGGGATGCTGCGATGCAACACATTTTGAGCGATGGTGCGATACAACACATGGTTCTCTACTGACATGAGTGTGGTGTGCAGTTGCTGCTATGCAGCGGCAGGCACAGTCTATGGAGGGCAGGGCCCTTGGCGCTGAGCAGACAGTGGCAGCCCTGCAGCAAGACTTGGTCAGCTGGCAAGGCCGCTACAAGAAGAAAGACTGCGAGCTGGCCAGTCAAACTTCCAAGGTGCACACTGACTGCTTGAAGTGTCTTTGCTGCATGGTTGCTGTTTGCAACACCCGCAGACGGGTGCTGCAAAGCTTTCAAGTGGACCCCAAAACAAAAATCATTGTTACATAAGACGCACATATGAAGTGATTGACACTGCATTATTTACACATCTACAAGGACCAATGCATGGAGTAGCAAATAAATAAGTTTCAAGCTAGCTCAATGCTTGAGCTAGCTTTGCAAGCAGTAGAGGTTGCTCAAGCCAATCACTAGATGCAGTTGCCTGCTGCATGCTTTTTATGACAGTCCATCCACATTAGACCTGTGGGTCGCATGCCACTGCTTCTTGAACAATTGCCCCCATCAAGTTGTTGTCACGCCAAGCTGCCAAACGTGCACAGCAAGGATGAAGTTGCTGATGCTGTGCGCCGCAAAGCTTGTGAGGGGCGTAAAAACCGCATCTTTGTGCTGTCAGAGTGCTGACCAGTGTTAATCAGATGGATTCTGGCGCAGGTAGCAATGATGCAGAGCTTGCAGCAAAGTGGTGCAGAGGCGCAGGCAGGGCTGGCAGCTGCAAACAGCAAGGCTGCAAGTGCTGGCAAGGCGCTCAGCCAAACACAGCAGGAGCTACATCAGATGCATGATGCCTACAGGTCAGAGAGGCTACACACACACACACACACACACACACACACAAACACACACACACACACACACACACACACACACACACACACACACACACACACACACACACCACTTGCAGCTTGCAGCTTGCAACTTGCATGACACAGACATTGCATGGTCACATTACAATGATGAGTTCACTGGTGGCTCAAGTGGGGTCTCAAAGTGGGATCAGAAGTAATATCTCCAGTCCTCATTGCAGATGCCATATCCTGAGCGTGGGGCTTTTAAAGGTCTTGCTTGTACAACTGGCAATATTGTTGACGGATTTGGGTGGACATGTTGCCCAGGACTGTGGTTCACATGAGAGCAACATGCCTTGTAAACAGTCTGTCCGCTTGTAGTTCATCTACACACAGCTTTGTGATGACTGAGAGGCTGTCCTTGAGGTTGAGAATGCCTTGGGCTCTCAGAAGCTTGCTGGATGATGGCATCTGGGCTTGTAGCACCCCCTCCTGACCATGCCTGTGTTTGCTACAGTGCATGATGTAAAGGAATGCAAAGATGTCTGCTGATATCCCACATATCATTTGTCTTGTGCTTTGTATCATTTTCTGATTGCAGCTGCAGGACTTATCATTCAAGTCTGTGTGGCACCTGTCTGTTTGCATCAGCGGCTGGGTCATGAATGCAGGCGGCGTGAGGGGGAGGTGCAGAGGTGGAAGGGCCTTGCCAGTCAGGCCAGGGCTGAGGGCCAATCCCTGCAGGCCAAAAGGGATGAAGAGGCTGCCCTGTATGCTGACCAGGTATACATGCACACTTGCGGTGCGCACGCACTCTCACAGAGACACGCACATGCGCACCCCCTCCCCAAGTGCTCTTGTTTGCTGAATACGCCGGGGAACACATGGGCTACATGTACAGGGACGCTGTATTTACTCCAGACTCCATACAATAGACATGATATTACAATTACAACAGGATGTTCAGGGTGAAAACAGACAAAATATAGGAAGAGTGTCTGCACATTTCCTTTATACAGTTTTGCCTTGTCATGATGGCAAATGAAAACTGCCTGAGACTGCCTTTCATGTTTCTGCTCATGTGCAGGTGCAGCAACTACAGGAGAAGCTGAGTGACGCTGCAAGAAGCAGCAGCTACAGCAGCACCAGTTCTCTTCTGCGTAAGCAGTTGGCTCAGCTTCTACAGGAGCGTGAAGCCATCTTGGCGCACAACCACCAGTTGACAGGTCAGCCTGTCACTTCTGCTTACAAAAGTTTGTGCCTCTTAACCGCATCTGCTTGAATTGACAGGTGACAGATCAGCGCATCATTGTATGTTTGCTCCATGCGTTCTTACAGATACGCTGCAGCTGCTGGGTGCTGTATATGCTGCTCTAACAAACTGAGCAGCCTTCTTGATGGCTGTTACTTGACCTTCAGTCACACATTGCGCTGAAGCAGCCAAATTAGACCACATCAGCACACAGTATTGTTGAAACAGCACACAGCTGCCTAGATCAAGCAGCTGACTTGCTGACTACGTGCAGGACAGTTGGAGGTGACAGCTGGTGAGCAAGACCAGGATGCCCTTCTGCAGCAGCAGCATATAGCTCTCACTGCTGAAAAGGTGGCTGCTGTTCAGGTCAGTGACGCCTTGCTGTGCTGTTCACTCATGGAAAAACGTCTGCGACAACTGAAGGCACAAATGAAGGACCACTTCAGAATGTAGCAGTGATGATGCCCGCCGTTCATAGCAACTGATACACAAAGCAGAGTTACTCACATTGAGTAACACATCAGGCATCGCCTGTGACAAATGCTGGGTGTCAGATCATGCACACTGCATGGGACAATGACTCACAGCGCAGAGCAGCTTCTGTGATTGCATGCAGGCTGTTCAGCAGCAGCTTGAGCAGGCCAAGCTGGAACATGCAGCAGTCATGTCTCAGCTGAGAGCCTTGCACAGCTCTGCTCTTGAGGAGGTGCGCCGCCTGCGCCTGAATCAGAAGGCTTGACCCCATGTAGCAAAAACAAAAAGAAAGGTTCACCCTTTTCAACGATCGTAATGGGAGCCTCCTAAGGCGGCAGCCCGGAGCTATTGACCCCATGTATACAATCAGACAGTGTTTTCGTACATTTACGCTGCACTACATCACCATTTTCGTCATTGGCAATGCTGCCTAATGGGGCACAGTAGTCACTAGAGTGGCAGTTGAATTGCAACTAGCTGTAGCTCTTCTGCACTTGGCTTCACATCGTTGAGTTTGTTGCATTTCTGGACAAGCTACTGTGATGTACCATGTACACGTAAACACCTGTCTCACCCTTTGTGGCGGAGACGAGTCAGGATGTAGTGCAATCAGATTCTGTTTCAGTATTCAGCACATGACACGACTTCATCAGTACTTGGGTACTTTCGAGCTATGTAGTCTTGTGACGCCATTTCAAACAACATATCGTCAAAAATGGTCGTCCATACCTGACCATCCTGGTCACACTGCAAGTCCATGATCTGTCTCAGTACACTGCAAGTTCATGGTCCATATTCGTATTATTCATCTATACTCATTCACATTCACTATGTTCATTCAATTCATTCTACTGCATTCAAGCAAAAACAAAAGAAGAAAAATCAAAGCAAGTTTATACACAGGTGCAAGTGCACAAGGTAAAAGCAAAATGTAAAAGCGAAATCTCATCCCAACCCAATAAAACAAAGAGAACAGCACCGGAACCTTGTGCTGCAGACATTATCGGCCAGCTTCCATCAATCACTCTGAGAGCATGCTTGCAAGTTCTGCAGCAGCCACTTGTACCTGCAAACCACACCACATCTCAGAATACTCAGGACTGCTCAAAAAGCAGAATGCTGAGCAAATTGCAGGGCATAGTGCATGCAGGCATATGTAATACAAGCATGGTAGACTGCTGATGCAAACCTGCAATGCGACAATGGATCAAAGGAGCTGTGATAACAATGAGGAAGCAGCAGACACATCAGCCGCATGCATGACGCACCTGTTAGAGGTGGGCGAACCAGAAGGCGAAGCAGATGAAGAATCAGAAGCAGAAGCAGAAGCAACTGCTGTTTCCTTCCTCGATGATGTCCTTCCTCGATGCTCTGTCTCTTGCAGCCCAGACGCTTGCATATCAGAGTGCCCCTCATGACTCAGATGCAGCAGCTCCGCCTGCCTCTGCCTGTTCAGAGTCTCTATCACAATGGCAGATGCGAGAAAGCCGTGGTTCTGCTGCACTTCAGGCTCAGATTGCAGCGTGATCTGTGCCCAGGTGTGCTGTGCTTTGGCAGCTCTCTCCAAGGCTGCAAGAGACTCCGTATGTACACCAAGGCCAAAGTGACCGGCCGTCTGACTTGCATGCTTGCTGGCTACAGGCTGACTACCCTGAACCTGCCAGGTCTGACCGGCTGCTTTGCTTGCATGCACACCAATTTCATAATCCTGGGGGGCTGCAGACGCATGAGCTACATTCTGCCAGCTGTGACCAGCTGCCTTTGATGCATGCCTGTCAACGCCTGTAGTGGCTGTTTGCTGGAAGTTGTGCGCTGCGCTATAGCAGGCGCTGTCGCCTGGCATGCTGACTTGCATGCCACAGTGGCCTGTCTCTCTCAAATGCGCCAAAGGCAAGCCTTTGCCTTGCATTCCTGCAAGAGAGTCTCACAATGATGCTCAATGCAACCAGGGTGCACTGACCTAAGCTGTGAACATGCTGCTTTGCTCTTGGAAGCTGGGCAAGACAGATGCTGGTTGGCAAGGTGGGAGAAATTCCAGCTCTCTTGGCAGTCACACCAGCTATACTATGTGATTGTCATAAGTTGCAATCAAGACACAGCAGACACAGCAGACTGTACAATGCGCTCAGCTATAATGCACTTGTCTAGGTGCTTGTATATTGCAATGCCAGACCTGCGTGGTGCTTGTGCATGCACAGGGATGCGAAGATGCACAGCGGATGCATGACGACAACCATGCTAACCTGGTGCTGTCTGTGCTGCAGGAGATGTGGGACTGTCTGGATATGCAGCCCAGGACAGATCCTTGGCTTCTGGTGAGACACTACCTATGCTTTGTGGACAGCCTGCTGATGGTAGGCCTGCAGTGTGCTGAAGACTCCTAGCTTGTTGTGAAGCACTTGGTGCACAGCCTGCTTGCGATGCAAAGCCAGGCCAAGATGAGCTCTGGTTGTGCGGTGCGTGGCATGCTTCTTGTGCTACATTGCTGGACCTTGGGAATGGGCCAACAGCAGGCGCCACTTCAACCTGCAGACAATCATCAAATCAATTGATGCTTCTCAAGATGTGCACGCGTATAGCAGTGAGGCTTGCATTTGGGTTTGACGCAGCAGTTGCTAAGTTGATAAAGTGTAGCTGTGAAATGCTGGACGCTGCTCTACACATGCAGCCAGGCTGTCATAAGTTTCTATTGGCAGAGGGAGTGCTTGAAATGAGTCTTGCCTGCACACCTTGCTATGCTTACGCTCAGCAGCTTGTCCCGCGTCAGAAGACCCACACTTGTGCTCCAGGGTTACAACCTGCAAGACATGAGTAAGCTGTGCTTAGTGGTAATTACAAGCCAATCAAATGCAAATTCATAGCAAGTCATTGGTCATAGCCAGCTCTTACTTGTGCAGCCAAGGCTTCAGCTTTTGTCTCAGCAGCAGCAGCTCTGGACTCAGCAGCATCAGTCTTTTCCTTAGCTGCCAAAGCCAGCCGCTGCGCATTTTCCATGTCATCTCTGCTCTGCACCATGGCTTCTTGCACCCTGTGTAGCTGCTTCTGAAGCATTGCATTGGCTGCTTCAGAATCCTTCAGATCTGCTTGCAGCTTGATGTATTTGGCTTGCAGCTCACGTGCCTCTGATCGCTGGTCTGCTGTGCTTGTTGTCACAAGCTCTGGCTTCCAGTGCAGTCCCTTGTGTTCTGCGTTTTGCAGGCCATCTCTGCCAGCAATCGCAGCAGAACTTGAGGGGACTGGACTGTCTGAGTGGCGCCTGAGACTGAGACAAGATCTGAGCTTGGAGCCACCAACAGATGTTTCAGATCCATCCAAAGTTGAGTCGCGTGGCGAGTGCAAGCTGTCTTCCGACTTCACGCTGCGGCTGATGATATTTGAAGCTCGACCTAGCATAGTCTGGGTGGGGGTATTTTGACCAGTCACTGCTGAGTCCACAAAAGCTTTGAAGCTGCTGCTCAAACGCAGCTCCTTAGCTGGTGGTCTAGTAGAAGTTCTTGTAGTGTTGTTTACGCTTGCTTTGTCGTTCATGTCAGCAGATACTATTTTGTCTCAACATCCCCGCCTCCTAAAGTGTCAAGGACTTGTGGCAGTCCTCTGCTGCATAGTATGCTGCTTTCGCGGCCGCGCAGCACATTTCACAAAGGCAGAAAGCACAGCAGAGAGAGAGAGAGATTACATGCTAGCTAGCTATAGTCAAAACGCCAGCAGCAAAACACATGATATGAGTCATCTCTTGCTTTTGTGTCCGCTTGATGCATTGCGGTCTCCATTGCGGTCTAGCACAGAATATGGTCAACCTTCACCCAACCTGTCACGGCATCGAAGCAACATGACGATCAAAAACGCTCAGCGCTATGAGCAATGAATCAGTCGAAAATCATAGGACAAATCTGGAGTTGAAGGTCGTTGGGACATCTGAAACGAGTTTTTGCAAAGCTCTTGCAGACTTAAGAGGATTTACATGTGAACAGGTGGAGTCCTGAAAATTCAAAGACATGCGCTGGCAAAAGCCTCATAATTCACCTGATTCATTCCTGCAGAGGCAAGTCTGCGAGGCTGATCTAGAGACGCTTCAGAGTAGGATTGCTACTGTACTAAGCAAAGATCCCTCATGCGCTGCGGCACACGCTCCCTCTGTTTTAGCCGGCAAGCAACGAAGTTTGAGAGATGTTAGCAACTATACATTGCAGCTGACACAGACGAGCAGCTCAGAACGTGCAGGTATACAAACTGGATCGCAGGCAGGCAAGTTCGCTTGTGACATTTTGTTGACTCGTTGGCTGGTAACAGCATCCCGCATACCTCATGATAGGCATCTACACAGGGAGCTACCCCGCTATTGACAGACTGCTGGCTAGGAAACAAGCCATTAGCAAGTTGCGGACGCTGAAGAAGGTGTCAGGGAGCCCAAGCCACAGCAGTGATGTCATTGATGCTTGCTATCATGCAAGGCAGCCTCTTGCTGCCGATAAGGTTGCAGCTGCTGCTGTTGCAGAATTGAGTGAACCACCAGACTCTGCAATCTGCGTTGCAAGATCTGCCAGCTCTACAAACATAGCAGACTTAGTTCAGCACTTGAGATGCAGCCACTTCAGCCAATCTAAGCAGCACATTGCATCTGAGGTTGCACACAGGCAATATGTCCATATCAAAGCTTGGCGGCAGCAGCGGCATGATGCGGCAGTGACAGTACAGAAGTATGTGCGCTGTTTCTTAGCAAAACAGCTTGTACTGCAGCTGCGTTGCATCAGGAAGCATACAGGACAGCGCCAGCAGCGCATGCTTATCACCTGTCTACAAATGTGGAGACGGCATGTCTGCAGTCTCACAAACTTTAGGTAGGCTTTTGCTGACATCGACATTTCAGCTGTACGATGATTAAAATTGCTTGGAATACAGTCCGATCTGCTGTGCAGAGCAAGGGTTCGTGAACGCACTTTGCGGTACGGTTTGGGACAGCATCAATACTTGGGCAAGCAGTTTGATGGAGACAGCATATTTGGCTCTGAGGGGAAGGCAGTGATGGCCACAAAATATAAACAGTGGCGTATCATGGCAGTTGTCCTCACACGGTGGCAAATGTACACTGTACGCCCAGCAGTATGCCTTGATGAGCAGCTCCTCTGATGTGAGCGCTTAGTCAGCAATTGCGCCATTTTTTTGCTATTGCAAAAACATTCAGTACCTATGTCCTAGGCATGCATGAAACTGCCAACATTGTCATTCACTACCATGGGCACAGCAACTTCTTTTGCTTTTTCACTTCCATATAGCTGTTCCACCAGTGTCAAAGCAAACTCTAAGGCAGTGCCAGGCCCTCTGCTGGTGACCAGGTTGCCATCCACAACGACTCGTTGTTCAGCAGCACTGCATCCCGAGACAGTTACGCCAGGTTAGTGCTTGCATGTGCAATTCTTTTGCACAGCACTTTTGGACTTGGTAGATCGCACCTGCTGTCAGTCAGCTTACTTACGAAGGCCGGATGTGCTGTTGCTTTTTTGCCTTTTAGCAATCCATGTGCCTCAAGCACAACTGCAGGCGCTGCACACATAGCGGCATATGGCTTGTCATCACTTTGCTGCTTTTGCAGGAGATCACGCAGGTCGTTGGATTGCTTCAATGCCTCCGATCCTGGAGCTCCACCCTGCGTAAACGCGAAAAGGAGGCCGTGCCCACCGGCTCTTGACAAGCAATGCTCAAGCATACATGCTTCAGACCTCACCGGAAGGACAATCAGGTCAAACTGCCTCTTAGCTGCATGGCTTATCAGCTCGTCAGCAACAATCTTGACATCTCGAGAACATTTCACTGTCAGATCGGACTCGACGGATGCTACGGTAACGGCAGCTCCTGCTCTTCGCATGACATCTATGATCGTTACCGCTTCCATTTCCTCAGTTCCATTGCCGAGTGGCACTAGCACTGTCTTTGTGGCTGAAGCAGTCATAGTCAGACCGGATCGAGAGCAAACAATCCTGTCGCGTTGCGACTTTGCGAGGACACCTTTGAACGACACACTTCGATACTGCAGTCCTTGACGCAGCGCAGTAGGGCTGTGCGCCCTGCCTTGACACCGGGTAGTGTTTGACACAGGTAGACCATACACCACACAGCACGCAGATCTGAACCTGGTCTGCATCTTGTATCTATGACAACCTTAATCTTTGCAAGTCTACCAGTTGCTATTGTCGCACAACCTATGGCGATGAAACTCACTTCTCTCAGTCTAAACCTAGGTCTCCCAACCAGCAACCAGCCTATCTTGCAGCGTCAAAGTTTGAGCCATTGATCCTCTCACACAAGTTACAACGCATCAGCACATCTCTCAAACTTTACTGCCAAAGGCAGGAGTGCCCTCCGAATTGACTTTCTCTGACTGGATGCAGAACAGGTTGCGCTCTCTCAGTGCTGAAGCAGCTGGCGGCGCCTGAAGTGTATTCTGCATGGCTTGGGAGCCACTACCATGGATGTGTAGTCTGCCTCAGGAAATGGATCAACCAGCTCTACCTCAAAGTTCCTCAATATGACAGACAGGATAGTTTTGATTTGCAAGTAAGCAAAGTTAGTGCCCATGCAACCATGCCGGCCGCCACCAAAGCCAATGAACGAGAAAGGCTTCTGCATGAAATACATATCCAGTCAGCACAATGGCAGACATGCAGCTGTGACTGTAATGATGCCAAGCACAAACCTATTTGTGATGATGCCAAATTTATGCCACTGTGCAAGCAAAATCATGCAGACAGAATGCCAGATGACATTAACGTATGCATTGCAGTGTGGTGCGGACGCAATGCTATGAGCTGATGTAGAGCAGCAGAGCTGCATACTGGGCATGCAAAAGCTGTGGAAAGACACCTTGACGTTGGGATCCTGCTTGAACCTGTCAGGTGAAAACCTGTTTGGCTCAGGGAAGACAGAGGGCAAGGTATGTCCAAAGGTCGGTGACGTGGCAGCTATATGACCCTGCAAGCAATCATAGTAGCTTTCTCAAGCACCCATATAAAGTCATCAGGCAATAGCTTAGCAAGACAATGTGAAAATTATGATGCTGTGCTTGTCTGACGCCACCCAATGAATGGCTGTCTGAAAGTCAAACAAAATGCCCATGATCTTCCAAAGTGGCCTTTCAGTTATCGCTGATACGCACAGCCACACAGATGCACTGTTGTGAGTCACACTGCAAAACATCCTTGACACATACTTGATTGAGGTGCAGTGCAGAAGCTGATGACCAAGGTATCTCCTGTTGTGTGGAGCGTCCATGAATATAAAAAGCAGAGGAGATTTGTACCTTTGGTACAATGTGAGTCTTGCCAGAGCTGGTAGTCACTGCAAAGGATTTCTTGACTTGCCGCAGAAGCAGGGTGAGTGGTGGGTTGATGCGCAGAGCCTCTGTGATGTTACGCTGCAGCACCTCCATGTGGTTCAGAGCTTCCAAACTGATCTCTGGGCCAAACTCGCTCATGATTCGCTGCTGCTCCTGCTGTGCAGGCTGCAGACCCACTTCCTGTACATTGCCAAGGGACCCTTCGTAGGCTACATAAATAATTTCATTTCTCAGTCCTTGTGAAGAGCAATCAGCTGCTGTTAAATCAAATAAGGCTTTTATGTTGAGCATTTATATGGATTTTCATGAAAATGAATAAAGATACACACGTTACTGCATCTTCTGTGACATTTTTGTGTCACGGCATGCTGCCAAAATTGATGCTGCTGCTTGTTTGGCAGCGTGTTGGAGTGAAGGCGGACATTGACACACCTTGCTGACATCTCATACTGTCAACTCATACGTGCAAGCTCAGACAGCAGCTGCCAAATTAGGACAGCACACATGCAGTTGGTTGCACTTGTGGCCCACAGCAATGTAGTTGGCAGTGCATAGGGCAGCTGCTGGGCACCATGAGGTGCTGCAGATTGCAGTGTTGAGCCTCTTACCTGGTTTGCCAGCATAGACAGCAATGTCCATGTGCATGTGACAGAGGAGGTATGCTGTCCAGCAAAGAGCACAGCAATGAGCATGCCGGTGATCTCCTCATCCGTTGTATACCTGCCATTATAGGCTAGCTTGTACCTGCTGTCAATGAAGACCTGTAGATCAGCGCACATATGAGCACATGTCACATTGCCAGCAGACAGCACAGCGTGCTTTGAAGTACTCAGCAGTCATGGTGAGCAGCATTGTCGTTGTTGCTGTCAACCAGCAACCGTGAACTTTTTGCTGGCAATCCCAGCACAGCTCACAACAAGCTTTGAGTGCAAAGCAAAGGCATGGGCAAAACAAATTGGACTGCACTGTTGCTTGCATTTGATGTATAATGGAGTGAGACTCACTTGCAGCATGTCATCTTCTGAGCTGCCAGTTGCTCGCCGCGTTTCAATGATCTTGGCAAATATCCTGGCTAGTTCTGCACGTGCCCTGCAAGACAGGCACGCTTCATGCTGCCCTGTCCTGATGCTGCCCTGTCCTGATGCAGTATTTGAAGAGAAGAATAAACATTGTGGACTTGCAGGCTAAAAACACCGGGTAATTGTCTGCCTTCTGGCTGGCACAATGCATACTTATATCAATATGACACTGTACGGCAAACATCACCAGGAGTGTCCTGCCTGCTTACATGCATGCAAGGACCATGCGCCTGGTGACAAAGGCTAGCATGTTGAAATGCCATCAAGAACAGCACCTGATGGAAAAAAGGTTATCACCTGTCTCGTCGGTTGTGTGCAGGGATTGGCAGGTATGGTAGAAGCACCGACACTGGCAGCATTCCCATGTCCAAATCATGGAAAAGAGCTGTCACCTGGGAGAACAGCTGTTCCCGCACCTCACGGCCTGCGTCGCATGCATCACTATTCACTCACGTGAAGCAAGGTCGAGCTGGCTTACCATAAGCCTGCTTTTTGGGGCATGCCAGACATCTGGTGCAGGGTCACTTGCTGCATTGCAACACAGCGTCCATGCATGCGCTGCAGGATGGCTGCTCACTCATTAAGCAAAAGCACGCATCTGCACTGCTTCTGCTTGCAATGCTTCTTTCAGAGTGCTGCCTGCATAGCTAGCCATGCAGTGCTCCTGCAAAAGGGCGTGGCAGTACGGGTTGACTGATGTTGCATGCAGGAGGACGATCTCACCCATGAGGGTGCGGCTTGCTGTCATGATGATGAGCTCGGCTATCTTCTCAAACAGATCCACAGTTCCCTCCTGAGGCCATGACGCAAAGTAATCCTGCATGACAATGTCATGTCTGTCATCATTGTTTGAATGTGGACCTGGGGACAGAACAGCAATATATGAGTTTTCACAGCGCAGTTCTGGCACTGACAATGGGCTTTGCTGATTTACAGGTTATTCTCTGACTGTATACCCTGCCAAAACTCCGCTGTGCCCATACAAGCAACATGATTAGCTTTGCTGTGCCACCAATCATAGCTTTATCATCTGGAAGACTGCAAAGTTACCTCTGATTCCTTGACAAACAGGGGAACATATGATTTCAATTTGCTGGATTGCAGTGCAGATGCAAAGAACTTGAACTGCTCTGCCCTGATCTTGCTGTCCACATCGAATACAACGCCCTTCCCAAATGTGGGCACATTGAATTGATACACCTGCAATGCCAACATTGGTCTGTACATCCTGCTGATCTTTTGAGGTGCTATCAGACATTCTTGTGGCGCTGCAGACCTCTTGCTGGCTCATGTCTTCATCAGTGGCTTTGAAAAAGAAGGGGGTGACATCTGTGCCAATTAAAAAGGTGATCTGTTTGTTCAGCACAGGAACTGTAAAGACCTCTCCATACTTCTTATACCCCTGCTCTAGAAGTTGCTTAGGTCCCTGATGCAGCAAAACGACCGCAAGCGCGGGTTGACCATGAGCGCAAATCGCGAGATAGTTGCTATTTGCTGTTAGCAGCGGTGTTGCTGTGCAAGATTGACCTGCATGTCATACCTGAACGAATTTTAGCACGCCTCCGATGAATGGGATGCCTTCGAACACAGGCGGACTTTGGCTAGGTAGCCTGTTTGCTATAAGTCTGAGCACAGAGCACACCAACAGGAATGCCAGTGGCAAGATGACACATTTGACCAAGAGTGGTAGGTCATAGAAAGCGCTGCTGATCCCTGATGACATCTGATCGCACCAAGTATAGCAGCCGGTCACCTTTGTACTTGAAAGACGCTAGTGACGAGCTTAAGCGAGCTGTAGTGTGGAGTGCCACCCGGTATTACCGTACCTGCGCGCAAGGCTGCAAGGCCGAGCCAATTTCAAGTGCGCACATTCAGCTCCCTCGTCTTTTGCAAAGTAATGGCTCTATTACGCCGTCAATCACCATGGCTGGCATGCCAGGCCCCGTGAATGCTTTCTATTGTGGCAGGCAGAAGCTGGATTGTTCCTGTGCAGCATTACTTGGGGTCTGCATGACACTTCAAAAGATCAGCTGTGAAGATGCACGTGCTTGCAGGGGACAGCAGCATGATGATCATGCAGTACAATAGCCGCACCTTCATCATTGCCGCGCTGATAAGCCAGGCAGACCAAAAGTAAGAGCAGGTGCATAGTTATTCGGCCCTATAGCTATAAGTATTTGGTTCTAAGCAAAAGTTCACCCATATCGGGATAGTACCAAAAAGCGAAAACAAAATTGTCAATGTACTTGCACAAGAAGCCTTTTATTATGTGTCCTTTGCGCACAGCATGACACATCATAGAGCAACTCAGAAAGGTGGCCATGGCACCACACACAAGATTCACATTCGCTGCGTGACTATATTCTTTTGGATATCTGATGTCTTGACGCTGTTTGAGGAGGTGCATTAGGCGATGGGCTGGGCATTTGACCAGCTGAAGGGCTGGACTATGTCCCTCCACGTGACGCCTGAGGGCCAGAGCTGGATCTGAGGCCCACAGGCTCAACAGCATAGTCCTCAAATCCTAACGTTTCCATGGCAGCATATGCCGCTGCAGACTCTGCTTGCTTCCTTTGTTTGTCCAAGCCAATGCCCAGCAGCTTGCCCTGAAGCCGCACCTTAGACTGCCACAGGTTGCCACGCTTCTTGGAGACGTATGAGACCCTACCAAGGTCAGCATGGTTGACATTGTTCACCAAGTACAGCTTGTAGTTGCGGTAAGAAGAGAGATCACGCTCTAGTCCCATCACCTCCTGCGCAACATTACTGTGGTAACACACGTTGCCGAGATAGGCATGACAGCATGTGCTGCCACAGGCAAACTTGGTCTACATATAAATTGCTCACCCAAGAGATTGCCCTTGGTAAATTCTAGAGGTGGAAGACATGCATCAATAACATCCCATAAAAGTGTCGCCAGCACTCAAGGAACAGGCATGAGACAATGTTGTCATGAACCAGAAATTTTCAGGATCTCGACAACACCCAAATGTGAACAACCAGTACAACAGGCAGGAGCCCCAGTCAATTCAAAAGAAAGAGCAAGAAAGCAAATGAGAAGCACATCTGCAAAGTCAGGTCCACAGCACTGGTGCCAAGCCACTGTGCATGTGTGTCGACAGTGTCAATGCTCACACAGCAGTGTCAATCGTGCAGGCACTAGTCAACACCTATACAAGCTGTTAAAAGATAATTCTTTGCATGCAGGTAGTACAGAAGTGATGATTCTTTGCATGCAGGTAGTACAGAAGTCATGAATGGTCATGTACCTCTGCCAGTGTGATGACAAAGGTGCTGGCAGCCTGCAGGCCCCTGTCAAGGTAGATGGCGCCCACTAGAGCCTCAAAAGCATCAGCTATGACATCCTCGTCCACTCTGCAAAGCAGCCAACAACATCTGAGAGCAGAAGCAACTTGCCACTAAACCGTTGAGTGCATCACATGTGACACCAGTGCCTGTGCAGTATGGCACACAGCACCATCAGAGACCAGGATTGCAATCTACTGAGAGATCACAGCTTTGATGGGGTCAAATACAACATATTCATTTACTTTGCAAGACACAACAGTATTGGAGATCTACGTGAGACTGCCTACTGAACAAAGCTGCCAATCCTCCAGCAGTAATGTCCTCATTCACTGTACAAGACACACAGCAATGTCTGACCTTAGACAACTTAGAAAGTGGGCAACAGCCACAGTATGTCAGCTATGACTCACATGCATCCAGTCTGCGCAGAGGAATCTGAGACATGCACAGAGACGTGTGTTGACAGCCAAATTCTGCAGTCAAGACAGCTGAGTAGACACACAGCATGAAGCATTGAACACATTTGCCCTGCTCCTCTGTCCTTGCACTATCGGGCTCAAGCCGCCACAGTGTAGGTGCACAACTGCAAGTCCCGATGCTTGACTCCTCAGCAGGGCAAGCACCAGCTATCATTTTACCAGGCCATTTCAACAGGCAAGCTAAAACTCTGAGTGCCTATGTTTGACTCCCAACAGGACAAGCACCAGCTATTGTTTGACTTTTCAAAAGGCAAGCTACAACTCAAATGAGTGGTGTGTACAACAGATACACATCTGTCGCTTAAGCAGCAGCAAGCGCGACAGCAGTGTCACAGACGCCTGTTACAGACGCCAAAGCTGTTACACAAGGCTCGTGCTCTGTCAGAAGAAGAGGGATTGGTTGTGCAACAGCTGGCGAGCAGCATGTGGCCCAAAAGGATCACAAGATGCTGCAATCCAGCCATCTTTTGGTAATCAATTCAGTTAAAGGTTCTGGTTTGGTTTATGTATTATGTAAGGTAGTTTCAGCTCCATTTTTGGCGTCCTACTTTCAGTGCTATACCAGTTCCATTTCAAAGGCCTTTTACCATGTGCATGCGTTATGAATATAGTGCATTTTCTGACAGCAGGCAACTAACAGTCCAGACTACCAGTCACAAGGGACTTGACACAAGTTGAGAGTCACCTTGCAGTGGGACGAAGGTATTTGAGGTTCTGCGCAATGTAACTGGTCAGGTGAAGCTGATTTGCATATTGCACATGGGCTCGGTTAGATACCAGAGTGTTGGCTGTGTTGGTCATGGAGCCCTCATCATCCTTTGGGAATCTGCAGCAGCCAACAGCCACTTGTGACTACGGCAACCTTCAAGTTTGCTCAAGGACTGATGCCATGCAACAACACATGATCACAACCAGACAAGACATAAGAGCCCGGGGGACCAGCTGGCAATGAGCTAGACCATTTGTGGACTGAACAGGTGAGATGGCTGTCCAACCTGTTGTACACCCAAGATCTGAAGACCAGGCCAACAACAGAGTCACCAACCTGTTGTACACCCAAGATCTGAAGACCAGCCCGACAACAGAGTCGCCAAGAAACTCCAGTCTGTCGAAGGAGCTGGCCACAATCTGGTCTGTGGACACAGCAGAGGGTGCGGTGAGGGCAACACGGTACAGCTCCACATCGCTGATGCCCATGTCCACCAACATCTCTATCTGGTACCTCTCCAAATCTATCAGGGGGGTAGGCGACCGCCCTGCAAGCATGCACAAGCTGAACAATATGCATGCCACTGGCTGCGAAGCATGCATGTGTAGCAGCACACAGGGCGCACTGAAAGAGGGAGAACAGCAAGGGGGTGCAGGCAGAGGTGATGTGGGCCCCATGGACATGCGCGTCAAAACCAAGGGCAGCAGGGGGCTGCAGCACAAAGATGACTTGCCTTGCATCATTGTTCACACCTGACCCTAGGGTGAGTCAAAAGTGAAATGAAGCAAGGAACGCTAAGTAGAATGAAGCAAGGAACGCTAAGTGAAATGAAGCAAGGAACGCTAAGTGAAATGAATAAACAAGTGAGCAATTGAACAATTGCATGAACAAAAGAATGATTGAATGCAGGAGTGAATGAGCCAAGGAATGAATCGGGCACGCTTGCCTGCTACATAGTTCTGCTGCTCAGCAAAGCAATGGCAGCACCATGCAACATTTTTGACACAGCAAATCTGACCGGGCCCAGGAGCAGTGACCAGCCATGCTCAATGCTACTTTCCTCTTGCAGTGCAATTTGTGGTGGAAATGATGCAGATATAGAATCACCTGTTGTTAGGTCATAGGTGGAGCCTTCAACAGGTTCCCTTTGGTGGTAAGACATGGCATGCTGAGCCAACACCTTGCTTGCATGCACAGGAGGCACACGCTGCTGTTGTGACCGCCTCAGCGCTTTCCTGAACCAGTATGGCAGCAAGCGCCAAACTCGAAGCAGTACTTGCCGTACAGGCTCCCAGGCTTTGTGTATAGCCCTGCCTGCAGCCGATGGAGAAGCTGCTGAAGATGAGCCATCCTGACTAAAGGCAGCACCTGAGTCAGCAATGGTTGACGGCGTGTCTGATGATGATACAGCCTCATCAGCATCATCTGAAGTCTGTGTTGGGAAGTCTCGCAGGTTGACTCGTTTGGGCAAGCCTGACTCATGCCATAGGTAGCAAGGTACCTTCCTTTCGTCCTTACGGTTGGCCCAAGACATGCTGTAAGCTGTGTCTTGTCCTAGCAGGGTTGAGGATCCTGGTTCCGGAGCTGGCGGTCGCTTGGGCCTTTGTAGCAGAGCAGGCGTTTGATGCAATGTTTGCTGTGATTGTGCCTCAGGTAATTCCCTGGTGCTTGAAAAGGCATACTGTCTGGCTGGCTCAGACTGCTGCTGCCAATCAGACAGTGAAGAAGACTGATCTTCACCCAGAAGCAATGAGAGGCTCTGTCTGGTATGGCCATTTCTGCTCATGAACTGCTGCTGTCCCTCAGCATCTCCATTTGCTTCAATACTTTGATCTGCTGCGTCTGTACCTGCTGATGAGCCATTAGTGACATATGTGTCTGGCTGTGCATCTGTGCTTTGCTCTGCAGCTGAATATGTCCTGTCAGCAGGCAGGATTGCACGAGATTGCCAGAGCTGGTACTTCAGCTGGCTGGGATCACTCTCCCCTTTTGCAATGCGCTGCAGCTTGGACAGCGACTTTCTTTGCTTTCCAGGAGTCACAACTGCTGGCATATTCCCACTCTGACTGAGTCTTGAACTTGGTTCAAACTGGAACAAGACTGAGCCGTCTGCATTTTCTGCAATGACAAAACGTGGTGTGCAGCAGCATGTGTTGTGAAGCCAAGATGCACAAGTATTGAGCAATCAATGCACGCCTACCTTCCACAAGAACAGTACCCTTCTTGAGGTATCTGCTCTTCTCACTTTCAGGTGCATTGCCTGCCTTGAAATTACTGCTGTCACCAACAGAGTTTAAAGTTCCTCCATCATTGGAAAAGCTTGTTTTCCGGTCCTTACCACAAACGGTCACAGAGAACGCTCTGGGCCTGCTGACACAGCATGACCTTGACTAGTGAAGCATGCAAATAACACACAGAAGGCCGGTGAAGGGATGCAATTTGTAAAGTACCGTTTGACATTTTGGCTCCCTCCGAAGAGGTGTGTGGAAGGTGACAGACTTGCAGGCATTCGGCAGACGGCAGAGACGAAACCAAACGTAACGCACGTACTCGAGAATCGGCTAAACGCATAGGTTGCAATTATGCATGATTCAGGTCAACTGGCCGGCTCCAAACAGAACCCGGAATGATATGATTTACTCGCTCTGCGCGACAGTACGATCAGCTGTAAAGCAACATGCTTGCAACCGACACTGATCCTCGACCTTGGATGTATCTGATCCCCGAATGCTCATCCCCAAGTTCGTTTCCTGACATAGTCCCCAATTGGCAATGACAGAAACGTGCACCTCAATTGCCAGTGATCATACCGCCCATACTAGCCATAGCTATAATGACATTGATGAGCCCAGCAAGGCAAAGCAGGGTCCTCGTTTACACGTTAAGCGTCTGAAAATGGCAAGTTGCACTCACAGCCATTTCATTCTTGAGCTTAGGCATTCATGCAATATTGTGCTCAGTGGCAGCACCAGCAGGTACAGCAGCTGGCTGTCAGCAATTGCCCTTCTTTTCATAATCAGGCAGCCATGATGGTGAGGTTGAATAACCAATTTCAGACATTCATATGTAGGTTTTGTATTAAGGTTTTGTACTGAACGGCCCCAGCTGGACCCAGCTTCAGCAGCAGGCAAGGGGAAGCTCTCAGTGAAATAACTGATCAGTGGCAAAATTATATCACAGCTGTGAGCGCATCGCCGCGCTGTCACTGAACATTTACACAGCCATGTCGGACGCTATCTCGCTAGCCTCCTCGCTTCCACTTCCTGTCCCAGCAAGCGAATCAGAGGAAACTTTCAGGCGTGTACCCTCCAAGCGACAAGGCTTAAAAAGCAACTCCAGTAAGAGTTCGAAGACAGAAGACAGCACGGAGAATGTGGTGCCCTATCAGGCCCTGCCGGTCCAGGGCCCACTCATCAGCCTGAATTATACACCAGCACTGGCTGTGTTGGAACCTGACCATTTGCGCAAGGAGGTAGGCAGGTGGCGGCAGTACGGCTTGTTTGTTGTGTGACCGTCTGATGCACCAGCAGGCTGTGGTTCAATAGCCAGTCCTTTTGAGCTCAACACAGAAGTGAAAACAGCTGTATACAGGAGTATGAAGCTCGCACCACCAAGGTCCTCCTGGACTACAAGGCCAAACTGCAGGAGAGAACAAAGCACCACATGGGGTATGTTTTTGCAAGCTAAACAGCAGAGCATAGATGCATGGCTCCTACTGAACATGTGTCATCAAGTGTATCACAAGGTTGCTGTGTGCTGCAGATACCCCTACAACCTGGACTTTGATTATGGTGCCCTAGAGGGATTACAGAAATTCAGCATCAACAATCTGGGAGATCCATTTATTGAGAGCAATTATGGTGTCCACTCTAGAGAGTTTGAGGTGAGTCCTGAGTACCACAACAATGCCAACACTGCACAGCCAGCAAGCTCAGGCAGTCTTCTGATATCTGTAGATCTGCAGATTGGCGTGCTGCAATGGTTTGCCAAGCTTTGGGAAATTGACAGTGAGGATTACTGGGGCTATATCACAAACTGCGGCACAGAAGGCAACTTGCATGGCATTTTGGTGGGGCGTGAAAACCATCCAGATGGTAAGGAACCATAATGGAAGCGTCTTGCATTTGCTTGGTGCTATACCACATCTCATGCATCTGTCAGAGAGGATGCACACAATCACAGTGTACAACCTCACAGTGTGAGGTTATACAGCTCACCTGTGTGTTTGCTCTGCTTCATTCTTGTGTTGCATGCTTGCCTCTCTGAATCCTGATCTGTACTCAGAGGTCTCTGGTGCGCAACGTCACAAGCAACGGTCCTGTTGTGGTGTGCAGGTGTATTGTACGCTTCAAAAGAGACTCACTATTCAGTCTTCAAGGCTGGCAAGATGTACAGAATGCCCACAGAAGCAGTCAATACTTTGCCCACAGGGGAGATAGACTATGAGCACTTCCGCATGAGGCTACGGGCTAACCAGAACAAGCCCGCAATTGTCAATGTAAACATTGGGACTACAGTCAAGGGAGCTGTGGATGACTTGGACAGAGTGCTTGAGGTTCTGACTGAGGAGGGATTCGATGAGGACAGGTTTTACATCCACTGTGATGGTGCTCTCTTTGGCTTGATGGTGAGTCATGCTGTATTGCAGCATGCTGCGCTTTGTCAGCATGTTATTGTTACTGTTGGTTTGGCTCTGCATCACAGCAGCACCTATGCACGTGACAAACACTTTATCTGGGAGTGCATGCTGTTTTGTGGTCTGTGCTGTCATGCCTGCTTTTCTTGCTTTCCTCTACCTACACCCCACAACTGGCATCACTCAGCAGCCTTATGTGCGTCGGTACAGATTCCCTTTGTGAAGCAAGCCCCCATGGTCACCTTCAAGAAGCCCATTGGGTCTGTCTCTGTCTCTGGTCACAAGTTTGTTGGAGCGCCCGTCCCATGCGGGGTGGTCATCACTCGCAAGGAGTACGTCGAGGCTTTGTCAAGTGATGTGGAGTACCTGAACTCAAGGGACGCTACCATCATGGGCTCCCGTAATGGACATGCCCCCTTGTATCTGTGGTATACTCTCACCAAGAAGGGGTATGAGGGCATGCGCAAGGATGTGGAGAAGTGCCTGCGCAATGCACACTTGTTGAAGGTGAGACCCTCATGCCTCCTTGAAGTCCTGTGTTGCTGGCTGAGTGCAGTCACTCCTGACTTGCTCCCATTATGCAGTCGCTCCTGACTTGCTCCCATAATGCAGTCGCTCCTGACTTGCTCCCATAATGCAGTCGCTCCTGACTTGCTCCCATACTGCAAGTAGACTTGAGTCTTGTGGAGAGTAGCCAGTAATATACGCTTCTTGCACAGAGCATTTCACAGCAGTTTTCACAGCACATTTCACAGCTCAGAAAATGCCACGAAAGCATTTTAATGGTGCAGGCAAGTGATTGGGCACAGTTGTTGCTGCTTATCAGCGTTCACTTCACATACAGGACATGCGTGCTGATACAATTGTGTGCTTGCAGTCCATGCTTGAGAAGGTTGGAATCAAGACGATGCTGAATGAACTCAGCAGCACTGTTGTGTTTGAGCGTCCATTGGAAGAAAGCTTTGTCAAGAAGTGGCAGCTTGCCTGCCAAGGAGACATTGCCCACGTGGTGGTCATGCCAAATATCACCCTTGACAAGTTGGAAGTCTTTGTCCAAGACCTTATACAGAGTAGAGCCCGAGTGTCAGTTGCTGCCATGAAGCAGATAGCAGCAGATGCTCGTGCGGCTGATCCAGAAGCAGATGCATAGTCTGTTGGGAGACGCATGGCTCTGTCTGGTACACTGACTTTAGTGACACGTTTATCAAGGATGCAGTGGCATGCATAGCGTTGTAGCCTTTGCTCGGATCAGCAAAGGCATAAGAGTCTTCGGCTCCAGCGTTTTTGTTGGGCGTGCATGCTGCAAGTCATGCATTTCCAGCTGATGTATGTTAACAAGATTCGGTGTGCTTACACACAGTCTGGCATAGGATAGGCAGTCAAGACACTCATTTTGTTGAATTGTCCAGATATTGTTTCAGATGATGCATTGACATTTGATTTGTTTCAAGTTGAAACTCTTTAGTATTGGTTGCTGTAGGCTGTTCAACTGCTGATGACAGTGTCAGAAGCATGCTGCAGGTTAACGTACTGCACTTGGCTGACATTAACATGAAGCTGCCACAGCCGTGTAACTTGTATCAACATGAACACACACGATCAAGTATTGTATCGAGTGTCCTTGAGGGTGGTATCACAAGTTCCGTGCTGCATCACTGGTCAGCTATCCCATGCATATGTTTATGGCCATAGACTTGTTGCTGGATCAATCTGTTCCGTTGACAGCCTGTTCATTGTAGGTGTATCACCGAGCTATGGTTGCATGAGTGTAATAGTGCAGGGAATCAGCCTTTTGACATGTCAGAAATGCGCCTTTCACCTCAGCTCTGCTGCAATGAGCTGGATTTTACATGTTACAACACTTTCAAGTGTGGACGGATTTGACCAGAGCGTATGATATGGGGATCCTGACAATTGACAAAACACACGTGCAATGCAATGCCAGGTCTGTGCCTTTATCTGTTCTCACTACAGCAACCAGCAACAAAGCGTAAGGCCCTACATGAACGGGGCTCTGATGTACAAATTCAGCTGACTTGGTTTGTAACCTCTGTCCACACACTAGCAAAGATGCAAGCCATAATCTACAGCAAAAAGGCTGCAAGCCATAACCTAGAGTGAAAAGGCTGCTGCTTGGTACTTGTACATGCTACTAATATGCATCTTCTCAAGTCTAGCAAACTTGTCTTCTCACAGTTACAAGGAACTGTTCAAAAGCTCATCATGAACACTGGGTCAAGCTCTTCTCCAGATTTCAAAGTGCTGCTGAGACTGTTCCGGTGCTCATCTCTTGTGCTCTTGATTGCAATGGGGTCAGAGTGATGCATGTGTCCATCACCATCAGCAGAGTCCATATATTGCCTAGCATACAGCTGCTCAGGGGTAAGAGCAAACTGCTGCAGCCTGGGTGTCTTGCCAGCCACAAAATGACCAGGAGGCACTTCCTGCCAGTCCTCTGCTGACTCTCCACCAGGCACATCAATGGGCTTGTTCACAAAAGATGTTGAGCCCTCATCATCAACACTGTAATATAATGACTGCTGTCCGCCAGGACACCTTGCTGCAAAGACCTGCTTTCTACTGCTGTCATAAATCATGCATGCATACTGCCCCTGCGAGCACACAGCTTTGTGATGCAGAGTAGCCAACAGCGTCTCCACAAAGCATTTGTGTCAATCATAGCAGCAGCAATCCTGGAATCATGCTGGCTTGTTGATCTGCCCTGATAATTTGTAACACCATGATGCTGGCTATGATGGGGGGTGCCTCAATGCTATGCATGTTGCAGACAAGCAAGCAAAGGCGGCAAAGAAGGTTGCAGATGCCGTCTGCAATGCTACATGCAGCAATGGAGCTGATGCAAAACGTAATATGCATAAAGCTACCTGCAGCTCTGACAACATGATGAGAAGATCGCTGGCCTTTGTCTGAAGATACACCTCCAGTAGTGCTTCTGCAGCATGGCTTTGGCTGTAAAACCTCCTGCTGCTTAGGCTACCTCCGTCTCCAAAGCTGTAGGCATGAGCACCACTGCAGCTGTCAGCGTCTATTCTCTTGAAGAGCTCATCCAGATTGCTCAAAAAACCATATAAAATGATGACTGCTGTGCCGCTGCAATGGATAAGGGGCTGCTCATGGTGCAGCTGGCCAGCAAACTCCTTTGTGCCAGTTTCAACAACAGCACCTCCACCTGTACCAGCATGACCTGCTCTTGACAAAAAAGCTTAGAACCAACTACAGCAAAATCAGCAGCAAAGCTAGGACACCTGGCAAGAAGTAATTTTGCAATTTCTGCCTGTCTCTCTGAAGCCTGAACGGAGCAGTGAGCGTGTCAGTTGTGCAAGTCAGTTTTGCAAGGAATGCCGTCAGCTTTGCACTGGCTACCTATGCTGCAGACCATCGACCCGCTCATGAACTGACTTGTCTACACTTCTGCCGAATGGCACCCAATGTGAGCTCTGCCTGCAACACAGACACGGCGAACATGATATATTTTGCTTGGAGCATTGATCATACACTTTGTTCCTATGATAAAGAACTGACCTCGGGCAGAACACGTAGGCAAGCGACCCAGAGGTCGGCAAGAGACCGTCTACACCCTCCAGAGCGGCGATAACAAGCGTGAAGGTTGCGGACTATGCTGTTTGCTTTTTCGCGATGCTTTCCGGCATACCGGTATACTCTCAATCGTCAGGGACTGACTCATCCCCATATCTCGTCTTCATCCTTAGTAATTAAGCCGAGGTTGGGCAGTTTGTCCATCCGCGCAGAACCCACGCTTGACGCCAAGACGTTATTACACTCTGCATCTGAATATCATGGCACTGCGTGTCCTCGCCACTGAGGCTGTTAGCAGCTTAGGACTGCGGCGGGCCGTGCCCGCACTGAGCAGTGCCCAGCCGCAGTTTCTGCAAGTATTCTCCCAGAACTTTGCCTCAGGTAAACACTACTTGGTTGCCGACTTGAGTATGTGTGCCTTCGGCATTCAGTAATGCTGATGCAAATGCTGTCGCAGTTGCAAAGGATCTGGTTTATCAAGATAGCCATGAGTGGGCGAAGGTTGAGGGCGACACAGCCACCGTCGGCATCTCCGACTTTGCCCAGGTCAGTGCAGCTTGCTGTTCGTTCTTTAAGGGTTTAACGTTTGAGCCATGAATATCTCGCAAATTGCGAGCAAATCGACTGATCCACCTGCAGGCTGAGCTGGGGGATATCGTATATGTTGAGCTGCCTGAGGTTGGGTCAGAAGTCAAGAAGGGTGAACAATTCGGTGTCATTGAGTCTGTGAAGGTGGGGTGTTATCGTTGTCCAAGCACGCCTAACATTTGTCAAGGCTGCTTATCTCAAGTCCCATCCAACCTGCAACCCTGTGCAGGCCGCGTCTGATGTCAACTCACCAGTGTCTGGTGAGGTATCAGCTGTCAATGATGCTTTGACTGACGAGTCCTCCAAGGTGCGTATTAACCGTGTTTTGGCTTGTTCAAGCTCCACAGCTGGTCAAGTTTGCACGGGTAGAACTTTTCCAAAGTTCTTATCTTTGATTGCACATGACATTTGCATGCGCTAAAAGCTGTTGCGTGGTTAGCTGGCAGTGGTGAATCACTTTGATCTGATGAGCTTACCTTTGAGCAGGTCAACAAGGAGCCATACAGTGGAGGCTGGTTGATGAAGGTCAAGTTGTCAGACAAGGGTGAGCTGAAAGACCTCATGGATGCAACCAAATACGAGGACCATTGTGCAAAGGGCGATCACTGAAAGTGCCATTGTATTTGATTGAAAAGAGGGTAGAGTAGGTGGGCAACAGCAGCAGAGCAAGTGCAGCCAAAGCAATCACTTGCAACTACTTGTCTGTTTTGTCTGCTGAATCACCTGTACAGTGAGTGTGGTGTTCAGCTGAGCACTATGTTGCTGTTGCCTGTATGTGTTTGCCTGACAGATGAATTTTGCTGGACACCGGTTGTACAGTGCAGTGTACGCAAAAGGCAGTGATGCACTTTTCCGCTGAATTGAAATGTGACAGCACTACAGACACTATGGTGAGCATGAGGCTGCATTCTGTGCAAGCCGTATTGAGTGTACACATGTGCACGTGTGTCATGAGATGTTGATCGGGACTTGGGCAAATGGTAACTCTGGGGCAGACTATCCTTCCACAATGGGTAGGAGCGGACCAGCAGGTTAACACTAACTGGATGGCCAAGGTCGGTCAGGGCACAAGAGTTAGCGTCTTTTCATCGAAAAGTTGTATAATTATGCTCAACCGCATACACGTTGAATATAGGAGTACGTGTGTGGTGCTGATGTACAATTGTGCAGAGTCCACCAATTTCTGCGAGCTGCCTCCAACATTGTTCTAGGATTACAGCTTTCATAGTAATGTCCACACATGCATAACATAATGTCCAAACATGCAGTTCAGCCTGGGTTCTCCCCATGTGTCTGCTAGTCATACTGTTCACGCCCGATAGCTATGCCCTCCTAGTTTAGCAACCGTGCTTTGCGTATTGTGCCTCCTTATCCTGCACCCATCTCAGGTTGCGCAGAGTGTATCCTTTGGAAAGTGTATCTGAGATCCAATCTATCAAGGGATCCTGCACAACCATCTCACAACACAAAAGGACATAAGTATCTGTGGTTGACACAGGGCTCGGCTGGTATCATGTGTCCGAGCCCAAGTCCCCGTGGTAGGTCAGGTGTCCCATTCAGGAAGGAAGAATGTCAGACATACGGCTAGCAGCTGACTGAAGTGGCGTTCAAGTTCGTCGTGATTTTCGACATCTCTTCACGAGCTCGTTCCGCCGCGTGGTCCGTGTTCAGCGGCGTGCTGGTGCGTAAATCTAGCTCTGGTGAGGTGCTTGGTGTCGACAGCACAGAGATCTCTTCGCCGACACCACACTAAGGCAGCTGTGCGGGCTTTGCAGCTGAGCTTAGGAAGAACCATAAGGGTGTCACTTTATCGTCGAACGCGCCTGTCACAGAAGAAGCGCGTGTGTGAGCCTGTCGAGGCCTTGACTTTGCACTTTGGCGCCAAGCCTTTGCATTCACTCCGGTTAAGTCCGGAGGCACCCAGCCCTTTGCCCTTCAGGAGAAAGTGCGTTCCCTGAACTATATCTTTTGGGACTATACTATCAGCTCAGGCGCAGGTGAAGCACGTTACATTCTTTGTGAGGCTGCATGCTGTGCTCAGTGGAGGCCGTAAGCTGTTCTGAAACCGTCTGTGGTTGGTCAAAGGTGGTGTTGTAAGTTCGTGCGCTAGAGCGTCTGCGCCAGACTCTTTTGCAGTCAGACATCAAATGTCTGCAGGTTCATGCACAACCAGCAGTGGCAGTGTACAGCTCCTCCAGAAAGCTTGAGCCAGACAGGAGAGAACAGCTTTTGGCTTTGGGAGGGCCATCCCAAACAATTCCTGAAACCAGTTACTGAAGCAGAGGATGCAGCAGCTTGGGCTGTAAAATCTGGCAAGCTACAGCAACAATCTGGCATGAGATATGCAAACAGCTCCATGCCAAGCCAGTTGAATGAGCAGCATCAGCAGCAATTTTCAGATTACTGGAGTCAACAGGACGACATAATTTTGTCACCATACATGCCTGGGTATCAATGTCAGGAACCAAGACCGAATTCATCTCCTGCCCTCAGCATAGAGCCTGTGACAGGCCATCAAGGTACTCTTCTTTCATGCTGTTCATGCGCTTTCTCCATGCATCTCCATGCATCAAGTTTCATCTTATGCAGCCTCTGGCGACCAGCATGCTTCATGACGCTGTCTTGTTGCACCTGAATGCAGGTCTTGATGCGAGGGCTGACATGGTGCTTCCAGAAGAGTTTGAAGATGATTACTTGCTAATGGAGAGCTTGGATCTGCCAGCATCGACTCTTCCTAGGTGAGCTGCAGTACACGTGCTCCAGTCTGACTACAAACGCACACCTTCAACATTGTTTGCAAGGCCTGGGAGAATTCAACCTGAGCACGTTTCCTATGCCAACGCCACTAGCAGTGTAAGTGATACTTTCATGGCAGCTGCTGCTGACGTTCAGGTCAAATAGTGCCCACGACCTTGGCGAGACAATAGACCCAGAGCTCTTGCCTGACCTAGAAACGTTGCAAGAGTCGTTCGAAATCCCTGCTCAGCTCAGGCTAGATGTATCCCATGCTGGGATCACAGCAGACCATGAGCATCGAAGCCAAGCTCCTTATACCCATCAAGACCATGGCCAAGAGCAGCGTCCACAGCACCAGCATCATCTGTCCGATGTTGAGCACTTCAACAGAAATCAGGGAGGTGCCAGCACAGACCAACAGACAGCTGCTGCTCAGCCCGGGTCTGGAGCTGCCACTCCATCAAGACCATGCAGCACAGCCTCTGATGATTCTCTTCAGCCTGGACCCCAGTATGTTCACAGTAACATGCATCAGCAGCCGCATGGCGCTTCGACGCATACTGGTGGACAGTCCTCCCCAGCAGGACCTGTGCGCTTGGCGCACTCCAGGTCCCTGCCCCTCTTGGAAGACATTGATGGCTTGACAGAGCTGCAGCAACAGGCAGCTGACATGTTGGCAGATGTAAGCAGTGCTTGTTGTGAAATCAAATGCAACCCGTCCATGAGAAATATAACCATGTGCGGCATCTCTTACCTGCCTAGTGTCGTGCTTAGTCATTTATCTTTGCAGCGCACAGCGCACAGGCTGCAGGCTGGCCACCTTTGACCATTGTGGAAGCGCCCGCTATGTGGAAATCCATTCCATGTAACCTCTGTTTGGAGTACACATATGTAGATGTCAGAAGGTGATGGTGCATGCATGCAGGGACTAGATGATAACCTATGGTACCCAATGCAGCATGATGAGGTAGTTGCTCAAGACACTGCTGCTGCTTTAGAGGGACTGGATCTGGCTGCAACTGCCGTCCCTTCACCAGGCATGCCTAGAGCCATGTCCTCTGACCTGGACTGTCCCCAGGCTTATGAACTTGAGGATTGGCAAGACTATGATCCTGCTGAGCAAACAGGTCCAGCCTTCCTCGTGCATGCTTGCTACTCCTTGTAGAGTATGGATTGATAGTCCTCTGAAATGCATGGCCCATTGTGCACGTGCCGCAGATGCACAAAGAGCATTTTGGGGGCAAAGGATTACAATTTTGCGTCTGCGGCAGCCTGGTCTCTTGCGTGGATTTGTATCTGGTCAGTTGTATGGGGATATCAAGATGTGGGTCAAAACAATTCTTTTCCCTTGCGTGAATATCTGTCACATTGACATGCTTCCATTGCTGCTGCAGCAACCCACATGTTGGTGCTTGGTAGCTGACTGACTGACCGGTATGTTGGTGCAGGGGTCGACACTATGAGCACAGCAGATGTACTAGCAGAGCTGGCTTATCTTAGTCCACGCAACAAGAGGAAGGGCAAGGGGGGCAGACAGCCTGCAATGGACCCCAGGCTTGACCCCAATGTGGACCCCAAGAAGGCCAAGCGCATCCTGGCTAACAGGCTGAGCGCTGCCCGCTCAAAAATGAAGCAGAAGTCACATGTTGAGGTTTGCCACCTCAGCATTCACTCATTCATTCATTACATTTTAAGGTCTTGGGGCCAACCATGACCATTGGACCAGTAGTCTGAAAATGTCAAGCAGCTCTTGAATTTCACCCCTGGATTGACTGATGCTCTTCTTCAGTGTGATGTATCAACTGACTGCCCTTGCATTTGGCATCACTCTGTCAAACATAGACCTAGCAAGTTGCTGGCATTTTTACCAACAACACTTTTGGCACATGCACACTTTGGGCCAAGGGCTTTTCAAGTGGCCCCAGTCCATGCAATGTGGAGTTCACATTTGTCAGATGAAGCTGGTCAGATGACGCGACTTTTTGGAGAGCATGGCATGCAGTAGCTGATCTGCAATGTGTGTTGCAGACCCTGCGTAGGCGCATTGATGTGCTGAGCAAGCAAAAGAGCGACATCAAGGCCAGCTTGACGGCTGCAAAGTCAAGCTGTGAAAGCAAGTCTGGTGACAATGACAGCCTTAGATCTCAAATCAAGGTGAGGAACCTTTGGAATGAGGACTCATGAGACTAACATGCGCATGTCCCTGTCAGCACCTCTGTCGTCTGTCATTGGTCTGCAGTTCGATGGTCTTTTGGAAGCATTGCTGTCAGACTTGTCCTTGCTACATGACCTTGCAAGTTTGATAACCTGTCCAGAACATCTCCACAATGTAGAAACGCATTTTTACTGTCCCCAGACGTTTCTGAGTTTTGATTTCCCGTGTAGGAATGACGTTTCTGAATTAAAATAGCCGTTTTGGGATTGAGAAAAGCTGTCTGTACTATGATCAGATGGATCCTGCAGAAGTTGGCCATCTGGCTGATGTCTTTCACCTGCGGCTGCTGATCATGCAGGCGCTGGAAGAGCAGTGTCACAGGCAGTCTGTCATGACGGCCAGGCTGATTGAGGAGCGCAATTGCATTCTTGGCATTGCAGCCCCATTTGGACAAAGAGCCTCGTCTGCACACAATGAGAGAACAAGTGCTGCAATGTATGGGCCCTACCCCAACCCAAGGGGTAAGCCCTTGGGTTTTGATCCAGGATCAAGCATAGAGTCGAGACACAGAGCCTCGCTTCCACCCTCTTCAAGATCTGCTAAGGTCAAGGACAGCCAAACACGCCTTTCAGCACATCAGGGCTCCATTGCCTCAAACAGTCAACAGCATATGAGCAGGATGGCATCTGTAGGGACTGACCCTGGACAGACTGTGGGTTTGTGTGATCAAAATGGGGGTGCATCCCTGCAACCCTCTCTCAAGACCTGGGGCAGCACTGGCAAGAGGCAGCCAGGCAGGCCTCGCCACAAAGCCTGAACAATTTTTTGTCTCCCCTTTCTCTTCTTGGCCCAGCGTGCCCTGATGTACAGCAGCAGCTTTACGCGTACCTTGCAGTTGTCTGACATGTGTTGTGATTAGACCCCCTGCTTGTGTCAGACATTGTGTTTGTAGACTGGTTCCCGCTGCTTTCTTAGCTAGATGTGATAAGTGATTAGTCAAGACTGCATTGTGTTGGGGTGTTCATGGGCAAGCACACTTCCTAAACCTTGCAAATTTTGTGGCCTGCTGGCTTCTTTGTTGGGTTGAATCTGGCTTTACATTCTGGAAATGAATATGTAGACAATTAGACAAGAATGCGAAGCACATCCTCCACTTGCACCTTCCCATCTTTCGCCAGCCTTCTGTGCAAACTGGTGATCTGGTGGCGTGTCAGCTCAATGCCTGCTTGTCGCAAGGCTGCCTCGAATTGGTGTTCTGTCAGACTTCCAATGCCTGCCTGGTCCACATTGATAAAGGCAGAGCGAACAGCCTCCTCGCCTGCAACAAAAGCCTTAGCTCTTGATTTGCCTGTCAGGCCATAGCCAATGCACACATTGCAAGCTGGCTGTTGTCAAGGGGCAGGCCATACACTCAAGGGGCATGGCGGAGGGCGAACATAATTGCACATGCAGGTGGATGTTCCTGGCATGAAGGACATATGCAGACGTGTCGAGCATGATACATAACATCATGTAAACAAGTATCCACATACGCATGTGCGCAAGGCAGAAGCTTCGAAACCTGCTACTGCACAATTGCTCGCACCAACAATCACAAGCACTTTCTGGCAAAGATGGGTCTGGCCAAGGCTGACCTTGCAGCTGCGCCTGTATGGCCTTCAAGGCTGCTTCCCAGTCAGCCATGAGGTACACATGGCGGTTGTTCTCCATGTACTGGTATGTGAACTCATCAGCCTCCAGCAGCTCAAAGGTGCGCTGGTGGACAGACAGCACCTTGCCCACATACAGGTCCTTCTCACTGTACATCTCTGCACTGTTCTTCAGCACCTGTTACAGTACCAATGCATTGGCTCAATGCTGTAAAGAGTGATCAGGCTCTGTTGTAACATGAATCCATATGACCTTTGGTGATGTCACAAGTACACACTCTGCTGAACTATCCAGGGAATATTCACGTTTGTAAAAACGCCAGCTGCAATGTTCACAGCAAGCAAGAAAGAAGTGCTGAGCACACCAGTGTTCAACGAAACTCTTGAGTATTTCCACCCTTCTTTGAGGGGCACGTCCCCGCTTGTAGAACAGCTGCTACAGTGCTTACAGCAGAAAGCAGCCTACCTTGCTTCGCTCCAGGTACTTGCCACCAGTGATGCCAGTGTTACGCTGAGGAGGCTCGAAAATCGACAGGGTGTCATCAGCCAAGAAGTACGACAGCACAAACTTGCGCTCCCTGCAACGCACACCTTTGCTGCTTAATCTGTCAATAGCATCTGTCACTGAACAATGAACATGCAAGCAGCCCCCTGGGCTTTACATAGCGGCACTTAGTGAAGCAAAGACTGTCTGCTGCTTTGGAAAACTGTAGTGTGATAAATGATGCTGCTGCTGCTGCTGTCTGTCTGTGCATCATCCTGAGGGATATTATGATCTGAGCAGCTGCTTGCAATGCTGATGCACATGTGTCTTGCATTGACAGGGATCAGTATGTCCAAAGCACATGGCACAGTGGGCCATGACCTGCCAAGAAATAGTCTGCAGATGCCTAGATGTCACGGACAATGCACTGGTGATGCTACACATGGTACCTGTCAGAACTGCTGAGCTGGTGAGTAGGAGTCTCAACAAAGCGGGTGCTGAAACGCAGCACAATCTTGTCCTTGTTCATCAGCTTGTAGAAGTCCTTCTTCGGCGCCTTAGGCACCTGTTGCACAACAAACTTGGTGAAATTCAATATCATGTCCATAGTTCTTGGCGCGAATAACCACAGTCCCTTCTGGTTGTGAGTCAGGTGATCCAGACCACACTACACACCTGTCATGCACAGAGACAGCATTGCATGAATGCCGTGTGGCAGTCGGTCTGTTCTGCAACTGCTCCAGACGTTTACCAACGAGGTCATGTGATGTGCTGTCTGCTTACAAGTCATGCGCAAAGCTGTGCAGAGGTTATAAGAACAGCTGTTGCCGTGTTGAACTGGCCCAGAGTCCTGACGGACAGACAGACAGACAGACAGACAGACAGACAGACAGACAAACAGGCAGGCAGGCAATGGCAATTGCAGACCTGGGGTGAGAGACAAACGCACAGACAGACAGGCTAGTGCGGCAGGAAGAAGAGGTGCAGGACTGACCAGGTTCTTGCAGCTCTGCTCACTGTCCTCAAAGGAGCCAAAGCCATTGTAGGGGGGCAGGGCAGGTACAGGAATGGGCCTGATGCCCTCACCCACTGGGATTGGCTCCATGGCATCTGTTGCCCCCACATTCTCCTGCAATGACAATGCCATTAGTAAGTCTTATGCAACACATGACTCATGGGCTCAGACCACGCCAAGGCCCTGCTATGAGTCAAAGCCTGCCTGCCTGGCTGAAAAGCTGAGCAGGGTATGCTGAGCGTGCAAAGCGTGAGGCGTGCCACTTCTGGAATATTCTTACGCTGATGCACATCAGCTGTCATGCCTCAATTTTGCTGACATCATCGTGGCTCATGCTGGTGTACCTCAACCTTGACATGTGATGACTGAATGCATGCATGCCAGGGCTCCCCGGCAGCAGCAGCAGCAGCAGCGCAGAGATCGTGACCTGCTGACTTGATTTGCACGGCAGCAACCTTGTGCATGGGATCTTTGCAGTGAGTTTCATGGTGTAGCAGCAGCTTTACAGCCTTGCAAGCAGGTACAGGCATGCAGTGGCAGTGGTGTTGCTGTTTTGGGAAGACTTACCGAGTACCACTGCTTGGTGAAGTCATCAGCATCGTGGATGAAGAAGTCACGCCCGTACACATGGATGAAGGCCCCCAGGGCCAGGTCCTGGGGCCCGTAGCACTGCTCCCTCATCAGCTTCTTGCCAGTGCGAGTCACATGGAAGTCCTGCAGTCATGACCATCCTGAGCAGTATGTATGACATGCACACTCGCACATTTGCACCTTGTGCTCACAGGCTCATATACTACTGCTCCCTCAGCCATGATTCAAATAATGCAAGTTGCTGATAGTTTCAGTCTACGTTTAGCACGATCATATCTATCTTGAGCAAGGTGACAACTGATGATGATGGCAGGTTGCACGGCAGCTTGCCACCCAGCTTGTCGCGGGCTGAGTGCGCTGCACAGCTGTTCAGCAGAGCTGGTGCCAAAACAGGATGAGTAGGATGGTAGGAGGAAGGTAGCAACAAGTATGTTTTCACAAATTTCACAGCATTGCTGCTGTATAATAGCATCGTGTAGGTTGTGACCCTGTCAGCATGGCTCTGTCAACCACACTGAGCCTGTGAGATCATCATGCGGGTCATGCGGTCATAGCTGTGTTCAAGGACATACGAATCAGAACGACACATCAGACAGCTGTTTGACAGTCTTGCTAGACTCTGATGTCTGGACCAATGTGATGATGTGTGCACTGGTCACATAGCAGAGGTCCTGCAGTCAATCCTACTGTCATGCAAATAATGATTCTCCTGTGCATGGTGTGTAATGGTGTGAAGTTTGTTCTGCATGGGAGATCATACGCTGGAACCCCTTCCTGAGAACTCCAGGATAGGGCTTGCAGTCAGTGCTGTTCTGTCTGTCCAGTCCTTGATGTTGTCAGCATGACGCAACAGTCACATGTTTGCATTGTGCAGAGTGATGCGACTGTAACATTGGTAAACAGGTGTGATATTGTTGTCACACAGCTGACTAGTAGGTACCTGGCAAGAACAATTAGCTGGGATGCCTGTAAATTTTTTATTATTATAGCTTATTATTATACTATGCAGGTAGGAACAGGGCCCATACCTTGGGCAGGGGTCCCCTTCTGAGGAAGACAGGGAAGGGGTCGCGCCCATCGTTGTTTTCATGCAGCTCTAGGATCTCCACTGTGTCATCCTCCAGGAAGTAGTGCAGCCTGTAGGGCCTCCTGTCCCCGTACAGGGCCTGCCTGTCATCCCACACACAGTAGAACCGCAACACCTGCAGGCAATATACACCATGCATGTGAAAATGGCAGAACCATGCACCATACAGGGCCTGCCTGTCATCCCATACACAGTAGAACCGCAACACCTACAGCCAACATTCACCATACAGTGCCTGCCTGTCATCCCACACACAGTAGAACCGCAGCACCTATGACCAACAAACACCGTGCATTTCAAGATGGCAGTACCATACACACATCAAATGGGCTCTACTTGTGTCCAGAGCATCTGCAAGCCATGGAGTTGCAACCACTTCAGTGCCTGTCATGAGAAGTAGGGTGTAAGCAAAGCTCATGCATCCAGAGATGCCATACAAGTTGATCTCTGCACTGCATGATCTTTTAGCAGCAGAAGCAGCAGTGGGGTTCAGTGCCTGCTTGTTACCGCAACCAAATGCCTGGACCATGACCAGCAGAGGCAACAATGAGCTTCAATGCCTGATTGTCACCATGACTGAAAATGGTTATATATGCACATGTTCTACTGCAAAAACCTCAAATCCAATAAAAGTACTGTCTGCATGACCAGGCAGACCATGTTGGTTGACAGCAGACTGCAAACACAGCTTTGCTGCCCTTGGTGCCCTTCCTGCCTGTTCCTACTGCAACCTTACCCTCTGCTTTGCAACAGCAAGAGGTACTTCCCTACGCAGCGCTGATTGACTGGTCACACAGCCATGGCATGTTCCCCAGATGTGAAGCAAGCAGTGCATTGCAAGGCACTGGGGGTTTACAGTACCAACATCGATCCAGGGGGCATGTTGTGTCAAGCTGTTGGTGCAGCAGGCCCACCTTACGAGCATTGTTCATGAACTGCTGCAACTTCTTCTTGCCGTCATCCTTCCTGAGGGTGACCCCAGTCGACCCTGGGGACATGGGGCTCCCTGTACCATTGGGCCCCCCTGTCAACAGTCACATCACAGCTTCAGCTGGGCTGGACATGCTTGCCAGACTGACCCTCAAGCAGATGAGCATATGAATCCTTTGTGACAACCTTGTGCGCCAGAAGTGAACATAGTGTGACCGGACACAGGCATCAAGTCTGTGCCAATGTGTGTTGCAAGTAAGTCATACATTCCAGGCCAACAAGAACGTGTCATACTCACTCCCGGCAACAAGACAAAAAATCGTCAAATGAACAGATAGGTTGCTGGGGTCCCTGAATGGATCCCAGGGACCATGTTTCATGCAGCTGGGGTCTATGCACGCCAGGGACCATATTACAAAAACAATGTACATGAGGTGGAACAAATGCTGTGTAAAGCTGCTGCTGCTGATGGAAGGCTGTGTGAACAGCATGGTTGTGAAGACCATGGAAACAAGCTCTGTCTGGTGCAGCCAATGGTGACGCTGCACCTGACTCCTACATATGAGTGCAGTGTGACCTTGAATTGCAGAAAGAAATTGCAGACCGTCAATGAGACACGGACGGTCAGTAAATAAGAACCAAATACTGGCGGGAAGGGAACACAGTGTGGCCTTGCGGGGTGGCAGCAATGTGCAGCAATGCCTGACAGCTCAAGACAACTGCACAAGACTCCATTGGTAATGTACAGAAGGCAACAATGAGCAGAAGCAAAAGGCAACAGTAGGCTGCAGCGAAAGGCAACAGTGGGCAGCAGCGAAAGGCAACAGTGGGCAGCACACAGCAACAGTGGGCAGCAGCAGAAGGCAAGAGTGGGCAGCAGGGCCTGACCTGAGGCATGGCGCTGCATGCTGAGCCTCTTGGTGGTGAAGGGGTCATTAGGGTATGCCTCGGCAGGACCATACTCCAGGCCAGCATCTGCCAGGGTCTGGCGTGTGAAGACATCAGCATCCACAATGTGGAAGGTTCGCCCATAGAAGCTCACATTGTCGCCCACAACAAAGTCCCCAGGAGCAAAGAAGCTGCCATCAGACTTTTCGATGCGGTGACGCCTGATCAGGACACCCTGAGCAGCCAAGCAGACACATGTGAGCAGCCTGTAACTCACAACAGTAGAACACTACATGGGCTCGCACGTTTTGGGTTCTGCTGTGTGTAGCTGCTCTGCTATGCCTTGTATGCTTGAGTTGCTGAGGACCACCATCTGCAAACAAAACAAATCCATTTGGCACATGTATCACTTTGTCCACATGCTGGGTTCACATACTCTCGCGCACTCATCAGACACATAAGCTGGTCAACAGATGAGAAAAATGTCTCTTTGCCTCCAACAGGAAGACCTTTAGGGCAAAGCACGATACGTGCGGTCGCAATCTTGCAATTAGTGATGTGTGATCAGGCTTCTCTGAGTAGAGCAGTAGAACCTAGTCAACAGGCACTGCAGACTGAGAGCCAGTCATGGTGAGTGGCAGCTGCATACAGCCAACCTAGCTCCTGTTGCTTTGCAAGACATTCAACAGATCAGCCGACCCTGCATGACAGACAAGGCATGCAAGCATGCCAAGCTGTTTGTCACCCTACATGCTGGAGCAGAACTCAGTGCAAAGCCAGCAGTAGCAGTGTCCATTGCAGCTTCCCATGGCGCCAAAATTTCAGTGCAGCGCAGTGCTGCGTCAGCAACTTTGCACATGCCCTCAATTTGGTAATGGTAGGCCAGGCAGTGTGCACACATGTTATCGCTGGACCTGCTTGGCTTGTCACTTGTGCTTTACTCAGCAGCCACATGCTGAACAGGAGACTGATGCAAGGGTTCACCATGGAGTAATAGCTGATGTTGACAAATGCTGATGTTGACAAATGCAGACGTCACTAGGCCAGGCAGTCTCCACACCAAAAGCCATTGTGGTGAATCGCAGGCTCAGCTCACCCTTGGTTGCATCCAGCTAGGCAAAGTATATGGTCATGTCTATATGGGCGGTGCAAAGGACTTCTTTGCAGGACCAGCATCAGGGCATTACACACATGGTGTGAAGATGTGACACAGCAAGCTGCTATGGGCGTGCATGAGGTGTACAGTGCATGACAGAGAGACAAAGGACAGCACAGCGACAACATCAACAGACCTCCACATTGAAGGGAACAGATACAGGTCCACTGCGATGTGGACAGTTGAAATAGTGAGGCTTGTCAGCTGTCACATGCACCTTGCATGGCTTACTCACAGGCACCATGCTTGGTGAATCCTTGCGCTGGGATGCATAAGGAGCAAGGGTGAAGCAAAGCTTGAAACCTACTTGACTTCTGCATGCAACCAGTGAGTGGAGTATGATGGCATGGTTGGGGGCCGAGGGGTGGGGTTACCTGGGGGAGCCCACTGTTGTCCTCCTTTGGCTCCACAACCTGGCAGCTGTTGTCCTCTAGATAGAAGAAGATGACCACCTTGCGCACCCTGTAGTTCTCCACTGCGCTCTCGGTCACAGCTTCCTTGAAGTAGCCATACCACCGCAGCACCTGCTCAAGACACCAGATGTTCAGCATCAGCAGCTTTCTGCAACCTTGAACAGCCCGTTAGAATTCGTGAAACAGAGAGGACAGGATGTAAACGTTGATGTCACTGTAACTTGGCAATCAGCAACAGAATGTGATTCATGCAACTGTAAAAAGTTGTCAAGGGAAGGGGTGGGGGGGGAGGGGCAGGGGTCACCTTATTGTTGTTGACAACCCAGTCAGGCAGAGTCTCCTCTTTCTTAGCACTAGTGTATGTGGGGCTGCTAGTGTAGGTTGAGGGGTTGTATCCTCCAGACCGGTACATCTCAGTAACCCCTGATGCCATATGAGGGTCCTGAACAGTCATCTCTGGTGCCTCGTGGGCGTACCCCTTGACATACCGCAAGGTTTGCTGCTTATTAAAAGCATGGTCATCGAGCGAGACCTGCGGACATGCACAGAATTTCCTCAGCGACAGATCTTACCACAGCTTGTGACTTTGATAAGCAGTGTCTGAAAGGATAGGGCAGAAGACAGAAGTTAGGGGTTTCAGGGCAAGTA
>JAABUK010000838.1_pt1 | contig 62147 bp, 39 predicted proteins | sample 5559141 | NCBI WGS metagenome assembly JAABUK01 (sample SAMN10711869, study PRJNA513367) | rock metagenome | isolation source: Antarctica rocks | place: Antarctica: Victoria Land, Pudding Butte nord | collected 2016-01-03
GCCTCGGCGGCGTTCCGGACTTCGATGAGGCGAGGGTACATGGCAACCTCCGTGGAGAAGGCACGACTTCAAGACCGCCAAGGTAGCCGAGACTACCCGGTCGGACCAGAATCAATTACCGCACCCAGAACTAGACTGCGACCTCGATTCGACGGCGGAGCGCTTCGAGCGGGCGAAAATGCTGCTCAAGGACGTGAGCGAATTCCGTCACTATATCGAGGCCAAGCGAGACTTCCTCCCGGACTACGGGGATCGGCATCGTCACGGCGCAAGGATCGCGACGTCGGTCGCGGAATCGACGGTTAGTCAGGTGATCAGCAAGCGGATGGTCAATAAGCAGCAGATGCGGTGGACCCCGTCGGGGGCGTACGCGCTGCTCCAAGTCCGCACGCGGGTCCTGAACGACGACCTGCGGCCGACGTTCGAACGCTGGTATCCGGATCTGAAACCGGACATCGAGCCGATCCGGGACGCCGCCGCGTAGCACCCGGTTTGGCCCGGTCTCCCGAAGTCCGTCCCGGAGCCGCCGGAATCGGCGACCGTCCCGCGAGCACGACCTTGCCGTCGGGCTGGAGGGCCAGGCCGTCCGTCGACAGGAACGCGGTCGTGCCGGGCCGACGTTGGCGGTGGCCTCGCCGCCGGAGCCGAATGAGGCGTCCGGCGTGCCGTCGCGGTTGTAGCGCGCCGCGCCGGAATCGCCGACGCCGCCGATCGTGACCGGGCCCGCCACCACGACCCGGCCTTCCCGGGGCGTTGCTATCCGGGGGTCGTAACGACCTTCCCGCGGGCGGCGACCACCGCCACCGCCCTGCCGAAAGCGTCCTCAACGGCTCGGTAGTGGGCGGTCCACTCGCCGTCGTCCGGGACGCCCTGGCCGTCGATGATCGTCAGGAGGGAAGCGAACGGGTGGCCGCCCCCGGCGATCCGGGCCGCGTCCGTCGGCAGGTCGGTCGCCGGTCGCGTCGCGATCAGGTCCGCGAGGTCTTTCGCCTTCGCCCGGCACTCCGCCAGGGGGGGGTGAACGGGGAGATCGCGGTGCCTGAGCCTGGCGACCCGGTCGAGGATGTCAAGGGCCAGACGGCGCGTTGCCTCGGCGTCGGCCCTCTCGGCCTCGACCCCCACGGCCCGTTCGAGGAGGGAGGCGATGTCCCGCAGTCCCGCAGTCGCTTCCACACCCGCAGGCAGGTCGATCAGGGTCCCGACCACCCGGAGGGCGCGGGCGCGGAACGCGTCGAAGTCGCGTCGGCACGCGGCCTGGATGCTCGGGAGGTCGTCGGGTGGGGGCATGCCGGGGTCGAGGAGGTCCCGGGACGCGTCCGCCAGCCGCCGCCCCGCCTCGGAGAACAGGCCGGTCAGCGCGTCGAGTTCGAGCCGCAGGTCGTGGCAGGTCTCCCCCCTGCCGACGGCCGGGTCCGCCCGCCCCGGTTCGCCCTGGGCTCCCGGGTCGGGGGTTATGGAATGGGGTCGACCGACGCGGTCGGCGTCCTCCGTCCGTCCGAGCCCCCGGAGCAGCCGGGTCAAATGGTCGACCGTCGCGGCGTAGTCGGGGTGGCGCTCGCCGAGTGCGTCGCGGCGAATTTCCAGGGCCTGCCGGAGCAGCGGCTCAGCCTCCCCCCGGTCGCCCCGGTCGCACAGCACCAGGGCCAGGTTGTTCAGCGCGGTGGCATAGTTCGGGTGGCGCTTGCCGAGTGCGTCGCGGCGGACCTCCAGCGCCTGCCTGAGCAGCGGCTCGGCCTCCTCCAGGTCGCCCCGACCGTGGAGCAGGGAAGCGAGGCTGCCGAGGCTGGCGGCGTAGTCGGGGTGGCGTTCACCGAGTGCGTCGCGGCGGACCTCCAGCGCCCGCCTGAGCAGCGGCTCGGCCTCCCCCAGGTCGCCCCGGTCGCACAGCACCAGGGCCAGGTTGTTCAGCGCGGTGGCGTGGTCGGGGTGGCGCTCGCCGAGTGTGTCGCGGCGGACCTCCAGCGCCCGCCTGAGCAGCGGCTCGGCCCCCGCGAGGTCACCCTGACGGTGGAGCAACATCGCCAGGTTAGAGAGAGCGGTCGCGTATTCGGGGCGGCCTTCGCCGAAGCTTTCCCTCACGCGTTCGAGCAGTCGTCGGGCGTGAACGGTGGCCTCGGCGTATCGGCCCTCCTCGTACAGCGACACGACCTCGCGGTGAGAAACCTCGTCGTCGCGGCCTTCGTCCCCGGGTCGACGGCCCAGGGCCCGGAAGAGAGAGTGGAAAAGTCCCATCGGCGTCCGTTTACCCCGATCCGTCCGCCCCGCCGGTCGGGTCCGTGTACGTGGTCCGTGGGGCGCGAGGGGATCGATCATAATCGATCGCGGCGTGACCGTCTCGCCCGGCCCCGTCAGTGGACCCAACAATCGGCCCGGAGCGTCCCGCGGCCGAGGGACAGGGCCCGGCCGGTCTGGTTCAGGAGCGTGACCGTGACCCGACCGTCGGCCGTGACGGCACCGGCGAGCAGGGCGCCCCCTGGGACGGCCCGGGAGAAGCCGACGGCGACCGTGTCGCCGACCGAGGCGCCGGGCACCCCGACCGTCGCGACGGCCGCCGAGCCGTGCGGGACCGGGCCCGGCGACCATTCCGAGGTGCCCGAGAGGTGCCTGGTGATCGCGGCCCCGCCGTTCCAGGCGAGCGGCCCGGTCGGCAAGACGGTCACGCTCCCGCTTCCGACCCCGTTGACCGCGAGCTCCAGAGAGGTTTTCGGCGACGGGGTGCCGCGGTAGGGTTCCCCTTTGGTCTGGTAGATTAACGCCTTGACCTTGCCCGAGCCCCCCTCATTCGTGAACTTCAACGCCCCGCCGTTGAGGTCGGACATCCGGGAATCGATCTGCGTCCCGTATACGACCTTCCCTGCCGTGCCGATCTCGATGCCGACCTGCGCGCCCTTGGGGTCTCCGAAGAAGATCCCGCCGAGGATCGTCGTGTCGTTGGAGGCGACGAGGACCTGCGCCGAGGAGGCCCACTCGGCCGAACAGTTGACCAGGCAGACGTACCCCGCCTCAATCACCCAGCCGTGGGCGTGGTGCCCCCAGACGTGGCAGTTGACGAACTGGCAGCCGGTCGCGGAGTACTTCGGCCCCTGTTCGACCGAGACTCCCGTCGTGGTGCCGTGGTACACGACGCAGTTGACGAACTGCGAGTCGTGGGGCCCGCGGAAGAGGACCCCCCCCTGACCGCAATCGTGGACCTTGAGGTTGACGACCTGGGCTTCCATCGAATGGCCGCGGGGGGCGAGGCCCTCGGTGCTCCACTCCGAATAAATGCCGGCTCCTCCGCAGTCGTGTACCCGGAGGTCGCCCAGCAGGTAGCCGTAGCCGTACACGCAGAGGCCGTGGCGGCCGGCCGACTTGCCGCGGTTGCCGTCTATGGTCATGCTGCGGACTGACCAGTCGTACGCCCCGGCGGGGGCGTTCGTGCCGGAGAGTTCCGCGAACCTCCGGGAGACGAGCAGGTCGCCCCTGGCGCCGTCCAGGAGTTTGAGGGTGGTCGCCCCGATCCCCGAGCCGGCCAGGTGCACCCCGGAGTCGATGGTCAGCGTCCGGGTCCTGTAGGTCCCCGGCGGGAAGGCGACGCCGCCGCCCCCCGCGGCCGTCGCGGCGTCGATCGCCCTCTGCACGGCGGCCGTGTCGTCGCTCGCCCCGTCGCCGGCTGCGCCGAACTCCCTGACGTCGAGGGAGAAGGCGGCTCGCCCCACCCGGTCGGCGGCCGTCGAGGCCGCCCCGGCCCGGCCGTGCAGGACCGCAAGGGCTGGGAGGGCGGCGCCTTTCAAGAATCGGCGGCGGAGTCGCGTCCCGTCCCGGTCCGGCTCGGAGGCCATCGGTCACCCCTTTCTCTGGAGACACGCGGCAGGCCGTCGGGGGTCTCCTGGGTGCCCCCTCATCGGAAGAACCCGCCGACGAACCGCGCCCTGGGCTTTCGGTAGTACCAGAAGCTCCCCCGGAGGTCCCTCCAGTCGAACACGGAATCCCGCGAGACGCTCAGCTCGTACAGCGACTGGAGGAGCGACCGCGAGTGGTGCTCGGGGAAGTCCAGCTCGGTGAGGCCCCCGCGGAAGGCGGTCGTCAGCAACATCCCGAGCAGGCCCCGCTTGTTCGTCACGGGGCACCCCCGCACGGGTGCGGCCGCCCCGCCCGCCGCGCCGGCCCCCGGGGGCCGGATGCCGAAGGCGGCGAGCGTGAGCCCCGGCTCGTCGAACCCGAGCCTGGTCACCTTGTCCGTGCTCCCACCCATCCGCGCGTTGACCTCAAGGTAGTGGGCCTTGCGGTCGCCCGGAGAGTAGAGAAGGTCGAAATGGAAGCACCCGACGATGTCGAGCCGGTCCGCGAGCCGGCGGCAGCACTCGCCGACCCCGGGGGGCATGGGCGTGCGCCTCATGGAGAGGGTATACCCTCGGTACTTCCTGAGCCCGAGGAAAGCCTCCATGGCCAGGACCTCGCCCCCCTCGGAGCGGACGGCGTGGACGAGCAGGTTGGGGAGCTTGCGCAGCGGCTGCGCGACGAGCGGGGCCCCGAGAGAGCGGAACTCCCCCAGGAACCGGGCGAGCTGCCCTCGGTCGTGGATCAGGCGGAACCGGAACGGCGGGTCCACCAGGGCCGGGCGGTCGGGGCGGAGGACGGCGGGGAACCCGTCGTCCGGGATCAGCCGTTCGTCCCCGGGCCCCGAGAGGAACCACGTCGGGAGGACGTCGAAGCCGGCCGCGGACGCCTCCTCGGCTTGCCGCTTCTTGGAGTACAGGGCCGCGAGCGTGTCGGCAGACGGGGCGAGCAGCTTGCACCGGGGCTCGAACGACGACCGGGCGGCCGCGAGCCGGATCAGGAACGGCTCGTCGGGCGAGGCGATCATCGCGTCGGCCTCCACGAACCGGGCGTACTCGGTCACGGCCCGGATCACGTCCTCCGGGCCGCCCGGGGCGTCCCGGAGGTCGCCACCCCCGGCCAGGCAGCGCGTGTACCCCTGCCAGGGGGCCGGGCTCCCCGTCGTGTCGAAAAAGAAGACGTTGACGCCGGCGCGGTGACAGCCCCGGGCGAAGGCAAGGCAGCAGGTGTCCCACTTCCCTACCATCAGGATGTTCATCGATCGGCGCTCCGGGTTCGCGGCCGGGGGTGTTTGTGAAGTTCGGAAGGCCGGGGCGTCGTCCGCGGGTCCGAAGGCGTCGCCCTCGACGTGGGGGCCGCCGTCGTACAACGCCAGGGTCTTGCTCACCATGTCCCGGGCCGAGAACGCCGGGGCCCGTTCGAGAGACTTCCGGCCGAAGGCGAGGAGTCGGCCCGGGTCGTCGAGGAGCGAGGCCAGCGCCCCGGCGAACAGGTCGGGCCGGCCCGCCGGGACGACCAGGCCGTTGACGCCGTCGGCGACCACGAGCCCCATCCCGGCCGAGGAGGTCGTCACGACCGGCAGGCCCGCCGCAAGGGCCTCCAGCCCGACGTAGGGGAAACCCTCGTACCGGCTGGGGAGAGCGAAGACGTCGAACGCCGGCAGGACGCCCTTGCCGTCGCACGGGCCCAGCCACATCACCTTGTCCGCGACGCCCAGCCCCGCCGACAGCTTCCGGAGCGGCCCTTCGAGCGGCCCCGAACCGACGACGACCAGCCGGTGATGGTCCCGCCCGCGTGACGAAACGGCGAAGGCGCGGAGGAGGACGTCCGGTGCCTTCTGGTCGGTGAGCCGCCCGACGAAGCCGACGACGGCGGCCGAGTCGGGGATGCCCAGCCTCCGGCGGACCACGTCGCGCTCGGGGTACGCGTAGGGCCCGACGCCGTTGGGGATCAGGGCGAGCCGCGACCGGCCCAGGCCCGTGCGGGCCCCGAACCCGTGCTCCTCCGGCGAGACGGCGATGATCCGGTCGGTCAGCCTGCTCAGCGCCCACTCGACGCCGAGATAGAACGACTGTTTCACTCGCCCAAGACCCGGGTCCATCGTCACCAGCGCGTGCGGGGTGTAGACCACCCGCGCCCCCGTCCCGGGCGCGGCGAGCCGGGCCAAAGCCCCCCCCTTGGAGCTGTGCCCGTGGATGACGTCGAACGGGCCGTGCTGGGCCACGTAACGGCGGACGAACCGCACCGCGCCCAGGTCCCCGGGGTGGATCGACCGGCGGACGGGGTAGGCGGCGCGTCGGACTTGCGGCGCGGCGCCGAGCCGGGCCAGGAACTTCGGCTCCGCCCGCAGGGGGGAATAGATCAGGTGGACCTCGCACCCACGCTCGGCGAGCCCCTCGGCGAGGTCGAGGACGTGGCGGCCCACGCCCGCCCCGCATGCCTCCACAATCAACAGGACACGCGGCCCCGGCCCGTCCGGAACCCCGGCCGTTGACGCCCGGTGGCGGGCGCGGCCGTCCGCGGCGGGAGTTCTCGCGGGCGCATTCTCACAGGTGTCGAGCATCAACTTCCCTCCGGCACGCCGCCAGCCGCCGCCCGCCCGACCCCGTGCCCCGGAGCGCGGGCCCGCCGGGATCGGCCCAAAACCACGGTCTCATACAAGGTTTCGTATGCTCTGACGACGCCCGGCAGGGCGAACGTCTCCTCAACCCGCCGGCGGGCGGACCGGCCGAGCTCGGCGCGCCCAGTCGGGGGCAAGGATAAGATGTCGGCCCACGCCCCGGCGAGGGCGACCGGGTCGCGGGGGGGGACCACCCGGCCCGACGGGCCGACGACGGCGGCCGAGTCGCCCACGTCGGTCGTCACGCACGGGGTCCCGCAGGCCATCGCTTCCCCCAGAATCATGGGGAACGCCTCGCCGCTGAACGACGACGAGCAGACCAGGTCGAGGCCCGCGAGCACCCTGGGCACGTCCCCGCGGGGCCCTAGCAGGTGGCAACGGCCCGCGAGCCCGTTCCTCGCGACGTGCCCCATGAGCTCGACGTTGCCGGGCCCGACGTCGTTGCCGCACAACACGAAATGGAGGTCGTCGAACCGGCCCGCGAGGAGGCCGGCAGCGTTAAGGAAGTTGGCGTGATCCTTCTGGGGGTCAAACCGGGCGACGTGGCCGATCAGCCGGGCTTCGGGCCCGAGCCCGAGTTCGGCCCGCAGCGAGGGGCCTGCCAGGGGGTCGGGGCGGAACCGGCCGACGTCGAAGCCGTTCGTGATGACCTCCATTTTCTCCGCGGCGTAACCCTTGCGGAGGTGCGACCGGCGCGTCGCCTCCGAACAGCAGACGATCCGCGCGGGCAGGGACCGGGACAGCCGGGCACACGCGGCGACCGTGAGCCGGGTCGCCCGCCTGGTCGTCGCCGGGTCGTGCTCGGTGTGGTGGACCCCCCAGACGACCGGGGCGCGGGTCGAGATCAGCGCGGCGAGGCTCCCGATCAGGTCGGACTGGAAGAGCCAGGTCTGGATGACGTCGGGCCGCTCGGATCGGACCAGGCGCGCCAGCGAGAGCACCTTACGCGGGTCGGGGACGCCGGGCCTCATCCCCAGGGTGTGGACCGGGACCCCCATCGCGCGGACCCGGCCGGCGAGCGGCATGACGTCGACCAGCGTGCAGACCACCGGCTCGAACCTGGATCGGTCGGTCCCCGCCAGCAGGTTGCACAGCATGACCTCGGCGCCGCCGATGTTGAGCCAATTGATCACGTGCATCACTTTAATCGGCATCGGAGCTTCCCCAATCGGCATCGGAGCTCCCCCGGTGCCGGCGGCCGGGCGGAAATACGCGGTCCCAGTCGAGGAGCAGGCCGAGAAATAGCCAGATTGTCGCGATCGACATGTAGCTCGTCGTCGCCGCGACCCCGACCAGCCAGGCCAACAGACAGCACGCGCCGAGGTAAGCCGCCGAGGACCGCGCGACCGCCCGCACGGCCATACCGAGCACCGCGGCCAGTGCGGCCCCACCCATGAGGCCCATCTCCATGAAGTAGCGGACGGTCAGGCTCCATACCGCCGGGTCGTCCTGGCCCTTCGGGATCGGCGGGCCGTCCCAGTCCCTCTGGATAATCCGCGTCGACTGCCCGGGTCCCACCCCGAAGGCCAACGTGCGGGGGCCTGTGTTGCTGGTCAGGCCCAGGCGTATCGACGCCATCCGAAGGCCCCAAGAGCTGTCGACGCGCTCCCCGTAACCGGACGAGACCTCCGCGGCCGCGTACAGACCGGCCGCGCCGCAGACGACCAGCCCGGCGCAACAGGCGAGGTACTTCTTGACCGAGAACGCCCCGACGAGGTGCCCGGCCCGGCCGGCCAGGAGGGCCGAGACGCATGCCGCGAACGACGCAATATAGCCGGAGCGGGACGCCACGATCAGGAGGCCGCCCAGCGCGAAAGCCCCGCCCGGCCGCACGGCCCGGCCCCCCGACCCGCGGGGTGAGAGGGAGGGGTCGACGAGCAGCCCGGCGAAGAGGACGACCCACGGCCCGAGCGACGCGGCCATCGCCGACGGTTCGGGGAACAGGCCGCACGGCCGTTTCATATAAAGGGCGTAGGTCGGGGCCCACTCCTGCATCGACTTGAACGAGGGGTTGGTGTACAGGAAGAGGAGCGGGAACTCGTCCTTCGTGAAGCTGTAAACCTGGAGCAGGCCGACCGCCGCGTGCACGGAGATGGCCGCCGCGGCGATACGGAGCAGACCGCCGAACGAGCTGCGGCGGGTCACCGCGGACGCCGGCCAGAGGACGACGAACGACAGGCCCAGGGCGACCAGGTTCTTCACGGCCAGGTCGGGCGACCCGGCCTCGTCGAGCAGAATGTTGGCGAACGACGAGACCACGACCGGGGCGGTCAGGAGCAAGGCCGCGGCGAGGTGCCGCCCGGGCCTCCGGGTCATGAGGAAGGGCACCGCGGCCAGGGCCGCCGCCTGCCCCATCTGGAGCCCGGTGTTCTGGCCGATGGCCACTGCGGGGTACGGGAAGAAGCAGGCGAGGGCGAACGCGGCGCGCGCGGCCCCGTGCCACGTTTCTCCGTTCCCCGTGATCGAGTGCCTGCGCGTCATCCGGTCCCCCGTTCAAGACGCGACGGCCCTGTAGGCATCGATCGTTTGCTCCGCCATCCCCGCCCAGGACAGCCCGCATCGGACCCTCCCGGTCGCCTCGACCGCAGCCCGGGACCGGCCCGGGTCGAGCGCCGCCACGACCCCGGCGGCCAGCGCCTCGGCGTCCCCCGGGGGCACGACTTCGCCGACCCCCCAGGCCCGGACGCACTCCCCCAGAGCGCCGACGTCGGTCGACACCACCGGGCGGCCGTACGCCAGGGCCTGCATCAGGACGCCACTCTGCGACGCGAACGACGTGTAAGGTAGGATCACCAGATCACAGCCCCGGAACAGGCAGGCGACCTCGGGCTCGGGGACGACCCGGTTGATCAGCTCGACCTGACCGGGCGGGAGTTCGTCGCAGAGGGCCCGGACCCGGTCGAGGTAGCCGGCGTCTTCGAAGGCCCCCGCGGCCGTCAGGTGGACGTCCGGGAGGCGCTGAAGTGCCTCCAGGAGGACGTGGAGCCCCTTGTTCTTGCGGACGACACCGAAGAACAACAGCCGGGCCCTCCACCCCCCCCGACCCTGGGGGGCGTCGCCGGGGTCCCTGGGGGCGACGTCCCAGACGGCGTGCGGGGTCACTCGGATCTCCGGGTGACCCGGCCCCAGGAAGCGGGACAGGTCGTCGCGGAGGCCCCCGGAGTGGACCAGGAGCAGGTTGCAGGACCGCCAGGCCGACCGCCAGCAGGCGGGCCGCAGGGCCCCGTCGAGGCGGTTGATATGGCGGTGCTCGTGGATGTTGTGGACCGTGTAAACGACCCTGAGGCCTCGCCGCCTCAGAGCCCGGAAGTGCCGGGGGGCGAGCCAAGCGGCGTACTCCTGGAAGTGGACGATGTCCACGCCAGGGTTTCCCCCCAGCCAGTCGAGGAACGACCGCTCGCGGCGGACGTAATGCGAGGCCCGCGAGAGCGCCCAGGCGGCCGTGCCCGGGAACTCGTCCCGGTGGGCCAGCCGGGGCAAGACCCGGTGGACCGGGTAGCCCGGCCCCCGGAACTCCGTCGCGAGGTCCTCGCTCGTCACCAGCGAAGGAAAGACGCCGAGGCGCGTGCCGGCCTCTGCCACCGCCGAGAGGAGCGCCTGCGTATATTTGGCATGGCCGCCGCAGGCGGACGGGGTAAACATGCAGACATTCAAGGCCGACGGCCCCGCGGCCGACGCGGCGGTGCCGGTGCGGTCACTCACCGTGAAGTCCGACGACCCCGGCCCGGCCAAGGCTCCTGCTGACATGGTTCCACACTCCGTAGAGCCTTGCGGTGCAACCCGACCGTTCGCCGGCGTCGAGGACTACGTTCCAGGCGATCGCGGCCGAGGCGGCGAAGGACGCGGCCAGCAATGGGATGCGCAGGCCGAGGGCGAGGGGCAGGGCGACGAGCCCCATCAGTCCCGTCACGCCGACGAGCCCGAGCACGACCGAGCGGACCGACGTGGACGCTTCGGGCAGGAGCCTTCGGGCCGCCCACAGGAAGAGCACCAGGTCCAGCGCGATCCGCGCCGACCAGGCCAGGGCCGCACCCTCGATCCCCCGACCCCGGATCAGGGCCCAGGCGGCGACCAGGTAGAGCGGCAGTTCGATCAGGTGCAGTTTAAACGTCAGGTCGGGCCGGCCGACCCCCTGCAACAGCGCCGAAGCGACCTGCGCCAGGCTGTTCAGGAACACGCCGGCGGCCAGCAACTGGAGGACCCGCGCCCCCCGGGCGGCGAAATCGGGGCCGAGCCAGAGGGTCAGACCCTCGGGTGCCAGCCCGATCGTCAAGAGGGCGGGGGGGAGGACAAGGAAGAACGAGGTCTTCAAGCCCCGCCCGAAGATCTTCGCCGTACGGTCCCGATCGCCGACGAAGCTGGTCGCGAACGCCGGGAAGAGCACTCCGAGTAGGGCACCGTTCAAAGCCCACAATTTCGTGACCGCCTCGTAAGGGGTCGTGTAGTAGGTCACCGCCGCGGTGGAGACCAGGGCGCCGATGAGGAACCGGTCCGCCTGGAGCATGAGCGGGTTGATGATGCTGGTCAGGGTCATCCACCCGCCGAACCCGAGCAGGGGGCGCACCAGGTCGCGACGCACCGGGGCCCCGGCCCTCAGACCCGGGACCACCCGCGCACAGAGCACGACGTGGACGCACAAGAGGGCGACCCGGCAGCCCACAAGGACGGCGACGACCGGCACCAGGCTCCGCGAGAACGGGAGGACGAGCAAGGGCCCCAGGTGGGTCGACAGCCCGAAGGCCGTCCGCACGACGTTGGCGGCCCGGACCTCCTGGTAAGCCTCCAGGACCCCCCGCAGCCCTGCGGTCGCGATGACGAAAGGCAACGACCCGGCCAGTAGGTAGAAGACCAGGAGGCTCTCATGCCGGAGCGGCCCGGGGATCCTCAGGACGATCCCGGTCAGGGGGACGGCGGAGACCGCCACCGCCAGGCCCCCCGCGGCCCCGAGGACCGTCATGAGCGCCAACGCGGTGCCGATCAGCGCCGGCACGCGCTCCCGACGGCCGAGGCCCAGTTCGTGCGCCACCAACTTCGTCAGCGCCCGGCCGAGGCCGAGGTCGAAGAGGCTGAAATACCCGAGCACGACCCAGGCGAGCGTCAGGACCCCGAACCGGTCGGTACCCAGGCTGCGGACCAGCAACGGGATGGTGGCGAGCGCCACCGCCATCGGCACGACCTGCGCGGCGAGGTTCCATGCCGCGTTACTGGCCAGGCGCTTGCCGCCGGTCAGGCTTGAGGACGGGTCGTCATCGTCGGGCTTCGGCACGGTTCGCTCCGTTTGGCGGTCGTCAGTTCGTTGGGATTCGCGGGGCGCTCCGCCCCCGGCCCGCTCGCTCCGTCCCGGCCGTCGGGCCGTCGGCGGCGGGGTTCGACGCCCCGGTACGGATCTCCATGCACGCTTCCAGGCCGGCTCGCAAAAGGTCGTCGCGGTTGTCGACCACCGCAACGACCTTGCACGTCCGACTCTTCGGGTCGATCTGGTTGTCGACGAACACGACCTTCCCGTCAAAGACCTCACGCTCGATGGGCAGGTCCGCGCCGGCGACCTCGACCCGGACCGAGACGGGCTGGCCGACGGCCGCCCGCCAGGCGTCGACCACGTCCAGGCGGCCGGTGACTCGGAGGCGATGCGCGCTGACGACCCGGAAGACCGGCTCCCCGGGGAGAACGGGCTCACCCTGGCGCTTCTCGACGGCGACCACCACGCCGTCGAGGGGGCTGACCAATTCGCGGGCCTTGATCTGCGCCTCGACCTGGCGGCGGCGGATGTCTGCCAGCCGGCGGCGGTGCCGGGCCTGCTCCACGTCGAGCGCCGCGGACCGGGCCTCCAGCTGGTGGACGGCGAGATCTTCAAAGCTCAAGACGTTACGGAGGCGGAGCGCCTCGGACCCCTTCAAGCGCACGAGGGCCCGGTCGTACTTCGCCTGCCCGAGGCGGACCTCGACGTCGTCGTCGGCCTCGGCGGCCCGCATCTCGACCTCGACCCGGAGGTCCTTGTCTTGCAATCGGCCGAGGACTTGCCCCGCCGCGACCCGGTCCCCCGGATCGACGAGACGGTCTTGCAGGACGCTCCAGGTGGGCGAGCCGATCGTGGCGGCCCGGTCGAACTCGACCGCGCACCGCCTCAGGACGACGTCCGAAGGGGACGGGCCGTGACCGTCGCCCGCGGCGGCCCCCGCGGCGAGGCCCAGCGCGGCGAGGAGGGTGGGAAGGGAGCTTCGTCGTGGCACGGGTCAGCCCTCCAGTCGCGGCCCGGGGTCGCCGGCGGGTGTGTAGCTCACGCGCCGGGCGTCGAAGGTCAGTTGGGGGTCGGGCCGGATCTCGACTGGACCCCAACCCGTGCGGGCGGTCCCCCGGAGGTCGGGGCGTGGCCAGTCCACCGACCCCGGGTTGACCCCATTGACGAGCGCACCCAGGACGGGCGTCCCGATCGCCCCGAGGGTCTCCACGGCACGGATCGCGTCCTCCCGGGTCGTCACCGAGGCGCGGACGACCAACAAAACCCCGTCGACGGCCGTCGCGACGACCGACGCGTCGGCGAACGTCAGGAGCGGCGCCGAGTCGATCACCACCACGTCGTACGACCGGCGGGCCTCGTCGACCAGCTCGTGGAAGCGGGGCGAGGAGAGCAGCTCTGCCGGGTTGTCGGCCTGGTCGCCGCCGGCGACCAGGTCGAGGCCGCAGACCGACGTGGGCTGGACCACCCGGTCGAGCGGGACGGGGCCACGGAGCGACTGGACCAGGCCAAGGCCGGACCGCCCCGCGTGCAGCCCGTCGAGGGCGGGGCGGCGGAGGTTGGCGTCGACCAGGAGCACCTTACGGCCCGCCTGCGCAAGGCTGATCGCCAGGTTGCTGGCGACCGTCGTCTTCCCCTCGCCGCCGATGGGACTGGTGACCAGAACGACCTGCCGGTCGTGGCTCCGCCGGGTCAGCTCCAGGTTGGTCCGTGCGACCTTGTACGCCTCGGCCGACGGGGACCGCGGCATCGACTGGCTGATCATCCCGACGGGCCCCGTGCGGCGGGCCTGGTCCGCGGAGAGCTGCGGGACCTGGCCGACGAGCGGCGTGCCCAGCACCCGCCTCATCTCGGCGAGCGAGCGGATCCGCGGGTCGAGCTGGTCGGAAACCAGCGCGGCCCCCGTCCCCAACAGGGTCCCGGCGACGACGGCCAGCGCCAGCGTGACGGCGACCAGCGGTCGGACCGGCGAGGGGGACGCCTCCGCCGGCTCGATCGACCGGGCCGTCGTGCTTGCGTAGTCGCCGACGAGCTCGGCCTGCTTGAGCTGGCCGACGACCGAGTTGAACAGCGCCCGCTGTCTCTCCAGGCCCGCCCTGAGGTTCGCCTCGGCCATGAGGTCGCCCTCCGTCTTCTTCGCCTCGGCAAGGTCCTTCTCGAACCGCGCGTCGAGGTCCGAACGCATCCGCCCGATCGAGTCGAGGCTCGACTCGATCGACCCGAGCAGGTCGCGGACCTCGCCCTTCTCGAGGCTCTGCTGCGACTCCCGCGAGTGCTCGCGGACGAGGTCGATCTGCTCCTCGATCTCCTTGACCTTGGTGCTCCGGGCGCCGTAAAGGTCGGCGAACTCATGACGGTCCTGGTCGAGTTGGCGGAGGTATTCCGGCGGTGCGGTCCGGGGGGGAGACGCGGACTCGGTGCCCTTCACGCCGCCGGATAACTGGTTCATGGCGAAGGTGATCGCCGACAGGCCCGACCCATCCGCCGCCAGCTTCCGGCCCAGCTCGAGCTGGGACTTGAGCTGTACCGCCTTGACCATCGCCTCGTTGGACGCCTGGCCCCACTGGTCGAGCCTCCGGTTGACGTATGGGCGCCCCGAGACGTCGGCCATCAGGACCGGGTGCGTCAGGCGGAACTCGCGGTACTCCCTTTCCATCTCCTTGAGCTCACGGCTCAAGTCGTCGCGGGCCCGGGTGATGAGCGTGACGACCTCGCCGTTGTTACGCTGGTAAGATTTTTCCAGGAAATCTGAGTAGCTCTTGACCACCGCGTCGACGATCCGCACGGCCTCGCCGACGCTCCTGGCCACGTATTCGACCTGGAGAATCTTGGCCGCCCGGTCGGGCCGTGTGACCGTCAGCCGGTCAACAGCCTCGCGGACCGCCGCCTTCCAGGGCCGCGACGGGCCGTCCGACGAGGGGGAGGCTTCGGGGCCGACTGCCTCGATCGCCTTGCCCACGACCAGGGGGCTGCGGAGGATGAGGGCGTGGGTCGGGATGTAATCCTCGCCCCCCTCGGCGAACCGCGACCCCTCGCCGTTGACGACGCTCAAAGGGCGGCCCCCCTGTTGGAGGATCAGGACCCGCGCCGTCGCCCGGTAGAGGCGCTCGGCCTTTAACAGGTAGATCCCGGCGGCGACCAGGCAACACGCAGTGCAGCCGGCCAGCCACCCCCGCCCCCGCCAGAGGATCCCAATCAGGTGGTTTCCTTCCCCGAACGGCGCCCGGTGGCCCGCCGAGGGTTCGCTTGCCGAGCTCAACTGGTGCATAAGGCGGGGTCCGTTCCCCGAGGGCCGTCCGGGGTCAAGGGAGAGGGGGCGGTCGTCCGGCTCAGTCAAAGGATTTGGAACGGCCTCGCCCAAAGCGCCCCGACGGCGTCACGGTCGCCCGATCGTTCGTGCAAGCTCCGGCGGGCGAACTCGCAGGCCAAGGCGACGGAGACGAGGGCGGCGACCTCGACGTAGACGACAGGCCGGCCATTCCCCAGGCGAGTCGTCAAGTAGTCCCCGGAGGTCCCGATCTGCTCGAAGATTTCCCGGATCGCGCGTTCAGCCCGGGCGATGTATTCGGCCCGGGCTGTGTCGAGGGGCAAAGCCATTGGGAGCATCCCGGCCCACTCCGCGTCCTCCGGCGGCCTCAGCGTGCTCGCCACGTCGGGAACCTGGTCGGCGGCCTTCGACGGGACCATACCGGCGAGGAGGCCGGGGGGCGCCTTCGGGACCGCCTTGACACCCGGGCCGCCGGACGACAGCTTCTTCAACACCAGCCCAGGCTCGGAAGGCACCACTGTCGGCGAATCCGGTTGTGTCGGGTGCGGGCAACCCGCGGCCTGTAAGTCCAACCGCGTCGCCGCCGAGGCCCCTGCGCCCGTCCCCCCGGCCGACGGTATCGCCGAGGGTCCGCCCGCCCCGGCGGCGCCGCCGACCGACCAGCCCGGAACCGAGCACGTCGGGAGCCCCGCGGCCGCCGTTCCCGTGTAACCGGAGGAAGGTATGGGGACCAGCCACGCGGTGACCTGGAGGGAGGGGGGGGCCGACCAACCAAGAGCAACCCCGCCCGCCCAGGCGCTCAGGAGCGGGCGGCCTTCGAGGTTCTCGACACTTTGAAGACGCCGCCGTTTCTGATAAATCATTAACCCACCCCGGGTCCCGACTCGACTTCCCGGCGGCCACGAGCCCTCAGGAAGCCTGTCGACACGAGCCCACCCCATACGGAACGAGGGCCCCTTGAATGAAGCGTAACGGCCCACCGCAAACGCGCGCGGGTTTCTGGCAACTTCTCGTGCGGACCGTGAGACCGGCCGCCGGATTTCCGCACCCGACGGGGCCCGCCGACACACCGGGGGAGTCCGCAGGAACGGTCCTCGGCCCCCGACCCGGCGGCCTCGCATTCGACGGCTGGCGTCAATGGTGCGCGCCGTTGGCCGGGGCCAGGCCCGATCCCGAGGGACGGGACACCCCCGGCGGCACGAGCCCTGCCCGCCCCCGGGTCGTCGCCGGTGACGGCGCCGGCGGCGCGATGATCCGGGCGCGGGCGGCGGCGGCGGCGAGCGACTTGCCTAGCGTCGCGGTGACGGCCTCGAGCAGGGTGCCCCAGGTGTCGTCGTCCAGGTCGTCGCGCCGCTCGACCATCGTCAGGAGGGCCGCCAGCGGGTGTGATCCCTCGGCCAAAGAGGCCACCTCGGGGTGGGTGACTTCCGCCGGCACGTCCTCGACCGCGGCGAGGAGGCCGCGGGCGTTCGCCTGGCATTCGACCAGCGGGGCGAATTCCTCATGGCCCTTGTAGGAGAGGGACAGGACGCGCTCCAGCACGGCGACGGCCTCGTTCCGCTCCGCTTCCCGACGCTCGCGGCTCTCCTCGGACGCGACGATCGCGTCGATCACCGGGCCCAGGTCGTCCAGGGCGCCCAGGTCGTCGGGGGCCGGGCACACGATCGACGCGGAGGCCGCTGTCTCGATGACCTGGTCGCGGAGGTCCTCGAACAGTCGCAAGGCCGAGGTCATCGCCGTCAGGAGGTCGGCCGCCGGCGGCGTGCCGGCTTCCTGGATCCGCCGGGCCGCGTGGAGCATCCGCGCGCCAAGGTCGTCGAACACGGCCGTCAGGGCGGCCCGTTCATTCGAAATTTCTTGGCCAGTCAAGATCATCGTCAATCTCCCGGAGGGTGCGGCGTCGTCGGCGTGGGCCGTCGGCAAGTCCGCGGCGGCCAGGCTGAGGGCCGGTACGGGGGCGGGGGGACCCGGCGGATCCGGGGCGAACTGCAAGGCGAAGGGCCCGCCTTGCCGGAGGAAGTCGGGGATGTCAAATTCCCCGCTTTTCAAGACTCGCGTGGCCGCGTAGCGAAGGCTTCGCTTGTAATCGGGATGGTCCTCGCCGAGCACCTCCCGGCGGATCTCCAACGCCTGCCTGAGCAGTTTGTCGGCGCCGACGGGATCGCCCCGCCGGTCGAGGATCAGCGCCAGGCCGTTAAGGCTGTTCGCATAATACGGATGCCGGTCGCCGAGCGTCACTCGGCGGATCTTCAACGCCCGCCGAATGAGCACCTCCGCCCGCCAGAATTGCCCCCGTTTGCGGCAGAGGCCGGCGAGTATGGACATGTCGGTCGCGACGTCGGGGTGCAACGGCCCGAGGGTCTTCCGATGGAAAGCCAGCGCCTCGCGGATCAGCGGGGCGGAGAGGTCCCAGCGCCCCTCGGCCCAGTACACTTCAGCCATGCCGATCAGGGCGACCGCGTAACCCGGGTCACGACCCCCCTGCGACGACCTGTGGACGGCAAGGGCATCCCGGTAATACACCTTCGCCCAGGCGAACTGGCCCTGTTTCTTGAGGAGCGATCCCAGGCAGATCAGGCTGGCGGCGAAATCCGGGTGGCGATCGCCGAGGGCGTCCCGGCGGATCTGCAGGGCCTGCCGGAAGAGCGGCTCAGCCCCGACCAGGTCGCCCCGCCGCTGCGAGAGCACCGCCAGGTTGTTCAGGCAGGTCGCGTAGTCTAGCGGGGGTGCGTCCGGGGCATCGCGCCAGAGTTCGGCGGCCTGACGGAGCAGGGACTCGGCCGCGGTCAGGTCGCCGCGGCGGGCTTTGAACAGGGCGACATTGTTTAACCCGTCGGCGTAACGCGCGAGCCCCACCCCCCCGGCCCGGCGTCGGACCTGAAGAGCCCGGGTGATGAGCGGCTCGCAGGCCCCCACGTCCCCCCGCTTGTTCGCGAGCCAGTACAACCCATCGAGGCACTGAAGGTAGTGGGGGTGGCGGCCGGCGAGCGGGCCCTCGTGAATTTCCAGTGACCGCCGAAGGAGCGGCTCGGCCCCGTCCAGGTCGCCCCGCCGCCCCAGGTCGAGCGCAAGGTCGGTCAGTCGCACGGCGAGCGCGGAGTCCGCCACGCGGGACGGGCGTTCTTCTGGGAGGCCGGGGGTCCGGGCCGGGGCCTCGGGGGCGGGCTCCCGGGCGAACCAACCCGACCACCACGACTGGCGCCCGGTCGAATTCCGATCCGTCACAGTGCGGGTCCCCCCGGTCTTTTGCGGGGCCCGACGGGGGGGTCGCCTTCCGGACGGGGCGCGAAACCGTGCCGCATCGCGGAAAGGAGGTCGCCTGACGCACCAGCGCGGCCCTCGCGCACCCGGCGGACGAGTTCCGCGTAGCCCGCCACCCGCGACGGGTCGGCGCCTCGGGCCCGGGCGTCCTTCAGGCCTTCGAGGGCCTCGCTGTGACGGCCCAGGTGGGCGAGGATCAACACCCGGCAGAGAGAGGCCGTGGCGCTTCCCGGCTCGATCGCGAGGGCGCGCCCACAGTCCTTCAACGCCTCTTCGAACCGCCCCAGGGCGGTCAAGGCGAGGGCCCGGTTCGCGTAGGACGGCGCGGAACGAGGGTCGAGGGCGATACATGTGCCGAAGGCCGAGACCGCCCCCGCCAACCGGCCCGTCCGGTAGTCGCAGACGCCCCGATAGAAATTCGGCCAGAACCAGTCCGGCCGCGCGGCCAGGGCCCGGCCGAACCAATCGGCCGCCCGGCGCGTCTCCCCGTCCTGGAGCAATGACCGCCCCTGGAGGTAGCATTCCCGGGCCGTGCCCGGGGCGTCGGTCGTCGTCGTCGCCGCCGCGTCCCAGGCCTGGAGCCCACCCCCCGCCGCCCCCCGTCGGACGTCGGCCAGGAGCAAGTCCAGCTCGTCGAGGTCCGCCCGGATGAGACGCTCGTCTGCCGGCGGGAGCAGTGGGCCGCCGGGGTCGAGGATCTGCCGTCGGGCGTCGCGGACGGCCCGGCATCCCGCCTCCACGACACCCGCCTCCGACCCGGAAGGCGACTCGGACCCGGCGAGGTAACTCAGGCCCTCGGCCGCGGAATGCACCGCCCGGGCCATCGCCGCGCGGCGGGCCAGCCGGAGCCGTTCGTCGACCAGGCCAGCCAGGTGGGCGCTGCCCGGTAGGCCCCGGACCGCCTCCGCACCGCGCGACAAGGCGCGGACGGCCCCGTCGGGCTGCCGCTCGTAGAGCAGCCGTCGCCCCTCCTCCAACGCGGTCCAGGCCTCGGCCCGGCGCCGCTCGATGTGCCCCCAGGCGGACGCACCGGCCAGCGCCGAGGTGACCACGGCCATCGCCAGCAGGCCGACCACGGGTGGGGCCGCGGGGTGCCGACGTCGCCACTTCCGCCAGCGCTCCGACGGGCTGCGATTCGGCACGCCGACGAGGGGGCGGTCGGCCAGGTGGCGGCGAAGGTCCTCGGCGAGAGTCGCCGCGTCGGGGTAACGCGCCCGGGGGTCCCGGGCCAGGCAGCGGGCCAGCACGTCGGCCAGTCCCACGCTCACCTGACGGTTCGCTCCCGGCAGGGTGGCCGCCGAGGCGCCGAAGTCGATCGGGATCATCCCCGCCAGGGCCTGATACAACAGGACGCCCAGCGCGTAGACGTCGGAACGGCCGTCGACGGCCTCGGTCACACACCCGCCGGCCTGCACCGCGGCGATCGCGGCCCCTTGCTCCGGCGACATGAAGCCCGGAGTCCCCCCGAGCCGGTCGGGGGCCCGACACCCCGGCGCCAGGGGGCCTCGGGCCATGTGGAAGTCCAGGAGCATCGGCTGGAGGTCGCCGGAGAGGAGGACGTTACCCGGCTTCAGGTCGAGGTGGAGCAGGCCGCGGTCGTGGGCGTATTGCAGGGCGTCGGCCAGGCATGCGCCGATCCAGCAGACCGCCTGTGCGTACGAGCAGCGGGCGAGGAACGACCCCGCCGGCCCCGCCGGCCCCGCCGGGCGCAGATCCGCCGCCGACTCGCGGTCGGAGCGCACCACGACCCATAGCACGTCCCCCCCGGTTCGTCGCTCCGGGGGAGTCTCTGACAACTCCCCCAGGATCCGGGCCAGCGTCACCCCCCCGAGGTAGGGCATGCACAAGGCTCGGATCTCGTCGTTGAGATCGTGAACCGCGTAGAGCGGGACGATGTTCGTGTGCTGGAGGCGGGCCAGCGACAGGTGCTCCTCCCCCGTTCGCGGCGTGACCTTCAAGACCACGGGGCGGTTCGCCAGGTCCGGCTGGGTCGCGAGGAAGACGCGGCCCAGGACGCCCCGGCCCAGTTCGTCGAGGAGCAGGTAGCCCCCCAGCGTGTCCCCCGGCTCTGGGAAGGAGGGGAGCCCGGCTTCCTCCTTGAACAGGGCGTGGCAGTCCATCAAGAGGTCCAGCTCGCCGGCCCACTGCGGGAACCGGCCGCGGACCTCCGGGGCGGCGTGATCCTCGCCGAGGCTCTCACGCAGGCAGATTTCCTCGTAGATGAGACGGGTCGCCGCGCGGGGGTGCCCGGCGACGCCGGGGAGCCGCGAGAGGTACGCCTCGGCCCCGGGGCGCCCCCCGGCCGACCACTCGTCGGCCATCTCGCCGGCCAGCCGTTCCGCCTCCGCCTCGGCGGACCACTCTTCCGAGCCGCCCATCAGGTTGCAGCGGGCCGGGGAGGGAGCGCGCGAACGCCCGGTGTCGAACACCTGCGCGGGGTGCGGCGTCTGGACGTCAGGGCCGAGCGGCATGCGATCGCTCCCCGGTCTCCAGGGCGTCAAACCGGACGGCCAGGTCGGCCAGGATGCGTCGCACGCTCCCCGCGTGCAGCCCGGTCATCGCCGCGATCTCGACCGGCGACCGCCCCTGCCCCTTGAGCTCCAGCAACCTGCGGTGGGCCGGGGGGCAGACGCTCATGACGAGGGCCCATGTCTCGTTCGCCTGAACGATCTGGCTAGGGCGGTCGAGCTGCGAGGTGAGGAGATAAGCGGAGGACGCGCTCATGGGCCGTTCGTGCTCGACCGGGCCGCGGTATTGCCGGCAGAAGTCGACGAACCGGTTCCGGGTCAATCGGACCAGGAACGCCCGGAGGTGCTCGGGGTCCTTGAAACGGATCCCCGGCCCATTCAGGCCCTTCAACACGCCGGCCCAGACGGTCTGGATCACGTCGACCGAGTCGAATTTGGACCGGAGCCGGTCCGAAAGCTGGCGCCGGACCACCATCAGAAGGTAGGGCTCGTAGACGAGGAAAGCCTCCTCGAGGGCCGACTCGTCACCGCCGTTCCACCTCTCGCAAAGTCTCGATAACTGCTGCTCACTCATCGGTGTAAGTCTTCGGGGGGTGGGGCCGGGATAGGGCCGGCCAAGGACTTTGTTATAATCGAGATGCTTTATGATAAGTACCTCTACCGCATCGATCCGGTCACTCAAGATCCGTCGCCCTGTCCGGCCCCGGTCGTTCGGCCTCGTGGATAGAAATCTCCCGATCGGCATACCTATATAAGTCGGGGTTGCCGACGGCCGAATTCTCCGCCTCCCGGCTTCTAATACATTGGGCCCCCTATGCTGGACGGCCCCAGCGGGCCTATCGCGTCCGCCGGTCAGGATGGACGACGGGATGTCTCAGCGATAATCGAACGGTTATATTCTCCGGATTGGACGGTTTCAAGGGCCCACCTCAGGCCGTTCCATTTAAGCCACAAAATACTCGAGCAAATTTCACCATGCATCACATATGCCATCAGTCGCCACTTGTCTAAGACAATCGTCCGGTGGTCAAGATCCTCTCGGGTCTCGATCCCCCATTTAAGGTTTCTTTAAAACGATATAATGACGCGCAGCGCCCTCCCGGTTCGACCAAACCCCCCAAGGGCACATCCGGAAACCGCCGGAAAAAGCCGCAGGATCGCTTTTATGGCCAATCAATCGACCTGGAACGCGTTCATTTTTATAACAATTGTAATTGTATGAGGAACGACAATAGGTAGTTCATTGCCCGATATCGGGCATCAACGAATTCTCTGCCCGATATCGGGCATCAACGAATTCTCTAAAATTCGGGTGAAACGCGGAATCACGCCCGTCCCGTGGGGGTCTGCGCGCGTTTTCGACTGCACTGTCCGCTTAGGAAGCGTGCGGTCCCACCGCTCGGACCGGACCGTGCCCGCTTCGCCCGGCAATTTGCATCCCCCCGGCCGACGGCCGGCCGAGGAGGTGCGGCATCTCGGGGGCCGGTAACAGGCCTGCGATCATCGGAGTGTCATCACATGAGTTTTCCATCTTCTCGAGTGGCCCTCGCGCGGAACGCGTTCGTCGGGCCGTCGGCCGTGCCGGCTCTGCCGACGGGGCGCGGGGACTTGTTTTCCAAGCGTGCCGTCGACCTCGTCGGGTCTTTGTTGCTGATGACGGCGGCTTTGCCAATTTATCTCGCGTGCGCCGTCCTCATCAAGCTGACGAGCCCCGGGCCGATCTTCTTCCGCCAGCGGCGACTCGGCATGGGAGGCCGCGAGTTCTGGTGCTACAAGTTCCGGACGATGGTCACCGACGCCGAGGAGCAGCTCGCGAGTAGGCCCGGATTGAGGTCCGATTTCGAGGCCAATTACAAGCTCCAGGACGACCCGCGGGTCACCCAGGTCGGCGGCTTCCTCCGCAGGTCGAGTCTGGACGAATTCCCCCAGCTATGGAATGTCGTCCGCGGCGACATGAGCCTGATCGGCCCCCGGCCGATCGTCAGCCCGGAACTGTCGAAGTACGGCACGCACGCCCACCAGCTGCTGAGTGTCAAGCCGGGCTTGGGGGGACTCTGGCAGGTGAACGGCCGCAGCAACACCACATACGAGGAACGGGTGGCGCTCGACCTGGCGTACGTCCACAACCGGAGCCTTGAGCTCGACCTCCGGCTCTTGGCGTGCACCGCCTGGGTCGTGCTTCGCGGGCGAGGTTCCTGCTGACGGCGAGCTGGATGGATGGTCCCGAAAAGCGACTTCGACCTCTTCGAGATCAAAACGCCGGGCTTCCCCGCGCGGCGTCTGGCGACCCTTCATCTGGCCCCCGGCAGCTCGGAGGGAGGGCGGTCGGCGCGATGTCCTTACGGCCCCGTCTCCGCCGCCCCCCCTCCGAGCCGGACTTGAGACTTTCGCATCATCCGGCTCTACAGTGGGCGATTTCAACGTGGTAGAGGTCGTCCAGGAGGTCGCCGGGGACGAGCCCCCCGGGTGTAGTAGTGGGTCATTTGCGTTGGGTATAGCCATAACTCGGCTCTCCGATGAGGATCGTCGGTCTCTCGACCCACGGAGGCCGCCATGTCGCGTCGTAAGAAGGATCCCCTCCGCCCCCTCACCGAGGACGAACTCTCGTCCCTGGCCCAACTCAGCCGCTCCCAGGCCGCCCCCGCCGTCGAGGTCGCCCGGGCCAAGATCCTCCAGGCCGTCGCCGCCAGCGAAGACTACCAGCAGGCCGCCCGTTCGGCCGGCCGACGCTCCGGCGACGCCGTCTCGCACCTGGTTGACCGATCCAACGTCGAGGGCCTGGCCGCCTTAATGCCCCGCCACGGCGGCGGGCAACCGCGCGTCGATGACCGGGCCTCGCGTGAACGCATCCTTCAGGAGGACAGGCGAGAGCCGACGCCCGAGGCCGACGGGACGGCGGCCTGGTCGCTGGGCACCCTGAGGGAGTCGCTCCGATCGGCCCCCGATGGGCTCCCCCGGGTCGCGATCTCGACGACCTGGCAGGTCCTGCACGAGGCCGGGCTGAGCTTCCAGCATGGCACGCTCGTCGCCACCTGCGCCTGCTGCAAGCAAGGCATCGACATCGCCCATGACGGGACATGGGGATATCATCCGTTGATCGTCTCGCTGGCCAATACCGGCGAGGTGCTCCACCAGACCGCCGCGATGGCGGAGCACGTCCTTCGGGCCCAGGCCGAATTCGTCCCGCCCGAGGGGGTCGACCAGGCCGAGGCCGACCGGCTCCGGGCCGATGCGGGCCGCCGGGCGATGTTCGACGCCTCGAAAGAGGCCGGCCTCGCCCGCCGGTCCGAGGCCGCGGCCGAGCGTGGTTTCTTCCAGGCTCTGAAGGAGTTCCGCCAGATGGCCCGGCAGGTCAAGGCCGCCCAGGAGGCGGACGTCGACGCCATGATTGGGTTCGTTTTCGCGGCGAGGGAGGCCGATCGGCGGATGGACGCCGAGTTCGATGCCACGGAAGCCGCGCTGGACGTCCCGATGCCCCGGCGGCCGTCCCACTCCCCCCAGCCCCCGCCGATGATGGTCGGGGTGGACGTGCCGATCACCGTCGGCCGGCGCCGCTGACCGATCCCGACACCCCGCGACCCCGGAAAAGGCCTGCCCGACGCAGGCCGGGGTGGAGGGTCCGCGCGGCGGTCGGGAACCCTGGAGCCGATCGATCTCGATCCGTCATTCCCCCGATCTCCTACCACCCGGGGACAAGCCGGGGACCTGGCGTGGGAGCTCGACCCGGGAATGACTCCCGGACGACGGCCAGGGTTGTTCCTCGGTCCGACCCCCGGGCAACGTCGCATAAGCGGGAATCCTTGAATGACCCGCGGTTGACGGCCCGGCGGCTTGACCGTGCTCCGGCCGGCGTACGACAATCGCGGGGCGAGATCGAGGCCGATCGCGAATGATGCCCCATCCGAGGATGATGACCCGATGAGCGTGACCTGGCAGGGCGTGTTCCCGGCGGCGACTACCCAGTTCCGCGACGACGAGTCGCTCGACCTCCCGGCCACCCTGGCGCACCTGGACAGCATGATCGAGGCGGGGATCGACGGCCTGATCCTGCTGGGGACGGTCGGCGAGAATTGCTCGCTGGAGGCCGCCGAGAAGCGCGAGATCCTCCGGGCCGCCGTCGACCGCGTCGCCGGCCGGGTCCCGGTCCTCACGGGGGTGGCCGAGTACACCACCGGGCTGGCCTGCCGGTTCGCCGCCGATGCGCTCCGGGCGGGCGTCGACGGCCTGATGGTCCTGCCGGCGATGGTCTACAAGTCGGACCCCCGCGAGACGGTCACCCACTTCCGGGCCGTCGCCCGGGCGACCGATCTTCCGATCATGGTCTACAACAACCCGGTCTCGTACGGCGTCGACCTCTCGCCCGCCATGTTCGCCGACCTGGCCGACGAGCCGACCCTGGTGGCAATCAAGGAGTCGTCGGAGAATGTCCGGCGGATCACCGACCTCAGGAATATCGTCGGCGACCGCTATCTCCTGTTCTGCGGGGTGGATGACCTGGTCCTGGAGAGCATCATCCTGGGCGCGACGGGGTGGGTTTCCGGCCTGGTCAACGCCTTCCCGCGCGAGAACCGCCTGCTCTGGGACCTGGCGATGGCCGGCCGGTTCGACGAGGCTCGGGAGGTCTACCGGTGGTACACCCCCCTGCTCCACCTCGACACCCACCCCAAGCTGGTCCAGTACATCAAGCTCGCCGCCGCCGAGTGCGGATTCGGCACCGAGACCGTCCGGGCCCCCCGGCTCAAGATCGAGGGCGCCGAGCGCGAGGAGGTCCTGGCGATCATCCGCCGGGCGATCGCGACCCGGCCGGATCTCTCGCTCTCGGGCGCCTTGTCATGACCACGATTGCGGCCGATCGGGTGCGGGTGGTCGACTCCCACACCGGGGGCGAGCCGACGCGAGTGGTCGTCTCGGGCGGCCCGGACCTGGGCCGGGGCGACCTGGCCTCCCGCCGGGCGATCTTCCGCGACCGCTTCGACGAGTTCCGCTCGGCCGTCTGCAACGAGCCCCGCGGGTCGGACACGATGGTCGGCGCCCTGCTCTCCGATCCGGTCGACTCCTCGTGCGCATCGGGCGTGATCTTCTTCAACAACGTCGGCGTCCTGAACATGTGCGGTCACGGGACGATCGGCCTGCTCGTCACCCTCGCTCACCTGGGCCGGATCGGGCCGGGGACTCATCGGATCGAGACGCCCGTCGGGGAGGTCTCGGCGACGCTCCACGGCCCCAACGAGGTCACCATCCGGAACGTCCCGAGCTACCGGTCGGCCGCCGGGGTGACGGTCGAGGTCCCGGGGATCGGCCGGGTCACCGGCGACGTCGCCTGGGGCGGCAACTGGTTCTTCCTGGTCGAAGGGCCTGACCTGGAGATCTCCCTGGCCAACCTCGATCGCCTGACCGACTTCGCCGTCAAGGTCCGCCGGGCCCTGGAGCGGGCCGGGATCGCGGGAGACGACGGCGGCGAGATCGACCACATCGAGATGTTCGGCCCATCCGAGGTGGCCGACAGCCGGAACTTCGTCCTCTGTCCCGGCAAGGCGTACGACCGGTCCCCCTGCGGGACCGGGACCAGCGCCAAGCTCGCCTGCCTGGTCGCCGACGGGAAGCTGGCGCCCGGGCAGATCTGGCGGCAGGAGAGTTTGATCGGGAGCGTGTTCGAGGGGTCCGCCGAGGTGGCCGGGGGCGGGCGGGTCATCCCCAGGATCCGGGGGACGGCCTACGTCATGGCCGAATCGACCCTGATCCTCCAGGCCGACGACCCGTTCCGGATGGGGATCCGGGCATGATCCGCGCGGCGATCGTCGGGGCCGGGATCGTGGGCGCCGCGATCGCCCGGGCGTTGGCCCGCGACGGGGTGGCCGTCGTGGTCCTCGATGACCGGCCGATCGGGAGCGGGGCGACGGCGGCGGGCATGGGTCACGTCGTCGCGATGGACGACTCCGAGGCCCAGTTCGCCCTCTGCCGGTACTCGCGCGACCTCTGGGACGGCCTCGCCGCCGACCTCCCCCCGGGTGCCGAGCATCGCCGGTCCGGCACGATCTGGGTCGCCGCCGACGACGAGGAGCGGGACGAGGTCGGGCGGAAGGCCGACTTCTACGCCGGGCACGGGGTCGAGGCCGAGGTGCTCGACCCGGTCGGACTCGCCCGGATCGAGCCCAACCTCCGTCCCGGCCTGCTCGGCGGCCTCCGGGTCCCCGGCGACTCGGTCCTCTATCCCCCGGTGGCGGCGGGCTACCTGATCGGGCAGGCGGTGAAACTCGGCGCCGAGGTCCGGCTCGACGCCCCGGTCGTCGGGATCGGCGGCGGCCGGGTCCGGCTGGCCGACGGCTCGCGGGTCGAGGCCGATCTCGTGATCAACGCGGCCGGGACGAGGGCGGCCCGGCTCTCGCCCGGGCTGGCGATCCGGCCGAGGAAGGGCCATCTGGTCATCACCGACCGCCACCCCGGCTTCGTCACCCACCAGATCCTGGAGCTGGGCTATCTCAGGAGCGCCCACGGCTCCGAGTCCGCCTCGGTCGCCTTCAACGTCCAGCCCCGGGCGACCGGGCAGCTCCTGATCGGCTCGTCGCGGCAATACGACGCGGACGGTCCCGAGGTCGAGCCGGCGATGGTCCGCCGGATGGTCGACCGGGCCCTGCTCTACATGCCGGGTCTGGCCAACCTCTCGGCCATCCGGGCCTGGGCCGGATTCCGGGCGGCGACGCCCGACTCGCTCCCGATCATCGGTCCCCATCCCGAGGACCCCCGGCTTTACCTGGCCGCCGGCCACGAAGGGCTCGGAATCACCACGTCGCTGGGGACCGCCGAGCTGATCGCCGACCGGATCGCCGGCCGCCCTTCGGCCATCCCGGCGGCGCCCTACCTTCCCTCTCGGTTCCTGACGGTCCCTCAATCGATCCCCAGCGATGCAGGTCCCGGATTTCCGATCGAGAAAGTCACCAATGATTTCCGGCTTGAGTATCCGCAATTGACCCACTTCGAGCCCCGACCGATGCCCGACGAGGCGATCCTCCTCACCATCGACGGCCATCCGCATCGGGTCGAGGCCGGGACCTCGGTCGCGGTCGCGATGATGATGGCCCGGGGGCCGGCGACCGGCCGGTCGGTGTCGGGCCGTCCGCGCGGGCCATTGTGCGGGATGGGGATCTGCTTCGAGTGCCGGGCGACGGTCGACGGCCGGCCGCAGCGGACCACCTGCCAGACCCCTTGCCGGCCGGGGATGGAGGTGATGACCGATGCCGACTGACCCGCGTCGGCCGTATGACGTCCTGGTCGTCGGGGCCGGGCCGGCGGGCCTGGCGGCGGCCGTCTCGGCATCGGAGGGAGGCCGACGAGTCGGGCTGGTCGACGACAACCCCGACCTCGGCGGCCAGATCTGGCGCGGCGAGCGGCCGGCGCCGACCGGCCCCGTGGCCGCCTCCTGGTTCCGCAGGGCCCGGGAAGCCGGCTTCGAGGCCCTGATGGGGACGAGGGTCGTCGATCGGGCCGGCCCGGGCTCGCTGCTGGCGGAGTCCGACGGCCGGCCGGTCGAGCTGGCCTATCGGGCCCTGGTCCTGGCCACGGGGGCCCGCGAGCTGTTCCTGCCCTTCCCGGGCTGGACCCTGCCGAATGTCGTGGGCGCGGGGGGGCTCCAGGCGCTGGTGAAAGCGGGCCTGCCGATCGCGGGCAAGGCGGTGGTCGTCGCCGGCTCGGGGCCGCTCCTGCTGGCGGTCGCCGCGTCGCTCAGGAAGAGAGGGGCCATCGTCCGATCGATCGCCGAGCAGGCCCCGAGGGGGCGACTCCTCCGGTTCGGCCTCGGGCTCTGGACCGAGCCGGGCAAGCTTTGCCAGGCCGTGAGATTGCGGATCGGGCTCGGGGGTGTCCCCTACCGCGCGGGGTGGTGGCCGGCCGAGGCCCTCGGCGACGGCGCGGTCCGCGCGGTGACGCTCACCGACGGCCGGGCCACGCGCACCGAGGACTGCGATTACCTGGCCTGCGGCTTCGGCCTGGTCCCCAACCTCGAACTGCCGGCGATCCTGGGCTGTGCATTCGGGACCGCCTCCACCCTCGTCGACGACCGACAGCGGACGACCGTGCCGGATGTCTATTGCGCGGGCGAGGCGACCGGGATCGGCGGGCTCGATGCCGCGCTCCTCGAAGGGGAGATCGCCGGCCTGGCCGCCTCGGGGCGGCCCGACGGGGCCCGCGCCCTGTTCAGGGCACGCGACCGGGCCCGGCAATTCGCCCGGTCGATGGAGGCGGCCTTCGCCCCCCGCGACGAACTCCGGCGGCTGGCCCGGCCCGACACGATCGTCTGCCGGTGCGAGGACGTGACCGCCGGTGCCCTGGCCGGTCGGACTTCCTGGGTCGACGCCAAGCTCCAGACCCGATGCGGGATGGGCCCCTGCCAGGGCCGGATCTGCGGCGGGGCGACGGGGTTCCTGTATGGTTGGCCCCGGGGGTCGATCCGGCCGCCGATCTTCCCCGTCGGGGTCGCCAGCCTGGCCGCCTCCCGATCCGCCGACGCCGCCGGTCAGGACCCGGTCGGCCCGCCGGGGTGATGGGCGCGGACGATCGCCAGGGCCTCGTCGTGGACCGCCCCGTTGGAGGCGAGGATGCTCGTCTTCGCCATCGGGAGCGGCCCCCCGCGGGCCGTCGTCACCTTGCCTCCGGCCTCCTCGACGAACAGCCGGCCGGCGGCGAAGTCCCAGGGGGACAGCTCGTATTCGAAGTAGGCCCCGTACCGGCCCAGGCCGACCATGCAGAGGTCGAGCGACGCGGTCCCGAACCGGCGGATCCCGTGGATCATCGCCCGCTTCAGGTCGCCGACCGCCGCCAGGGTCGCCTCCATCATCGCGCCCCGGTCGTAATAAAACCCGACCCCGACCAGGACTTCATCGAGCCGCGACGCCTCCTCGACCCGGGCCGGCCGGCCGTCGTGGAAGGCCCCTTGCCCCCGGGCGGCGGTGTGCCACTCGTCCCGGACGGGGTTGAAGACCACGCCGCATTGGGCCGCCCCCGCGCGGTAGTAGGCGACCGAGACGGCGAAGTGGGGGATCTTGTGGGCGAAATTGTTCGTCCCGTCGATCGGGTCGACCACCCAGAGATGCTCGGCGGTCGCGTCCCCCTGGTGGGCCTCCTCGCCCAGGATCGCGTGCGAGGGGAACGCCCTCCGGATCACGGCGGCGATGGCGTGCTCGGCCTCGACGTCGGCGTCGGAGACGAGATTCGACACGTCCTTGCTCCGCATGGCGACCCCATCGCGGAAGTAACGCGCGGCGATCGCCCCGCCGGCCCGGGCGGCCTCCTCGGCGACGGTCTGTTCGGGGGTCATCACGCGCGAGATCTCCTGCGTGTGTCGGGACGTCCGGGCCGGGCTACCGGACGACATTATACGCCGACTCCCGGCCCTCCCCCAGGTCCGGTCGGCCCTCGACCGGCGGCCCACCCCGTCGAAACCGGCTGCAATCGGATCGGAGGTTGATGCTCGGCGGCCGCGCGGCCGACCTGTTCGGCAGGCGGCGAGTTTCGCCGCGCTGGCCGTGGCGGTCGCCCTGCTCGTGGTCCGGGCGTCGCCCCGAAAGCCCCCGGTCCCCGGCCCGCCGGTCGTCATGCTTCCCTGATCCGGGTGGCGATCGTTGATGGAAAGGATCAGCCATGCACTCCCGATAGGAGCCTTCGAGGATCTCCGCGACGGCCGACCCGTCGCCGTTGCGACTCCCGATCCTGGAGGGGCCGTTCATCGAGCCGGTTGGGGGAGGTCGCGGAGCCGGACGGTGAGGTCCTCTTCGCGGGTCGCCAGGGTCCGGCCGTCGGGCGAGAAGTACGGGTGGATCGCATGGCCCGCCCGGCCCACGCGCCGGCCGGTGGCGACGTCCAGGATGATCACTTCACCTTCCGGGCCGTCCAGGCCCAGCAGGCCCTGCGCGATCCCCCTCCGGAGATGGCCCAGGGTCGACGTCGGGCGGAGGAACTCGCCGCGCGAGGCGAGGGTCCGGCCGTCGGGGGCGAACGTGATCCCTTGCGAGACGTGGCCGCCCTGGTGGGCCGGCATCGTCCGGATCGGCCTGCGGGCCGGGACGTCCCAGAGGTCGACCGTCCCGTCCTGGCGGCCGACCGCCAGGGTCCGGCCGTCCGGCGAGAAGCCCAGGCCGTGGACCGCCAGGGCCGAGGCCAGCCCAGGCTGCGCGGGGAGCGGGCGGTCGGCGTCCAGGTCCCAGAACTGCACCGCGCACCCTCCGAACGGGGCGGAGGCCATGAGTTTGCCATCGGGCGAGATCCGGACGGAACACCCGGCCGTCGGCGGTCGGAGCGGGCGGCTCGACTTCGGCTCGCCCGTCGACGCGTCGAACGTGGCGACCTCCTTCAACTGCGGGACGTCGCCGAGGAAGGCGCGGACCTCTCGGCCGTCGTCGGCGAAGGCGAGGTCGTAGACCGAGGCCGAGGACGTGGGGATGGTCGCCCTGGCCCGACCGGTGGCCGCGTCCAGCAGGACGATCCGGACCGGCCCGGGTCGGGCGGCGACCGCCCCGGCGAAGGTCCGGCCGTCGGGCGCGTACACCCCGGCGAACGCCCACTCGCCCCCCCCGATCGGCCACGGCTCGCCCTTGCGGCCGGTGGCGACGTCCCAGGGGGTGATCCCCCCATCGCCCGAGGTCAGGAACCTCCGGCCGTCGGGCGAGAACGCCAGCGGCCAGGTGTCCATCGGCGTCCGGAGCACCGATCGCGCCGGCCAGGGGTCGGCCAGGGACCGATAGGTCGCCCAGGAGCCGGCGGCGAGGGCCATCAGCAGGGCGAAGCCCCACCGGGTCCGGGGGCGGAGCGCCCGCCATCGGCGGAGGGCCGAAGACGGCAACGATCGGCCGAGCGTCGCGGCATTCATGGTCGGCTCCCCGGACGGATCGGGCCAGGAGGGGCGGTCCATCCGACGCGCGTCGGACCTCCCGGGGTAGCCGCCGGGTCCGGTCCTCCGGGGATTTCACTCGCCGTAATAATCGATCGCCGCGACGATCGCCCGGCGGCAGACGGCGCAGAAGGGCTTGGGACCCTTGGAGAACATGATGCAGTCGATCGACGGTCGATACAGGCCCCGGGACGTGTAGCCCGCGCCCTCGAACGCGCCGACCCGGGCGGCCCCCCCGCCGAGCAGGGCGTCGGCCTTCTCGGAATGGTCGCGCGAGAGCTTCTCGGCCTCCTCCTTGAGTCGGTCGACTTCCACGACCGGCGCCCCCGACCGGCTGGCCTTGCCGATCCGGTCGTTCAGGGCCTCGCGGGCCTTCTGGTATTCGGCATCCTTGGCGTCGAAGTCGGCCTTGTCCCAGGGGGTCGGGATCGGCGTCCCGGGGGAAACCAGGTCCTTCCACTTCAGAGCCGAGGGGTCGAGCAGGGCCGTGATGTTGGGCTCGAACGGCTCGACGCCCCTGGGGAAGAAGTCGTTGTAGGCGACGGACGACGTGTAATACTCGTCGGCCAGGGCGGCGAAGGTGTGGCCGAACTCGTGGAGGAAGACGTACGGGCTCCACTGGTTGTCCGCGGTGAATGTGCAATACAGGTTGTAGATCCCCCCGCCGCCATATCGGGGGGTGTTGACCATGATGTACAGGACGTCGTAAGGGGCGTGGGCGGCGACGTCGCGGAGGGCCCGGTTGTCCTCGGTCAGGAGGTAGCGCTCGGAGCCGAGCGCGTCGAAGCTCGCCCCGACCGCCGTGGCCTTCCAGATCCCCCGGCCCGGCTCGTCGCAGCCTTGTTCTCGCGACGGTGACCAGACGCCCCGGATGTTGAATCGTCCCTTGTTCGAGGCGAACGGCTCCACCGAGAAGAAGACCCGGGTGAACCGCGCCAGGTCGGCCCGGAACTTGTCGCCGTCGGCCGCGGAGTACCCCTCGCCCACGACGGCGACGTCGACCCGCGAGTGGGGGTCGCCCGCGACGTGGGCGTCGACCACCGTCACGCCCGGGGCGAGCGGTTCGAGGCTGGCGGACTCGGGGTCGACCTCGACCTCCATCAGGGTCCGGTGGGTCCGGTCCTTCTGGCGGACCTTGACCCGGACCTTGACCTTCGCCTTCGGGAACGGGACCAGGACCGACGCGTGATACGCCCGCTTGATCCCCCGGGCGGCCTCGGAGGTGGTCCGGTACTCGCCGAAGTACGAGTCGAGCCGCCGCGAGAACAGCACGGAGCCCGACGCAGGGTCGACGACTTCCACCAGGGTCCGGCCGACCTCGAACGGGTCAAGCAATCGGGACCGGCTTCCGGCCCAGTTCCCCTGGCGATAGGCCCGGTCGAAGGCGGCGAATTCCTCGGCCGAGTCGCCCCCGTGGACGTAGTCGACCCGCATCGTGGCGTCGACGAACGAGCGGTCGAAGGCGGCGAGGTCGGCGGCGTGAAGATTCCCGGCGAGCCCGAGGATCAAGACGAGGGCGGAAGCCGTCCGGATGGGAAGGGGCATGCGATTCTCCCGCGCCCCCCGTCCCGGGCCCGGCCGCCGCGCCCCGTCCGGCGCGACCATCTCCCCGGCCCCGTCCGTCGGCGAGCGGCGACCCCGATTGGAGCCGATCCGGCCTCCCGACGCCAGGGATCGGCCCCGTCGAAAGTCCGGGCGATCCCCGATTCCTCAGAAAGGCGTATCAGCCCGGCCGGTCGCCCCCTTATTGTCCATCGAGGGGCGAACGGGGGTGATCGGGGGCCGGGCCGATGGCGAGTGGACAGATCGTGGCCGCGTGGCGGCATTTGCACCGGATCTTCGGCGCGGGGACGGTTTCGGGGCTCTCCGATGCCGACCTGCTCGGGCGATTCATCGCCGGCCGCGACGAGGCGGCGTTCGCCGCGTTGGTGGCGCGGCACGGGCCGATGGTCCTGTCGACCTGCCGGGGCGTCCTCCGGTCGGCTGACGACGCCGAGGATGCCTTCCAGGCGACGTTCATCGTCCTGGCCCGGAAGGCGGGGACGATCTGGGTCGGCGAGTCGCTCGGCGGCTGGCTCCACCGGGTCGCCCGCCGGATCGCCGTCCAGGCGAGCGTCGACCTCGCCCGCCGGAGGGCCCGGGAGCGGGCCGGATCGGACCGGCCGGCCGGGGATCCGGGTCCCTGGGACGACCTGATCCCCCTGCTCCATGAGGAGATCGGCCGGCTCCCGGAGAAGTATCGGGCCCCGATCGTCCTCTGCGACCTCGGATCCCTGACCCGCGACGAGGCCGCTGGCCAGCTCGGATGGCCTCCGGGGACCGTCGCCGGCCGGCTCGATCGGGGCCGGAGGCTCCTCCGAGACCGGATGGCCCGTCGCGGGGCGGCCGTCGGGGGCGGCCTGGCCGCGATCCTGGCGAGGGAAGCGGCGGCGAGCGTCCCGACGGCCCTCGCCGGGTCGACGGTCGGCGCCGCGACCGGCCGGGGCGCGTTGGCCTCGGCCTCGGCGATCTCGATGTCCGGAAGGATGATGAGGGCGATGATGATGTCCAAACTGTTGAAGGCCGCGGCGGTCGTCCTGTGCGCCGGGGCCCTGGCCGCCGGCCTGATCCCGATGGCCCGAGGCCGCGACCCGATCTCGAATCCGCCGGACAGGCCGGGGTTCTCGCCTCCGGCCCCCCGAGGGACCGCCATCGTCGACGAGCCCGCCAGGCCCCCCGACCCGGCCGCCAAGGTCGAGACGACGTCGCTCCGGGGCCGGGTCCTCGATCCCGAAGGCAAGCCGTTCGCCGGGGCGAAGGTCTACTGGTTCGGGCCCGAGGGCCGGCCGATCGACCCGGGCCCGAAGGCGACCAGCGGCGTCGACGGCCGGTTCGCCTTCGACGTGGCCCGGCCCCAAGCCGACTCGGTGATCGGGCTCGTGGCCGATGCCGAGGGCTTCGGACTCGGGTTCCCGTCGCGGAGGTTCGACGGGTCCGAGGTGCCCTTGCTCCTCCTCAAGGACGAGCCGATCGTAGGCCGGATCCTCGACCTCCAGGGGCGCCCGGTCGTCGGCGCCCGGGTCCGGGGCCTGGAACTCTCGGTCGCCGAGAACGTGCTCGACCGGCTCAAAGGCCCGGCCGCCTGGCTCGACGCCCTCAAGGCCGGCCGGAACATGAACGAGAAGCACGTCGCCTTCTTCAATCGGTTCGGACAAGGCCGGCCGATGGGCCGATACGACGCCTTCTCGGCCGTCCGACCGCCCTCCGAGACCGGCGCCGACGGCAAGTTCCGGCTGTTGGGCGTGGGCGTCGGCCGGGTCCTGATGGCAATGATCGAGGGCCCGACGATCGAGTCGCGGGTCGTCTTCCTCCTCCCCGCCCCGATGGACCCCGTCCGGATCCCCGCCTACCGGCCGGGGACGAAGCGGATGGGCCTTGACCCGGAGGACGATGCGATCTTCTACGGGTCGACCTTCGACCACGTCGCCGGGCCGGGCCGGGCGGTCGAGGGGACCGTCCGAGACGCCGACTCGGGCCGCCCCCTGCCCGGCTTCGTCCTCCGATCCGAACGCAAGTCGTTCTTCGAGCGGGAGAGTCATCACGTCGCAACCGTCGATGCGGACGGCAGGTACCGGCTCGGCGGGCTCCCCGAGGGGTCGAAGCTGACGCTCTCGGCCCTCCCCACCGACGACCTGCCCTATCCGGCGACGAGCCGGCCGGTCGAGGTCGGCCGGGGTCCGGGGCCGTTGCGGCTCGACCTGCCGCTCAAGCGGGGCGTCTGGGTGAACGGCCGGGTGATCGACCGGGCGACGGGACAACCCTCCCCCCGGGCCCGCGTCGAGTATTTCGTCTTCGTCGCCAACCCGAACGTGCCCAAGCTGCCCATCCGCCCGATCATGGATCTCCGCCAGGCCGACGCCGAGGGCAGGTTCCGGCTGGTCGCCTACCCGGGCCGGGGGCTGGTCGCCGCGATGGATTTCGGGTTGCACGTCCGGGGCTTCGGCGCCGAGGGGATCGCCGGGGAGCGGATGCAAGGGATGTTCAAAACCTATCCCTACTTACTCAACCCGAGCAACGTCAGCACCATCGTCGCGATCGACCCGCCCCCGGACGCCGGGTCGGTGGTGGTCGACCTCGTCCTGGAGACCGGCCGCGCCCGCAAGGGGACCGTCCTCGACCCCGACGGCCGGCCGTTATCCGGCTGCGCGGTCTCGGGGCTGGCGGAGATGTCGTACACCACGCTCGGGGCCCCGGAGTTCACCGTCACCGGCCTGGTGCCGGGCCGGCCGCGCCGGGTCGTTTTCCGCCACGATGAGCGGAAGTTGATCGGCGTCCTCGCAATCGCCGAGGCTGAGGGCTCCCCGATGACCGTCACGCTCGGGCCCTGGGGCGCCGCCTCCGGTCGGCTGGTCGACGACGACGGCAACCCCCGCCGCGGCGCCCTCCTCCTGTTGATGGCGAGCGGCCAGGACCCGTTCGCTCGTGGGGGAGAGCCGATCGAGCCGCAGAATTTCCGGCTCGGCCCCGACGGCCGGTTCCGCGTCGAGGGGCTCATCCCCGGCGAGCATTATCAAATCCAGTTCGACCGCGAGAGTCCCGGCAAGCCCGGCCCCGTCGCCCGCGACCTGGCCGTCAAGCCGGGCGAGGACCGCGACCTCGGCGACCTCAAGGTCCTGCCCGACAAATGATCTTGGATTTAGCCCCGGAGGGGCGACCGTCAATAGCCCAGGGCGCGAGCCCTGAGTGGTCGACTGTCGCCCCTGCGGGGATGGATCCCGGCGGGACGATATCCGCCTCAGGGCTCGCGCCCTGGGCTATTGACGGACACCCTTCCAGGGCTGCAATCCCAGTGAGGCTCAAGGCCCGGCCGGACCGATAGGCGGGTCGCTTTTCGGCCTATCCTGCGGAAAGTTATGTTACCCGGGCCACGCCTCCCCTCAATATAAGGGATGACGGGAGTTCCAACGGGGGGCGGGATCCATGGCCAGTGCATCGCTCGGGACCGCGCTGCGGCGGGTCGACCGGCTGATCGTCGCGGGTTCGGTCGCGGGACTGTCGGATGGGGAACTCCCGGACCGGACCGAGGGAATCTCCGCGGCCGGCTGGACAGGGCACGCAAATTCCTCAGGTCGCGGCTCGATCGGCGTGGGCTCACCCCCTTTGCCCCGGCCAGCGTCGGGGAATCGCCGGCGATCCCGGCAAGGCGAGTCGATGGGACGGTCCGTGCGGCCTTTGGGTTCGTTTCGCCCAGACGGGTCGGGCCTGGCTTCGTCTTTTCCCGGGCGCCCGGATCCCTCGCGAGCCGGGCGGCCGTTGGGTTCGTTTTTCCCCGGGGGGCGGTCGCCTTCGGCCTCATCGTGGCGGTCGCGGTTGGGTTCGTCTCGGCAAGGCGGGCGGCCGTTGGCTTCGTTTTTCCGCCCGAGGTCGGGCCCGCCGACCGGCCGCGGGTCGGTCCCGGCACAAAGTGGAGATCAACCTGTGTGGAGTCCGCGCCGCCCCTCCTGTCAATGATCGTCGATTTGACCTTCCTGAAAACCCTCAATCAATTGCCAAGGATCGGACGGCAGGGGATCGATTGTAAACCACGGGACTACTTGTGTGGATTGGGGATGCGAAGCATGACAATCCCCAATAGCCGTCGCGATGGCCTGCCCCGTCAAGATTGATCCGACCTTGCGGGATGAGGTGGCGGTCGTGCATTTTACCAGGTTGAGGATGGGGCGAGTTTGAGGAACGGTTTATAACCATAACCCATTGTCAAAATGGCTGTTGCCAATGCGAATAGGCTTGTTAGCAGGGGGGATGCGTTTTCGATCGGTCGGACCCAAGGCCCGGCATCGTCCGGGTCGGAATCGAAATTTGGTGATTATTCGTGTCGCTTCAAACCTTCCCGGGGTAAGCTGGAAACATTCGTCGATGAGCGACGAATAGCCAGTCGGGTCCGAGGGCGGGCCGGGGATTGGACCGGACGCCGGGATGGGTCGCGCGGACGCGCGGCCCGGCATGGTCCGCGAGGGTTGACGCCAATCGGCCGGGAGATCCGGCGCGGTCGGGCGTCGACAGCCCGGGAGGATGGTCGCGTCGGCCGTCCGACCGTCGCGGAGGCCGGGCCGGGGTCGGCGCCCGGGGGTTTACATCCATGTTTGCGCCGTCGGGATCGTGGTTCTTGATGCAGGTCACGCAGCCGAACGGCCTCGGATCGCTCGCATACTATGCGATCCTGGCGGCCGTCGTGCTGGTGTCGTTGATCGTCGTCTCGGGGGTGCGGTACATCCCCAACAGCAAGGTCGGGGTGGTGGAGAAGCTGTGGTCGGGCCGGGGCTCGATCCCCGAGGGGCGGATCGTTGCGATCCGGGGCGAGGCCGGTATCCAGGCGGATGTGCTCCGGGGCGGGCTGCACTTCGGGCGCTGGTTCTTCCAGTACCGGGTCCACCTGGTCCGGCTGGTGACCGTCCCCCAGGGCAAGATCGGCTACGTCTATGCCCGGGACGGCGAGTCGCTGGCGCCGAGCCAGACGCTCGGCCGGTTCGTCCCGGCGTGCAACAACTTCCAGGACGCCCGGGCGTTCCTGGTCGGGGAGGCCTCGGAGGATGCCGAAACCTCGGTCGGCCAGCGCGGCCGGCAGCGGCAGATCCTCCGCGAGGGCGTCTACGCGATCAACTTCGGGCTGTTCATCGTGATCGCCGAGGACCAGGTCTACCGGCTGGAGGCGTCGGGCAAGCGCGAGCTGGAGACGCTGGTCGGCTGGCAGTCCGAGCTGAAGGCGATCAACGGCTTCAGCCCGGTGGTCGTCGGGGCGCCGATCGCCTACATGGACCCGCTCAACCCGGGCGTCGGAGCGATGGTCGACGGGATCGGGATCGTCACCGTCCAGGACGGCCCGTCGCTGGGCCCGGGCGAGATCATCGCGCCGGCGGTGGGCGTCGAGCGGTCGGACAAGCACTTCCACAACAACTATCAGGATCCCGAGGCGTTCCTCCGGTCGGGCGGCTACCGGGGCCGGCAATATTACCCGCTGACCGACGGCACCTACTTCATTAACCGATGGTTCGCCGGCGTGGAGATGATCCCCAAGACGGTCGTGCCGATCGGCTACGTCGGGGTGGTGGTCAGCTACTACGGGCGGGTCGGCCAGGACACCTCGGGCGCGTCGTTCCGCCACGGCGAGCGCGTCGCCGAGGGCGAGCGCGGCGTCCTGGAACGGCCGTTCGGGCCGGGCAAGTATTCGTTCAACACGTACGCCGGGAGCATCGTCCTGGTGCCGACCACCAACTTCGTCCTGCACTGGGTCACCGGACGGTCCGAGACCCATCGCTACGACGAGAGCCTCCGGTCGATCGACCTGGTGACCAAGGATGCCTATGAGCCGACGTTGCCGCTGTCGGTGGTCGTGCACATCGACTACCAGAAGGCGCCCGGGGTGATCCAGCGGTTCGGCGACGTCAAGAAGCTGATCACGCAGACCCTGGACCCGATGCTGAGCGCCTACTTCCGCGACGTGGCCCACAAGCGGACCATGCTCGCGCTCCTGCACGAGCGCGACTCAATCCAGCTCGAGGCCCGCGAGGAGCTCCGTCGGCGGTTCGGCGAGTTCGACATCGAGTGCGTCGACGTCCTGATCGGCAAGCCGGACACGGCCGAGGCCGGGGGCAAGATCGAGACCCTGCTGGAGCAGTTGCGGCTCCGCCAGCTCTCGATCGAGCAGATCGAGACCTTCGAGCGGCAGAGGGCCGCCGAGGTCAAGCAGCAGACCCTGAACGAGGCCCGGGCCGAGGCCGCCATGCAGGCCCAGCTCACCCAGTCGATGGTCCAGGTCCGGATCGCCGAGAACGAGGGCGAGGCGTCCCTGGCCCGGGCCCGGAAGCAGGCCGAGCAGATGGTCGTCACCGCCCAGGCCGAGAGCCAGCAGCGCGTCCTGGCCGGCCGCGGCGAGGGGTCGAGGCTCCTCCAGGTCGGGCTCTCGGAGGCGTCGGTCCTGCTCCGGAAGATCCAGTCGTACTCCGACCCCCGGCTGTTCGCCCTGGCGATGGTGGCCGAGAAGCTGGCCGACAGCAAGCAGCCGCTGGTCCCGGAGCGCGTGTTCGTGGCCGGCGGGTCCGGCAACCCGTCCGAATCGGGCGGGCTGGGCGGCGGGGCCGCTCAGGGGGTCCTGGGCCTCCTGCTGAGCCTGATGGTGGCCGAGAAGTCGGGGTTCGCCCTCTCTGGCGAGGGCTCGTCGGCCGCGCTCCAGGAGTTCGCCGACCGGATGACCCGCGAGGCGATGGAGTCGATGCCCCAGGCCGCCGAGGTCGACGCCCTCAAGGACGCCGCCTCGTCGATCACCCCGGCGACGGCCGGGGCCAACGGCCTGCCCCCGTCCTGATCCGTCGATCGGACCGCGCCCGGCCGGCAGGGTCGTCCCGAGGTGTTCCGGATGACCCTGCTCCCGGCGGCCGGCTCGACAAGTGACGCCCCGCGTGGGATGATGAACTTGCGGACATGACGGGATCGGGAGCCCGTCGCCGCCCACACGCGGGCCATCGACCATGCCGGATCCCGGTGAGCAACGCCCCCCGTCCGGATCGGATCCCGTCGACCCCGCCCTCACCGTGCGCGCCGGGACCGGCGCCGATCGGCCCGAGCTGACCAAGGGGGCGACGGAGGATCCCACACCGACCCTCTCTTACGACCCCGGCCCCGAGCCGCACACGGAGCCGTCGTCCCCGCCCGAGGGGGAGACCGCGCCGGACGTCCCCGAATCGTTCGGCCGGTATCGGGTCCGCCGATACGTGGGCCGGGGCGGCTTCGGCCGGGTCTACGCCGGCCGCGACGACCGGCTCGACCGCGAGGTCGCGATCAAGGTCCCGATCCGCGACCTGTCGCCGCCCGAGGTCGACGCGTTCTTGCAGGAGGCCCGGCGGCTGGCCCGGCTCAAGCACCCGGGGATCGTCTCGGTCCACGACGTCGGGGTCCAGGATGGCCGATGCTTCATCATCTCCGACTTCGTCGACGGGGTCTCGCTCCGCGAATGGCTCGGCGACCATCGGCCGCCGCCCGAGCAGTCGGCCGGGATCGTCGCCGCCGTCGCGGACGCCCTGGACCACGCGCACGCCGTCGGGATCATCCATCGCGATATCAAGCCCGGGAACATCATGCTCGACGCGGCGTTCCGGCCCGTCCTGCTCGATTTCGGCCTGGCGCTGAACGAAGGGGACATGGACGGGCCGTCGCCGCACGTCATCGGGACGCCTGCCTACATGAGCCCCGAACAGGCGGGAGGCCGGGGGCACCGGATCGACGGCCGGACGGATATCTACAGCCTCGGCGTGGTGCTCTATCTGATGCTCTGCGGGCGCCGGCCGTTCCGGGCCGAGGGCGTCGAGCTGCTCCGCCAGGTCCGCGAGGACGAACCGCAGCCGCCCCGCCAGGTCGTCCGGTCGATCTCCCTCGAGCTGGAGCGGATCTGCCTGAAGGCGATGGCCCGGCGGATCGGCGACCGGTATACCACGGCGGGCGACCTGGCCGAGGAACTGCGCCGGGCCGTCGGCGGCGGCGGGTCGTCGCGGCCGGATCGGTCAGGATCGAGGTCGGAGGGGGCGCCATCGGTCGTCCCGGAGCATCCCTGCCCGGTCTGCGGCCGGGAGATCCCGTCGGGCGTCGCGACCTGCGTGGCGTGCGACGGGCTGGCCTCGCGGTCGTCGCGGGCCTCGGCGGCCGACGCGCCGTCGGTCGAGCGGAAGCTGCACGAGACCGAGCGTCGGCAGGTGACGGTCCTGAACTGCGGGTGCGAGCTGGAGGACGTCGAGGCGTCGCTGTCGGCGCTCGACCCCGAGCGGCAGCACGAGCTGGTGGTCGAGTTCCGCCGGTGCTGTCGGGAGGCGGTGGTCCGGCTGGGCGGGACGGTCGCCGTGGCCTCGCCGCAGGGCCTCCAGGCATGCTTCGGCTTCCCGGTCGCCCATGAGGACGACGCCCGACGCGCCGTCGACGCCGCGATGGCGATCGTCGAGCGGGTCGGCGCGATGAACGACCGGCTCCGCCGGACCCTGGGCGTCGGCCTGGTCCCCCGGGCCGCGATCCACACCGGGCCGGCGATCGTGGGCGAGCTGGAGACCGGCGAGGGGCTCTCGATCGTCGGCGAGGCGCCCAACGTCGCCAACCGGCTGGAGGACGACGTCGAGCCCGGCCGGGTTGCGATCACCGAGGCGACCGAGCGGCTGGTCCGGGGCTTCTTCCACTCCGAGCCGCTCGGGCCCCGGCCGATCCGCGGCCTGGCCCGGCCCCTGGAAGTCTTTCGGGTGACTGGGCGGGTCGAGGCCGCCACCCGGATCGAGGTGGCCCGTTCGACCGGCCTCTCGCCGCTGACCGGGCGCGACCAGGAGATCGGCCTGCTCAAGGACCGGTGGGAGCACGCCCGGGAGGAGGCCGCGCAGCTCGTCCTGCTGACCGGCGAGGCGGGGATCGGCAAGTCGCGGCTGGTCCTGGAACTCAAGGAATTCGTCGCCGACGACGAGCCGGGCCGGGCGGCCACCATCCTCGAATGGCGATGCTCGCCCCATCACCAGGACAGCGGCCTCTACCCGGCGATCGAGTGCCTGGAGCGGATCCTCCGGCTCCGCCCGTCCGACCCGCCGTCGGCCCGGCTCGACCGGCTCGAAGGTCACCTCCGGCTGCTCGGGCTCGACGACCCCGCGCGGCTCGCCCTGTTCGCCGGCCTGCTGTCGATCCCGACCGACGGCCGATGCCCGGCGCCGATCCTCCCGGCGGGCCGCCAGAGGGAGAAGACCCTGGAGGCCCTGGGCGACTGGCTGGGCTCACAGGCCGATCGGCGGCCGGTCCTGTTCATCGTCGAGGACCTGCACTGGGTCGACCCCTCGACGCTGGAATTCCTCAACCTGCTGGTCGACCATCGGCCGTCGGGCCGGATCATGACCGTCCTGACGTCGCGGCCGGAATTCGTCCCGCCCTGGCCAAACCGCGCGAACCGGGCTCAGCTGGCGATCAACCGGCTGACCCGCCGCCAGGCCGTCGACCTGATCCGCCGGAAGGTCGGGCAGGCCGACCTCCCGGCCGAGGTCGCCGAGTCGCTCGCCGCCCGGACCGACGGGGTCCCGCTGTTCATCGAGGAATTCGCCCGGATGTTCGAGGGGGCGGGCCCGGGAGGGTCCGGGACGCCCCCCGCCGACGCGATCCCCGCGACGCTCCACGACCTCCTCCTGTCGCGGCTCGACCGGATGCCCGGGGTCAAGGACGTGGCGCAGCTGGGCGCGACCCTCGGGCGCGAGTTCACCGAGGAGCTGATCCGCGCCGCGTCGCCCGGGGACGATGCGGCGCTCGATCGCGAGCTGGCCCGGCTGGTCGGGGCCGAGATCCTGTACCGGAAGGGCCGGCCGCCCCGATGCACCTACCAGTTCAAGCACGCCCTGATCCAGGAATCCGCCTACGGGTCGATGCTCAAGGCCAAGCGGCAGCAGGTCCACGGGCGGATCGCCCTGGCGATCGAGGCAAATTTCCCCGAGGCCGCCCGGTCGCAGCCGGAATTGCTGGCCCACCACTACACCGAGGCCGGGCTCGCCGGACCGGCCGTCGCCTCCTGGCTCGCGGCCGGCCGGCGGTCGCAGGCCCGGTCGGCCCACGCCGAGGCGATCGGCCACCTCACCAGGGGCCTGGAGCTGGTCCTCTCGCTCCCCGAGTCGCCCGATCGTGACGCGCGGGAGCTTGAATTCCAGCTCCCCCTGTCGGTCTCGCTGAACACCGCCCGGGGCTACGCCTGCACCGAGCTGGAGGCGGTCCACGCCCGTGCCCGCCGGCTCTGCGAGCGGATCGGCGACTCGGCCCCTCTGTTCTTCGTCGTCTGGGGAATGTGGGCCCTCCGACTCCTCCGCGACGAGATGGACACCGCGATGGACCTCGCCGGCCAGCTCCTCGACCTGGCCGAGGCCCGATCCGAGCGGGGCTGGACGATGGAAGCCTGGTTCTCGGTGGCGATCACCCGGTTCTACCGGGGCGACTTCGCCGGATCCCTGGAGGCCTCCGCCCGCTGCGCCGACCTGGAGGATCCGGGACTCTGCCGCGAGAACGCACGCCACATGGGCCAGGATACCGGGATGTCCCGCCGATGCTACCAGGCCATGGCCGAGTGGCACCTCGGCCGTCCGGACGACGCATGGGCATCGATCGAGGACGCGGTCGCCTACGCCCGGGGGGTCGGCCACGCGTTCAGCCTGGCCTACGCCCTGCACCACGCCGGGTGGCTGTCGTACCTCCTCCGCCGCGGCGATGATGGGGTCCGGTTCGGCCAGGAATGCGTCACCCTGTCGACCGACCAGGGTTTCGCCTTCTGGGAGGCGCTGGGGATCGTGAGCCGGGGGACGGGCCACATGGTCGCCGGCCGGCTCGATGACGCCCTCCGCGAGGTCGAATCGGCGATCGGGAAATATCTGAAGACGGGCTCGCGCAAATCCATGGCCGAGTACCACGGCTTCCTGGCCGAGGTCCACTGCCAGGCCGGGCGCCCCGACGACGCCCTCCGGGAGGTCGACGAGGCGCTTGCCACGGCCGACCGGACCAACAGCCGGTGTTATGAGGCCGAGCTGCACCGGATCAAGGGCGAGGCCCTGATGGCCCGGACACCCCCGGACGAGGCGGGCGCCGAGCGATGCTTCCGGCAGTGCCTGGAGGTCGCCCGCCGTCAGTCCTCCCCCTCCTGGGGACTGCGCGGGGCGATGAGCCTGGGCAAACTCTGGCGGGCGCAAGGCAGGGCGGAAATGGCCCGGCAACTGCTATCCGAGGCCTATCGGGCCTTCACTCAGGGATTCGCGACCCCCGACCTCCGCGACGCCCGGGACTTGCTGGATCGATGGGAGGGGTGATGTCGGGGACTCAGCGTTCGAGGGCCTCCCTCAGCTCCCAGGCCGACCGCCGCATCGCCTTCTTCGCGTGCCCCGAGCGGGAGTAATAACCGAAGAGGTCGAGCATGCCGCCTCCCGAGGCGCACGAGATCGCCGCGAGTTGCCGGCCATCGGGGCCGATCACCTCGGCCTCGACGAACCCGCCGCCGTTGAAGATCGGCCCGATGAAGACGGGCGAGACCGCCGTGGCCAGGATCGCCGTATTCAGCCAGGGCCGGGAGAGCCGGACGTTCGTGATCGCCGACCGGACCCGGGCCGTGTTCGGCCCCGGGACGTCGACGACGGGGCGAAGCTTCCCCAGTTCCTCGCGGAGGGCCCGGTCGAGGGCTGAGGTCAGCGCCTCGCGCCGCCTCGGGTCGCCGCCCGCGCGGCTCGAACCGTCGACGAGCCACACGACCGGCTCGACGTAATAGGATTCGACCCGGCATACTTCCTCGGGCATCGCGTTGTGCGCCAGGTTGCGCTGGATGCCGAGGCCGTAATTGAGGTGGATCGGGTCCTTCCGGAGCCCGGAATAATCGCCCAGGTAGCCGCTCCGGGTCGGCCGATAGCCGACGCAACCCGAGGTTGCCAGGAGCACGAGGGCTACGCCGGCCCGGAGGGCGGCACCGGCCCGGCCGGGCGAAATCCCTTCGGACATCGTCTTCGTCCCCATCCTGGTTTCTGCGAGCCGGGGCTTTGGTTACCCGAAGCACCGGAATCCTGCAACCGGTACGGCAAGGATCGGCACGGATCGGGCTTGACATGGTGCCTTCGACGGGCAGCCGGACGCGACGATCGGATTACTCAGGCTGGCGCGATTCCTCCGACCGGGTCGACCGGGGTGGCCCCGGCGGAGGCCCGGAACCGGTCGACTTCGCGACCCAGCGCGAGGCGGACGTCGTCCGCCCCGGCCATCGACCGGGCCTTGCCCATGGCCTCCAGCCGCCGGGCCTCGGCGACGACCCCCGGCGCGGCGAAGGTTCCCGCGACCCCGGCCACGGTGTGGGCCAGGCGATCCAGGGCGGTGGCGTCGTCGGACTTGACCGCGACGGCGATGGCGTCGAGGAGGCGGGGGAGGTCGTCGAGGAACAGGCCCAGGACCTCGTCGAGCAGCGCCTCGTCGCCCCCGAGCCCCTCCAGCGCCGCGGCCCGGTCGAAGGCGGGACGCGCGTGGCCGTCGCCGACGGCCTCGGCCGGGGGCCCCGATGGGGGCCCCCCATACCCGGCCAGGGCGTCCCGGAGGGCGGCGGAGTGGACCGGCTTGGACAGGTAGCCGTCGAACCCGGCCCCGAGACATCGCTCGCGGTCGCCGGCCATCGCGTGGGCCGTCAGGGCGACGATCGGGACCCGGCCCCCGGCCGGACCCTCGCGCGCCCGGATCGCGGCGACGGCCTCGAAGCCGTCCATCCCGGGCATCTGCACGTCCATCAGGATCACGTCATAGACGCCCGACCCGGCGGCCTCGACCGCCATACGGCCGTCGCCGACCACGGTCACCGCGTGGCCCTGGTCTTCGAGCATCCGGGTCGCGACCTTCTGGTTGACCGGGTGGTCTTCGGCCAGGAGGACCCGGAGCCGCCGGCCGACCTTGGGGACGATCGGGGCCGGCGTGGGGGCCGGCCCCGGGGGGCCGGGCCGGGCCGCGCCCAGGATGTCGAGCAGGGCGTCGAGCAGGTCCGCTTGCCGGATCGGCTTGTTCAGCCAGGCCCCGATCCCCAGCTCGCGATACCGGATCGACTCGTCGCCTCCGCCGGAGGTCAGCATGAGCATCTTGACGCCGCCGGACCTCGGGTCGTCGCGGATCCGGGCGGCCAGCTCGCAGCCGTCCATCCCGGGCATCATCCGGTCCAGCAGGGCGACGGCGAACGGCTCGCGGCCGGAGGCCGCCCTTTCCAGGGCCTCCAGCGCCTCCGGCCCGCCCCCGACGGCGACGGGCCGGCACCCCCACTGCGACAGGACCTCCTCCAGGATCAGCCGGTTGGTCCTGTTGTCGTCGACGACCAGGACGCGGAGGTCGGCCAGGAAGATCGGGCCGCCCGGATCGCGTGCGGGCCGGGGGGCGGGGTCGGGCTCCAGCCGGACCGTGAACCGGAAAACGCTCCCGCCGCCGGGATTCTCCTCGACCCAGATCCGGCCGCCCATCAGGGCCACCAGCCGGGCGGAGATCGTCAGGCCCAGCCCGGTCCCGCCGTACTTCCGCGTGGTCGACCCGTCGGCCTGCTCGAAGGGCGCGAAGATCGCCGCCCTCTTGCCGGGGGCGATCCCGATCCCGCTGTCCGCCACCGCGAACCGGACCTCGTGCCCGGGGCCCTCCCCGTTGACCTCGACGGTGACGACCACCTCGCCGGCTTCGGTGAACTTGATCGCGTTGCCGACCAGGTTGACCAGCACCTGGCGGAGCCGGCCGGGGTCGCCCACCAGCGTCTCGGGCACCTCCGGTGCGATCCGGCAGGCCAGCTCCAGCCCCTTGCCATGCGCCCGGAGGGCCAGCGTCCGGAGGATGTCGGTCACGGCGTCGCGGGGCGAGAACGCGATCGGGTCCAGGGCCATCTTGCCGGCCTCGATCTTGGAGAAGTCGAGGATGTCGTCGATCACCGTCAGGAGCGCATCGGCCGACGACTTGACCAGCCCGAGGTACTCGCGCTGGCGGGGCGTCAGGTCGGTCCCCAGCGCCAGCTCGGTCATGCCGAGGACGCCGTTCATGGGCGTCCGGATCTCGTGGCTCATGTTGGCCAGGAACTCGCCCTTGGCCCGGGTGGCCGCCTCGGCCGCCTCCTTCGCCTCGCGGAGCGCCTCGCGGGCCCGATGCTGGTCGTCGACGTCGGTGTGGATCCCGATCCACTCGTGGATCGACCCGCCTTCGTGCAGGATGGGGACGCCCCGGACCATCATCTGCCGATACACCCCGTCGTGCCGGCGGACCCGGTGCTCGACCTGATAGAACGACCGGCGGGCGACGGCCTCCGACCAGACCCGGGCGGTGTGGGCCCGGTCGTCGGGGTGGATCGCGTCGATCCATCCCCAGCCCTTGAGGCGGTCGAAATCCTGCCCGGTGAACGCGCTCCAGCCCGGCTGCTCCGATTCGAACTCGCCCGAGGCCGGGGTGGTCCAGACGATCGCCGCGGTCGCCTCGACCAGCGACCGGAACCGCCGCTCGCCGGCCGTCTTCTGGTCGTGGATGTCGGTGCTGGTCCCGAACCACCGGACGACCCTCCCGGCCTCGTCGCGCATCGGCTCGGCCCGCCCGAGGTGCCATCGGTACGAGCCGTCGGACGCCCGCCGGAGGCGATACTCGACCTCATATCCCCGGCCCGATCGGACGGCACCGGCCCATCGGTCGGCCCATTGCCCGAGGTCGCCGGGGTGGATCGCCGGCCCCCATCCCGGGCCGTCGGCCCCCCCGAAGGCCAGCCCGGTGTATTCGACCCCCCGGGGGTTGCAGTAGTCGACCCGGCCGTCGGGCCGCGCCGTCCAGGCGATCTGGGGCATGGAGTCGGCGAGGAACCGGATCGCCCGGTCCGACCGCCGCCGCTCCCGGTCGACCCGCCGGAGCGTGTGGGCATTCCAGACGATGAAGCCGACGAAGACGGCGATCGTGGCGGTCACCCGGACGGCCGTCCCGAATCGCTCGTCGAAGACCCCATATCTGCGAGCCAGGATGGCCAGGCCGTCGAACGTGACCGGCACCAGGATCGCCACCGGCAGGAGCCGACGCGCCATCACCCCGCCCGCGTCGTCGCCGGAGATCGCCCCCATCAGCCCGCGACCGGGGCGGGCCAGCAGGATCCCGGTCGACAGCGCGACCATCCCCGCCGCCGTATGCAGCGCCATCTGGTTGAAGACCGCCAGCCCGTGGAACTGGCGGACCCCATAGCTGTAGCCCAGCAGCGCCGATCCGGCGATCAGGGCCGCCAGGAGGGCCAGGGCGTGGGCGGTCCGGAATGCCCGATCGGAGGCGATCAGGACCATCGCCAGGCCGAGCAGGGTGAAGTTGAAGGCGGTGGTCGGGTGCATCCGGCCCGGGATCATCGAGAAGGGCGAGCCCGGCGGCTCTCGGGCCAGGATCTGGTCGATGTGGAGGTCGACGCCCGAGGCGTACTCGAACAGGGTCAGGGCGCCGAGGGCCGCGACCGAAGCCGCCAGCAGGGCCGCAATCCGGTCGGACCGCCGGTCGCCCCGGATCGACCAGAGCGCCGCGCCGGCCAGGACGAAGCCGAGCCCGGCGTTGGGCTTCATCGCGATCAGGCCGGGGGCCACCCGCTTCAGGACGTCGACGTCCAGGGCCCAGCCGACCAGGACGGCCGCCCCGATCGCGATGGTGGCCGCCGCCAGGGCCCTCGAAAGGCCCGAAGGGTCGCGAGAAGGGGCGATGGTCTCGGCGGATCCGGGCATCGGGTTGACTTGAAGGGTGGAGGGCCGTCCTGGATCGGTGGGGAAAGTATAAGGTATCGATCCGCCCAAGGGGACGGGCCGCCCCGCCCCGGGTCCGATTCGAGGGCGGACCGTCCCCTCCCTCCCCCTCGTGGGGCGTGATCGACCATCGAACGACCGGGCGACCGACGTCGACGGTCGCGACGCCGGATCGGCGGGCCCTTATACTGGACCTCTCGACGTCCCGTCCATCCCACCCTCCCACGGATCGCACCATGATGACCGCAAGACATCCGCTCTCGATCCCGATCTCGCTGGCCCTCGCCTGGATCGCGTCCGGTCCCGCCCTGGGCGACGGGCCGGCGGACCCGCCCCGGGCCCTGAAGCCAATGGCGTTCGCCGAGCTCCCCCTGGGGGCGATCCGGCCGTCGGGCTGGCTCCGGGCGCAGCTGGTAATCCAGGCCGAGGGGCTGGGCGGGCACCTCGACGAGTTCTGGCCCGACATCCGCGATAGCGCCTGGATCGGCGGCAAGGCCGAGGGCTGGGAGCGGACCCCGTACTGGCTCGACGGGATCGTGCCGCTGGCCACCCTGCTCGACGACGACCGGCTCCGGGCCAAGGCCCGCCGATACGTCGACTATATCCTCGAACACCAGACGCCCGACGGCTGGATGGGCCCGGTGGGCGACAACAACCCCGGCCACAAGCCCTATGACGTCTGGCCCCTGTTCGTCCTGTTCAAGGCCCTCACCCAGTACCAGGAGGCCACCGCCGACCCCCGGGTGATCCCGGCCCTGCTCAAGTGCTCGAAGAAGATCGATGAGGTCATCACCCGGACCCCGCTCTATAGCTGGGCCCATTACCGGGGGGCCGACCTGCTCGTCCCCCTGTACTGGCTCCACGAGAAGACGGGCGACCCGGCCGTGCTCGCCCTGGCCGCCAGGGTCGCCGGGCAGTCGTACGACTGGCGGAAGCATTTCGAGGACTTCGACCGCTTCCGGGAGAAGGCCACGAAGTTCGGCCTCGACAACCACGGCGTCAACAACGGGATGGGGCTGAAGTTCGCCGGGGTCCGCTATCGGATGACCGGCGACCCGGCCGACCGCGACGCCCACTTCGCGATGCTCGACAAGCTCGACCGCTTCCACGGCCAGGCCACGGGCATCTTCACCTGCGACGAACATTACGCCGGGCGGAGCCCCTCGCAGGGGACCGAGCTCTGCACGGTGGCCGAGGCCATGTATTCGCTCGAACTGCTCGGGGGGATCGGCGGCGACGCCCGGCCGGGCGACCGGCTGGAGAAGCTCGCCTTCAACGCCTTCCCGGCGACCTTCAAGAAGGACATGAACGCCCACCAGTACGACCAGCAGGCCAACCAGGTGGTCTGCAAGGTGTCCGACCCGAAGGTCTACACCGACAACGGCCCCGACGCCAACCTCTACGGCCTGGAGCCCAATTTCGGCTGCTGCACGGCCAACATGCACCAGGGATGGCCCAAGTTCGCCACCCACCTCTGGGCCCGGTCGGCCGACGGCGGCCTGGTGGCGATGGCCTACGCCCCCTGCGTGGTCGAGACGACGGTCGGCGGCAAGAAGGTCCGGGTCGAGACGATCACCGACTACCCGTTCCGCGACGAAGTGACGATCAAGGTGACGCTCCCCGCGCAGACGGTCTTGCCGATCTCCTTCCGGGTCCCGTCGTGGTCGGTCCGGCCGATGCTCGACGTCTCGCCTCTCCATCCCGGGAGCGTCTCGCATCTCCATCCCGGGACCTTCCACCAAACGCATGTGGTCTCGGGGGCCCCCGCGACCTACGAGATGCGGCTCCGGCTCCCGATGCCGGTGACGCTCTACAAGGGCTTCAACGACGCCGTCGCCGTCGAGCGGGGGCCGCTGGTCTACTCGCTGAAGATCGACGCCGAATGGAAGAAACTGCGCGGGACCGAGCCTTACGCCGACTGGGAGGTCTTCCCGAAATCGCCCTGGAACTACGCCCTGGAGATCGACCGGGAACATCCCGAACGGTCGTTCACATTCGAGGAGCGGCCCGTCGGCGACCGGCCGTTCTCGCCGGACGGGGCCCCGGTGCTCGCCCGGGTGAAGGGGCGTCGCCTGCCCGGCTGGGTCCTGGAGAAGAACGCCGCCGGACCCCCGCCGGCGAGCCCGGCCGATGGCGCGGGGCCATCGGAATCGTTGACGCTGATCCCCTACGGCTGCACCGACCTCCGGGTGACCGAGTTCCCCACGGCCCGGCCCTCGAAGCCCGATTGAACCGGGGCGGCGGCGGGATCGGTCACGCCAGGCCGACCCGCCGGCGCCAGGCCCATTCGACGGTCGGGATCGCGACCCGGGTGAAGAGCAGCCACCATCGGCTCCAGGCGGGCCGATCCCCGATCTCGGGCGGGCCGATCCCGAGCATGAGGCGGGCGAGCATCTCGGCGAGATCCCGCGAGCCGCGAAGGACCGTCCCCGCGGAGCCGGCGGCGATCCGCCCGGTGGGGTCGTGGTCGGGCGAGGATGCTTGCATTCGGCGATCGGCAGGTCGGCAGCAACGGTGAACGGCTACTCTCTGTTTTTCCTCCTCTTCCTCTCTCCTCTTGACTTGGCGATCCTGGCGTCTTGGCGGTTCAATCTCCCCGTTTTCCAGCTTCGAAATGGAACGAGGCGGGGTGATCCCCCGCCTCGATCCGATTCCATCGCGTCCCGTCCTGCCGGATCAGGACGACTTGGCCTTGCCGGCGGGCTCGTCGGCGGCGACCGCGACGACTTCCGCCTCCTCGGAGGCGCCGAGGAAATCGAGCTGACGTTCCCCGTCGGCGGCGGGCAGGCCGAGCTCGACGTTGACGAGGTTGCTCCCCTTGAACTTGCCGCTGAGGATCCCTTCCGAGAGCGGATCCTCGACCATGGTCTCGATCGACCGGCGGAGCGGCCGGGCCCCGTACTCGGGGTTAAAACCCTTGTCGATCAGGAATTCCTCGGCCTCGGCGGTGAACTTGAGCCCCAGGCCGCGCTCGGCCAGGCGCTTGCGGAGCTTGGCCAGCTCGATGTCGATGATCTTCCTCAGGTCCTCGCGGTGGAGGCTGTGGAAGACCAGGACTTCATCGAGACGGTTGATGAATTCCGGCCGGAAGTTCTGCTCCAGGGCGTTCTTGACGTTCTCGACCTGCTTCTTGTAGATCGACGACGTCTCGTCCTGGGTCATGACGTAGTCGGAGCGGCCGCGCTGCTTCTGGAGGTGGATCTCGTGGAGGTCCATGCTCCCGGAGGAGACCGACCTGGCCCCGATGTTGGTGGTCATGATGATGATCGTGTTCTTGAAGTCGACGCTCCGGCCGAAGCTGTCGGTCAGCCGCCCTTCTTCGAGGACCTGGAGCAGCATGTTGTAGACGTCGGGGTGGGCCTTCTCGATCTCGTCGAGGAGGACCACGGCGTAGGGCCGGCGGCGGATCTTCTCGGTGAGCTGGCCGCCCTCCTCGTAGCCGACGTAGCCCGGCGGGGCCCCGATCAGCCGCGAGACGTTGTGCTTCTCCATGTACTCCGACATGTCGATCTGGATCAGGGCATCGGCGTTGCCGAACATGAATTCGGCGAGGCTCTTGGCCAGGAGCGTCTTGCCGACGCCGGTGGGCCCGGCGAAGATGAAGGCGCCGATCGGCTTGTTGGGGTTCTTCAGGCCGGCCCGGCTCCGCCGGATCGACTGGCTGATCCGCTTGATGGCCTCGGTCTGCGAGATCACCTTCTTCTGGATCTCGGACTCCATCTTCATCAGCCGCTCGGTCTCCTCCGCCTCCAGGCGGGTGAGCGGCACGCCGGTCATCTTGCTGACGACCTCGGCGATGACCTCCTCGTCGACCGCGCCGTCGATCCGCTGCGAGTTCTCGCGCCACTCGCGGTTGATCGTCTCCTTCTTCTTCTTGAGCTTGTCGGCCTGGTCGCGGAGGGCCGCGGCGCGTTCGAAGTCCTGGTTGGCGACGGCCTCTTCCTTGTCCTGGTTGAGGCGCTCGATCTGGTCGTCCAGGTCCTTGAGGTCGGGCGGGCGGGTCATCGCCTTGAGCCGGACGCGGGCGCCGGCCTCGTCGATGACGTCGATCGCCTTGTCGGGCAGGCACCGGCCGGTGATGTACCGGTCGGACAGCTCGATGGCGGCCTCCAGGGCCTCGTCGGAGAACTGGATCCGGTGGTGGTCCTCGTAGCGCTTGCGGAGGCCCCGGAGGATCTCCAGCGCCTCGGCCTTGCTGGGCGGCTCGACGATGATGGTCTGGAACCGCCGCTCCAGGGCACCGTCCTTCTCGATGTACTTACGGTACTCGTCCAGGGTGGTGGCGCCGATGCACTGGACCTCGCCGCGGGCCAGGGCCGGCTTGAGGACGTTGGAGGCGTCGATCGCCCCCTCGGCCCCGCCGGCGCCGACCAGCGTGTGCAGCTCGTCGATGAACAGGATCGTGTTCTTGGCCCGGCGGACCTCGTTCATCACGGCCTTGATCCGCTCCTCGAACTGGCCGCGATACTTGGTACCGGCGACCATCATCGCCAGGTCGAGCACGACGATCCGGCGGTCGCGGAGCAGTTCGGGGACGTTGCCGTCGATGATCATCTGGGCCAGGCCCTCGACGATCGCCGTCTTGCCGACGCCGGCCTCGCCCAGGAGGACCGGGTTGTTCTTCTGGCGGCGCGAGAGGATCTGGATGACCCGCTCGATTTCATTTTGGCGGCCGATGACCGGATCCAGCTTGTTCTGCCGGGCCAGGTCGGTCAGGTCGCGGCCGAACGAGTCCAAGGCGGGGGTCTTGGACTTCCCTCCCTTCGCGGCGGCGCGCTCTCCCCCCTCGCTGCCGCCACCCGCGTCCATCCCGTGACCGAGCAAGTTGAGCACCTCCTCGCGCACTTCTTCCAGCTTCAAATTGAGGTTCATCAACACCTGGGCGGCGACGCCTTCCTGCTCTCGCAGGAGGCCGAGCAGGAGGTGTTCGGTCCCCACGTAATTGTGGTTGAGGTTGCGGGCTTCCTCGATGGCGTATTCGATCACCTTCTTGGCCCGGGGGGTCTGGGGGAGCTTCCCCATGGTGACCATGTCGGGGCCCGACTGGACGATCTTCTCGACCTCGACCCGGATCTTCCGCAAGTCGACGTCGAGATTCTTGAGCACGTTCGCGGCGACCCCGCTCCCCTCCTTGACGAGGCCAAGCAAGACGTGTTCCGTGCCGACGTACTCGTGGTTGAAGCGCTGGGCCTCCTGGTTGGCCAGCTGCATCACCTTACGGGCACGGTCGGTGAAGCGCTCATACATGCGGTCGACTCCGACGGGGCGACCGGGGCCATTCCCGGTCCGGGACTATTCTAACGTCTCGCTCTGCAGGAATCGTACACCGCGCGGGGCTCGACAGATCACGCCTCCCCGAGAAAGGGCCCCGAGACCCCGGTCGGGTCGCGACCCGCGGGAGGCCGGGCGCCAGGATTTCGAGTCGGGCGGGTCACGGGCAATTCTCGCCGGAGTTTCGTCCAAGCTCTATTGTAAGGCCCAGGCCGCTCCCGCCAAGGGGCGCGTCCGCCCCGGCCGCCCGGACCGGGGCCGATCGGGGTCCTCGGCCGGGCGCGATGGTCGGGGGCCCAGGACAATCCGGCCGGGTGGACGGCGGCGGGTTCGACCCGGGACGCCCGGCGATCGGCCCCCCGCGACCGGCCATCGATGACGTCGCGGTGCCGGAAATCGGGTCGATCGCGGGCCCATCGACCGGGGTGGGGGTCACCGGGGCCCCGACCGCCCCGATCCATCCCCGCATCGGCATCGATCAGGATCCATCCCGTCCCTTCATCCGGGACCGCCGCCCGACCGTAATCCGTCGAATTCTAATCCGTCGGGGCGACCGAAATCAAGCGGGCGCGTCCGACCGGGCACCGGGGCCGCGATCCGGGGGCGCCGTCGGGATCCGCGTGTCTCCCCCGGTCGGCCGATTTCGACGACACGGTGGAGGTCCGCTCGCCCGGAAGCGGGCCCGGTCCCGAAGCGGGTTCGATCCGACCCGGATCACGAGTACGGCGGCGTCGCCGGGAAGGGTCGAACCGCCCGGACACCCCGAAGTAGGGGAAAGCCCATCCAATCGCACCGGAGGTCCCCGCGCCACCTCCCTTTCGATCCCTGCTCTCGACCCACGGCCTTCCGACGGCCGGGCGGGCGACCTCCCCGCCGGCGACGCCCGCCGCGGAGGTCGCCCGCCCGGCCGTCGGGTGTCAGACCCCCTCTCCCGGCGACGGGGGAGCCGAACCCGGATCCGCCACCGGGGGCGGCCCGAAGCCGGCCTCCGCCAGGGCCACCCGATAGTCGTCGGGGTCGTTGAGGTTGCGGAGGGTGGCCAGGTCGGGGTCGGCCGGTCGCATGGCGTCCCCGTCGACGACCCGGGCCTGGGCCACTTCGAGGAGGAAGACCGGGCGGAGCCGGCCTTCGAGCAGGAGGGCCTCGACCGCGGGCAGGATCCTCTCGCGCCGGTAGAGGGCGGCGAGCGGGTGCAGGTAGCCGCCGATGTCGGGGATCGCCAGGTCATGGTCGCCGATCAGGGAGACAAGGCGGCGGATCCAGTCGGGCCGGAGGAACGGCACGTCGGTCGCCGTGGCGTAGGCCAGAACCACGCCGCCGGGCAGCGCGGCCAGTCCCGCGGCCAGCCCCTGGAGCGGCCCCCGGTCGGACACCGGGTCGCGGACGATCGCGACCCCGATCGGCAGGGGCGGCAGGTCCTGGCCGGGCGCCGCCACCACCACGATCGGCCCGGCGACCTCGCCGACCAGCCGGACGACCCGTTGCAGCATCCGCTCGGGTCCGAACGGGAGCCACGCCTTCGGCCGGCCCATCCGACGGCTCCGCCCGCCACACAGGACGATCGCGCCCAGGTCTGTCATCGATTGCCCTCGTCGTCGACCAGGAATCCCAGACCGGCGAGCATCCGACGCGTCTCGGCCCGTCCCAGGACGTCACGGAACACCCGGACGGCCGGCCGGTCCCACCGGGCCTCGGGGATTGCGAAGTCGTACCGCTCGGCGCGGACGGGGGTGAACCCGAGCCCGTAGGCGGCGGCGACCGGGGCGATCGCGAGCCCCCAATCGGCCCTCCCTTGCGCGATCGCGGCGGCGACCGCGTTGTGCGACCGCGGCTCCACCGCGTGCCCCGGCGGCCGACGTCCCCGGAGCAGCGCATCGACGACCGCCCGGGTCCCGCTCCCCCGATTCCGGTTGACCATCAGGCAGCCCGGGTCGGCGACCGCGCGGTCGATCGCCCGGTCGACCTCCAGGCCCTCGAACCGGGCGTCGCCCCGGCGGTAGGCCAGCCCCTGCATCCGGCCATATCCGGCCAGGAGGCGGACGCCTGGCGGCAGGAACGGGCGGTTGTACGTGTCCGTCACCGGGTCGAGCAGGTGGACGCCGGCCAGGTCGCATTCGCCCCGGCCGGCGGCGAGGAGCCCCCCCTGCGACCCGACCCAGAGCGACTTGGTCGGATGCCCGAGGCGGTGGACCACGCCGAGCAGCCGGTCGAGCCCCAGGCAGTGCGACCCGATCGCGACCAGGGACGCCGGGGCGGTCCCCTTGCCGAGCGGGACGACGTCGACCCGCTCGCCCGCCTCCAGGAATTCCCGGTCGCGCGGGATCGCCACGAAGCCGTCGGCGCGGGCGAAGGTCGTCACCGAGCCCGACCCCTTGCCCATCGGGTAGGCGGCCGTCCCCCCCGGCCCCTCGATCAGGTTGACCAGGAGGTATTCCGTCCGGCCGACCTCGCTGTTGACCCGAGCCGGCATCCGCGCCGGGATCGCGTCGCGCGAGTCGGGCCCGAGGCCGGCGAGGATCCGGATCACGGGCGCGACGAACTCGTGGAACGTGAAGATCGCCGACGTCGGGAACCCGGGGAGGATCGCCACCGGGGTCCCCCCGACCGCGCCCAGGCAGACGGGCTTGCCGGGCTTGAGCGCGACCCCGTGCACGACGATCCCCGGCGACCGGCCGGCCAGGGCCCGATACGACAGGTCGCCGGACCCCTTGCTCGTCCCCCCGCTGAGCAGGACCAGGTCGCACGCCAGCCCCTCGTCGATCGCCCGGCCCAGCTTCGGCCCGTCGTCGCCGACGATCCCGAGCGGGACCGGATCGCCTCCCAGCTCGCGGACGGCGTCGGCGAGCATCGTCGCGTTCGAGTCGAAGACCGAGGCCGGCGGGGGGATCGAGCCCGGCTCGACGATCTCGTCGCCGGTCGAGAGGATCGCGACCCTCGGCCGCCGGACGACCTCGACCGACCCCCGGCCGATGGCGGCCAGGACCCCGGTCTCGCGCGAGGTGAGCCGGGTCCCCCGGCGGAGGACCAGCTCGCCCCGGGCCATGTCGGTCCCGGCGAAGCTCACCCCCGAGCCCGGCGCGACGGGCCGGAGCACCATCAGGCGGCCGGCGAGGGCGTCGACCCGGGCATGCTCGACCATCACCACCGCGTCGGCCCCCCGCGGGAGCATCGCCCCGGTGGCGATCGGCGTGGCCGTCCCCGGCCCGATGGCGAGCCGGGGCTCGACACCGGTGGCGATCTCCTCCGCGTTGAACCGCAGCAGGCGGGGCGACTCCTCGGCCGCGCCGAAGGTCTCCTCGGCGCGGACCGCGTAGCCGTCGACGTTCGACCGGTCGAACGCCGGGACGTCGACCCCGGCCGCCACGTCCTCCGCCAGGACCCGCCCCAGGAGCGCCCCCAGGGCGACCCGCTCCGGCGGCAGGACCTCGGCCCGGATCGCCGCCCGCCATCGACGCTCGGCGGTGTCGCGGTCGACGACGTCCAGGAACTGGTCTTGCTCTCGGGGCATGGCGAAGGGCCGGGTCGAGGTGATCTTGGTCCGAATGTTCCCACAAAATACGTCAATAAGTTTGATCCACGGGTCCTCCGCCGATCAGGTCCAGGAATTTCCCGAGTCGATCGAAGGCCGCACTGGGCTGGATGTCGTCCGGCTTCTCTTCGAGACGCCGCCCGTGGGCGACCCAATTGCGATACTTGCGGATTTGATTGATCTGTTCCACGAGGTCATGATCCAGGCCTTTGTAGAGATCGAGCACGTTCCGGTAGAAACCACCTTCTTTGATGTTCCTCCTCAAAGTCTCGGCCGCCCTGATGAGTGCCGGGTGATGGATCGAGCCCGCTTCCGAGGCGATTTCATCCAGGACCCGGTCGCGCACCATCGACTCGAAGACCGAGAACATCACGAAAACCGCGATGTCATCGAACTCCGAGAGGACCGAGGCGGCATCCCGCTCCACTTGATCGCCTTCCAGGAATTTGAACCGCTCGTCTCGACCGAGGAGTTCCCAGGGCAAGTGATCCCAGTATCCCGGGGAGGCGAGACGACCGATAAGCAAGACGAGCCTGCGCATGCTCTTGTACCAGGCCCAGGCGTCATCGAGCGACCTCATCAGAACAGGCTCACGAGGGCCGCTTCGAAAGTGGCCTGCGTCAATTCCGCCCTGGTGAAATTCCGAGGGTCGATGATCTCCCAGCTTTCCCGGCCATCTTCCCCGACGAATCGATAAAGGCTGAAAGACTCGAGCCGACTTGCAACGTTCACCCGGCCCTGGTAGAGGCCTCGGGCCGACTTCCTGGGGCTCGGGCCGACGACCTCAAGCGCCACGGGTTCGACATTCACGGAACGCCCGCCGAGCCAGATCCTGAGGGCGGGGACGTGGTAAGGGCCGAGCGATTCCTCGGACAGTTGAATCTCGATCCGATCGACCCGGAGCAGCTTCTCCTGATCGGAATCGGTCAACCATCCCTGGATCTGGTCGACGAGCTTGTCGACGGCCGAGATCCAAGCTTGCAACTTCGCCTCCTTGGTCGCCTCGTGCGACCTCACCGCGTCGGCTTGCTCCCGGAGGAATTCTTTGAGCGTCATCAATGCGGCCCTTTCCGACATCTGGCGGATCGATCGCGCTTCCAGAGTCTTCGATCACCACCCTCTAATCATACAGCCAGACCGTCACCAACGCCCCCGCCGGATGGCCTTCGAGGTCGGCGGGGATCACCACGAAGCCGTCGGCGCGGGTGGTGCTGGAGAGGATCGACGCCCCGCCGATGGCGAGCGGCTCGACCCGACCCTCGACGACGGCGACCCTCGCATAGTCGACCCGGCCGACGACGGAGGCGAGCTTGTGCGCCAGGGGGAGCCCGACGGCCCGGTAGGGCCAGGCCGGGGGACGTCCTCCCAGGCGGCGGATGATCGGCCCGGCGAAGAAGTCGTAGGCGCAGAGGCAACTGACCGGGTTGCCGGGCAGGAGGACGATCGGCCGACCCGCCACGAACCCGAGCCCGGCCGGGCTCGCCGGGCGGAGGGCCACGCCATGGACCGCCAGCTCGCCCAGCTCGGCGACGATCCCGGGCGCATGGTCCTCAGGGCCGGTCGAGCTCCCCCCGGAGATCAGGACCAGGTCGGCGGCGGCGGTCGCCTCGACGATCGCCGATCGGATCAGGTCCCGGTCGTCGGCGAGCGGGCCGACGACCCGGGCCCGGCCGCCGTCGCGGGAGATCAGGGCGGCGAGCATCGGCGAGTTGGCGTCGGCGATCCGGTGCCCGTCCGGGACGGTCCCGGCCGGGACCAGCTCGTCGCCGGTGACGATCACGATCGCGTCCGGCTGGCGGACGGCCTCGACGTCGGCCCGACCGATCGCGCTCAGGACGCCCAGGTCCTGCGGCCGGAGGGCCCGGCCGGCGGGGAGGACCGTGGTCCCCTCGGCGATGTCCTCCCCCCTCCGCCCGACGTGCCGGCCCGGGGGCGTGGGCTCGACCACCCGGATGATCCGCCCCAAGCGCTCGGTCGCCTCGACCCGGACCACCGTGTCCGCCCCCGCCGGGAGGGGCGCCCCGGTCGCGATCTCGGCCGCCTGGCCGGGCCCGACGGTCAGGCCGCCCGGATGGCCGGGCCGCACCCGGCCCACCAGGTCGAAGGCGATCGGATTATAAGCGTCGGCGCCGAAGGTCTCCTCGCCCCGGACCGCATAACCATCCATCGCCGACCGGTCGAAGGCCGGGACCGGAGCAGAGGCCGTCACCCCGACCGCGAGGATCCGCCCCGAGGCTTCGTGCAACCGGACCGATTCCGTCGCCAGCCGGCCGACCCGCCCATCGATCAGCGCAAGGACCGCCTCGACCGAACTCCGCGATCGGAATCCACGCATCCGAGGGTCGTGGAACGTCCCGCCGGTCGTCATCGATTTCCCTCGACCGGTCGGATTAAGCGGTCGCGACCTCGAATTTCAACCAGAGCCGACCTCGGATCGACGTACTCATGGGAAGGTGCACTCATGAGCGGGAGGAGAACATTATCAAGGCAGATGCGACATCAAGGCAAATGCGACCGCCGCGATCGCTATGGCCAACATCAACCAACCGATCTTGAATTGAGGGATCCTGGTGCTCGTCGATTCCGGCGGCGGTAGGTCGTGGGGTAATACCTGCGAGGCCACGACAAACAGGGAGGAGATCCCCAATGCCGGGAGACCGAAAAATATCCCCATGAAAAACCATGCTGCTGTTTTTTCATCATCGAGACCGGCGAAGAAACATGCCCAGAACCAGACGAGTACCGCCACGACCTCCACGGCGAGGAACGACTGGAGCACGGTGAACCGTGGCCGGGGGAGTCGCATTGTCGAAGACTCTGGAAATCTTGTATCTATTCCCCCCGATCGGATTCAGGCCTCGGAGAACCGCCGGGTCAGCTCCTGGAACGCCTCGATCCGATCGGCCGGGACGTCGGGGAAGTCCTCCCAGAGGAACGCCTTGAATGCGGCGTCGCCGGCCCGGTCGAAGAACTGGAACGAGTGGGTCACGAAGCTGGAGTCGTGGCCGATCTTGAGGACCGAGTAGATCGGCCCGATCTCGGCGTGGAGGATGTGCATGTCGAGCGTGTCGGTCTGCACGTTGAAGAATGGCCCGGTCTCGCTGTAGCCGCCGAACTGGCCGACCGACTCGATCACCGCCGCCCGGCTCCGGACGAAGACGCGCATCGTCCCCAGGTCCGGCAGGGCCTCCATCAGGTCGCGGAACGCCTCGTCGCGGAGCCGGACGATCGGCCACGACCCGACCAGGGCGTCGACGACCGCCCGCTCGGGGACGGCGAATTTCCGGGCCGCCATCATCGTCATCCGCGAGGGGTCGTCGCGGAAATACGCTCGGATCGTTTCGGCGACGTCGGCGGGGGCTTCGGTCAATCGGGCATCCATGGCGCTCGTCCCGGGTCCTGGGTCTTCGGCCGGCACCGATCGGGCCGACTCCTCCACCCTAACCGAACGGGGTCCGCCCGGGGAGTCCCGGCCTTCACCCCGGCCGGCCGGCCCGTGCCTCCTGGTCGGCCAGGACGTCGGCGAGGATCCGGTCGAGGTCGCGGGTCGGTCGGTATCCGATCGCCCGACGGGCCTTGGACAGGTCGGGGACGCGCCGGACCATGTCCTCGAAGCCCGCCGTATACGCCTGGCCGTAGGGGACCATCCGGATCGGGCTCCGGGATCCGGTCAGGGCCCGGATCTTCTCGGCGAGCTGGAGGATCGTCACCTCCTCGGAATTCCCGAGGTTGAACACGTCGCCCCGGGTCGCGGGCGTCTCCATCAGCGCGACCAGGGCCCCCACGACGTCGGCCACGTGGGCGAAGCATCGCGACTGCCGGCCGTCGCCGTAGACGGTGATCGGCTCGCCGGCCAGGCCCTGCTCGATGAACCGGGGGATCACCATCCCGTACCGGCCCGTCTGGCGCGGGCCGACGGTGTTGAACAGCCGGGCGATCACGACCGGGAGCCTCGACTCGTACCAGTGGGCCATCGCCAGGAACTCGTCGAGCGCCTTGGCGCAGGCATACGCCCATCGTCGGGTGGTCGTCGGGCCGATCACGCAGTCGTCGCCCTCGGCGAAGGGGATCTTCTCGCTCTTGCCGTAGACCTCGCTGGTCGAGGTCAGGAGCACGGGCCGGCGATACCGGGAGCAGGAGCGGAGCACGTTGTCGGTCCCGCCGACGATCGTCTCGATGGTCTTGACCGGCTGGTCGACGACCAGCCTCACCCCGACGGCGCTGGCCAGGTGGAACACGGCGTCGGCCTCGATGACGCACCGCTCGACGATCGCGGGGTCGGTCACGCTGGCCACGCGGAGCTCGAACCCGGGGGTCCCTTCCAGGTGGGCGATGTTCTCGAACCGTCCCGTGCTCAGGTCGTCGAGGACAAGGACGCGGTGCCCCCCCGCCATCAGCCGCTCGGCCAGATGGCTCCCGATGAATCCCGCCCCGCCGGTGACCAGGTACGTCATGCCGATGGTCTCGACCGCCTTCGAAGGATGGTTCGGCTTGATGACAAGATGGAAGGTGGTGTCGGGCGCGGCGAGGCCCACCTT
>JAABUK010000839.1_pt1 | contig 62141 bp, 78 predicted proteins | sample 5559141 | NCBI WGS metagenome assembly JAABUK01 (sample SAMN10711869, study PRJNA513367) | rock metagenome | isolation source: Antarctica rocks | place: Antarctica: Victoria Land, Pudding Butte nord | collected 2016-01-03
CCTGTCCCTGTCCCTGTCCCTGTCCCTGTCCCTGTCCCTGTCCCTGTCCCTGTCCCTGTCCCTGTCCCTGTCCCTGTCCCTGTCCCTGTCCCTGTCCCTGTCCCTGGTCCCTGGTCAAAACCGTTTGGTTGTGTGTTGCTGCAGGCATCTGCAAGTTCAGATCAAAGTACTCAATGCAACTGTCTGCATGATCAGCTGAGGGCATCATCAGCTGAGGGCACACCTCATTGGCTGATTGCTACTCAACACAATGATCTCGACAACAACCTTTGGCACACTGTGCTGCAGACTGATGGATGGTTTTCAGAAAAGTCAGCAAGCATCTATGAGGCATCTACAGAGACCCTGTTTCTTGGAAGGCAAGACGCCATGCAAAGGCAAAGCTTGGTTCCCTTGCACAGGTTCATGCAAGCCAGATCGCGAGGCAGGGACACCAAGGGGGACAACACCAAGATGCTGGAGGTTGCCTGTGGCACTGGCAGATTTGCCACTTTTGTCAAGGTACTACAGTTTACAAACCTCCCCTTTCATATCTTCACGTCTTTTGGAGCAGCCGCCTTCGCAATCTGTGTTAGAGCGGTGTTCTTGGGAGGTCTGGTGATCATGCAGTGATCATGCGGTGGCAGAGTACGCCTCATAGCGTCAACCACAGTTATGCCCACAGTCAAGTTTGATTTTGCAGTCCATACTTCCTCGACTCTTGCAGTGGGCATACTGCTTTGCATCACTTTTCATAATGCACCTCTTCTCACAATGCACATCTCAGCACATCAGCACTATATAGCTGTTGACTATAGTAGCTGCTACCAGCACACATGACACTTTGCCAATAGTGTCCGTAGTTTCGGCCTTCTGTGCACAGGACAACTACCCTCACATGGACTACACAGCGCTGGATTTGTCTCCCTACTATCTGTACGAGGCTCGCAGCAACATCAAGGAGTGGCACCGCCTGAGGCAGCCCAAGCTCAGCATGGGTGGGGTTGATGGCAGCGGGGCCCATTTTCTGCAGGCAGCTGCCGAGAAGATACCCCAGCCCGATGCCTCACATGATGTGGTGAGAGCAACTCACACATTGTATACTGCATCTATAAAGTGTCATCAACATAATATACGCACAGGTAGAGTATTTATAGATCCAGGTAGAGCTTTTACAGACCCAACTAGAAATACATGTACAGCTTATGCATCTTTAATACTCTAGTTGCATCTGTAAAACCTCTACCTGAACCTGTCAATACTCCACCTGTGTGTATATCATGTTTGTGACACTTTTGGTATCGATTGCATTTTCTTGCCAAAGTTGTGGTAGGGCCTCTGACGCATTCAAGGTCAAGGTGATCGGGATAGATTGACTGATGTATGTGTATCCAAACAGCCTACATTCGTATACATATAGCATGCGCAGCATATTTCCAGTGGCAAGGTGCATGTAGGTATCATGACGTTCGTGGCAACTGTTGTATGCATTGCTGCCTGGTCCAAGTCATGTGGTCCTGTTCAGGTCATGTAGTCCTGTTCAGGTCCAAGTGTGTAAACATATTTCAAGCTGTAAGGCAGCACTGGGCAGCAGTATGCTTGTTAATTGTGCCTGCCCACTGGGCCATGATGATCATTTGATCCAAACTCTGACAACACTGTCTTGGCTGTGAGTGTGCTGCTGCTTGAGTCGCGCACTGTTGGTGATCAACCCTAGACTTGTGTCATTACTGCAGCATGAGCAGCATATTGTAATCCACCTTTCACCAACGCATTGTAGAGCCACACAACAGTTTGTGGTGAGTGATGCTTCTCAGTATTGTTTTGAAGTCACAGATAGGCTTGATGTGCAGGTTCTGTCCATCTACCTGTTCCATGAGCTGCCCCCTGCTGTGCGACGGGAAGCAGCCAAGGAGATGGTTCGTGTGCTGAAGCCTGGCGGCATGCTCATCATCACAGACTCCATTCAGCTTGGGGACAGGCTGCCTTTGGATGCTGGGATCGGCAAGTTCTCAGATTTCAATGAGCCGTACTACCAGACATTCATTGCAGAGGATTTGGGTAAGATGTTCATGGACTGCGGGCTGGAATGTGATGAGAAGCTGCTTGCCAGCAGCAGCAAGGTGTTGTCATTCAGGAAGCCGATGTAGAAGCTGCAGGGCTTCATGTACTATAGTTTCACTAGCTGGCAGATGCGATTTTTGAGCAAGATATGGCTTCAATGCATAAACGCCGTCAGGCATGCATTACTTTGTTTTACGGCGTATGAGGCATGATGCGCAGAAGCAGAATGTCAGCAGTCTGTGTTGTTGGGATACCTGGCCACTGGCTGTTGTGTAGCACCGGTGCACCGCTTGGTGCTGTGGCATGGATTGGCAGGTGTCCACTCAATTTTGTAGATGTCATGTTGATTGAGAGGCATATGAACCACTCAGATTCGTTGATCATTTTGTATTTTCAACCAGATTGTGTCCCTTACATTCAGCTTTGCAGTTTCGTTTTGGTTTGTAGCATACTGAGCAGCTCTTCTGGCAAGAGACATCGCATATTATTTATGTTGGCATGAACATTGGTGTTTTTCAGACAGTCATGTTTGTATTGAGACAGAAACTTGAAATTTTGATAATATTTTTAGATGTAAAGACGTTTGTGTGTCTTATAACACAAGAGATTGTACTCTGTGACGCCAAAATATGCTTTTGCACCTAAAACCTCATTGCGCAACAGGATATGGCAAGGCTGATAACTACCACTGTTGCCCTATCTCAGATTTTTTTCCAATATTCTCAGGCTGAGTACAAATTGCAGCAATCTATCCTGAAAATAACATGCCTGCAATACAGACTCCACAAATACAGCCATGTTGGAAGGGATCAGTTGACATCTACAGCAAGTATAATGTGACTTGGCAAGTGCAGGTCACAGCAGGTCAAGATCACAATGTCAGCATCTACAGTGTCTTGAACACAGCATTGGCCCTGCACACACTGGGGCCCCTTTCTTCATAATCAGCTCTAGTATGGCAGACAGACTGAAACTCCGGCATCATGCCTAAGACACTGCCTCCAAACCAAACAGCATAGCTTTGCATGGGATGGGTCACCACATTCACATCCACTGCCTGAGCTGAGGCTGGCGTCCGTACATCCACTAGGCGCTTCACATCACGTTGCACGCGCCGTCCAAAGTCTCTGAACATGGTAGAGCCTCCCTGTCAAAAATTGATCACAAGGCTCAATATGCTCTGAGGATGCTGTAGTGGCCTTTGAATTCACTGCAGACCCTGACTTGTAAGCGTCTGCATGCAGCTGCAAGATATGCTTCCAGCCTCAACGACGTGAATCTGTTCAGTGGCCATATGACCTCCTTTTCAGTGGCCATATGACCTCCTAACATGCACTCACCTTTGTGGAGCATTAAACAGCGTGATACAGCACACATACCTATGTGCTGTATCATATGATGCACACAGTGCAAGACGCCTTATGTGGACGCATATGAGGTGCATATGTGCCACTGCAAGCTGCCTCTGGTGATTGTGATGTTATCAATCGACAGTGGTGAGGAGCAGATGGCTTACACTGAGGACAATGTTGTTGTAAAGAGGGCGTCGGCAGTCAATGGGACATGTCCTCACCACCTGATCAATGACCTGGAGTGACACAAAGCTACTAGATAGTATTGGCAGAGCCTGCCGCTTGACATGCTTGCTGCTTGACAGCACTGCAGCTTCAGCACATACAGGACCTTCTTGTGCGGCACATAGGGTATGTGTTGTAGGGCAGATCAAGGGATGCATGCAAATGATGTTCAGCATTACTCATTCTCTCAATGGTCAAACACGTGTGTTGTCTCATAGGGTCACCTTTGTACAGTCCAAGGTTGCTCTTTGTATGTCATATAGGGAGTCATTGAGGTCCTGTTTTGGCAGCCAGCGTGCCAACTATAGCGTGTCTTGATTTGGCATATCAGACTCAGCGTTCTGGTGGAATGATGCAACAGCACTTCAACAGAAGGTTAGAAAGCGCAGAGCCGGACCTGTGGCAGGGGTGTTGTGTAGTCAGAGGAATAGATTTCTGGATGGAAGAAGAGTTCTGGACCTAGGAAGCGCTCATACGCAACATCACACATGAAATCTTGGCCGGTCTTGGGATTGTGACCAGTATATGATTTCAGGTATTTGCTAGGCTGCTCATCATGCTTACTGAACTCCTGCAATGCGCAGCACCGCCTGCTGACAAGTACAGTTGTTGCTGGTGTGCAGACTTGTCTACAATCTTGGGGATACAGCAGACATGGGAATACGTGAGCAGTGCCTCAACTTGCACAGGCAAGACCAGCATAACTTCTTTGCCTCTGGCATTGCATGCAGCTTGTGATTCAGGAGCTTGCTGTGAAGACTTGGGCTTGGACGCGTCCTTGTGCACATGCAAGAGAGACTGTTTGCCTCTGATTCAGATTCTACACCAAGCTTGCTATTGAGATGAAGCCGCTGCAGTGCAATAGAATTGGACGCCTCTGAAGCACATGCACATGCACAGTCAGGCACATGCACAGTCAGGCACATGCACACGCACAGTCAGGCACATGCACAGTCAGGCACATGCACATGCACAGTCAGGCACATGCTCATGCAGAGTCAGGCACAGGCACATGCACAGTCAGGCACATGCACATGCACAGTCAGGCACATACACAGTCAGGCACATGCACATGCACAGTCAGGCACATACACATGCACAGTCAGGCACATGCACATGCACAGCGAGGCACACCTTGGCCATGTCTGCTGCAATGTAGCAGTAGCGTTCCTTGATGCGGCGGGCAATGTCCAAGGACTGATCTGCAGGAATGGGCTCTCCCCTCTCCCTGCGCCATCAACCCCTCCATGTGGGAAAGTGTATTTGAGATCCAATCTATCAAGGGAACAACTCCATGTGGACAACTGCTGCAGTAACAGTCATTGTGCCTCCACAACAGGTTGCAGGTCTGTTCTCACGACCTTGCAGATAAAATGGGATCTGTCCATTGTACACCAGACTGGGCAAATGCTACTGACCTCACTTGGCTTGCATGTGTACATGGGATGACAAGAATTGATGGTTTGAAGTGACTTTCAGGACACACAGCTCCAAAAGCATATGCCATGTGCATCACTGATGGGCACTCGACTACAGGTACCTGCCTGTGGTGACTTCTGCGTACACGCTGTGTGAAGTAAACTTTTCAGCTGCTAGCACTGGTTCTGATATTAAACATATGATGCTTTCGAGTGGTTTTCCCAACAACTGCTGTTCACATATAAACACTGAAGTAGCGTGATGCCTGTGGCAAGTACATCAGATGCGTAACAGTGACCTAGCATGGAGCATGCTCAAAGACAGTGGAGAAGTACTTGAGAATTAGCAAAGTAGATTTAGTTAGAGAGGGTGCTCGGCCAAGGCTGTAGTGCAGTGCCATGGCCAAGCTGCCAACCCAGCAATGCAAGCATCACTATTGGGAAAGCCCCCAGAAAAATAGGTTAGATAACAAGGGGGACAATGTCCCCCAGTAGAGTTATCAAACTCTAAAGAACAGATACTACACTTGATCTTAGCCAAAAGGCCGAGAAAGGTATACTTATCCTGCTTGATTCGAGCCAATATATACGAGTAAGCAGGTAGTAACTCGCTATTGGTATATGGGATCCCATATAAACCCTAGCAACCCCGAAGCTGAGCATATCACAACCTGGGCAACGAGCTATTTGCACTTTTGACCAAGTTTGCTTAGGTGGGTCCGCTCGGGATGCGTCATGCGCGGTGAATACGGTTTTACTCGTTCACCAGGCAGGCATGCGTATTGCGATCTTACCTCAATAGCTGCTGCACGAACAAAGTTATGTCCCGTCCGGCTATGGGTATGGACTTGATATTGCTGCCAATGACGTACCCATCCGCCACGGGAATAACGTGCGTAACACCATCACCGCTGTCCACCACAGTGCCTGTCAGTGCAGCTCCTTTTCTCTGCATTGTGACATTATGCAGTTACCAAAACTGACATTGTGATGCACACACTATTAGACAGCACTGCAAGAATCAGTCTCAACCGCTGTGCTGTGCAGCTTGCAATTGCCAGCAGGCAGTCTTGACTCCTGGATTATGTGTAACACAAATTGGGTTCAGGTTACAACAATCTTGCCAATGCACTGCATGCCCTGCATTGTGAGTGACCAAGTGCCTCCATGTTCACAGATGCTCACCTTGCCAGAGTTGTTGGCGGCAGCAAATCCTGCATACAGTGCCAGGACAGCTTGAACCCCTATGTACAGACCTGGAACATTGAAGGTCTCAAACATGATTTCGGCTGTGTACTCTCTATTCTCAGGAGTGTTCAGAGGAGGCTCTGTCAGTATGAAGTTGTGAGCTTCAGGGTCTACTCGCAAAGACCTGGCAAGCACAAAGCTCACTTAGACCACAGGATTCACCACAGCAAGGGCTGCAGCGCATGTGATGATGCGCAAGTTGTTTATGCTTCAGGCTCAACCAGCTGGTGTCTCTCTCTGCTGGTGCATTAAATACATCTGAGTCATGTGGCACTATGTGTAATGATTTTCCTAAGTCTGCTACGCAGCAGACACAAACAATGCGCAAGAACATACTTGAAGATGCACTGTTGGTAAAAGCGCTCCATGTAGTCCCAGTTCTCAACCTGCATGCAAAATGATGGTAAGAATCTGCCAATCACAGACAAGCCTTGCAAGCATAAAGAGTTTGATAGAACCAAACCCACCATGCCATGGCGCACAGGATAGCTCACAGAGTAGGTTGCTGAGTTTGCAAGAGCATCATGCCCAATGTGAAAGTCCAAGTCTTCCAGTCCTGTGGCTCTGTAGCTTGGCTTGTTTGCATAGTCACTCACGCCTATGGCTGTGGGTATGGTCATGCTTGGCTGCAAGTCGACATGACACAGTGGAAATCTTCCAAGTTGCATACACTGTGCAGCAGGCAAACAGAGCAGCTATTGACCTCCACATTGCCCGCAAAACCCATTTTGGTGTAGCCGGTGCCACAATCAAGGACCACTGCTGGCAGCCGCATGATGATATGTATTCCCCAGACAAAACCAGATATGCAACACCTGCAAATCCGGCTTGCAGCTGCTAAAAGGTCTGGGCTGTGCTTTGACGCACTGCTTGAGGCTGAGCAGAACACTGGCGCCGAGCAGCTACTGCTCGCTCAAGTCTGGATCACTCGAATCCAGTTCCGTGCCTTGCCATCTGTCAAGTCACAGATCAGTGTGTGATCTGAGCAGCACTTGCATCTACGCAAGACACGCTGGCCGCGACAACCAAAGATCGCGATGAGACTCAGCCTGCCGTGCAATGCGGCTGAGCTTGCGTAGTTGACCACCGGTGCCCTGGTGGTTCGGTCAACTCTGCTGTAGCAATTCAGCAAGGAATACTCAATGCCCTTTGAGAGTTGTGTATAATATTGGACCTTTTTCGAACAGAACTCCCACCAGCTTGGTTTTGTTGCACATACACCTGTGCTTTCAAGCCAGGATGTCTGATGAGTCACTACTGGCTCCACACCCCAGACTGTAAGTTATAAAATGAAAAAAATGAAATGAATGACCTGGTGCTGAGAACGCAAAAAAATGCGAGACCAAGGGAAACGCAGACAGAGTTACTGGTCAAAGTGTCGTCAGCTGCAAGCATGCTTGACATATACAACATGGCCAGTCTTATGTCCATTACTGAAGCGTTCTCCAACACGTTTTTATGACAATACTTCAAGCACAGCTGCAAACAAAGCAATCGCAAAAAGAAGCAATTGCAATACTTGGCTGTCAATGGCACAGCTCGAATGGTGGCGGATCTTCAGGAATTTTGCCAATGACAAAGTCTTCGTCATCCCATATGCACGAGGCATCATGCACCTTATGATTAATTGCAATTGCGGCCTGGTGCTGCAATGAATTGCTGGCTGCATCAGGTGTGTTGCTTTGCAAGGACCCTGCACCATCTGCAGGGCATACACAAACTGCTCTGAGTGGCAACAAAATGCCGCAATGCACACACTAGGCTGTTGCACTAATGAACACACGAACATTCTGCTATGTCAGACAGAACTCCAACACTAGCATTCACACACCTGGCATTGGTGTCTGTGGAGACATTGCAATGCCTCCTGCGAAAGCAGGCCTTTGTTGCACTGCTGGTGTCTGAAAGCCTTGCCCGAATCCAGGCTGTGACGGCCCACTCTGCCCACCAAAAGCACCAAAGGGAGCAGGCGTCGCAGGCAATTGTTGCTGGTTACTGAAGGGGTGGCTGCTAGGGCTTTGCTTTGCTGCTTGCTGTGCCTGACCGGCCTTCTGCCTGCCAAAGGGGTCTTCAGTGCTGTTGAATGGCTTCCTGAAAGGCTGGCTGGGCTTTGACTGGAAGCCAAAAGGCTGCCCTGCAGGTTGACTGGAGCCAAATTGGGCTGCAGCCGGCTGCCCAGCCCTAGCCCCAAACTGCAGTCTGCCTGGCTGACTGGCAGGTTGCCCAAATGGATTTTGATTTGACTGACCAGCGTTTGGCCCAAATTGCCCCCTGCCTGACTGGCTGCTGCCTCCACCAAAGGGGTTTGAAGCTGGCTGACCGGCCTTCTGCCCAAACTGTATTCGCCCTGGTTGACTGGGCTGTGCAGGAGGTGGCATTTGAGGCTGAGCAGGCATACCGAAAGGCTGTTGGGCAGTTTGACCGAATGAACCAGCTCCGCCAAAATGGCCGGGCTGGGCTTGAGCAAAAGGCCCAGAAGGCGCAAGTTGCGAAGGGGCACCAGGCATTGCGGCAGCTCCAAAGGTTCCTGGTAGGGCTGAACTGACATATGGTGAGGTTGGCTCTGGAAGAGGTGGACCCCCTGCTGATGGGGCTAACTGGCAGCGCTTCAAGGCCTGCAAAGCACCAGCATGTTTCAAAGCAGACAATGTACTTTGACCTACAGCCAGAATTCTTCAGCTGAAACAGAGAGGCTGACAGCATCATGACAGCATGTTCCCTCAGCAACACTTGAAGGCTTGAGATACATCCAAGTACTAGCGACATGCTGCCTGGCAGGGCCCCTAGTACATCAGGATACAGACTGCAGGTGTTAAAAGCAAGAGCTAGAGCTATAGCCAATTGCAGCATGCAAGTAGAAAACTCTCTTGATATGATTTTAGTATTCATGTCAACTACATTCAACTGATGGCAATGATCAAGCATGGAGGCTGACCTCAAACTGCAGATGCTTTTGGCGGTTGGCTTCAGCAAATCTTGCAATACAGACTTGCTTGTTTGGTTCCTGGTAATCTGCCCACCGTACTTCCTCAAAGCTGACATCCCCGTCGACCTCATTCTTGACCCTAGGCTGGTAGCTGAAATCTTCCGGCATGGCTTCTGCCACCGAGAAACATGTCATCTTCCATGTGGTGGGCACGTGTTCATTGAGCCCACCCTCAATTTGGTCCTTCAGCAAAGCACGGTGCTGGCTCCTGTTTGACAGACAAGGAGCAGCTGAACAGTGGCAGTGACAACAGGACAAGCAGGCATGGCTCAGGGATGTCAGCCAAGGCTAGTGCTGCATTCACATTGCTAATCCTTATATGCCCTGAGTCCTAGCCCTTTTTGAGATACCTAGCAAAGCTGCCACTGCACAGGCTTGCCAGTTAGCTGTCTGACATAACTCTACAGCACAGAGTTCTGGCAATCTCAAGTCACCTCTTCTGCTGGTTTCTGCTGACATTGGCTGGGCTGCCCCCAGCAGAATTTTGATGGGAACCCCGCTGACTATTGCCCAAATTGTGAGCCTGAGCATGGTTGAAGCCCTGCTGGTTGCCACCACTGTTGTGCTGGCCTCCCTTTCCACCAAAGGCAATTCTTCCGGGAGCAGGTGCGTTGTCAGCCAAGGCTTGAAAGCTGTTTTGATTTCCAAGTCTGCTGAATACAGCTCCGCCAGCCCCTCCACCTTCACCACCATCTGCTTTCAATACCCATCACAAAACGCTGCGTGCTTCAAGTCGTCTATGTGCACAAACAACATTGACGAACCTCTGTTGCTTGCTCTATTGTTGGAATTGCTGCCATTTGTGCCTACAACAAACCGTAAACGTATTCGATGAGGACCCCCTTGATCAGCAAGGGTGCACTGTGTCAACCACATGACCGGACTGAGATCGTCAGGCTAATGCAACTCTTACCTGTGTTATTGAAGTCAGCATAGTTGTAGTTGCTTTGCCGGCCCATGGTGCATTCGTCGTCAAGATGGAAGCCTGCAAAAACTCTACAGCCTGCCAGATTGACACCTGCAGCCACACTTCTTCCTCGGCAGACTTGATCATAAGTGCGTAGCATCGAAGCTGACATCGGGACGCATACACCTTGCCTCGTTGAGCTTTCAAGTCAAGTCGTGGCGGTAACAGCCTGGGGTTTACCGTACTGAGACGGTTAGCTGTTGCTTGCCTGAGTCTCTGACTGATCTGAAAAGATGCACTCGGCAATCCTGCCGTCCGCTGAGGTGTCTATCAGCGGTCGATCTACAGCTCAAAAGCATGCTGCATCGGTTTCACAGTTCTCACGATTTGTTCCGAAATGCCAAGGCCCCAGTTTCAGTGGGTCAAATACAAGCAAGCAGTTGCACTCTGTAACTCAGCTTGCCAGAGGTGCTGTGAGAGTGCCAAGGCCGCGAAGCATGCCCGTGGTACGAGCTGGGGCTGATCAGGTGTGGTTTGATGCAACATGCACATCCAAATGCTCCACATACTGGCCTGGGATAAACTCAGCAGTTGTGGTGCACCTGCAGATTGAGTCAACATTCTCCAAGACAGCTGCCAAGGTGTCTATTGTAGATTGCCTTTGAGTGCTTGAAGAAGGCACATGTGCAAGTGCAAGCAGGCCAAGCATGCCTACATCTGCTACCAACACGTGAGCCCTGTTTTGACAGGCTCTGGAGGTGAATCTGAACCCAAAATGGTATGGGGTGCTGGCTGAAATTGGTGCTGGGCAGGAGGTGGCCAGATGGTTTTTCAGAGTTGGTGCCGCAGCAGGAACCATTGCAAAGTCTATTTCTGCATATGATATGACCATCTCAGATGCAACATATGGCAAGGCCGACAGGCAAGTCTGAGTACTTTCTGCCTTCCTGCCTTCTATATATGGCTGATAGCTTGTTTGTACAATCAACAACCTTCATTGGCTTGTGTGATGTCTATCCAAATGCGCCCAAAGCTGTGCTTGTCTGCAGGTATGTCACCAGGGACAGAGTGCAGAACATGTTGGACTACGAGTACCTGCAATGCTTCTTGACCCTGAAGACTGCAAGAGGCAAGGACACAGCGTTCTTTGCCTTTGCAGACACCGTTGTTGCCAAAGCATTCGGCCGAGACAATGAATGTCATGGCTGGCTTGGCATCAAGTACCAAAGCAGACCTGGGTAAGGTGTGCTCTGCAACAAATATTATGGCATGTGCTGCTGTCATGCAAGCCGCTTCTCCAAGTGTACTTGGCGCCAAGCATATCATGGCCTAGCCACACCTTTCAGCAAGGCACAACCCAGCACTCGATGTGCAGGCTTCGCATTATCCTGCCCATTTGCCATAGCTGCTGCTGATCTGTGCATGTGGTCTGCAGAGCTGAGCCAAACACTGTGATGATTCATTGCCGCATGCTGGACAGCACCGCTCAACTGCAGCAAGAAGCCCTGGGCATTTTAGGTGTCAACCTAGTGCATGGCTCCCTCAGTAAAGGTGGCTCACATTACCAAGTCCTTGCTGGACTCATGGATGACCTGAGCAGGGCACGCATTGAGGTACAGATATGTCCCACAGTAGACCTTGAGACCAAGGGATGTGCATATCAGGGCCTAATCAGCTTTGCCAGGACTGCACACTACCTGCTGTCTGCACTGGATTGAGCCAGCAGAGTACTGCTTCTGTGCAAAATATGCTAGCCCTCCCAGTCAGCTCAGCAGTAAACACCACAGCCATGTGTATGCGACACCAGTCCAGAATCAAGCACAGCAATAACATCTCATGCCCACAGCACATTACACCAAAAGCAAGACAGAGAAGAGCAGAAAGAGAGAGTTTGCACAAATGAATGTCAAAATGTAAGCAACAATCATTTGACTTGCCCAATATGAGAATCTCCTTTGCTGCACAGGTTGACCTGGTGGACTTCAGCGGGCCAGACTACAAAGGTGTAGACAAGCGATGCGTAGCCCTGCGCTTGGTGGAAAAGGGCCTCTGTGACGCTGCTCTCTTCAGTCCATCAGGTGAATGGATCCTCTGGTCTGTTGGTTCACCCTAACAACTTCTTCTTGTCATGTGTTGACCAAGCAAGCCTGGTTGCACAACAGAAAGCAGCTACAGAAGCGTGCTGCAAACACTGATACATCTCGTGGGTCATTCACCATCAGATACCACTTTCACATGCTACCTACAAAGCTCGCAATTTGTTGATGTGCTGCAGGCAACCTTCAGATTCCACAAGAGGCCCTTTACAAGAAGAACGTGCTCATTACTCGAGGCCGCTTCCGCCCATTCACTCTCCTGCACAATGACATGCTCATAGGAGCTGCCTCGCAGTTCTTCTGCGACCCAGATGGAACTGGTGTGTTGAGCAGCCAGGACGTTGTTGGAGAGTCAGGGGATGCCTACACTGAGTGTGTGTACAGAGATGACACTCTTGTGTTGCTGGAGCTGACCACCCGAGACATGATGGAGGTATGTGCGCTGAACTTCCTGTTGAAAAGCTGCCTGTGCAAATCGCCGAGTTCCTCTTACTGCATACATCCTGTAGACCTCCTGTGTTGGCAAGGCCGTGCATGTGTCGAGGGCAACTATCTACCCTGACCTGCTTTCGAGCTGCAGAGGTGCGCTTGGTGTGATGATGTGCAGCATAGCCATTCTACGATTCTTGTCAGAGCCTGTGTGTTGCACTTGGCACAGCTGTTTGTGCTAAGGTGGCAATATGCAGGGTTCCTGCGCACAAGCAACCGGTCTAACAACGGTCGAGGATTTCTCCTGTTATACCGCACAGCTGCAGGACGTGGATGTGCTTCAGGCAGCCTGCAGCTGTAGCTACTTCCTGTGTGCTAAGCAATTGGGTTTATGCTCTGACGGACCAGCACATGAAAATGTTGTAGGGATGTTCAAGACAGGCTGCTCTGGAGAGACAAGACTTGTCCTGCACGTACCTAGCTCATCATGAGCCGGAATTCGTTTCAATCATCATCATCATCATCATTATTATCATTATTATCATCATCATCATTATTATTATTATTGTTATTATTATTATATCAAGAAAATGCTCTATTTGGCCTCAGGGTGGGGACCTGCTGGACTGGACAAACAGAGATGGCGGCATTCAGGAGGAGTCATTCATTCAGCGCATTGAGGCACTGAGCACGATGGGCTACAGTGTGCTGCTGTCCAACTACCGCCGCTACTTCAGCCTGGCCTCTTACCTCTCCACCTTCTCCAAGGAGAGCATTGTCATCAGCATGGGCATCCCTTCTGTCAGGGTGAGTGCGTGCTTTGATTCTCCTGCTTTGTGCTCTCCCAACTGTCACAAGCATCAGAAAGAGAAGAGAAGAAAAGACTACGCCTATTGGCGTCACTTTAATGAGAAGCCAAGTATTATGGCGGGCTGCACATCTCACAAGCATCACAGTCCGTCTGTGCTTTGAACACCTGTAGCTTTGTAGGTACACGACAGGTGTGCATCTGAAAGAGCACAGAAGTAGCACTTGAGGGTACACACTGATTATGTATGTCTGAAACAGCATGGAAGCAGCACTTGACATGCAATAGATAAGTCAGGTCCGAGTATGGGGCACAGGCGGCAAGGCGTTGGCAACAGCTTGAAAGCTGAATGGCAGCTGTTGTTGAGAGACGCTCTAATGCAATACAAAAACGTTGTGTGTCGATCTGACATGAAGCTGTATGCCTCCAATGCAGCTCCATCCTGCATGTGGAAGCATCTCTGTCCTGCAGATCCATATGCAGATTGCTCAGTCATGCAGATTGCCCAGTCATGCAGATTGCTGAGTCATGCAGATTGCCCAAATATGCAGCCCCTGAGCAACATGATGCATTGCACAGGAGCTGTTCAAAGAGAAGCATTATGCTGACCTTGATGGTGGGATTCTGGAGGGCTTTGGCCGTCTGCTCAAGTATGACTTGAAGCTGTATGTGTACCCCACTCTGGATGAGCAGACTGGCGAGCTAGTCACTGCAGAGACTCTGCAGGTCACTGCTGGCTTCTTGATTGTCTACAATGCATGCAATGCTTTGCACAGTGTGTGTTGACAGGCAAATATGGAAGCAAGGCAGCAGCTGGCTGGGATGCTGTCATGCAGCACACAGTGATGCGTCTGGCATTCCTCTATGTTGCAACAGTGGTCGATCACCAGGCTTTTTGCTGTCATGTCACACTCCTGCATTCCCTGTCATGACAGCATGCAATCATGACAGCATGCACACAATGACAGTAATCTTGATGATTTGTGATCATGGCCATGCACTTCACAGCTGCAACTGACCCTGCTGCCAGAGAGATGCCAAGGCTTTGCTGCTAAATGCAGCTGGCATTGACTGTGCATGAAAGCTCTGTCTGCAGGTGGAGCCCAAGGTACAGAAGCTGTACGACTACATCCGCGAGCGTGGTACCATCCTGCCCATCAATGATTACAGCCAAGAGCTGCTGTCACAAGATGACGTGCACAAGCGTGTTGCAGAAAGCATCCGCAGTGGTGAGCCCTTGCATCTCATCAATGCCATGGCGCTGCATCCCTGCAATGCCTTGGGCGTAGGAACCTCAAGCAGCTGCATGTGTCACCTGCAGTTGTTAAAGTTGCACATGGCGGCTCATGGCAGCGAGCCGCATCTTTCATGCAGATGCAATGCCTTTCAAATTGGCGGTCAATTATTGACCAAGTGCTGTGTCTCACTTGCTGACTGATTTTCAGGCACTGAGGATTGGGAGAAGCTTGTCCCCAATCATGTCAGAGATCAGATCAAGCGATATCATCTATTAGGCTACAGATCACGGCCAGCTCCCATACTCAGCAACGGCAAAGCTGTTGCACAGCATACCAAAGCACAAGACCGACCACAGCTAGTTCCAAAATGACTCACTGACTGCATGCAGTTGGCACTGTCTGTATGTTGCTCTGTGTGGAGAGCAGTGCAGGGATGGTGTCTGCAAAGGCTCAATAGGCATTGAATATGACACTGTGCATGTACCATCAATGAGATGCTGTCACTAGTTTTGTACTTTCTGTTGTGTTGCTTCTGTTTGAATGCTCTTGTTGTCGGCAGCAGTAGATGTTGTAGATAGTGCTGCCTTTTAGCTGTTCATCTTGCGTTATTATCACTGAGGTGAATCCTGCATCATGTTTCAGGAGCTTGGTAATTTGCTGCAGCCTGTCCTGCACATCGTGCACTTCCATGACAAGCTGAGAAATGCGCTGCCAGTCTAACAGAGAAACTCCAGACAGCACATCTAGTTCAGCCCTTTCAACATCTATCTTCAGCAGGCTGATGTGCTGTAAGCCATGCCTTTGCATGATCTTAGAGACTGTCATCATGGAGCATACATGCTTCTCCTGTTGCTGCAGCATGTTCTGAACAAACAGCCTGCAACAAAGAAACTCAGCTCAACTGCAAAGCTGACTCAGCTTTGCTGAGGTGTCTACAGATGACTGGCTTGAAACAACACAAATTCGCATACTCGGGCGTGATCCCCAAGCCCCTGCTCACACACGACCCCTTGCGATTGCGCTTCAGAGTTTGTTTCAAACAACACAAACTCACTTCACACTTTTGCATGATGATACATTATTCAAGCAACAAATTTATTCAAACTTCCTACCTTTCAATTGGGCGTGTCACCCATTTTGGCGCTATGCTCTGCAACAACTGCCCTGCTGATGTCAACAAGCTGCTGTCGATGCCCTGCAAGCCTGACAGAGATCGCTCCAGGAAGACCTGCATGGCTCCTTGGACCTCCTCATCATCTGGGTACATTGTGCTCCACCCTGTGATGTCACTGCACATGGGATGTGTGCGACATAGTGTAGATGCACATAATTTTATCATGCTGAAGCAATTGCTCCATAGACAAGATCAACAACTGAAATGGAATGATTCCACCAGTTCCATCCAGTTTAGCTGACTGGACAGTGAGACGAGCTTTGGCAATTCAATGGCAGCTACGTTCCATTCAGATTTATCTCATGCTGCAAAACTATAGTGCCAATGCAATGTGCTTTGCATGTGAAATGTGTATGATGCGTCCTACAACGACTGTTTGGGTTGCGCAGATGGTTGAGTAGGCACGTGCTGCAGCAATAGTCCACCTGCTGCTGCAGTATAAAATGTGAACTCCATTGTTTGCTGCTGGCCAGACCCAACACCTGCCAGGATGGGAGTGACCCTGGCTGCAGGGACACCTACAAGCAGACAGGCTTAGCTTCTCAACCTTTCTCATGTGATGTTTGTCTCTTGGCTGCTGATGTAAAAAAAAGACCACAAGCGCATCCACATGCATTGACTCAGCTTTGTGACAGCTTGAACATGTGTTTAACATCATAGGTGAGGCAGGTGGCTGACCTTGTGCTGCACACCATTTCTGATGGGACTTGATGTTGTATGAAAGCTTCTCGTGCAAAGTAGGGATTGGCTCAGCACTCACCACTTGGCCAGAGGGACCAACTTGCTGTGCAGCAAACAATGCAAAGAAACCAATATTGCCGCCTACATCTACTACAGTGTCACCCTGCTCTAGCCTGATACCGTGTTGCAGGTACAGCTGTTCTTCAAAGATTTCTCTGTACAAGAAGCTCACATCGTATTTGCTAGCATAGCACACCGTTAAGCCATTTGGAAGGGTTGTGACAGGCTTGCATGCACAGCAAGCTATAGACTGCTGCTTGGCTTGTCTTGCTGTGGACTTGTGCCTGCCACGATGTGGCGTCCTGACAAGGCTGTTGTGACACGTTTTTAGGACGCGAACTGACGGCATGCTAGACCATAGGCCGTCACCCGAGATCTCGGTTGGCTACAACCGCGACACCTGGGTGAGTCATGACGATGTCACCGCAGTGACTGGGCAAGGTGGCTTGCAAATTGCAAGTTGCAATCCAGCTTGCCGGTCAACGCTGCGCATCGAACTGTGGTCAAACCAAAGCACTCTGCACATGCACCTGACTAATTCTTCTGATCGTTGCCTGCGATAAAGTGCGGGGAAAAGCTTGACCCACAAAGTGCCTGGATCGCTGGCGGACTTCGTGATGGCTGCGCGATGTATTGCGGGCTTGCTTTTGGTCACGTGCCTACGTTGCATGTTTCCCGCACATGCTTTCATCGAAACGTGTCCTGCAGACGGAGCGCAGGCTCAAGAGTGCACAGGCGCGTTTTGCTTGCAGTCAATGCGTATCTGTATTGAAGTGTCGTTGCATCCAGCCTCATTACTTTCCGCCATGGTGTCCGGCGTTGGCATGTCTTCACTCTGCCTAGTGCACAATGCCCTGCCACGAAGCACTGCCTGGCAGTGAGACAAACTTTGTTGGGCTTCGAGAGTTCACCCTCAAAGTATAATGCACAGCTACCACAATGCCACGACAGCAGCTGGCAGTAGAACAAGCAGCTGAGCATGCAATCAGTACGCGCTTAGCAATGTATCGCATGTTGCAGAGGACCGCATTGATGCTTTGTTAAAATGGTCCTCCAGTGGCGGCATATATGCCCCCAGGCTACAAGCAGGGCACATCAATGGCATGAGAGGCATGATTGCAACAAAACCTATCAAGAAGGGTGGGCTGATGATGAGCATTCCCAGGGAAATGGCATTGATTGTGCAAGATGGCACCGCATCACCCTTCGCATGGCTGCTATCTGATGAGGACTGGTCTTTGGCACAGCAGTAAGTTGTAAATCGTGCATTGCCTGCATGTTTTGCCACTTGTGAGGCCTTCAACACTGACACCTCACAGCTTCTGTTGCTGAGAGCACTCCCTGATCTAGTCAGCCCAGTATATTGCAAACAAGGGCATGCGCGTTGCTCAACACACATCATTGTTGCAGTTGAGCACTCTCCATGGTAGGATCTAATGTGGCTGTGCATTGCCAATCAGCTGTGATCAACCTATCACATCACCGCATACAAGTCCACACCTTGCATGTCATACTGCCTCAAGCTGCGCTGATCAGTCAATCTCTATTGTCTGAATATGTATGGCCTCAGTCAAACCCTAAGGCCATACACATATTGTGCAAACAGATGTTTTGAGGGACAAAGGACAGGAGCTCGATACTCTGGTTCTGTCAGACCCTCAGGCCATACACATCCAGACAATATGCACAAGGTCACCAAGCTGTGTGTCTCATGCAGGGAAGTACAGTTGGCTGCCCTCCTGCTGTACAATGCCAAATTGGGTCAGGAATCCAAGTGGTATCCTTGGATCCAAGCGCTACCAACCAAGTTTGACACACTACCACACTGGACCGCAGCAGAACTAGATGAGCTACAGCTGGGCACCACCACCACAGAGCTAGGTTTCAGGTCTGAGGTCAGACCCTTCTATGCTCTTTCTTTGGGGCCCTGTCTCAAACCTCCTTAACCCACCTCCTTACCCCACCTGCTTAGCCCACCTCCTTAACCCACCTCCTTAACCCACCTCCTTAACCCACCTCCTGAACCCACCTCCTTAACCCACCTCCTTAACCCACCTCCTTAACCCATCTCCTTAATCCACCCTGTAGACCTGGCCTCTTGTGCTTGTGTTCCTCTCACCTCTAAGCGCATCATGCTTGTGACCCAAGCATAGCCCCATATGGAGCATTGCTGCGTATGTGTACCCTGCTTTCTGACTGCTTCCTTTGTGCTTTGTCTGCCAGAACAAGAGCCTCTATCCAAGACAATGCGTTTGACCTGTTTCAGTTTTTTTGCAACTGCACAATGTTGCAGCACTGAAGCTGACACAAACGCAGCCCTGACTGACATAGCCCTGGACCTAGCGCTGCAAGCATTGTGGCAAAAGGCAGCAGCTCAGAAGACTCTTGCATGTGTTGTCTATAGGTGGATGCCCGAGCTGAGTTTTCAGTTTCCCTGTACACCCACTTCAAGGGAACAGCATTTACGAGTTCCCTGAACGTTACCCAGGAGGAGCAAGACTGGGCGTTGAGCAATGTCTTCAGCCGTTCTGTTGCGGTGCCACGACCAGTCAGTGAGCCACCTGTTAGACCATCACGCTGTGTTACCTAATCCCAAGCCTGCCATTCCCAAGAGTAGTGCGCTTATGCTTTGATCACACACATGCACTTCTTGCCTGTTGTCTTGCTGAGCTGCATTTACATTTTTGTGCGTCCGCATTCGTCATTGTCTTTTGTGTACACCCGCGCCTGTTTGCCCCAAGTGCTGATCTGCGCGGTGACTGTCAGGATTGTGACATTTCCCACATTGATGTACATCCATTGGCTGCTGCTACAATCCATACACACAATGCATGCTTCAGTGGCTAGAGCCAAGCAGCATGGCAGTATGGGTCCACATACAGGTGTGGTATATCTCAAATCATGTGCATCCGCTGAGAAGGCTTGACTGTTTGATGTGGCAGACTGGGCGCAGCCAATCTTGACAACCCTGACCCTCTTGGTGGGGGCAGCTGTGTTTGCTTTCAGCCCTCTCAAGAAGTCACAGCACAGCAAGACCATGCTGAATCTCACAGGGATTGCTCTGGTGAGTTGGCCATGCTCACCACCAAAACGTTTCCACAGGATGGCACTCACAGCTTTGTATATCAGTCACTTATTCCCTCACTCACTCACTCAATCACTCACTCACTCACTCACTCACTCAATCACTCACTCACTCACTCACTCACTCACTCACTCACTCACTCACTCACTCACTCACTCACTCACTCACTCAATCACTCACTCAAATAGTGCATGTATTGACTGAAAATGTTGTGGTCTATGTCAAGGACTGCGTGCTGCTTGTCAGTCATTGCTGTCAGTTGCTATCAGACGCAACAAAGTTGCCTCTATGTTGCGTCTGATAGCAATTGCCAGCACTGGCAGCCGTCAAGCATGCAACGGTTGGCTCTGCACTCCGAACGACACCAGACTTCATTGACCTTTAGGAAGAATGGCACAGAAGCAATATTGTTCAAGCGTCCCCCTTCAGTCTGCACAACACGTTGATCACCAACGTGAACAGTCTTGTATGTGAACCTGCTCAAATATGCTGCAATCATTCGTGCATTGAATTATACTGCAAAGATTCATGCATGGGATCAACTTCTTGATGGCTGGAGTGCAGCTCTTCACACTGGGGCCTTGGGTGTATTGGTTCCTCATCAACGGGGCCAGTCAGCCTGGAGGGCAGGACGACACAGCCATGCTGCCCCTGTTTGACATGCTCAACCATGACGTCAGACAAGAGGTCAGCTCGCAGACGTCTTGCTGTTTGTACACGATTTTACAGATGAAACTCATTGCTTTGTGGCCATGCCACTCACTCCAACTTGTTGTTGGCAAATGCACTGCTTCTGTCCTTTGAGCTGCTGTCAAGTAACTCTTGCGCGTTTACATTGGTAGTAAGTACACCAACACAGCCACTTTCAAATCGTAGCATCTGGTTGCAGGGCTCTTGGCTGAAGTCCAGCTGGACAGGCAGTCACTTCCAGGTGGTTGCAGCGGCAGCAGGCTTTACTTCCGGTCAAGAGGTATACTCAAATACGTGTTCAACTGTGACGCTGGTCGTTGCCGACAGCGTGCCCTAATGCGTCCATGCTTAGAAAGAGCAGATCAAGCTACTTTGAGCTAAACTCCTGACTTTTACTTATTCTGCTGAAATGCATCTTGACGTTCAATAGAAAGATTCAGCCATAAAGTATGCCATATATTTTGTGGGTTTGTGTGAATGAGCTCTTTCGGCTATCTCCCCTGCTTCTCACAACAGAGACACTGCATCAACTGCAGACCCTCTTCCTGTTAACACAAGCAGAGTGCATAACGCATCACACACATTGATGGATGCATGATGTCTATCAGACTTGTCCGCACATACCTAGCTCATCATGAGCTGGAAAGCAAATTTATTATTATTACTGTTATATTTATTATCATTGTGTTATTTTTTTATAACGATTGTCATGTCTACATTGGTGTTGGCTGAACAGCTTTTGGCGTTCCAGGCCACAATCAGCTATGGACAGAAGCCCAATGAGGCGTTCCTGCTGCACTATGGCTTTGTTGACACCAGCTACAAAGCAGACTTCTACAGCACTGACCTGCTGGAGCACGTGCAGCAGCGATATAGTATTCCAGAAGAACGTGTAGCAGGGCTGGCACTCGAGGAGAAGCTGTACAAGTCTGTTGAGTCGGTAAGTGTGGCTTCTCTTTTGGTCCAAGGGTGGTTCAAGTCCCTTTCCTCCTGTTCTTTAGTGGTATTTTCTGTGTATCGTTTTTGTGTGTGTCAAGTGTATCTTTATGTAAGTGTGAATAGACAAAAGACCAAAGAAAGGAAGGACGGGCAAAATCAGATAAAGAAATGGCAGAACTTTGAGTGGATGCCATGCTTTTGGAGGCATGTCACAGCTAGTAACACTAATAGATGTAGAAGGGCGAGCATAAGAGCACAGATGGATGACTGGATGTTGGTTGACCGCATTCACTGCTCACAATCTTTTGGTTGCCCTTTTCTTACCATCTCCAGTATCTTTTCTGCATTCCTAGAAGGGGTACATAGGCTGAGACAAGCTTACAAGAGGTTTCTCACAAAAAGTATCTTTTCTTTTCTGACTGGTATGAATCTGATGACCAATTTCCGAAACTGCACTCTTCAGCAAACCTCAATAAACTGTCGGGATCAGTGTGTACATAGAGAGTGTCACTGCAAGATGTGCGCCCTTTGCAGATGTCATTGCATGATGACAAAGACCGAGACAAACTTACAAGAGGTCTCTCACAAAAAAACACCCTTTGCAGATGTCTCTAAAGAAAGGAGGTGCAGCTGATGAGGTTCCAAAGGCACTGCGTTACCTGCTGGCTACCTCCCAAGAGCTGAAAGAAGTGGAGGAGCAGAGCCAGACAACAGGGCAGTGGCTGGCAGATATACTGGAGTACAGACGCCTACCCACCCCCATGACCCCCTTTGACTACATCACTCTCTCTGACAGTACTGAGCTGAAGGTCCAAGAGGCGAGTTTTCAGACTGCTCAACCCTGTCTGCAATTTTGAGCTGCACATCCAAGATGCAAATCTTGGACCTGTGGTTGTGCATTGCTGTGCTTGCATTGCATTGCATTGCATTGCATTGCATTGCATTGCATTGCATTGGCAACATGCAGAGACCTTGGCAACATGCAGACACCTGGGCAATATGCAGAGACATATAGTGTAGTTGGTCTGTTGTTTTGCTTCAGACATACTGTGCAATCAGTTGCATGTGCACTTCAGAGAACAGAGCTTGTGGTTTCATGATGTTGTGTACCCATGCTTGGCAATGCTAAGTTGACATGCTTGCAATTTGCTTTGACCATCCTGTCCAGTGACTGCACAAAGTTGTGAAAGCATACACAATGGCTACGTGGTCTTTTAACATGCACCCAAGATACTTTTAGTCATGTTCACTTGAAGTTGCACTGGATCTGGTGCCACTGGTTGATGCGTGTGCTGCTGAGGATACATACTGTCACCATGGATTGCTGTAACGTGTTGCAGTTTATTGTGGTACCATGTATTGACCACAATGTGCATTCAAGCAAGCTTCTGACTGGCTGGGTTGATGTTTGGATATGCAAAGCAGACTTGTTTAGACGCCTGTGATCTTGAACAACTCCCTTACTGACTGCATGCTTGCAGGTACTGCATAGCTTCTGCAGTTCAATTCTGAAAAGCAAGCCAACCACTGTATCAGCAGACCAGGCAGAGCTGGCAAAGCTCAAGACGCAGAACAGCTCTAGTGACCAGAGCAGACGCAAGGTGCTTGCGCTTCAATACAGGATTGGCAAGAAGAAGATCTTGCAGTCCTGTGTCAGAAAGCATCAGCGCTTGGCCAAGGAAATTGGCAGTAGCTAGTACTGTGCATGAATGCTTTCTTCTTCAGTTCTGATGTTCTGCTTATGACTGTATTGCTTGCGAGAGGATCTTGATGCTGATGCTACCTGGCAGCATCATTATGTATACAAAATGATGCTACATACCTTGGAAGAACTGCTTCACTGGTGTCTCTGGTTGTGCTTTGTAGAGTCTGTCTGCTGAACAACGCAGATGTTTGCGACTTGTCTAGAACTTGCACTGAGCAGTGATGCTATAGAGTAATGACTAACCAATCTGTCTCTTGGGGCATTTGAAAGTTTAGCTGCTGGGACAAATGAATGTTGGGAGTTGCACCTCGCTACAGTAAATCTGGGTATCTTGATTTCTTTGGGCTTCACTCACAATGTGAGCAAGACAAGGGGGAAAGCCTGAAGGTTCTCACAATTGTGGCACTGGCCAAAGACCAGTGTGACCACCATGATGCAACTGTGTCACATGCTGCAGCAGCTGCCACATTGGTGCACCATACCAGTTGTGCATGTCAAATGAAGCAAAACATGAGTAGTCATTCTGACATGTCCACCGTTATATGGACAGATGGATACCACTCAATGTAATGAGATCAGCTGTTGTTAATCTCAGTACCCACCACTGCATTGAATGGCTGCAAGTCCCTGCAATGAAGCAGACACATATGCAGAAAAGCCCTTGCACTCAGGTAGCCAGCAGCTTTGCTGTAGTGAAGCAAAAGATAGCACCTGACAATCGGACGCTTTGCTAATGGTTGAAAACACATACTTCTGAAGACACGCTTTGCTTTGTGCGTCACAAAAAGGACATAGAGGCAACTGAGAGATTGACAGGGACATGTACCAGCTGCTTATCAGTCCAGCCTTTGTGTATGGATCTGTCTTCACAAACTCTTCGATCTCCTGAAACATGCAACCTTTGAGATACCATGATAGTTATCAACACACGCAAGAAACTGCATTTTATCAAGCGTGTGGCAATGACTTCAGTTGCAAGCATACTAATATGTGTGAGTACAACAGTGAAGTTGAATCAGCAGATATAAGAGTGTGCAATGGCCACCTCTTTGCTTGCATTCTTGAAAATAAACAAGCCCCCATTCACTGGGTCCCCACTTGCTCCGGCAATTAGCAATTTGCCGGCTTCTTCCTGGTACCCCAGTCACTTTACAAAACGTCAGAAGAGGAACAGCTGGAGTCAGTGCTTAGCTGCGCATCTACAGCTGACACAAAAACCCCTGGTTGTGCATACAGCACCGAAGCAATGGCAGGCACACCTTCTTTTTGGCAGCTCCTAGATGTGCATCTCGGTGCGGACCTCGCTTCTCCATGATGTCAGCTACGTACTTATATTGCAAGCAGTAATATTTATTGCCTTGGGATGCCATGGCCTGCATGCAAGGGTGAGACTTATGTGGACGATACGCGCTTTGACGAGCAGTCTCACGCAAAATAAAGTAGATGCCATACGTATGCGTGAGTGCATCTCTCACCATTGTCCTTGTCAAGTATCGGGTCGTACGATTTGCAAGGTGCTTGTGGATGTGCTGTCGCAGGGCGAAGCTGCCTGTCAATAGCGCTTGCGACATTCAACCACACTACGCTGATTTAACCACGCCTTGTGTGCATATTCAGCTATGAGGCAGCAGTTTTTGAGCTGTTCGCAGCTGATTGTCGCGACCCTTGTTAGGTCAACGCAAATTTGAAAGGCTACAAGCAACAGCCACAAGCTAAGCAGCGCAAAACTCACAAATGGCATTTTTAAACAGGCTCACGCAAATGAAAGCAAGTTGCACACTTTGTGATACTGACATCGGCAGGGTCGTCTGAGTGTTGAGTGTGCCAGCCCCTGTACGTGATACCTTAAACGGTGTTTGCCCTGTGTATCGGCTGACATCGAACCTGTGCAAAGCCTTGCGATTAAGTTTGCAGCTGTCTAAGCCTTCTATGACTTTCTCCGGCCTGCAAGGAGTGCAGAGCTCCGTCAATCAAGGTCTCAAGCTGGTGCTTGCACTATGCCTGCCTTTATGCCTTGTGTGCAGCGCTTGCTACACGCCTGCTGCCTCTGGAGCAGCTGCTGCTGTAATCAACCACCACTACCACTGCTGCAGGCGTTCCAGCCGTCCAAGCGCATCTCACAGCCTACAGCAGAAGAAAGCCAATTCTCTGTGGCACTGGCACCCTTTCCAGTGCACATCTCAAGTGTCAACCACCAGCTCAGCCCATTGCTTGCTCCTCTTCAGCACCAAGGAGGTTCAGACATCCTCAGGCGTTCAAAAGCCACACACATGCACTAAGCACAAGGCACACAAGCAAGTGCAGAATGTGTACCTTGAAGTGTCAGGCCAAACAGCACAGCGCAGACATGCAGATAGCTCCTGAAGTATCCCCAGAGGTTGGCAAGGGCAAGAAGCTGCTCATCATTGGAGGCACAGGCAGAGTTGGCTCATCAACTGCTGACTCCCTCCGCCAGACTCACCCCAACCTAACAATCATACTCGCCAGTCAGAGCCAAGAAAGCTATGATGCAGCAGTCAAGAACAGACCATCTCTGCAAGGCTTAGCGTTCACCAAAGTCAACAGGAACGATCTGCAATCCATCATGTCGGCAGTCAAGGACTGCGATCTGGTTCTCCACTGTGCTGGTCCTTTCCAAAGGAAGAACGAGTGCTTAGTGCTTGAAGCTGCAATCCAAGCAAAGAAACCATACATCGGTGAGCTGGCATGTACAACAACCAAATCAGCCTGCCAAGCTGGTGGCATGTACCCTTATCTGCAAGCACAAACATAGCTTCCTTTCCACAAGGTCCCACCAGGCGCACATGCCAATTGGACTTTGACTGGTGATGCATCCCAGAGTTGAGTTTGTGCAATATTTAGCAAGCCGCCTCTGTGACAACCTGCAGAGCATGTAATGTTATCCCTGACCAGGACACCAATTTCCACAGCATGACAAAACCCAACACTGAAGCGTGCATGAGCATTTGATCATGTCAGCAGCTTCCGCCTGTGCATCTGAAAAAACCTGGCATGGATGCCTTGTAGATGTGTGTGATGACAACGACTACGCCGCACGTGCCAAGGCAGATTACCACGAGAAGGCCAAAGCAGCTGGCGTGCCAGCAATCACTTCTGGAGGAATCTACCCTGGAGTGAGTAATGTCATGGCTGCTCATATGGTGTCAACCGCCAGGAGGGAGTATGATGCTGAGGGCCACTTTGTGGGCAAAGATGGAGCCAACAAGTCTGAAGCTGTTCAGCCCAAAAAGCTGCAGTACTTTTACTACACTGCTGGCACAGGTGAGCTTTTGCATCACACCTGGTATGTGTGTCTGTCCGTCTGTTCTCTTGTCTGTCCGGCCGCCTGTCCACTGACTCTCCTGTTTGGACCTGTGTCTGTGAATGGTGCATTCCCAGGAGTCTAGTGATGTGCATGCAATGTCAATTGCTGCTTGGGCAGTGAACCCAGAGACATAGGCCATTTGTAGATCTCAACACAAGGTGCAGAAAGTCATTGTATCGTAGACAAATTGTGAGAGTACATTTGGCACAGCAGTGGCAATAGCAAGATGCAATTGCACAAAGGTGGTCATGCAGCTGGTGACACAGGTGGTCTGCTGTTGTCCATTCAGCACATTGCTGGCTGCAGTCCTTGCAGCACTGTGCAGTTGTGTCACCTGATACCTGCCCAGCTTTGACTAGCACAAAGCCATGTCAGTTCATCAGTCAATCAAGCACCCAACCAACCAAGCACCCAACCAACTAACCAAGCACCCAGCCAACCAAGCACCAGCCAGCCAGTCAATTGCTCAGTCAGTCATTTAGTCCATCAACCAACCACTCAATCAATCAAACAATCAACCGTACTTTGAGCCAATATGTGTACGCCTTTGACGTGAACTCAGCAAAGAATCAACCACCTGAATGAAGCAATTCAATCAATCAACAAGGAGGGCTTCTTGCAGGGGGGGTGGGCCCAACCATCATGGAGACAAGCTACCTGCTAGCTGGCACGCCGGTCATCGCATACGCTGATGGCAAGCAGGTCAATGCCAAGCCTGTCAGCCAGCCTCTCACCATAGACTTTGGCAAAGGCCTGGGCCGCAAGACTGTCTGGCTCTACAACTTGCCAGAGGTGGAGTCGGCCTTCAAATACATGAAGGTGCCAAATGTCAGCGCACGCTTTGGCACTGACCCAGGTGAGCAGTTCAAATGTCAGCGCACGCTTTGGCACTGACTCAGGTGAGCAGTTCAAATGTCAGCGCATGCTTTGGCACCGACCCAGGTCAGCAGTTCAACTGTCAGCGCACGCTTTGGCACTGACCCAGGTGAGCAGTGTGCCCTGTGCATCCCATGTCAGTTCACATGCTGGCGCAATATGCTGTAGAAGCAAGCCTGGTAAGCAGTTTGTCTCATGTATGTCCTGTTTAGACATTGGCGCCATACATCCACATAGTTTCATCTGTCTGTGATGTGTGTAAAAAGTCAATCCAGAAGCTGGGGCCATATACTCCACTTGCAAACCTGCCGCGACCTGGCTGCGTCATGTCAAAAGCTGGAAAGTATTGTGTTTGCACATCCTGCAATGTACAAGATGACTGGTGCAGAGGCAGCATGCCCGTCACCTTTGCTGTGGCCTTCTGTTCATGTCCCTTGTCTACCATCTTGTCTACCATCTTGTCTGCCATCGTATCTACCATCTTGTCTACTATCTTGTCTACCATCTTGTCTACCATCTTATCTACCATCTTGTCTACCATCTTGTCTACCATCTCGTCCAGTGGACAGCTTCAACGCAGTGTGGATCAACTAACGCCTCCTCTTGCTCCAAGACAGCGCAAGGTCCCAACTGCAATTTCAGACACAGTCAGCTCTGCAGACTGTCTTGGCAACTCATCACTGATCAAGTGATTTACACATGACTTACAGCCTGTTGGACATGGGCAACAATGCCCTTTTTTGTTTTGGAAAAAGCATGTTCTTTTCAGCCTGCCACCGCTTCAGAGTGCAAAGTTGTACAATGAAACGTGCACTGTGTTGTGATCAGAACGATAGAATACCGTCCCACAGTGCCTAAAACATCTCCACAATGTAGAATCGCGTGTGTACTGTCCCCAGACATTTCTGAACTCAGATTTCCAATGCAGGGATGTCGTTTCTGACAATGTAGAAATATTGTTCTGCTGTCCCCAGACGTGCCTGACTTTAGATTTCCAGTGTAGGGATGATGTTTTCTGAACTCAAATAGACGTTTTGGGATTGAAAAAGAGCTGATGTGTGATGCAGCCTTCTGGAATTGGGCGATGGTGGCCACAGCCAGGCTTGTGCCTGTCAAGATTCTGACAGACCGAGCCAAGATCCGAGCTTTTGCCAAGAAGACCAACCCAGTCATCAAGCTGGTGGATCCCCTCATTGGAGAGAAGGTAACCCAGTCAAACTGTCTCTTGTGGTTTCCTTCAATATGGGGGAGAAACGGGGAGGGGGGTTGCAAGACAGGCATGCTGTGTTCATTTGTATGGAACCAGCATGATTGGATTAGGCTGATCTCAACAACACTTGTTTGCTGTATTGTTGGGATTTGCATGCACAGCATTTGCCACAGTGTTAGCTCTGTAAGGGGGTTGACACCTGTCTATAGCAGCCACCATTGCTGTCATGTTTCCCAGCTGTTGCTTGATGCAGGTTGGCATGCGTGTGGACTTGGAGCTTGAGGACGGCTCAAAGGCATGTGGTGTTTTCATTCACAAGAAGCTGTCTGACAGCGCAGGGTACCTTTCTCGCTGCTGAAGCAATCTTGCATCTTGAGATGTTACTGTCTGACAGGTCCATGACAGGTTGCAACTGTTTTCAGTAAGCTCCGGCTGGCTGTGATGCGATTGGTCACATGTTGCGCAGGCTGCTATGATGTGCGAGCCTGCTGTTCCCATTGAAGCAAGAGTGTACATGTCAGGGTTCAAGTTTTGGTACAAGAACAAGTACAAAACACTACAAGTGCTTCTTTCTTGTTTACTCCACCGCGGACTCAAAATGGGCCCATTTTAAATCCGCGGCGGAGTAAAAGGCAATGTCCAGCCTGTCTTATCAAGTCTATGATATCCTGCTGTGATGCACCTCCTGCATGCACTAGTTACCACAGAGGCACGCCAGTGCTTGGCAACTCACATCACATGCTGCATGCATGTCAGTTTGTTGAGTGGTGTGCAGGACATGCATAGCAGCCTTTGTGGACACAGTCTTGACAGGAGGAACGAAGCCTGGGGTCTGGTTTCCAGAAGAGCCAGAGGCAATTGCAGACAGAATGCGGCTGCTGCAACAGGCTTCACAGGGCTGCATTCGCTTTGAGCTGAATCAGCCTCCCTGGAAAATCGAATCGGATGCAAAGCAAATGGGAATGGGGTTTTATTGGTGACATGCATGGCACCTGCCAGGCCTTAGCAGCATTCTGTTGATTTACAGATATTAGGCTGTATGTATGATGTTTCATTCATTTTATGTGGCATACAAACATGCAGTTTTCCGGGAGTACCAGGACAGATGTGAAGCATGTGCCAGACAGACTGATGCCATGGCTCATGCAAGGCAGGCTTTTCTGAAGCACGACTGCTGTAAATAATTGCACAAGGCACTCACAGTTTGTCAGGTGTTGGTACCGCTGTGATGTGAGAGGTGTACAGGTTGTCAGTAGCAGCCCAAGTTGCGCAGGGCACTATAGTAATATGTGTAGCACATGCTTTCCTGCTAGCCTTTCTTATGATTACTCTCAATGTGCATTTCTTGCCAAATCTAAAAGGCTCTGAGCAATAACAGGACCTGCAGCAGGTTGCCCGAGGCAATATCGATATCAGACAGCAAAGCCAAGCTTTCCGAGTCTCGCCTGTATGACTAGTATGATTACTGGGACAGCTTGATGTGCGTGTGCAGCATCATCGTAGGCATGAATTTGGCATGAGTGCAATGTGCACACTCAGAGCTTATGTTGCTACTTGAACCATAGAATGCAAGCAGAAGTTACACCTGAATCCTAAACCTGATCACGCATGTCCTAAATACTGCCTCCCTAGCGGAGCCAGTTTGCCAAGTAGCTTGATGAGTCATAATCAATGATTTTTCACTCAAACCAAATTCGACCAATTCGTATATAGTACATACAATTCGAATACGTCAAACACTACTGAGCTGATTCTGCAAAAAAGAATGAGATCTACAAAAGCTTTGGAGCACTGTCCTCACAAGACTCTCTAAGACAGTCATGCACGGTCCTAAACACACACAGTGTTGATGAGTCCTAAACACACAACACTGCCAATCCTAAGAATCCAGAGTAGCTTGCCTTATCACATATCACTAAAGCAGATTGCAAAAGGCTCAAAACGGGTTGCTGGTTGCTGCTGGCTCGATTGCTAATATGAGACCAGCAAACAGTACACAACAGGCAGAACATCCCTATCAAATTCTCCAGAACAGATCCAAAAACAAAAACCTGACTCTCAAAAGTTGTTGCTGCTCTGAACTACATACAAACGCACAGGTGCTCATGCTCAAACAACTCTAATGGTACCCAATAGCTCTTCATGAAGCTAGCAAATCTCCTACACCACTGGCCTGACAATGCGCTAGAGAGACAGCCCTGCACAACTCACTACATTGATTTCGAGTTCAAGGGACAAGCTTTTGCAAAACACAGCATGTCTGCACATTTCTGCCTTCCTCACAGTCTGCACGTCCTGACCAGGAATGTGACAGGTGGCTTGCATGCTCTGTATGGTGCGCCTGGACTGATGATGGTACATTTGCACTCATAAATGGCTGCGACAAAGGGCTCTCATCATTGCATTCTCCAAGCTGCGTATGGCTTTATTGCAGACAACATTTGTTGCAGTGGGCGGTCCAAGCACCCACAGCAAATCCTACTCGACTGTTGGCAGTGTGCAGGGGGTGAACAGAAGTCAGTATGGCCTGTAGCTAGGCTTCATACGGTCTGTGGCATGATGTCTGTCTGGTCCCAGCTCCAGCACAATTGCTGGATCCAGAGCAGGATTCACACTACGGCGCTTGGGCATTAGAGAGTCGTCCACAAGGATGCGGTTGCCATCCTGATCCCGGCGAGGAACAGCAGAATCAATTGCCACAACCGAGCCCCTGCAGTCAAACCTGCTTGTCAGACTCGCTCTTGGACCAGCACAGCAGCAGCACGGCAACACATCCCCCCATGCAGGCAGGGCGCAAGCGCAGAAGAAAAGAGGGGAAAAAAGAAAAGAAAACAGTACACCTTTTGGCGTCAATTTAATGGAAAGCCAAGTATATTACACCGGGCTGCCTCAGGCAAGCGCAGAAGCAGCTGCAAAATGCCACAGTCTTGTCCCTTGTGCGTGTCTACAGCTTATCTGCAGAAGGACAAGACCATGGCACTTTGCTTGACATGAGACAAGCTTCAGTAGCAAGGCATGGTGTCAGGATAGGCATGCATGTGACAGCCCTGAGCATGTACCTGATCATATGCCCGCCGTAGCTTGCAACTCTGATGATGGCTGCTTCAGTCTCAAAGGTTACAAACCCAAACCCACGGTGTTCAGCTCTGTTCATCCTGTCTCTTGGCATGTAGACATCCATGACATAACTGCAACAAGCGCGACCAAGGTCAGCAAGCACATGCTTGAGATGCGCAGTCCGCCGTGAGTTGACATGACCAGAAAAGGATCAACATCAGAGGAATTTGTGGAGAGGACAGCAAACGCAACGCGCTCCAGACAAACAACAGTCATGCTTGCCTTCAAACAAAATAGGCTGTGCAAGAAGGCTAGACTCACCCAAATTTGGAGAAGTAGTCGCGTACATCGCTCTCAGTGGTGCCTCTGACAAGCTTGCCAACAAAGATGCGTGGGCCAGCGTCTCTTGCAGAGCTGCCCTGACTGCTGGATGGGCCCTCACTTGGCATCATCTGCCTATCTTGCACGCTCACAAGATGTGGAGACTGAGGCACTGAGTCTGAGGTGCTGCCAGGTGCCAGCCAGTTGGCCAAATACCCAGTGGACGCACCTGAAGGAAAAAAGGGCACTTCAAAACAATACAACATAATCACAATCAGAGCAACATGATGATCATGGGTTCTTGTTAAACAGGCTGACATCTGGAGCAAGCAAGCAGGTGCTGAATGCTCGTATGGGTGTCGTGTGACTGTTCGTGTGACAATGCTTGCGAAATGCAGCCAGTGACCTGAAGATGAAGTTGTACTGGGAGGACGGCATCCAGATTGGAAAGCTAGCCCACAGAACCTATTGCAATCAGAACAGTGCCCAGCCCATCAGTTATTTCTGGGGGGAACAACTCTGAGGAAAAACCAGATCCCACAAGCTGCAGGGTCAACAGGCAAGAGGCCAGCAATAGCAAATTGCTCACCTGCCATTGAGATGTCCCCATTGGTGGCACTGGAGCCGGGGTGATATCCAGAAGGCGGTCCATTCAGATGGCTTGAGAGCACGCCGTTGCTGACAAAAGCAGCCTGCTGGGCACTGAGCTGAGACTGTGCACGGGCCTGTGCCAACTGCTGAAGCCCAAACCCAATCCCAATGCCATTCTGGGACCCTCCAAACCCAGGCAAGCCTTGCAAAGCCTGCGTCGTGACAAGGACAGATACAACTTCAGACTTCACATGAGCAACCTAGCAGATGAATCATGCGTCTTCTATTGGTATGTAGCCTAGACATGGTTGCCAACAAGCAGGCTGAAGATGGGCACTTGGCTAGCTGTCAACAAGGCGTCACAAAGGGGTTGCATTACCTGTAGCACGCCATTGCTGCTGCCATTGCCATGCATGTCGAGACCTGCCAAGCCTTGTAGGCTCATCAGCAGGTCTGGGGTTAGCCCAGCACTGCTATGAGAGCCATTTGGCATGTGGCCGCCGAGCCCAGATGTAGCATTGCTGCTGGTGGGGCTGTTGGTGTCAAGTGGGCTGCCATGCTGTGCTGTATTGGGTCCAGAGATGCTATCATAGGCACCACCGAATGGTGTAGCACCTGCTGAATAACCGCTGTGTGACAAGCTGTGGGTGGGGGACAGAGTACTTGCGAGCTGCTGCTGCAGAGTGAGTCTCTGTCTGGACTGGGTCTGGCTGCCACCTGACTTGTCCTTTGGCGTTGCCCTCTCAATGGCAAGCTCCTGCCCATTGAGAGTGTGACTGCTGCCCATCACCTGCTCAACTGGCTCCACTGAAGCATACGTCACAAAGCCTATGCCTCTGTGACCTTGCTTGAAGGCATCTTTTGGCATATAGGCATCTTGAACTACACCAAACTGTTCAAAGTAGGATCGAAACTGCTGATCTGAGACTGCGCTTGGGATTCTGGCCACAAAGATCCTGGTGGTTCTGTTAGGAGCGCTGCCGCCGCGGGGGAGGGCAAACTTGGCTTCGCAACGCCGTCCATCAACTTGGTGCTCTGTCAGCGCAACATGCTGTGCGTCACCCTGATGCAGGTAGGTCACAAAGCCAAACCCACGTGACTTGCCACTTGATCTGTCCTTCATAATAACTGCCTCTTCAAGAGCGCCATACTGAGAAAAGTACTGCTGGAGCGTTTCTTCATCTGTCTCCCAGGGCAGACCTAGGACAACCAGCTTACGATTCTCAATTGCTTGGCTGATCTCAAGTTCATTGGAGAGCTGAGGAGCAGCCTGTTGATGCTGCTGCCAGTGCTGCTGGTCTAAGTCAAGAGGCAGAGATCTTATCATGGTGGCTGCCTCGCTGGTGGCTAGCTGACATCTGTCGTGGTGCTGCTGCAGCACAGATGCATGCAGCAGGGGCTTCTCAAAGGCTTGAAGAACCTCTACTGACATGAAGTCAAGCGCTTGCTGTGCAGTGCATCTCAGCCCAAACCTGAAGTACCAAACAGCCCATAGGTCAGATTGTCAAGACAAATGATCTCACTTTGTACTATAACAGTCTATGTACCCACCACCAGCAAAAAAACCATATTCACGGGAAACATCTAGGCACCCTGAAACGTGAAAGATAGCCAAGATCCCAGGTGGTTAACAATTTCACCGTCTTGCAAGGGTGAGAATGCCTTGGGAAAGCAGCCAATGCTGAAAATTTACGGGGAAACAGCTTAAGGACGGAATACGCAAAGGATGAGCTGCTCAAAACATCAGAAAGAGAGGCAAGCTGCGTGCAAGTTTGCTTTTGCGCCGTCATGCGGAGCGAGTCATCATTTCGACGACCTTGCAGCAGTGGGCTGACATGTGCAAACTACAGAAAGACATTCATCGACGTGGCAGCAGACATGTCGATCAGGGCACCGTACCTAAAAGCAGCCTCGACTTTTTCGTAGTCGAGCCTCTACTCGGCGTCCAGCAGTGCTTAAACCGGGCTTCTGCCAATACGAAGTTCACTTCTAATGCTCAATCTAGACTAGGAATTGATGAGTCCTGCGACATCCTCCCCAACTTGCCGAGGTGGCGCAAAAGTCTCCTGAAGCCCGCCAAGACTCACACCTGTCAAAACCCCAGAAAACCCTCTCAGTCCCCAGTTTGGATAAGCCAGTCTGAATGCCACCAGTTTGACCAAATCAGACTCCATACGTCAGCATGGTGATACGTTTCTTACCAGACCTTGTTCTGTGTGCGCATGCTGAAGAGGACGCCTACTCTGGCAATTTAGCTAATAGCATAGTATGTAAGGGCCTTTAGGCACCAGACACTGTCTGGCAGACAGGCTTGTAGCTACAGAAGCTTTGCATGCTCAATTGAACCGTATCGATGGAGACATCTCTTGCCTGATAAGGTAATGGGAAATGCGCAAGATCATGATGCTTTCACCGTAGGTATGAATCTGAAGACAATTTCACAAACTTGCACTAGCAAGCAAGTATGATGAAGTGAAGGGCTCAGTGTAAATGGACATCAGTTGACAAGGCATGGGGCTCAGCTTGTAGACATGGAATTCATTGTCATGCATCTTGCAATAAGTCCTGTCAAGCTGCTATGCTGAGTGCTGAAAGCTGCTTTACAATCAAAGCCTCTGAGCCTGCGCCAATGTTAGGCTGTAGAAATCTTTCCAGGTCAAAGCTGGCGTCAAGGCCGCGCAAGGATCCCAAGGAAAACCGTGTAGATCCGCAACAGGATGGTCGAGAGTATATACCTGCAAAACCGAAACTGCTGTCTTTGGGCGCCCATTGCGTCACAATATTGGCCTTGGTCAGCAGTGCAGGCGGCTTTTGCACTGACAGATTAAGGAGATAGGTGCACAGTTGATGTGGATTGTGTCAGAGAAGCGGTTGGTCCCAACTTGTTGGTCAATCTCAGCAAGACAAAAGTGGTGGTCTTTGAAGCACGCCAAAGTGACGTGTGCGACTTTGTGCCCAGTGGTGCAGTTGTGGAACGGGTGGAGAGCTACAAGTATTTGGGGTTTGTTGTCCATGCCACTAAGAAACTGACCTTTGAGACAGATGCTTTGGTGGCTACGGCAAAGAAGGCTCTATTTGCTATGAGACGGCGATGTGCACTTCTGGGCATACGAGATCCAGCTCTGCAGTGCAAGCTATTTGATACTCTGGTGTTGCCAATCCTGAGCTATGGTTGCAAAGTCTGGGGAGTGGACACTAAATGCGGTGCAGCAGCAGAAGTTTTACATCGGAAATTTCTAAGACGTCTGTTAGGTGTCAGGAAGTCTACTGCAAACCACATGGTCTTAGCTGAGTTGGGTCGCTTCCCATTACAAATTCACTTCTGGCAGCAGACTCTGCGTTATCATCATAGGACAATTGCATTAGACAATGTGCTTCTTATCAAGCTTGCAATGGTTGATGGCTTTGCGTTGGATTGGACAGCAGTCATAGACAGTTGGCAGCATTATCTAGGCGGTTTTCTACATGGTCATTTAGGACAGCAGCAGCTTTTTCACAAGTTTGACATTGCATCTGTCATAGAAAGGGCTAAGCATCAGCACGCATTTGAGTACTTTGCAGATGATCAGCATAGCAGCTTGATGTTATACAGGACAATGCGGCTTGAGTACAAACCTGCAGAGTATCTGTTTGTTGTCAAGTGTGTGTCAAATAGAAGACTAATCAGCAGGTTTAGGACTGGATGCCATGGTCTGCGGGTAGACACAGGCCGCTGGGCAGATGGTGTTCACCTAGATAGGACAGACAGGCTATGTCTAGTGTGCAAGTCCGTGAATTGTGTGGAGGACGAGCAGCACTTTGTGTTTGATTGCCCAGCATACAGCCATATCTGATTCAGGTCACAGCATTTAGACCTCCTGCAGCACTGTTGTACCATTGCAGACTTTATGACTTTGTGTGAACCAAATGCATGTGGTGGTTTCCTTAGTGAATGCTTTGCATGTAGGAAGTAAATCTCGTCTGTATGAATTCACTGAACTGAACTTCTTGTCTGTTGGGTCCCAGTTGCCCCCCAGGACATTAAATACATTGATTGATTGATTGATTGATTGATTGATTGATTGATTGATTGATTGATTGATTGATTGATTGATTGATTGATTGATTGATTGATTGATTGATTGATTGATTGATTGATTGATTGATTGATGGTCTGTCGTGGCCATACTGACTCACCCGATGCATAGCATGCACAGCAGAATAGCGTTTGTCCCGCTAACTTCGCAACCAGGACATTCCGACAAACTGCCTTTGCACACAAGACCTGCAATTACAGCGCACATCTTGTCAAGGCTCTTTAACAGTCAGGCCATCAAAGGTGAACGGTTGCACGCCTGTATGATCACTGCGTCAAACTGTATGCTAACTGTGCACAAAGCTCATGTACATGATTTGCTGTCGCGCATGCCACTGTCGTTCAAACATGTCAAGCTGCTGTCAAGCCTTTGGGTCAGTCCTTTGAGCGTCGTGGGTCAGTCCGTGAACGCGTGTATGCAATTGTGCAGGTAAGCCATGAGCCAACAACGCTCTTTGGAGGACGTGGGCGTTAAACGAACCCGCCAAGATGCTGACGGCGGAAAGGACTCCAAGTCAACGTCAAACACACAGCCACCGAACAAGAAGACACACACCGACGCTAGTGACTCCAAGCAGAACCAGATTTCGGAGCAGAGCAAGTCAAAGGAAAACCAGGGTCTTACATCGAACGTACCTGCCAAGGACAGTCAGCCTTCCAAAGAGAAGGAGCCCAAAGAATCGACGCAGCAGAAATCCGAACAGGAGCCCTCTAAGCCTGAGTCTGAGCAAGCTGATCCACAGCCTAAGCAAGAGACAGCAGACACTGCAGATGCTAAAGCCCCGCTCCCTTCGTCAGTTCCAAAGCCAGAAGGTAACAGACGTCTACAAGCACATTGCTGCCCACGAGGCTACTGTGACAGACGTGACACCCAGTAACATCAAAAGTCTGAGCGACGCATTGCTGACCTACTTGTGACTATGTAGGCTTGGTAGAAGAGGGCAGGATTTACTTCCTGTACCGCCCTAGAGTCAATGTAGATCATCCAACCTCAGTGAATGATATCCAGCGATTCTTTATGATTATGGCTCCCACAAACCGGCCCAAGGCTCCTTTCAGGCTACACATCATTGGCAAGAAGAGATTGCCCATTCCAGACCAACATGAGAGGTTCTTTTGTTTCACAGAGGCCACCGCAGGTAAGGTCAGCGTAGGCATGTCAGCTTGTTGCATTGCCCATATGCTGCTAGTGACACTGACTCTTGTCTACACAGACCCCAGGGAGTGATGCCTGCTGCATGCGGCAATGCTGTGACAGCTCTCTTGCTTTCACCCATATTTATGCAATGCTACATTGTCTAGCTGGAAGCGTTCTCAGGCATTATACATGGCCATCGCTAGCCTTTGATCCAACAAAGATGCTAGGCACCAACAGCTTGCTTGCCTCTGCTGCTGCTTGCTGTTATAAACTGTCTCTCTTCAAACCATGTTTTCTGTGTGCAGACAGCATGGAGGAGCTGACTGGGCAACTCGGTGAAACTGGCAATCAATCAGCCACTCGAGGCTACAGGACTACTGAGCCTGCCCGCATTGCTGGTGAAGGTAGGCTTGAGCAGTCGTGCATCAGTTGCCTGCCTGTTTTGCACTGTACTGCACCATATGACAGTGCTGCTTTGACTAGCAGGCATTGCTCAGTTTGCCACTGCCTTTGTTGCTATTCAGTAGTGACCAGAAGGGTGCTCGGCCTCTGTTATAGTTTGCATCTGTCCGCGCTCATCTCCAGATTTTTTGCATGCAATTCAATGTTCTCTGTCCATTCCTGGCAACAGAAGTCCTGTATCCACTCTCAACGCAGGTGTGTATGAGATTGTGAACCGGGATGGGCGCAAAACCTCATTTGCATACAAGCTGGAGATTCCTCGGGAGCCAGGGGAGGTCCAGCAAGAGCTGCAAATCAAGAAGGAAGCCAGCTACACCCTTTCCATCAAGGTGCCATCATAGTACATGCTGTTGTTTGTGTGTTGATGGCATGTCTGTTGTGTGTTGCTTGCAAGCAATGCATGTAAGCATGATCTGTGCTGTGACAAGCTGTGACCCCTGGCTTGAATTAATAGCTGCCTGCAGAGAGTGCCTCTTCATGTCACAATTGTTTGAGAAGTGTTCAGACAATAATTGCTGCTCTAAACAAAGCACATTGCAGTCACGTTTCTGGACAAGTTGTGTGAGTCAAGACCTCACATGAGGCAGGTGCTGCATTGCTGAGAGTGCTGCTTTAACTTGCCATGTGACGCATGCAGAACCCTGGCAATGATGATCCTCCCAATGCTGGCCTTTCCAACAAGGCAGATTACAAGGGTGGGCAGAAGAAGCAATTTGGTGGGTACCGCTGGATTTCCTGCCAGGACCCATCCCTTCTGGATGCAGAGCGATGTGAGTTCATTCTGATAGGAGCCACTGAAGACCTTCAGGGTAAACTTACTGTTTGCAAGACACTATCTTGGGGAAGTTGCTCGACATATAACTGCTTTGGTGTGCATGTATTGCTGAATGTATACCTGTAGATAACTGCACACACAGTTGCATGAACTCCACTGTGTACAATTGCCTTGTTCCCAGTGCTGCTCAGCTTCATGCCCCTCTGCCAAATCTTGGGCATGCCCAGCTACCTCATCCTCTGCTGCAGAAACAAATGCTTTGCACTGTCCTTGTATGGACCTCCAAGAATGAGGCATGTATTGCAGTTGAATCTATTGCAAATTTGTTGGGAATGTTCAGGTCAAATGGGTGAGGGAGGTGAGCATCTGCAGAAGGCTGCCTCAGAGGACATTGACCATTACCTGGAGGATGTGGCTCCTGATGGTGTGGATGAGCATGATGCTATGATGGCTAAGTTGAGAGATGAGACTCAGGCTGCACAGGGCAACCTACCTATGGAGGCAGCTGCAACCGGCAAGTGGCAGTAGTCGTCATCAACGCCCCATGCCTCTTGACGACAGGCTGTGCTAGTAGCTGTTGCTTCCCTGAATGACACATGCTTTTCAATGTAATCTTGAGAGCACGAGCTTGTCATAGCATAGTACTTTAGCTAAGCCCCTGTTGATTTACTATGAGATGTACTGCTTACATGCTCGGGCAGTTTTTGTTTAAGACAATTGCCGGTTCGCACACTACGTTTGACTCGCAAGCATATTTTGGCATACAGCAGCTTGACCTGCTTGGTAAGTTTGTGCTTCACTGTCACAGGCTGTATCACAAATTGCACGGTTGTTGAGAAATGTATGCCTACTGACCCAAGATGTAGGCAGAGAAAGAAAGCGTCATGTGACTGGGCCTTCTCTGCCTTCAATGCCTGTGCTGGCTTCAATGACAAGGCCTTTTTGCCGCCTTTCTAGAGAGAGACTACAATGCTGTAACCAGCCAACTGCCGAGAGAGAGATAGCTTCAGCCAGCCAGCAAGTCTGATCACATATTGAAGAAAAGGTCAAATGTGGAAGACATTAAGACAGTGTAAAACGAACCTGAAAACTTGCATATGATCTTGCTGTGCAAAAAAGAATCTGCCCCCGCACTTGCAATTGCCAGGCTTTGGGGGGGGGGGGGGGACCCACGTTCGTGCCTTGAGAACACGAACGAAGCCCTGGTTGTGCGCAAAAAATGTTGACAAGTTACCAGACTTGTTGACCGGCTAAAGCATTGTCATCTCGCTGATCAGACTTGCTGGCTGGCTGAACCATTGTAGTCTCTCTCTCTTGTGGCTGGCCAAAGCATTGTAGATTTTACTAGTCGTCCGTTTGAGACTGTGTCCTCTAACTTGCTGGACATTTAGCGTTCACGTAGCTGTATGCCGACAGTGGCCCGGTCAAATCAAATCTGCCTAATGTTTGCGGGCCAGCAGCGAGCACGCAACTGCAACAGGCTCCTGGGATCAGCTGATCCCACTCCATATATGCACAAATCTGAAGCTGCGGGCCTCTGTTCCCGAAAGCGCGAGACATAATAAACAGGGATCAAAGCAGAGCGCAGCGCAAACACATGGAAGCGAAAGTCAACGGCAGCGCCGCTGTTGACACTGTTTCTCACACTGTGCTTGACGTGGAGAGCAGTATGTCCTATTTGCAATTTGCCTTGCACCTGTTCTTGCAGCGTTGTGGGGTCAGCAGAGTTACTTCTACGTGGCAGATTTGTTTGAGGGCCAGATTTCGAATGTTTGTTACCTGTGCAGGCAAGTCTGCACACAAAACTCACAATTGTCCCAAGCAGCAATTTCCTTGGAGACCTACCTTAATTGACCATGTCAAAAAGTTCTTGCTATGTTCTGAGTTTAGATCAGCAGTCCAGCTGACTGTAGGTAAGTCTTGTGATACTCAATTTGTTCCATGTTCACACTTGCAATGTGCATCACTGGCTGCTCCCACTGACTTTGCCCCTGCCGCCATAAAGTTTGCACTGACATGCACTGGCTCCTTGCTACACTTGCAGGTCAACTTGTGGTCTCTTTGTTTGTATTCATCAACAGGCTTGACTACACCAATGGCTGCTTGTCCTCAATCTTCTACGTGGCAGCTGTCGTCCTGGTGGCGCAAGACTCCCATGTGGGAAGCAAAATGAATGCTGCAGCGTTTGTCATTGGGCCTCTGTGGTTTGGCAGCATCATTGCTGGCTGCATGGTAAGTCAGACTGTCTGTCAAGACAGCAACACGTTTTACGCATGCATTATGTGCCGTGCAGATGTCATCCTCCTGACCAGCCTCCTTGCAAATATCAGCGATGTACACTGGAGTCATGAGCTGAAACCTGCACAAATGCATGGTTGCAGCCTCTGATGTTTCCACCGAAGGCAAGGAAATATTGCCATTGGCATCAATTCAAAAGCAGCCCAAGGGTGCCCAATGTTCAAGTACATTGGGCTTCCTTGTGGCCTCTTCACTCTGCAAGCTTGCTGCTATCCATAACCCATCACCTATCACTCAAGCTGGTTTGTCTGCCAACAATAGCAGATGTGGTCGCTCTCCAGGCTCTTTCGATGACTGCGCTTCTGCAGATCACCATAGCGCGTGCCTGCCAGGTGGCATTCACCGGCTTGTTTTGCCTGTTCATTGTAATTGGGCTGTTCCCCATCTGCCTGCTGAGAGCCACAATGGGCCCTGGTGTGGGAATCTTCAGCAATCTAGGCTTTGGGATAACAATTATTCAGGGCCAGTTTTCTTGGGCGCCTCACCATGGTTACCAGCTCCTCTGGAAAGATGTGAGGCCTGAATCCTGTCCTTTCTGTCTTATTATGTTCAGCATTGAAGCTGCCTGCTCATGACTTTTGGCTGATGCAAGCAGCAATTTTTGTCAAGTCGTGATGGTTTCTCACGGCTTTGACATTTGCATGCAGTAGCCCAGACACATGGTTGCATGCTACTGCTCTACAGCAGCCGTCTTGTGTTTTGTACACAAGCCATCAGGAATTGCTGAAGTACGGCGTCAAAGTTCTGTGACACATGCCTGTTCACATGCCCATGATTGGACACACATGTGATGCCTCTTCCCAGAAACAATCACTGCACTCTGATGTTTGTCCAGGCTGTTGGGCATGTGCTCCTGGATGGCCTGATTGCAGCCTTGGGCACAGCTGTGGGAGGCCTGGTAGCACTGCCCACCCTGGCTTCTCACTCTTTGCGCCTGGAGGTGGCAGAAGTGCTTATGAAGGTTGGCCACTCCCTGTCTGGGTGAGCTCAGAACACTGCTGCAGAATTGAAGCCTGCATTTCGCAGAATATGCCAGCTGCAACAATGCTGGCTGCTCCTGTTGCTTGTGAGGAACGCACTGCAACACAACAAAGATGCCGATGACATGTGAAGTCAACTGTAGGGATCATCGGTTGTTCAGTGCAGCTCAATCTTGCACATGCACATGAAATGAAGACATGCGCATGGATGAACACATGCACATGAAAGCAACATGTGAGCACATGCATGAAAACATCAGACTATGCACATGCAAGTAAATGCGCAGCAGCTTGTGTGCTTGATGACTTGGTTGTTTTCTGTCTATGCATGACTGCCATTGGTGGCCGCTGGAAGTGTTGTTTTGGGTGTCACATGCAGCACTCTCAGGCCACCAAAGCTCACCTGCAAAACCATGCTTGAGTTTCCATGCAAAAAGATGGGATGAATTATGAACAGTTTGCGTCAAGCTTGTCCCTGTGCGTCAGCTGATCTGTATTTGTGGCATATGCAACACAACTTTGTCGCATTACATCAACAGTGACACAGATAGGGACCTCAGTGACACCGACATGATATGTAAGGACATTTGCTCATGCTGCCGGCAGCTACGCCACCCACATGTTTGAGAAGTCTGATCTGGTGCCAGCTGAGGCCGCAAGTGTTGGGCATGTTGCTGACGGTCCTGTCAGTACAGACACATCATCTCACACATTGTCTCGGCAGAAGTCCAGATTGACTGCCATGATGGATGACCAGCCAGACGAAGACTACTGGTATAATCTTCGAGTCTTCTGCTGGTCATCCCCTGTGTCTACAGACTGCCTTGGTATGCCTCAGAATGCATTGGGATGTCTGCATGGATTGATGTCCAGGCAACTCCCATCTGCTTTCAGTCCCCACCCAGATGTCACAAGCAAGGGTCTTGTGATGGGCTGTGCAAGGTTATATTGTGCTTGTCACCTGCGCCTCTGTTCTTTCAGGCTGACTGTCCTGCAAACTGACAATGCAAAGCACAAAGCCGGATGCTCATGATGTGAAGTACAGCTGTGATCTGTGTGTAATGCAGAACTCAGGCCTGTGATTGTCCCACTTCAGGAGAAAGTGCAAGAATTGATGAAGATATGCAAGCTGTGCATGATGCAGGAACGTTATGCAACAGGCAACAGATCCAGCTGGAGACCACATGCCACGGCACCTAGCCTGTGCCCAGTCAGTAGCTGTGGCAAGCCTGCGCCCCATGATTGCCCACAGCCGTGCCCTCATAGGGGAAGCTGAAAAGGAGCCGCCCTTCATCGGAAGGCACCGGGTGCTGATTAGCCAATGGCGCCCTGCCCTTAGCGCCCTTGAAGCCCTCATCACCAAGGTTGCTGCACTGGAGTCCCTGTTATACATGGCACAGCTGTCAAGCTGTTGCCTCATGCCACTTCATTGTGACTGTTTTTTGCAAAACTTGTTCAAGGTAAAGGCACTTGACGGCTTGCTTGTGACAAGATATGTTGCCTGCAAACTTGTTGACACATATGTGATTAAGGCCTGCGACTTGAGAGCTGCTGTCAACATGCACTGCATGTTGACAGCTCAGTCAATTTAGAGTACAACATGTATGCCTAACACAACATGTGTCACGCAATCCGGCTGCAATTCCTGAGTGACCCTGCTGGAAACTATGCAGGGTCATTCAGGGACTGTAGCTGATCCACGGACATTGCTTGCACATGAACCCAGCAAAGTAGGTTTTGTCCCTACAAGCAGCGTTGGGTTTTGTCCCTACTAGCAACGTTGGGTTTTGTCCCTACTAGCAACACTGTTAATAGAGATGCCTTGAAGGATGCAGGAGGGTTTGGTCATACATGATACTCAATTTTGACAGCTAAGCTGACCTTTCAATGACGTACATTCCAAAATCGCGTACCGGGTGCTCAAAGAGGCATCAGCAATATGTCTAAGTGGAGACTTCTGTGCTTGAATAATTATAAGGTAAGTCTGCATTGAGCCAACTGAGGCGCAGATCTAGATGGAGTATACGGCAAGAAACGCTTGCATACAGCATGTGGGTGAGAGCAACAATCCATTATCTTGTATATGTCATGTTTTTCCGGGTGCCAATGGTGTTTAAGTACGTGTACACGCACAGAAGTGTACCTGCACCAATGCGCCGGTGTGCCCTGTTGCCACAGACAACCTCTGCCCACTGTGCCGCCAACCAGACTCTGGGAGCCACATTCTAGGAGGCTGTGTACACCCAGAGATGAAGAAACTGGTGATTTACAGACACAACGAGGCCCATAGGATCATTATCAATGCGATCAACAAAGGTAGAAAAGGAAGCTATCTCGTTATTGCAGATGTAGGCACAGCTGCAACCCCATGGAACCTGGGTGTCCACCACAAGCGCATACCAAAATGCGTGTTGCCAAACAGCATGCTAGCAATTCATACTGCAGACCGTGATGAACTTAGAACTCGTGATAATGACAATGTCAAGAAGATTAAATCTTCTTGACATTGTAACAGCTTTCTCAGGCGACTAGCTGGCCTCTTGCACGTACAAGAGGCCAGCCAGTCGCCTGAGAAAGCTGTTGATCTGGTGCACCAGACCCTGCTTAAGTTGCTTTACGTAGCAAGCTGTTGTGTGCCTTCACCTTGACATCCCATGATCATGACAGGTTTTGGGAAGAGCAGAATCGAAGTGCCACAGGCCACAACCCTGCAGGGGTCAGCTGATAGCTGTGCAAGACAGAGTGCAATGAACAGTCTTGTTATCCAACAATATATATCTAGCAACATAATATGTTATATAATGATATTGCCAATTTAATACAAAGATTAAAATTTAAAAAAATGCACTGCTTGAGGTAAGAGGAAAACTGGATAGCGGCTTGGCAAAGCAAAGATTCTTGACTTCTGAAGATGCTTGTTAACAACGTTGCGATGCTGGTTGCTTGCATGACATGATTTCCTGATGTAGGCAACTAGCAATGCTTTGCAGTCGTGCAACCAGCTTGCACTGCAAAGTCAAACAATCAACCTCTCTGCTTTGCCTGACAGTTGTCTGTTGGCATAATCAATGTTGAATGGCGAGGTGTTCATTTAATTAGATTCAAGCAGTCAGCTGATAGGGCCTCTGCACAATGTTGCCGAGAGTCTGCAAGCAGTCTGATTGAATCTGACTGCTTAAGTTTGAGCAGGCATAAATCCTTTGAAGCAGCAGAATTCAATCTGATTGAAAGCGTGTCGAATGACTGTGCCATGGTACAAGCATGCATTACCCCGCAACCACCCCAGTCATGGGGGCAGTACGTCCCCACATGGGATGCGGGGGCATTTTGCATCTTCACAGCTGTTATGGTGTTTGCTTCTGGGGTAAACGCCGCAATGGGGTGTGGGTTTGTCTGCCAAGTTTGTGAGTTGGTTTGCCAGACATTCTACTTCGGAAATGGCATCATGCCACCAGAGCCTCATAGCAGTCGAGTCTCAGACAGACAAAATCCACAGGAGAAGATGCACATAGATCTGTTGGCTTGGCACGTAGGTCTCGCTAGCAGCCGATAGCTGTGTGGGCATTGTTGACGACAGTCTCAGTGATGCAAGAGCCACCATTTGAGATGTGCATCGTGTAGGGCAAGGTGCTTAACGCTTTGGAAGACCTTGTCTAGGTGCTGCGAGCAGCTCATAATGGTGACGGCAAGCAGCTCATAACAATATCTGCGTGCCCACTGGTAGTACCGCGCAAAAGAGATTGTTGCGTGGACGCTAATGTCAGCTTCCATGCTAGCACAGTACAGTGCAGTACCATGGCATGGAAGCTGACATCAGCTTCCACGGAATGCTACACTTTTGCGCAGTACTTTCGGTGGGCATGTGGTTTCTGATCTCCTTTAGCTTAGAAGCATTGACTTCAGAGTATAGGTACACCTGTGGGTCTGCCAGTCTGATCAGAAGAATTGCCCAGCACAGGGCATCCAGCTGGACGTCTTGTGCTAGACAAATATTATATACAAGCAGATCCACAGGTATGCCTGATCTCTAAAGTTCACGCTTCTAAGCTGTCCATGATATGCAAGATGTTTGGTGCTTAGTTTGACTTTTTGCATGTTGTTCTGCAGCATGTCACAAGTCTGTATTGTGACATTGAGATACCAGCAGGGTCAGCAATGTTGCAGGGAGATATTGCTTACAACGGTGTTTGTACACTGGATAAACACCGGAAAGCGGTGTAAACAACATTGTTGGGTATGTCCATCCTTTTTTGTCAGTTGTTTTGTCAGATGGTCTACTGCATACATAGCATGCTATCAGAGCCTCACAGGCAGTCAAGTCTCAAACACACAAAATCCACTGCATCCTTATGCTGCAGCTTTCCCTTGAACTGTGTATGAGTGTCTTACTTGCGCCCAAGTGCAACCTGGTGTCTACAGATCGCACCATGTAATGCATCTTCTGCCTGGCTATCTGCTGCATTGCCTAGCGAAAGGGGCATCAAATGGCCCAGTCTGTATGGACAAATTAAAAGAACTGTTTGCCTCATGGCTTTGGCGTATTTGCATGTCTGTCTGTTTATTCAGACTTCTTGGCCAGATTGACAGGTCAACAAGCCTCTGTACTAAAGAGACTCAACAAACAGCCGCACAGCCTCACAACTGGCCAAAATCTGAGACAGTGTGTCAGTAGAGCAAACGCCTGCCCATATTGTGCATATATACCCGTGGGATGCCAGCAGACTTTTTTGTTAAAAGGCACGTACGCGTAAGGAACTTTGAGAGCTGTTCTGTGGCTTGTCTGCGCTTTTTAATTTTGGGGCCTGTCTTGCCAGTGACAAGCCCTAACTCAGCCTTCTGTGCTATAGTGCTTTACTACCAGTCTAGTAAGCTTGCTGATTTCCATTGCTGAAATTTCAAATTTATCATGGCAGGCAATGCCAGTGATAAGGTTTGTAGTGTGAAATAACCTCCGACTGTGCAGGAATTGGTCGTATCAGGCATGGTGTCGACTGATTTTGACCAATGTGGGTACCCGCTTTGCGGCCTGTGCACTGTAAAAGCTGTGTGACTTGTAGAGGTGAAGACCTCAGGCTTGCCATGAGATGCCTAGCACATGTACATCAAACTGCTCATCTCAAGGGGAAGTGAGGTAGCTCACCTGGTCAGAGCGCCCACTGATGAGTTGCTGATCTGCCACAATGCTTGCAAAGCTCCCAGTGCCACTGCCAGGTCAGGCAAGCCATATCCACCAGCTGACCAGCATACGCTGCACAGCATAAGCCCTTGGAAAGCACAGTTGCACAACAAAGTGACATGGCAAACTACGTTTGACAGGGGGCAGAAACACTGTCTGTAAAGGCATATCAGTATGTCCACAACGAAAAGGGTTGCCCGTCACTGCTACATACAAACCCATTTTCTACCTGCTTAGCAATGCTTGCAACTATTCTTGAAATTTAGCTGGAGCTTCAAGTTTAAGTTTAAATGGAGGGCACACCCGCAGCACCCATTAGGCCTGTGAGGGGGTCCAGCAACGCCGGCAGACTCCCATCTTCATTCTGCATGAAGATGGGTGTCTGTCAGTGCTGCTGAACCCCCTCATGGGCCGGGTGGGCACTTGAGACCCACGGTGCTTTGAGGCAGCATTAGCTCTACCTGAGGGGCCCACTGGCTGTGCTGGCGGGGTGGCTGTGGTGAGGCTTGGCAAGGCTGGTGAATGTTGGGAGGAAGCAGAGGAAGGACCCTCTACCTGCCAATCCATGGAAAGAAGTATCTCCGGCACTCTCTCAACACCGGTGCAGCTGCGCCCTGTTGTACAAGGGTCTGTCAACTCTCATGTGGGTTTTTCAAATGGCAGTCAATGTTGTGAAGGTGTATACTCATGGGATGTCAGCAGGTTTTTTTATGTTAAGAGACGCGTATGGAACTCTGAGAGCTGTTCTGTGGCTTGTCTGCGCTTTTTATTTTGGGGCCCGTCTTGCCAGTGACAAGCTCATATTTAGCCTTCTGTGCTGTAGTCCTTTACTAATAGTATAATAAGCTTGCTGATTGCACAATGCCATTGCTGGAATTTCAATATTATCATGGCAGGCAATGCCAGTGATAAGCTTGGTAGTGTAAACAGTCTCAGACATTAAAGGAGTTGATTATCATGTATACAATATGGTTGTATCACGCACGGGGTTGAACTGATGTTGACCGATGTGGGTTTGCGTCCTTTGTGCTTTTTAAGCTGTGCTGTTTGCACAGGAGAAGACCTCAGGCTTGCCATGATATGTCTAACACATCACTTTGATCTTGATGAGCTCACCTGGTCAGAGCGTCTATTGATGATTCAAACTTTATCTGCCACAATGCTGGGAGAGCTCCAACAGCCATCGCCAATAAAACAAGCGATATCCACCAGCTGACCAGCATACGCTGCACAACGGAAAGCAGTGTTTTACTAAAAACCTCTTGGCAAGAAACTATCAGAGCATGCAGAAACCCATATGCAAAGAGCGTAACAACTTGTTAAAAAGTGACAAGGGTCGCAAGACATTTGGAGCCTCTCACTATCATATGCAAGCCCATTTCTTACCTGCTTAGGGATGCTTCCTAATTGCTCTCAAACTTAGCTGCAGGGCGCAAAACTTTGAAACAGCAGCAACATGAGCCATATGGCAAGAGGCCTCCTTCCCTTGTGTGACAAGGCCTGCAAATGTTTATTGACATAGGTGCTGAAAGTAACAACACAAAAGTGGGTTTACTCAACATGGATGTTAAGAGCAAAATCTTGAAGAGGGTGCTAGCAGCTGAGCAATTGTTACCTCATGTTGTGATCAAGCTGGCTTCACATCACAAATACCATTGGTCGCCTTGATATCAGCCTGTATCAAAGATCTTGCAATAGCAATCCCTGCGCTGCAGTTCATCCTTGACAGAAAAGTAAGTTGCCAGCAGAATAGGATCACTGCACCTCGCATTTGAGGGTCAAGCAGTATGCAATGACTCTTGTGAGTTTTGGCAGCAGATGCAGTGTCATCAATGCTGACTGCAACCATGCAAGGTCAGGGCAGCAGCAATGCACACAACTCATGCACAACTTCCATCTGTGACCAGCGAGTGTGTCTGGATCCACTGACCTAGGTTGCAAGGACTGAATGAACAAAGCTCTGATCAATACTTCATGTGGGGTTGGTGATTTTGCTTGTGGGTCTGTCAGATGGCAGTCAAACTTTCAAAGCCAATGAGCCGACAGGCCTTGGTAAGCTGCAGCATGACCAAGTGACTGGGGTAGTCAAGTGCAGCCTGTACCAAGACCCACGTCAGCCAAGGCATGGAGGGTGTTGTGAAGCGTGAAAACACAACAGAAGTTACCTGATTTAGCATTGTCTGTGCTGTCAACTGTTCTGAGCCTGAACCCATCAAACTTACAAGGTCAATAAGCTCACTAGAACTATATCACACATGAGCTGCTGGGATGTCTGCTGTCAAAAGCTCATGCTGAGAGCACATGAGATACAAGCCACGAGAGGACTGCATACCTTCGAGGCCTACTTCGCAGAGAAGACCTGCAGACCGATCAGTGACTCACGCGGCCACAAAACAGCAGAAGAGCAGGAGACCTGTCTCAAGCGACATGAGTGGTGAATGCAAAGCATTTACCAGGAGCCATCGATGGGCAAGATTAACGTTGTCGCAAAGATCGTGCCTTTCCGGTCGCGGACCATCAGCAGCTGCAGGCAGCGATAAGACTGGTAGGTCAAACTCTGATATGAGTACTGCAATGTAAACTCCGAGGCACACACCATGACCGACTTTATATGGCTTCTTGTACCGTTCCGGAGGCCTTACAAGGTCAACGACATGTGAGTGATCCAGGAGCCAAAGCAGATCGGAACGCCGACGTGATATGAGCTATGCCAGTCGCAGCACCGGTGCTTCGAACATAAACGCTTGTAACGAGACAGCGTATAGTCGTTCTTTTCTTCGTGATTTCAGGCCATGCATACACAGGTCTGGGTCAGACCTTTTTCTTAATTAGGTCAGACTTCTTCTACTTGCTGTTAGGTCAATAGCTCTGGTATGGTTCAACATTTGCCGGGCACTTGCACTTCTGCAGACGGGCAGAGCTTGCCGCCATCCCGAATTATTAAGTGACACCCAGAATGAGGAATGACTTTGGTCAGAAGCCAATACTATCTTGTGGCCTTATTGACTGCGTTGCTGCGTGCAATCATGCACTACGCTAGCATTCAACAGTCCTCGGCGATTATAGCAAACGACATACTACTCAGATTTACACATTACAGCATGCTTTGCCTAGTGGCTGTATTGTTCAGCTCATCCTGCTCGTACATATATGTGCCCAAAGTACAATGACAGTGAACGTCTGCATTGCTGCAGCAGGTAAAGCGCTGATGCTTTGTCCAGACAAATGCTCTGAAGTAATATCAGCAGCAAGAACGTGAACAACAGAACAGCTATAAAATATATGCTGCTGGTCAGTGACAAGCATTCACTGTCATTGTGACTCCCAAGTGCTGCAAAAGAAACCAACAAAAAACTTGGTGTTGCTACTGTAACAGATGTTCTGCTAGTCGCCCCCCTTAGGATCAAGCCGGACAACGTGAAATTGACAACCTAGCAAGTGTTGAAGTGAAATTATAAGGCAAGGTAAGATGATGCAGCAGGTGATCAGCAGACTGACTGGTGCTTCTTATTGCCAATGTGGTGGTGCTTGGGGTGGTCCTTGGGGCGGTAGTTCTGCCTCAGTGACTTCACCTTCTCCTCTGCACTCCCACACCAACATGTCTCAGTAACAGTGCTGTTGTATATGCAGTATTTGTTGTTATGCCACAGCCTCAGTACAGCGTGGAGGGATCAGAAAGACAAATCCACTTGCTGTATCTTAGATTGGTGCTGTCTGTCTTGTAGGGCGACCATACTTGGATGAGTGCAACAAGCTTGTGACAACCCCTGTCTGATGTGTGGTCAGGCATTAGTGATGACATGACAGTTTGCAAGTTTGAGAGAACATCAAACTCACCAGAGTAGATGAAGTGGTGGTCTAGCCACTCGATGCACTTGTTCATGTCGTTGATCAGGTCTGTGGCCATTTCGTAGGACAAGTCTTCCCTCACCACACACCTTAACATCTTCTGCTTCCTGCACACATACAGCAGTTGATATATTGCTTGCAGGGTGAAATGCACATATCTGGCTTGGTGACGCTATCTAGATCTGTGCTGTCTGCAAAGGGACATGCAACCAACACAGACTCGGCTACCAAATTGATGACCTAGTGCTGATGCTAGAAGATGGCCAGCATGCCTAATTACAGCCCTACCAACTTGCTCAAGGCACTGGAATCAACACAGTCTCTTAAGCAAGTTGACACGGCTGTTTTTTTTCCCCTTATGCATGCTGGACATCTTCTCAGCACCAAGCTGATAAGGAAGACTCAGGCTGCTGCTGGTTTTAGCACAAGTTTGCAGGCTAATCTTGCAAAGGTGCTTGTGTCTCGTTGTGCATGGCATGCAACAGGGTTGCCTTTGAGATTCCATCACACATGCCACGCAACGTGCTGGCAGCATACGCGACAAAGACTAGTGCAGCACTTCCAGCTTGGAGTCATGAGGGGAAGAACAGGTCGTACATGCAAAAGTGAGACTCTCAAAAGATGCATGGGCACATATGTGTGGCAAACTTTTGATGCGCAACACAGTACATGTGAGTGCGCAGGCAGAGCATTACTCTGCGTTCTTGGGCAGGTTGTAAGCAGGCAGCTGCCAGTGGAACTCCTTCATGCGGTCCATGATGTCAAACTCATCATAACTCAGCTCATCACCATCCTTGTTCTTGCGATTGGGCTTCAGGGCAAAGGCTACCACAGGCAGCCCCTTGCCTCCACCAATCAGGTCAAAGTGCCCTGTACGACAGACTATGATCAAGACAAAGCACTGCTTTTAAGTTTGGGACACAGCTCAATCACACTCCGGGCTGTGGGGTTAGACCAAACATATGGCCGGGGGTCAGCGAGTGAGCAAGAACACAAACCGATTGAGCATATGTTCTAACATGTATGGCTCCTAAGAATATCGTGAATTTGGGCTGAGTTCAACCCAAACCAGGCAGAATTCAGCCCCAAACAGCCTGGGCAGCAGCTACAAGGATGCAAGAAGACAATCCAAGAGGTGTGTACCTGTTGCCAGGATACCCTTGGCCAGATGCGCTGCAACTTCCATCAGGTTAGTCATGATCTTCTGGTAGCCCTCAAATCCTAGCCTCAGGAACTGCAGAGCAGCTTCAGATGATCAGTCCAACGTTGCGCACTCTCTCCATGCCATGGAAGTTGTTGCCTTACTGCTCTATTGTGGCATAGGTAAGCAGCTCAAGGCAAGGGTCTTTCACAGAGTATTGCAAGATCCAAGTGCCCACGTGGGCACTTGAAACTTGCAATACTCTATGAAAGACCCTGGGCTTGAGCTGCCTACCTACGCTACAACACTTGTACACTGATAGGCAACATACTAGTACTACCTCAGCGGATGCTTGTGCAACCTCAGCACGACACACATAGTGAAACAGACAGCGAGTTCAGTTGACAAACCTGGTAGTACTGAGCCACGATCATGTTGGCATTCTTGGAGAAGTTGAGGTTGAGGGATGGCTGGTCAGTGCCCAGGTAGTTCACATGGAAGATGAGACTGTCATCCACACACGACCTGTTACGCCAGATGATCCACCCGACTCCAGGGTACACCAACCCATACCTGCAAAGGCGAACTTACACTTTGTACCCACAATTAGGTGACTGCCGTTGATACTGACTGGGACTGCTGCAAAATCTAATGAATGCAATTTCCCTGCAACAATGAGGCCTTGCAGAGCAAGACAGGAGTGCAAATAGGAAGGATCTGACAAGCGTGAGTATGCTTAAGTGTCCATACCTAAGACAGCAGAGATTGCAGGAATGCTGGTCTTTGGAACATGTACTTGTAACATGTACTTGAGACATGTACTGGCAAAATATACTTGTAAAACCAACATGTACAGTCAAAGAATCCGTGACATTGCCAGATACAATGTCATGGTCTGACCTTGCAGTTGGCTGCAGCACAAGGCGTGCATTGTTAACCCTAACAAAGCACTGTGATGTGTTACTGTACAGCAACGGCCTGCAGCTAGGGTTGTCAATTGCAATAATGGGTGAAATGCCAATGGGAAGCACGCCAGCAGCGAGAATGTCAATGGGAAGACTGCCATTAGAAAGCATGCTGACAGCAAGAATGACAATGGGAAGACTGCCAATGGGAAGCATGCCAATGGGCAGAATGCCAATGGGAAGCATGCCAACAGCAAGAATGCCAATGGGAAGCATGCCAACAGCAAGAATGCCAATGGGAAGCATGCCAATGGGAAGAATGCCAATGGGAAGGGCAACTCACTTGTGGCCACTGGCGCTGACTGAGTTGACCAAGGGGAGTCTGAAGTCAAACTCTAGGTCTGGGTAAACGAAGGGAGCCACAAAGCCACCGCTGGCAGCGTCCACATGGATCCTCATGTCCCATCCGTTCTTCTTGTTCAGCTCAGCTGCAACACATCATTGCTGGTCAAACTTCACTGCTTGTACATGCGACCTGTCAAGTGTTGTCCTAGCTTGCATTAGCACCTTGTGATTGACAGGTGTCACGGCATGGCATCAAACAGTAATAGCAGTACTTCTGAGTGATGTGCATAAACATGTATCAGGCAAATTGTGCATACATGCATGCGTAGCAACATGGTGACCCAGTGCTTCTTCTTGTTCAGCTCAGCTGCAACACATCAGAGCTGGTCAAACCGCACTGCTTGTACATGCAGCCTGTCAAGTGTTGTCCTAGCTTGCATTGGCACCTTGTGATTGACACGTGTCATGGCATGGCATCACGCGGAGAAAGCAGTACTTTTGAGTGGTGTGCACAGACATGTATCGGGTGAACTGTGTATACATGCATGCATAGCAACTTTGTGACCCAGTGCAGAATGTCCATGTTGTGTTTGGTCTCTGGCCATTGTAGCAGGTCACAGCATAGGTACTTCCTTGTGCTCTTTCATGTTTTGCTACATTGGAGACACAACTAAAACAGTCTCTTGGTGCAAAAAGCTGCGCAATTCAGGGTCACAAGCACTGCATGCAAAAACGCAAGATGATCTATTCATGAAGCAATGTGACAGGAGCCGCGCATGGAGATGCACTGACTCACCAACTTTGTCATTGAAAGCCTTCACATCCTCATATTGACCATTGTAGGTGCTGCCAAACATGGAGATCACACCTGCATGACAAACACTGACCCATTTCCTCTGAAGATTCGCTCTTTGTCAGCACAGTTCAGCACCGTACAGTCAGCAACAACAACATGTGTCAAGCATCAGGTTGTCTCAGTTAACCCCATTTCCTCTCAGGTGGCATATATCCAGATTGCTGCTTTTACAGTGCTGACAAATCACATCAACTGAGAGGGGATGGGGTTGGTATGCTTTGTCAACTCTGTAAAAGCATCAATCTGGACATATGCCAAGCCTGGCAACACAGGGCTGAGTTTTAGTGAGCACAGGAGATACATTTCATGTATATGTGCAAGCATGATCAGCATCAACCAACACAATGCTAACAAACACACTATCTGAACTGCAGACATGCACAGGAGGTTGTTTATTGTCAAGCAAGAATAGCTTGTGATGCTGCCTTGCGTTGTCTGCACGACTCTCTACACACAGTTCTTGGGCACAGCATATACTGCACACAACTCTCTGGGCACATCACATACTGAACCTGACACGTAGCTCACCAATGGTGTTCTCATCAGCATACTGCTCGATTCTGTCCACACTCATGACTGGGTAGTCGACCTCGACTGGCACATACCTGCCCTCCACCTCAAAGTACTGGTTGAACTTCTCCCAGCACACCTGGAAAACAGAACTGTCAGCTTCATTTGCTGCTGATTTGGAGCTGCGCAGCTGAGCGCCAATCCTTGCAATGCTCGAGTGAGGGGGCAGCCAGACACCCTTGCACAAGTCCTACTCTATGTGGTGTTGATGCAGATTGCGTGGACGGAAGGTCATACAATCTCTGGGAAAGTATACTTGCATGTAAGGTTGATCTGAGTTTTGCTGCTTGGTTTTGGCCCAAAACCCTTGAGGGCCTGAGACACGCTCCGCCACATACAGGCTCAAGTGTCAGGCAGTGAGAGCATGCATTGCATAGGAAGACTCTTCTGACTATGTGTGTGTTGTACAAACAGCAGGCTGACTGACCTGAGCGTTGATACCAAGGATCAAGTTGGGCTTGTCAGTGGATTTGCCAGCCTTCTTCCTGGCCACTGACCAACGCCGCTTCAATGCCAAGCCACCAAGCATGCAGGCTTCACTGCTGCCGATGGTGCTGGTGCCTAGTCTCTGCTCTCCCTCTGTCTTGCCACTCTCTGGGGCATTCCAAAGGCCTGCCAGCATCTGAATGCACCTGCAGCAATCGGAGGACGTGGGAATACCTAATGTTGAGTTGCGCTACATGCACCAAGGCTCCTCTCATGGCTGCTGTTGAAGCTCTATGGGACAGCATGAGCTAAATGATCGATAGCATGAGCTAGATGAGCACCTGTGAGACACACAGAGCACACATGTAACGCAAAATGTACAACCAGATGCATAAACACTGGCGAACAGGAACTTTTTGAGCTGTTGTTGCAGCCACACTGACCTCTGCTCCATCTCTGTGCACTGGGGGTACTGGCTTGTGTCAACAATATTGACAGCCTGGGTCTCAGCAATAAGTGCTGTGGCCTCGGGGTCCATCCACGTTGTGACGAAAGATGCCATATCCAATCTGTGAAACAAACACAGGTGTACCTGACTGGTCTGCCGGGCCAACAAGACCATATCGAGGCTGGGGAGGCATGTCGGTCAACACATGTACCACCACGCATCTCACCTAGGGTTAGCATCTAGCTGATGCATGTTTCGCACAAGCTGTGCGGCCACTCCTGGCTGCATTGACTTCTTAGGGAACCTGCAGATTGGCGCATTGAGCAAGTGGGCAACGACCTTAACAGAGGCATGCCAGACCAGCGATCTCGTGCGGCTCAACAGAGACTCAAGCAGATCGCGACGTACTCGTATTTGGGCATGTCGTGAGATGTGTATCTAGATCCAAACAAGGGCTCTTCCGCGCTGCCATATGCACTTTCGTCGTTCTGTGGATCCATGAAGGCACCAAACCTCTCCTGCATCTTGTCGCTCATCTTGACTGACAGTCGGCGCGGTCTGTGTGTCTGGGAGCAAACTTGACGCGGGGTATGGGTCGGGAGAACTCGGAATGACTGTGACGTCGAGGCCAACATCCAAGCTTCTACCAGACAGGCACCGAGGTGAATTTGTTCGTGTCACGCCTCGCACTTACTGCAGTTGTGCCGCAACTGACCTGTCAAACTGGGACCTTACTACTTGATTATGTGAGACATGAATTCAGATTTCTACCAAAGCACATTGACCGAGCGCTGTGCAGACCAACATTTAATGAACTCTGAAGCGCGATCGCGAGGGATCGTGTGTGAGCAGGGGCTCGGGGACCACGCCAGACCAACATTTGTACTGCTGTGCGTGAAGCAGCAGCAGCACATGCAGGACCTAGGTCAGGCTTGACTTACAGCTGCAGCATGCCTTGGCATCAAAGTTGTTGGCTGCTTTGGCTTTTCGTCGGCCATTTCCGCCAGCCCCAGGCTGCACAGCAGGTGAAAACACGACCTGGTTGGGGATTGAGTCACAGCACGCTTTTGTGTTAGATTGCACTCTGACGATTAGCACTATCCTGATCAGCAGCTTGATCAATCAGGTGCTCCCTTGGTAGATCAAATCTCAGATACACTTTCCCAAGGGTACACTGATTTGCAGAGCTTAGTAAAATGCCTGGATCAGGTGCTTGCAGAGCCTAGGCCTTCCACAAGTCCACGTGACTGCTATCAACTTATCAACTAACACGTGCTTTTGCCGACACAGGTCTGAACAGCAGTTCTGAAACCTGACATTATGCAGTGCACATCTGATGTTATAGAGACATGACTCGATCTAGTGGCTTCCATTGCAGCATTGACGGCATGCACTCTTGCTGCAACCTCTTCCCGGCATTGCTCAGAAACAACACCAGCTGCATCCACACATCTCCAAAGCACGTGACCGTCAGGACGGACTAACACTGCCCCATTCTCGGACACCCCAGACAAATCAGTCCAAGAGTTGTTAAGATCAAGAAACGTCTCCAGTGCCTGGCCACGTATTCTGCTTGGTACGGCAGCCCCGTGATGGGAAGCAACAACGCTGACAGCCCTGATGGGCCAGCCCAGCTCAGCCTCCTGTTCATCACAAAGCCGGGCTTTATTAGAAAAGGAAAGAAAAGACTACGCCTTTCAGCGTCAATTCAATGAGAAGCCCAGTATCACACCGGGCTGCCCAGGCTTTGGCCTTTATTATCTACACTGCCATTGCATGTGTGGTAACAATGCATCGCAGGAACAACCCTTCGTGGGCAGCCAAGAAGGGCTTTGTACTGAAGTTGTGCAGGCAAAACTCCAACACTGCGATACTGCCAGCATGTCACTATGGCAATAAACGTGATACACCTGTCATTATTGTTGTAAGCTGCCGCTGCGATGTATTGCCACATGGACTGGCAGCAGGCACAGCCCTGATATGCAACACTCTGGTGCAGAAGGTGAGCAAATCTCTTTGTTCCAGTGATCAGAGTTGAAAATGCCACAATGCCACAATGCTGAAGAAGACAAGGCAAGAAGGAACAGCCTCCTGCAGCTTTGCACAGCTACACAACAGGAAACGTTTACTAAAGTAAACTCAGAGGATCATGTGTTCTCACCAGGGTACCTGCAGCTTCAAGCCAGGCATCAATCAAAGGCCCTGATCTTATCAAAAGCAGCAGCCTCCACTCGTCAACAGACACCAGGTCCAAGGTGGACGTTTCTTCGCCAGACAGGCTGCCATCTGCAACAATTAATCCATCAATCAATCAATCAATCAATCAATCAATCAATCAATCAATCAATCAACCAACCAACCAATCAATCAATCAATCAATCAATCAATCAATCGGCTTCAGGACTCATCAGTGGAGTCAACAGTCGACAACATGCTAGCACGACGCGTGCGAGCACACGCTCAAAAAGCAAGCTGGAACCAGGGGCAAGGAACATCGTTGCTGTGTAGTAGCATTTGCCATACAGCAGCATAAAATGCATCCAGCTAACTTACCAAAAAGATTGCATGGTTGCATGGCCACAGGGTGGGACAAGGGATGCATATGCATGACAAATGCACTGCAGATTGATGGTCAGTGCAGCTTATGACAACAGTCAATCTTAACGTGCACATCATACACAGCAGTCCAGCGCTGGGAAAATTCAGCCAGGAAGAAAATGACATTGATGACGACAAGACAGAAGGCGAGCAACAGAAGGCAGACTCCAGACAGGCAAGGCAGCATAGCAGCAGAACAGACATGCTGCACAAAGCAGCAGCAAAAGCAAGCCACATCTTCAGTAGGAATGGTACTGCGCGGCTGGCTAGTCTGCAACAGGGCAGGACAGAGCAAAATTGTGTTGGGCCAACATGAGGGCAAAGCAAAATGGTCAACACAAGGGCAGGGTAAACAACCTGTTTTGAGCTGACGCAGTGTGCAGTGCGGCAACCTGCTTCCTGGTGTGCAGCTGGGCCTATACCGCCTATCAGAACCCCCTACGCTCCCCCGGGTAGCCTTCTGGCCCCTGCCCCTGGTGTTGACAGCTGTTGCATCTGCCCCAGCACTATCAGGCTGGGGTTGAGCAGAAGCTCTGTGACTGACGCTGAGGACAGTGTCTGTCTCTGGGCAAATGGCTGCTCCAGGTGTGTTGTAAACAAACCCCAAGTCCTCTTTGGGAAACTGCAGGCGTAGGGTTTGGCCAGAGGCGAAGATGCTGGACAGCTGGCGCTCTCTCCACTGCTTGAGGGGGCCGTACAGACCAGAGACTGACAGGCCGGCTGCCAGGCCAAAGTCCAGAGCTGCCCTTCCAAAACCTGGAGGCACACACAGCTCTTTTAAATCCCGAAACGTCTGTTCTAATCCGGAAACGACATCCATACACTGGAGATCTAAACTCAGAAACGTCTGGGGACAGCAACAACTTGTGTCTACATTGTGGAGATGTTTTAGGACAGCACTTGCAGCAGGTGAGCAGTGTCGACTGATGATTGATATGGTCAGCCAAGACATGCTGACATTTGGCAGCGATTTGGTGTAACCTAAAATGACATTTCTCAGCAATTTTGTCCAACCTAAAATGAAGTTTGAGAGTGACCAAGGAATAAGGAATACATGAATTGGAGGGCAGGAGCAGATTCAAAAGAGTCAGATGATGCCAGGCTGTGTTGACATTGCCCTGCAGCTGCTGCAGGGACAGGGCTGACTACCTGGCAGCAACTTTTGATGACAAACAGCATCTGCAACCAAAATTATTGAGAAGACCGCAGTATCACTATCAAGAAAACTGCCAGAAGGCAAAGCAAGAGCTTGCATGAGCAACAGCAGGGAACCTACAATAAGAGGTTGTGCTAAAACGCTACTTCTGAGCACAAGCGGCAATTGCAACAAATTCATTTTCCTGTCCTTGTTAATATGGTAAAGAGCCAAGTCTCATGGCCAGGAGATCCTATCTTTTGTAGATGCCTGATTTGAGCACTGACAACAGCATACCATACCACGGCAATTGACACTTTGGCATAGCAGTTGTGTACGCAGTTCAGGCTCGTGTAGATATAGGCTCACCCTTGGGCAAGAGAGACATTGGCCCAGAGCCCACAACAGCATTTAGTAGATTTGCAGCTCTGGGGTCCAGACCCAGCACCTTAGGCACCTTCACTGCCTCATGCCAGTTGGCCACGCTGAGGTCTGTGTTGGCTTGCGCTACAGGCTTGCGCTCTGCCTGGTAGCTGTCCAGCAGCTTAGGTGACGCTGTGTTGTTCAGGACGGCTGCAAGCTTCCAAGCTAGGTTGTGTGCATCCTGCAACAACGCCTCATGATGGGTATGAACAGCCACAAGAAGGCGCTGACCTGGCATGCAAGCTTGTATGCTTCATCTTGCCTGAGTCATGGAGTGATTGGTGGCCACAAAACAGAGAGTCCACCTCTATACAGTCATGCATTTGAGTTTCTGACTTCATATGGGTTTGTGGTGTCTTAAGTGCACATGGCTGTCATTGCAGTGACTGGCTGCAGCTAAGTTCACAAAGGGGCAAAAGGCTGCATGCAATGCAGATGAAAAGGTGGCCCCACCTGAATGCCAGTGTTCATGCCAAAGGCTCCAGCCGGAGGGAAACGATGGGCAGCATCTCCCGCCAGAAAGACACGCCCATCCTGCAATATGACAATAACCAAATGTGTTGACTGTGTGCCCACAAAGCAATCATCTTGGGCACTGCAAAAGCTTTGGGAGTTGCTGTACATACCAATGCCTTACACTCCACATACAGGTACACCTGGCAGCTCCAATGCTTGCCTTGGAGAAACAGATGAAGGCATTCTTAAGTCACAGCTGGGAGCAGTAACACCCTTGATTGTAAATCCTAAACCCAAAACCTGGGAGCTGTGACTTAAGAATGCCTTCAACTGCTTCTTCTTCAAAGCAAACACTGGAGAGCATGCAATGTCAGAGACAGTGATGCAGGCAAGCCAAGCTACAAGGCATCATGGAAATCTGCTATAGGTCAATGCTTAGCGCTGCAAATCTGTGACAAGTCGTGCAATATTGCAGACACTATGGGCAAATGCGAGCGATGCAAAAGGATACTAGTTGACATGTGTCATAACTTTTCTGTGCTTTACAAGGTTGGTGCACAGACAGTTACAAACCAGTTGACTGCAGACATCACCTGGAAGCGTTCTGCAACTTGGGCACTCATGTTCCAGGTTTTGACTGTCCTGACATCCACCTCCAGATTAGGCAAGCCAGCTGCCTTGCGCAGGATGTCTCTGCATTTGCTGGCGGGAAAGTCTGCCAGAGACTGCACTGGCGGGAAATATGGCACCTGCATATGTCATAGAAGCGGCTGTCAGACAGTTTTGGTTGGCATTACAGCATGAGTGCAGCAACAGCGCAGGGTTTGACACCGCTCTATGCAGCCTGTGGCATCTTGGCAACATCATTCACTTGCTTTTTTATTAGACCTACATAAGCGTTGCTGAAGAGTCACATGGTGGACTGAATGCGTCTTAAGGCATCTGTCTGAGACCATCTGTAATGTCATAGTCACAGTAGTGATCACACTCTGATTGTAAAGACTGTACTCACAGCATTGCATGTGCCATGACCAGGTCTCAAGCTTTCACGTGCTAGTTTGTTGCCAGCAAGAGCATGACACACAAATTGTCGAGGTACAGGATGCCGTGACTACCGGCACAGTCCATCCAGTCGAGCAAGACGCCAAACAAGGCAAGAGTGAAAGTGTTTTTGCATGTCTGAAAACAACACAATTTGGCTTCTGCTGAATCAATGTCTATGCCTTGGTGTTCCAGACAAAATCAGGCAGGCATTGCATGCATCATAATAGTCAAGCAGCAAGGCAGCAGAAGCTTTCGCAGGCTGGGCTGCCGTCTGGCCAACTTATGAGCCACCGGACATAGGCACAGTCAGCAAGGTACTGGACACTTTCTGAACAGCCACCTGGGCAGCTCGGTATAACACTTGGCTTTTCATTGAACTGACGCCAAAAGGTGTAGTCTTTTCTAGTCTTTTCTTTTCTTTTCTTTTCTTTTCTTTTCTTTTCTTCTCTTTTCTTCTCTTCTCTTCTCTTCTCTTCTCTTCTCTTCTCTTCTCTTCTCTTCTCTTCTCTTCTCTTCTCTTCTCTTCTCTTCTCTTCTCTTCTCTTCTCTTCTCTTCTCTTCTCTTCTCTTCTCTTCT
>JAABUK010000840.1_pt1 | contig 62125 bp, 45 predicted proteins | sample 5559141 | NCBI WGS metagenome assembly JAABUK01 (sample SAMN10711869, study PRJNA513367) | rock metagenome | isolation source: Antarctica rocks | place: Antarctica: Victoria Land, Pudding Butte nord | collected 2016-01-03
ATGAGAGGAGAGGAGAGGAGAGGAAAGGAGAGGAGAGGAGAGGAGAGGAGAGGAGAGGAGAGGAGAGGAGAGGAGAGGAAAATGAGGGATGAAAGGGCAGGGGGAAGGACTATGGTGTAGGTGAAAGAGTGCAAGAGTGTGTGTGCCATTGAAGACAATCAGGTTGGTTCGGTTTGTGCTGGAATGGAAGGGGTTGTAGTTACCAAGGTAGTGATGATTGGATATACCAAACCGAGCTGCTTCTTGCTCTTCTGGAGAAGGTCACCCCCTAATTAGGAGTAAAAATCAAGGCGAGCAAGGCTAAGAAAGAAGCGGCACCGCATTCGATCTCATCTACTGTTGTTCGGACCTCCCGTGGGTAGTCAGTCAGTGCTGTGGTGCTGTGGTGCTGTGGTGCTGTGGTGCTGTGGTTAACTGACTCCTTCCTTCATTTCTTCCTTCCCGTCCATTTTATTCTCCCACCGTGCTCGCTTACCCATATTTGACCATCACCTCCCACCGCGTCGTTCTCGACCCACCCAAACTAAATTTGACTAATCAGCCATCATCTCTACGTGACCAAGCCTCCTCAGTCTCCGTTAGGAGGCGGTAGTTTGCGGATATGCCCATGAATAGAAATCCACCAACCGTGAGCAGCTTTTTGACCTTTGCCGGCAACAGGCATCCTCGCTGTGGTAGGCAGGCATAGGTCGATATCTGACCCCAGACTTTCGCGTCGAGTGACTATCAAAGGACGTTGTTCGATTAGTCGTCCTCAATACGAAAGCGAGCTCGTCTGTGCACTTACTTCTCAGTGTCTGCCCGAGCCTATCGCATATGTCATTTGCTTCGTTCGGACACGAGCTATAGAAGATCGTTAGCCGGTAAGTACGAGGTCGTTCAGGGGTTGCGCTCTTGTAGCCGGTGAGAAGGGAGGACAAGCGACTGCATGGAGGTTCGATGCTTGTTTTCGGTTGGGGCCGAAGATTTGCCCCAGGAATTTGGTTGTCTGAGTGCTTGGCATCAACATGCTGACAAAAAACAGCATCCTCTACTGTATCGATTTCACGACCACAGAATGGTGAAGACAGAAGCCATAGACCGAATTCAAGAAAGAGAGGTTTATGTCAGATCGTCAGTCAGTCAGGCATGGAACTCGACTATCAAACTTTTGGAAACATAAATGAAGTAGGCAACGCCACCAGCAGATTCGTTAGGTCCTTCTCCACATCAAAAGGTCCTCTTCTAGACAATTTGCCTGATGGATAGTTAGCTCTGTGCTTCAAACTTGCAGTTGTGACTAGAGCTTACCAGTCGATGATGGCGATACCTGCGGCTTCATCGTTATTCGTTAACTTGTCGAACGCGCCTACTGATAGATCTATGTTGGTGTCAGTACATTGGGATGTAACATTCATGTCAAGCAAACATACCAAGTTTTGAAGGTTCACATGATGGGCAAAGATCGACAATCTTCGCGCTGATTGTGGTCCCTGCACCGTTTCCTAAACCAGTATTGGTGATCATAACCGTCTTACCACAATTGGCAGGTACCACGCCAGATGGCGCAGCGACAACTAGATCTGTGTCGGGATGGATGTCGCCGCACGAGCCTGCGACTGGGGGAGCACCCTTGATGCCTCCTTGGTAGTAGAAACTCGCTTTCCCGCCAGTGATCCGCTGAGCAGACGATATGGTGGACAAGAACCCTAGGAGAGAGATAGCAAGTATTGACTTCATAGTGTGGGATTGTCCAGGGAAGACGTTGGAGAGATATGATGGAAGCAGGCTTTTTCTGCTAACAACAGATTTGACTTGAAGAGTGCTTGGGAATTGGGTGTATGGTACTGGAAAAGACTCAGGAAGAAGCGTCTCTTTTATACTCACTTACCTGTCAACGCTGTTTGCAGACAAAAGCTTCGCACTTGATCTGAAGTAGTGATGACGAACCAAGTGTGAAAAGCTCGGAGACATCGCTGAAGCCTTATATCAGGATCTCCAGCGATACACGCCGCGGGACAGGTCTCACTGACTTCGTTCGGTACCGCAATGAAGGATGAAGACAGTGAAATGGAGAGACCCTACATCTTACTAAGACGTATGGTACGTCTCGAATTTCAGATCAATCAACGAAAGTCAGCAGTGAGACGGCGGACCGAAAGCAATGACGAAGACCGAAGTCGTCTGGAGGGGATTGCGATGCTTGTAGCGTTTCCAGGATTGATGGCCTGGCGCGCGGTAGCACTGTCTAGGAGTCTGCTGACGCAATGGATTTGTCAATGTTTCGGCACAAGATACTCGACAATTCGAGAGAAGGTTGAACCGCCTCAATTGGGCATCGTTTCGAGCACGAGAAGTCCTCGTGAGCATCGCATCTCACTCGCCGATCGAGCTTGGAAGTACGACGACGATATGTACTCACGACAGCATTCCCAGTCAAAGCAAAGCGATCCCTAAGGCAAGAGTCGATGTCTACTAAGTTCTACATTTTCGATCCAAGAGGTATCCACGTTGCTTATTGTTTCACAAACGTTGGACCTTGGTTTCAAAACTTGGACGATCCAAATCTATCCCGCTATCCCACATACGGAATAGATAGATCTGAGGCAAAACAGCTTCGCTTTGCTACCACTGACCAACTAGAGACAATTTCTGTTTCCTCTCCTCGAATCTCGAATCGCAGCAAGATCTGAGTGATATGATGAGCGCTCAGCATCCTCGATCAGTTTTCCCTTGAGTGTATCAGCTCAAGCTCATTATGCCATCTGGTGGGATCTGACAACTTGATATTGACGAAAGATGGATTCTACGAAGCCACCTTACACATGTCCCAGCCACGGGTATCCCATGATAGCTGGCTGGAGTGGCTAGAGACGAGCCTCGCAACCAACTTAGGAAGGCGATACGAGTACAGCTTTTGCTCGATGTAGGCAGACAATGACGGCGGTGTCTCTCCCAAATTCTTGACCGACAGTAAGATCAGTGCCGTCCAGTTATAGCATCCATTGCAGTGGGAGGACAACCAGCTCCTACTTCTCCGGAGCCACTCGAGGATGGATATAGTCAGAAAGTGAGGAAGGGACCGGTTTCACAGAGCGAGAAATCTGTCGGAGGAGAAAAACTTACCAAGCAAACAAAAGACTGGAAGGCTTTCATCATGCATCAGGGCAGAAGTCGAAGGGCTTGCTCTGCCCGGGAGTATAGATGGTGACATTCTTGGCATTCTTTCCTATCCCATCTGCAATAAGCGGACATCCAAATAAGCAGACAAGAAGAAAATCGGTCGACATCCTCATTTCCTCACAAAACCACCCATACTCCTCCACCGCCGGCCAATCCCTTAACAACTCCGTCGGCACATCCCGTGCCCTGACCTTCTTCCCCTGCCTCCTATCCCTTCTCTTATTATCCCCTATCATCCAAGCCCCCAACACCAGCGTTAGCAACAATCCTATCGCTCCGAACGCCGCCGTAGTCGCTAGGGCCGGGATATACTTCGGCTCATCCTGGGGCCTAAAGATGTTCGATGACACAACCCCCATAAGATTCGCGACCGGAACCCCGACACTAGTCAGCATAACCGTCTTATTCTCGTCCGCGATGTTGTTGTTATACCACAAATCCAATATCACGCTCGGCGCACTGGTGCCCCAGGTCATCATAAATGTTGCGAAATAAGCGACTTGTAGCTGGTTCTCGACGTCAATGGCGACATACACAATGAAGCCGATGAAGGTGAAGAGAAAGCGAAGGGCGATGAAGGGGAAGCGCAGGCGGGTTAGATCGGAGGCGTAGGCGAGGATGAGGAGCATGACTGCGCCGGAGGCGTTGGGCGCGACGGTGTAGAGGTTCCTTTTTCACGGTCGAGTAGCCCAGGCGGTGGATTATAACGGGGAGGAAGAGTTGAGTTGATTGGAGGGGGACGCCGAGGCAGATCTCGATCACTGGATATGGTCAGTGATCAGCCACGATGAGGCTAATGTGGTTGAATGAGGTTGGGACCAAACAGAATGACATTCTGAAGGAGGAGATGACTTACCAAGAATCAGCCAGCTGGTAGGATGTTTGAAAATTCTGACCGCTTGCTTGAAGTTAACTTCTCGTTTACCACCGAACTGGAATCAGCCTGCATTCTGTAAAATGCGATCTTCTTCTTCTTCTTCTTCTCCTCCTCGGTCAGGAACGTCGCCCTCGCAGCACTATATGGCAAATACCAGTAGGCGAAACTTGAGTAAGCAACGGCACAACAACCTCCGATGACAAATAGATACCTCCAGTTAGCGATCGCGCCGGTCTTGATCTGGAATACTCCGAAAGCGAGGAGCCCACCAAAAGCCGAGGCAATTGACTGAGCGGCGTAGAAGAGTGCGAGACGGCGGGCAAGCTCCCCTCGACGATAGAATGTAGTCTGATAATAAATCACAAGCGGGAAGAAGGCTGATTCACTCATACCCAGAAACCATCTAAGAGCCATCAACCCTCCAAAGTTCTTGACGGCAACAACCATAAGCGTGACGAACCCAAAACAGAGCATCATCACCGGCAACACCCTCGATGGCCCATACTTCTTACCCAAGATTCCCAAAACTGGCGCGGTGAGCACGTACGGAACGAAGAACACAGACAGGATAATGTTATACTGATCGCCTTTGAGGCCCAGCGTCTTCTCCAGACCCGCTGTTTTGGCATTGCCGAGATTGGACTTGTCGAGCGAGTTGAAGAGATACATAACCGCAAGGACGGGAAGGATACGCAGGTCGAATTTCCAGACTAGACGGTGCTCCGCGGCTGGGTCAAGGCTCAGGCTGGCGGACATGCCGCGGGACATTGTTGATTCGACGAGGGTGCCTTCTTCGGCATTTTTGGATTCGTTGATGGGTAATTCTGCGGTGCTTGGGGGGTTTTTAGGATCCGCGAGGTGCTGTCTAGAGAGGAGTCCGGCATGGTGGAGAAGGGGTCAAGAGCAATGGCCCAACATAAACAAGGCAAAAGATGGGGTCGCGAAGTTTGTGTTGATGTTACAGATTATACTTGCAAACCAGAAGAAAAGAAAATCATGAAGCAAGAAAGCGCAAGAAGATGCAGACAGAACAACGCTGGAGACTGTCGCTTCGAAGCTCCATGACCTCCACCATGGACGAAGAGCTTTTCAGATGCCGTCGAGATACGCTCGATAGGCGGTACCCTTGACAGCTATCGGCATCTGCAGAGAGATGAAGATCCACAACCAATAAGCAGCTCGACTCGCTCTAGCTCCTCGAGCGGTTGGAGGAAGCTCTGGAAAGGCGCAAGGTGGGGAGGTCAAGCCTTCTTGTTAACTAACGTTTTCAGGGTATCGAAAGATAACAATGGAGCCAATTGAAGGACATCATTTCTTACGTTAATGATACGAGGAGGTAAAAGCTGCTCTTCTCTTGACGATGGACAGGGAAAATGAAAATTGAAAGAATTGCAAAAGTCATGTGGCTAAATGCAAAGTTCATCTAATCCCAATCTCGCCAACCGTCGTTGTTTCGATTGCCTAATCGAGGACCACTCTCAGAAGACGAACCACTGTCACTACTACTGACCTCGAACGAGTCAACTTCTCCGCTCTCCCCATAATCAAGGTCCCGTCTCTGTTTAGCCTTCGCAAATGCCCGACCAGGTCGCTTGAGTGTATGCATCGACATTCCGCCTTGACTGCTTGGTCTGGCGGTGGGCGAGTGAGGATATCCACTTTCTGGATCAGTCCCTCCATTACGGCCACTCCCGCCCCTCAATCCAGTTCCAAACTTGCCTTGACCCGATCTGTCCCTTTGCCTTCTGTCGGCTTGTTCCTCAACGGCTTTGGTCCATTTTGGACTTACCTCCCATCTCCATCCATCCCCCGTAGTATTGGTAACGGGTAGGCCCCATAGATACCATTTTGGGCCAAAGAGATGGAGTAAATTCCGCCGCCAGCCGAGGTCGAAGGCGTTGGGCAATTTGGAGGATTCTTGCTCGGCGAGATAGTCTTCGTATCGTGAGCGTTCGCGGTCTGCTTCATGAGATGCGTGGGTCCGCGTAAGCGAAGACTGGGCTGGTGTCATGTTTTCTGATGTAGATTGGCGATAAGGCGACCTTGGAGCGGGATTGGAACTCGGCTGGGTTACTGCTGGTCGGGATCTCTCGTCTCCTTCTTCGAGACGCGTTGCCCCAGGTACAGCATTCGCATGAAACTCGAGCACTACCTCCCCTACCCTTTGTAACCTTTCCTGCACTCCATGTGGCCCACTCTCGCTGTAAGGAGTATGCCGAGCCTTAGCTCTCTGCCTCTCAACCCTGCTCCTCACGCCTCTCAAATATCTAGTCTTTTCCAAACATTCAATCGTTGTCATCCCTCTTGCGCACAGCCACAAATGCCAGCTGGTGAACCCAGTCAGCACTAATCCAATAATACCGCTAATGACTGCCAGTAGCACGACATTTATAGGCATCAGATTCTCCAAATATCGATCTTCGCTCAGTACCTCGGTCCATACCCAGTACGCTGTACTGCCAAAACAGACCCAGCAGAATAAGCTGGTATAGACGAGGAAAAGGACAAAGGGCTTGTAATTGTGCAGACCGACACAGGTCGCAAGCCAGGGACAGTGATGGTCCATTTTCAGCACGCATCGACGGCACGTGGAGCAGTGATGAGTGCGGTCGGGCTTCGGATGGGTACATTTTCTGCAGTATCGAGGATCGCCGGTGGACGATACAGTGATGGGTTGAGCAAGCGTGTCCTGTGACGAGGGTTCAAACGTAGGTAGATGGGAGTACCCTTTGTGATCTTCGCGTGACGAGCTGCGTGGGTTGGAAGGTGATCCAGGATGTGTGAAGACAGCGGTAGTGTAGGAGATATTCAGTAAGATATAGAGGCATATTCCGAGGACAGACGATGGTTTCGCAGTCCATGATTTTGTGTTGCCAGAGGGAAGAGCGGAGAGCCCCAGGCCGGCTTCGACGTAGGCGGCCCAAGTGGTGAGGCCGTAGACAAATGCGAGAGGAAAATAAGTCGCGATGGTGCAGCAGTGTCGCTCGCATCTTCTTGCAAAAGAACGGGTCTTACGCCCCAAGGGAGGAGGGGAGGAGGGAGAGGAGGGCGAATCGAGAGGTGACATCTCTCTCTACGCAGTCTTGCGTGGGTCGGTTCTAGGCAACCCTGTAGGACATCACTGCGAAGGGACGTACGGTCACCACTACAGAGGATGGCAGAAACAGAAGAAAGGCGATCGGGCGAAGTGTGCTGGTGAGGGCAGTGGGAAAGAGTGACTGCGTGGATTGGAAGATGGAGAACGAGAAGATCATGCGAATCCTTGCCCGGCCATAGCCACGACGTTTTACGCTTTTGTCCACTCGCCATGGGCCTCCTTCATGCAACGAAGTCATTCACTGCCTCGACCAAAACGGGTCCTTCGAAGAGACCCAAGATGGATTACGCTCATGCCAATGCAAAATCAATCAATATATCAGTCGCTGGATTACAGAAATGGAACATTTCGTCGGTTTGCCTAAGTAGCGACCTCTTGTCTCTTGGACGCTGCTCCCACAGTGGTTTGAGTGACACCACAAAGCCTCGTTCATCATCGCCGCTCGCCATGCTGCAATACTCCTATGCTGGTCGTAACCGTAATGTCTGTCCTGAGATGTTTGCTAATTCCATGAAAGTATGTTCAAACAAGCCGGTATCAACTCCTAGGTCTGTTGAAGAGATTCCTTCCAAGTTGCGCTGAAGTAGTCATCAGATCCCTTCTGCTGCCTGACTTCAATGGCTCAATATTGCCTAGTTCACACCAATTGTTGATGTTGATGCAACTCAAATACTTGCACCAACTGCACCCAGTTTTGTACACATAAAAATTGTTCAGAAGAACGATAAACGAGACGAGCACACCAATCAACGCACCAGTTCTCAGTAACCACCATGCCCACCATGCAGCCTTTCTGCCCTTGAAGAAGCCAACAGGCCCTTTGACAAACGTCCCGACGCCTCCATTTTCGCTGGTCCGACCAGATGCCATAGGCTCATATAGTGTGGAGGCCATGCCAGTACGTTGTCGCAGGACATTAGGCGAGTGTAGAATGCAGATTCCGAGAACGAGGCCCATCAAGAAGCCTCCGATGTGCGAGAAGTTGTCCAGGCCTGGGAGAAGTCCAAGCACGAAAGAAATTACAATATCAAGCAGAATGATGAGAAGTTCACGACCTGGTTTAGGCCGCTCGTTCCAAGAATATATCAGATCCAGCAGGACAAGTGCCAGAACACCGAATAGACATCCGGAGGCACCTGTTGATGCAATTGCCGGTGGCGCAAAGTTTCCGCCAAGGACGAAGCCGAAAATGCCGGAGCTGAAATATACGAGAGCGAACCGAAGTGAGCCGATCTCAAGCTCCATCTCCCGGCCCATGGTGAGTTGAAGCAGCATGTTGAAGCCGATGTGGATGATTCCGGCATGCATGAACATTGGTATGATGAATCGAAACCACTGACTTGGTTGAGATCCGTTGGCTGGCGCCCCGAAGCCGCAGAGCTTTGGTAGAGTGCAATGGTTGACAGCATCAGCTGGGTTTGAACTTGTAGTCTCAGGACAGGGAAAGTCGCGACCTTCAGTGCCTTTGGTGAGTCGCATGCATGGAACGAATCGAGCACCCATGTTAATGAGAACATACGGCGAAGGTCCGATCATGGGATTAAAGGTTGGATGGATCATGATTGGCGATCCTGTCTTGGTCGCTTCAAACGTCTGTCAGCAGAATTCACCCAGTAGATTCGTGACTTTCACCATTCATAACAATCTCTCCAATGAAAACCCCAAACTGCACCAAGGTTGCCAAAAAGACTACCCATGTTATCTTCCCTGTGAACCAGCCCTGCTTTCTCTTCCGCCTTCGACTCGACTTTGGCGGATGCTGCGATTCCGGCGGAGGGTATTGTGTATTTTGACCAACAAGATTATCCTCAGAGTAAGGTCTTGTGTGCGGCGATTTCAGTGGGATATTGTCGGCGTATTGGCGATCATCTTGGAATGTGCCACCAGCAACATCTTGGTAGTATGAATCTCGAGAGTAGTGTGGATGACCGTAAGGGCTATCTATTGACGCCGTGGCGCTGTGTGGCGAATTAACATAGGATGCTCGGGAGGGTCGATAGTTGGTGTATAAAGACGTGGGTGGTTTTGCTGAGGACGGCGGAGGTGATGGTGGGGAAGGCTCGTTGTGTTGGTGAGCGACATGATGATTTGAAGCAGAGGTGTTGTAGTACTGGTTCGCTGCCATGATCGACTCAGGGTAGTGGACCAGGCAGCAGGCTCTTCTGCGTGTTCTGTTTAGGACGGACCGGTGGTCCCCTGTGATGTTAAGACCTTGGTCTTCAATCAAGGCGCAAAACTGCGGTTTAGTTGATCGGGGAAGGAGATATGTGAATCGATGGAAGGGCAGGCGCTGGTTGGAGTGTGAGAACTTGGTCCTCTGTGATGGGAGTCGTGGATGTCTCAGCTGGTTCAGGGTAGAGTCGTCAGAAAATGTGGAAAGTTGATTGAGAGGGCGGCAAGGATTGCGCGGTTCCTGAATCTTTCCGCGTTTGAGCAAGCGCAGGAACAAAAAGCCTTTGCTTACCCTCACCAAGCCCCCTTCAACACGTTTATCATGCGCCTCTTTAGCTGCAGGCGCAGGGAAATGATGAGCCTTGCTCCCTACTCGGACACTCTGACTGATATCTCATTTCCGCTTAGCTAAGACACCCAAAAAGGTGGCATCCAGAAGTGATGAATGAGTGTATGAAGAAGAAGCTATCTACGCAGACTAGCAAGGAAGAAGGAAATAGGTCTCTGCTGAGTAAGCCGCCAAGGAGGACCTACAACACACCCTCACGAGTGCAGCGGCGGAGACGAAGCCTGCTGTCGCCTCAAATAGACAATGATATGGAAAATCATGATATTAAGACCTCTATCCACTCATTCTCCTTTCTTACTATTCATATCCGCGCCTTTACCTTCTCAAAATAGATCAATCAGGGCTCTTTATTGATTATACTTATTCGATTTCAGTGTTTTAATCAATCTATCTATTAATTAACTGTCTATAGATATGTATTTCATTAAAATTGTCTCATCTTTAATAATCTTCTGTACGAACTGATATCGAATATTAATATATCTTATTCATTTATTTCATCTCGTCTTCTTAATCAGAGTTATAACTCTCTAATTATTAATTTAAATTAAGATAAAGCTCAATTCTATAATATTCTAAATTTTCTATATATGAGAGTCTATTTATATAACGTTCTAAGTAGCTGTTAATACAGCTATATATTCTATCTTATATATAAATAAAGTAATCATTAATTATCTCTTTATAAATCAATAAATAGAGTTATTATTCAGTATAAAAATAATGTTTATTATTAATTTTATAGAGCTCTCTTCTACTTAATTCGCGTTAAAATAATCTTATAAAGAGTTACTATCTTAATAAATTAAATCTTTATTAATAATATTTTTTAAATAATATAAAACGCGTTTAAGAGTAATTTAGATTATTTCTAAAAGTTTTGTTATTATATTTGCGAGATAACTTATGATATAAGCTATATTAGAGCGCGAAATAACAGCTAGCTATTATATCTTTCTTATAAGTCTTCTAAAATCTTTTATCTAAATTAAGATATTAGTAAACTTAATTTTCAGATCTATCTTTATAAGAGTAGACTTGAACTTAACATTCTATAATTCTGTGTTTTATTCTCTATATCACTGAAATAACATCTTTCTTATTTAGATTTAATGTTAAAGAAATTATTATTGCCTGCATCGGACTGATTATTATAGCTATAATACTAAAAATAGCATTATTAGAAAGATAACTTTTAGAGCTATCTGATAATACTATTTATAGAACTTTAGCTTATATAATCAGCTAGCTATAAGCTTTTGAATATTTGATGGGAGAACACCAAATATTGAAAGACTTATAAATAGCTGATTACGTAGGTTAGAGTTCTACAAATAATATCATCAGATAGCCCTAGAAGTTACCTTTTTAATAATGCTATTTTTAGTATTATAGCTATAATAATCAGCCCGATGCAGGCAATAATAGTTTCTCTAACGCTAAATCTAAATAAGAAAGATGTCATTTTAGTGATACAGGGGATAGAAGATGAATTGTGAATTTTACTTACGTGAGATAAATAATCTATTTTTCACGTGCGATTTTCATATCTAAATAGATCTTATAGATACTAATATTCTTTATTTTAAATCGACTTAATATAATCATTTTAAGCTCGCGAATATCTTGATTATTACTACTTATAATAATATAATCATCGATATAAAAGAAGATAAAGATAACATCATTTAATAAGTACTGAGAATAAAGAACTGAGTTATATAAAGTCTGTAAATAATTTAGATCTTATAGAAAGATGATTTGAGTTTTATATTAAATAGCTGAAGATGTTTGAAGACTATATAAAGTCTTTTTCAATTTACAGATCTTGCTCTTTTATTTATATCTAATAAGCAATTTAATAAAAATATCGTTCTTAATCTTCTTATTTAAGAAGATAATAACAGCGTTTATCTATTAAATATCTCAGCTATTTTCTGTAGTTAAAGCAAAGAGAATTCGCGTTATTTAAGCTTTAATAATTGAAATTATTAATTCGTCAAAATTTATATTCTTATCTTTCTACTTAAATTCGCGGATTATCTATCAAGCTTTTTATATTTTAGATTCGATTTCCTACTCTTTTTCTATAAATACTTATCTATTTAATAATATATTACTATTCTTGAGCACAGAATTAATATTAATAATTAATCAGATCTCATTCTCTTTAAAAGTCTTGATTTGAATATTTATAATCTTATATTATATTCTTAATTTAAAGTTATTTCAAGTCTTATTAAAGAATTTAAGATATTAATTTAAAAATCTCTTTAAAACGCGCACAGAAGTTATAATAAAGAATGTATTTATATTCTTAGATATTCAGTTAGATCTAAGTAAATTTAGAGCATTTTAAGTTATTTCTAACAGCTCTATCTCTTTTTATTTTATATAATATTTCTTCTCTTTAATTTCAACTATTTCAGAGAAAGAAGAAGACTTATTAATTGAAATTTAAGACTCTTAAATTTGTTCTGAGAGATCTAAATTAACTATAAAATTGTGTGAAGAATTAAGCTCAGCTATTTCGCCTGATCTTAAATTTTACTTATTAAATTTGATATCTCTGCAGAATATTAATTTCCTATTTTTTAAATCTTAAAGATAATAAATTCGCGTAGAATTATAGTTAATAAGCCTCATTTTCTGTTTTCTTAAAGAGAGCTTATTATAACTATTTACGTGAGAAATTCGCGTGTAAGTTACACAGTTAAAAATGCGAAAATAAAGAATAGATGACTTATAACTATAAAACATCTTAAATAATATTATTTTATAACTTAAGAATCTTATTAAGCTGTAATTTAAGAGCTGAATAACTATATTTATAACTTCTATTTATAAAGAGATAGAAAGATCTATTGCTATTAATATAGATCTAGCTTTTAAGCAAATCAGATTAACTAATCTCTTAAAGAGATTATTCTGCTTAGAAGTATATAGAGCTAAGTTCTTCTTGCGAATTCCTCTTAATTTAAGTTATTTTATAAATTTTTAACTCTTAAATTCAAACTCTTTATTCTTATAAATAACTTTCATTTTATAATCTTTTGCGTTAAGCTTAAGAATTCATTCTTAAATAGCTTTTTCAGTCTCATTTTTACGCTTAAGAGAAATAATTCTTCGAAATCAACTAAATTTGTTTATTATAATTATAAAGAATTTAGCTCCGCCCTTATTAATAAATAATTTATCGAAATTATCAGCTATTTAAGCTTCTTTAAAAATAAAAGTGTATTCTTCTTCACATAAATTAACATGAATTTGTTAATCAGAGCGAACAGCTCTTAAAGATGTTATAGACTCTTAATTTAATCTTCTACGCTATTTTCTAAATATATAGAGTTCGCAAAATTCTCTCTTTTCGAATTTAAGCTTAAATTAATATTCAGAGATCTTAAACAATTAATGTATAAATTCGGAATTTAAATACCTTATTCGCCGATGAATTAACTATTCTAACAGCTTTGAAATATCTTTTTAACTCTCGATTTTCGAGGATTTCGTTAATTCTATTTATTCTATTTAAAATACTTTATTTTTTGAAAGAATAAAGATTTTAAGTCTATTTTTTATTAGAATTGCTCTTCTCTATTACTTTACTTTAAAGCTAATTATTTAATTGTTAATTAGTAGAGCGTTCATTAATAGTAAATTCATATTCAAGCTATAAATAAAATAGATGTTAAGCAGCTTAATCTTATTCTCTAGATAAATAAACTCTTTTTCTTTAATTTTCAGCTCATTATCATTACTTATTCTAATCTTTTAAGACTTAATAAATGTTATATTTATAAGAAATTCTTTAGAATTAATTATATAAAATAAAATTATAGAATTAAGTAATCAGTTATTCTCTTACAAAACACAGACATCTACAGCAGATTTAGTTATTAATTAACTAATAATCACTTCTTTCTCTGTGAATTCTCTGTATCTATTATTACGACCCTGTTTCTGCGCTATCTGTGTGAGCTGCGGTGGCGCTAAGCCCAATGGGGTGCTAGGGCTTTGAAGGTGCTCTGATAGTGCTATATCTTGCGTCAAGGCTTGCTTTTGCGCCAAGACTTACTTTTGCGTCAAGACACAGCCGCATTCAGTCTTAGAGCTTAGACAAAGGCTTAGCGCGGCCGCGCTTTTTCTTATTTCTATTCTCCGCCCTCACTTAGATTAATATCAACAACTCAATTATCACACAGCTATATTTAGCCTAATTAAGCTATTTCTAACTCTCTAGCTATCTCAGCTATAGCGCCTGTTACCTATTATAATATTTAGTGGATACGCCGGTAAACGCTTTACTGCGCTTGTTAACTTTCTATTATCTCGAATTTTATATCAGTTTTCCTGTAAATTCAACTCTATTAATAATCTACAAGACATATTATCTTAAGTAGATCTTATTTTTGAATTCAGCTCAATTTTCGAGTTAAATTCAATTCTATTAACTTTCTATAAGGCGCACTGATCTCCGCAGAACTCTATCAATAATCTGTAAGTTATATTAGTTTCTGCAGCTTTTATCCTGCAGATTCTCTGCTTTTAATAGATTACAGCTTACAATCACTGATAGCTTATCTCATTCTTCAAGTATTTAATACTTAAGCCTTATTTTCATCTTATTCTTTGAGTACTTAACGCTTAAATCTTATTCTATTATTCTCTAACTACTTAACACTCATTCTACCTTATATTCTAAATACTTAACACTCTATTTTCTTTCTATTCTCTCTATAATTATTAGTGATCGCTAAACTGTCTGAGTAGATTAGAGATAAGAGGAGAGATATTATAATTATCTTTTAAGTTCAGTTAGTCTCATCAGATTAATATAAGCTGAGTAAATTTATGAAACAAATTAGTTCGATTTATTTCTACTAGCTGTTAATTAGATATTATAAGTATAAGCTCTAAAGAGCTTAAATAAGAAGAGAGAGAGATCTTATTATAGAAAAATATATTAAAAAGAATATCTTTTTAGAGATTTAAGAGATAATAGTAGAGACTCTTAAGAAGACTTAGACTATATTTATTATGAATTAAATAATATTATTAATTATGATGAAGCTTATAATAATATTAAATCGAAATATAAAGAGTTATATAAAAGTTATAAGAGTTATTATAACTGATTTTAATATAAGACAGAGTTTCTTATTATTAAGTTGATTCTTATTAGTGAATAAATCAAGAAATAAAGCTTTAACACTAAAACTATCGAAAATCTATTTATTTAAGCTAATCTCTTATTAAGATATTAAATCGACTCAGATATTTTATTAATGCATTATTAATATTATATTGATCTATAAAGATTAAGAGTAGAAGCTTATATTATTACTTCCTCATTATCTTAATAATAAAATAGCTTATATATAATATGCTGTTCTATTAATTACTGAAAAGAAGCATCTAACTTTATTATCTACTTAATAGAGAAGAGTTATTAGATGCGATTTTATGAGTACTAATATAGAACTTTACTCTAATATAAGTTAGAAGTGTTTTTAATAGAATTAAGAATGATCTTCTATAGAATATATTAATAAGAAGATTAGTAAGCTGTAAATTATAGATATAAAGGCGAAGAAGAATCTGATTTAAAAAGTTTATAAGAACTTTTAGATAATATTAGAGCTATAAAGTGCGCTTACTAAGAAAAGTTAAAAGAGTTTATAGAACTTTCAAGATTATTTATAAAAAATATAGAATATTTAGTAACGTTTTTATGAATAGAGAATTAGACCGAATTAATTAATATATAAGTATTCTCAATCCCGTTTAATAAAGATCTTAAAACTAATTTATGAGAAGATATTATATATTAAGTTAATATCTGTAATATTAAACAGATTCTCTTTCAAGTCTTTTATACTCGCAGAGAAGCATTTTAATATTAATTCTTCTTACTCTTATAAGAAATATACTACTTAAGATCTAAAGGCTAATTATTAGATAATTAATTATTTATTAAAGAAGGAGAAGAAGAAAGCCTTCACAGCTAATAAGAAAGTTTCTTTAAAAGAGAAGTCTGATAAGAACTATTACCGCATATAATGAGGATATCTAGCTCTTCAGAATGCTCTTAATAAATCAAGTAATAATAAATTAAGCTTTATAAAGAAGAAAGAGATTATGACTAACTTTAATATTACTTATTAGAAGTATAAAGAGTTATTTCTATTAAATAATCAGCTTCATAATTATTTAAGAGCTTTTAATACTTATACTACTAAGACTACTTCTTCTATATAATTCTTAACTATCATCAATCTTATAATGTAATTAAAAGAGAAATACTCAGAGAGTATATCTAATTACACTAAAACCCGCGTTAATATATATTGAGCTATTAATTCAGAGTTATTTATAACAGTTATTAACTCTAATTTCGACTGTTTAGTTATTAATTAAAAGTTGCTTACTCAGCTTTCTTATATATTTAAGACTATTAAACTATTAATTATTTAAGACATTAATAAATAATAGAGAGTTAGTGAACTGACTACTTTTATATTCTATTTCTGAAGTACTTAAGATAAGCTATTTAAGCTATAAATCTCAGTCTTAATATTTAATAATCTCGATATTAAGCTGCTTATCAGCACTAATTATATTAGGATCTGAAATATAATACTTAATATCTTACATTAACTTATTATATTTTATAAGAATAGCAAAATTAATAAGCTAATAGTTATAATACGTATTTAAATAACACGTTAATTAAGTATTAATCTCATTTTCCGCGCTACTAAGAAAGTAGAAATATCTGTAAACTTAATTAGTTAAATATCAGTTCGTCTCAGATACTTAGATAAGGCAGATCTGCTATTTCTATCTTAAATATCTAAGATACTTAATAGAATAGTATTAGCTTTATAAATAGCTCTAACTTATTCTAATCAGAGCTTTATATTATAGATAGTTTATTAAGACGCTATTCTGAGCACTACCGCATTTATTAATAGAGGAGAGTTTGTTTATACTACTTAAGCTACAGCAGTACTAAATGAATTTCTGGGAAAGAGAAATAAATAAAGTGTGAATAAAAATGAATAATATATAGATCTTAATTAATTATAAGAGATATATTATTCTCAGTATCGATATAATCTGTTAAAGAGTGTTATCGCTTCTAATATATCCGCCTTTATATATTAAGATGTTCACGTTAATGAGCTATTACTGCTTAATTAATAAAAGGGTCTTTAATAACTTATTAAACATTTTTCTATACTCTTTAATAATATTTTAGAAATGACTTATTAGTTAGAAGAGAACTGATTATAAATTTAAGTGTTTGAAGAGTTAAAACGCGCTCTAAAGTCGCGGGTATTATATTGAAATGCTTTGAGAGTGAAACAGATTATTAATAAGATGTTTAATAAGAATACCCGTCTGAGATGCATAATATTGATTAAGCACTTCTCGTATTTATTATCTATCTTTATTATATATAAATATACTCCCGAAGATGTAATTAAAAAAGTTTAATCTGTAATGGATTTATGATCTCTTAATAATATTATAGAATCTAACGCATATTTATTATTTCTATAGAAGGACATTCTTACCGCCCTTATATATACTAATTGAATATTCTCAGTGGATTTTATTAGTAGCTTCTATTAATACTTTATTCATTCTAAGAATTAATATAGAACAGTAATAGTCTCTTACTAAGAGCTGAAGATCTTTCAAGTATTACTTATAAAATTCAAGAATTCACCTACTTATAATTAGAGAACTTTTAAATGTCTATTATATAATCTGTTATAACGAATTGTGAATATTTATATTAATGATATTAATATATTTATAAAAGAGAAATTTAAACAGTATCTTTATAACTTAAATACTATTTTTTAATAACTTATTAATTCTGAATACATCTTTAAGATCTTAAAGATCTATCTAGACTTTCAGGAGCTAATCTCTTTAAATAAGCTTATTAGAAGGCTTAACTACTTAATAAATAAGAAGAAGCTTAAGACTATAAAGCGTTAGAATATTCCGCGAGATGATTATAATCTTAAGAGATTTATAGGCTTTATTAAATAATATTAATAATAAGTGTCTTTCTTTGCTTAATATATTTTTTATAATAGCTTAAAATGACTGTTTTTCGAGCTTCTTATTAAGATAAGAGATCTTTGTTAAAGAAGATATAGAAAAGAAAGAATTAAGATTCTAAGATCTTAATAAAGCTATAAAAGAATAATTATATAACTATATTTAAAGATCTTAAAGACGTCTTTATAGAAATAGCTGAAATTCTGCGCTATTTTAATTTAAAGAAGATATTATATATCTTTCTTAATATCTTAAAGGAGTTAGACTTTAAAGTAGCGACCTATTAACTTAATAATAATGATTTTATAGATTCTTTAAAGCTATTAAGAATTCTTTTACAATTAATTATCTTTCTATCTAAATATTTAATATTAGTAGAGCGTAATTACTAATTAACAGATCTTGAATTAGTAGAACTGATCTAGAGTATTAAACATCTATAAATCTATATTAAGCAGATAAGAATCATTATTTATACTAATTATTAAGCAAATCTTATTATTATAGCGGTCAGATTATTACGCATTATATTATCTCTAAAGATGAATGCTTAATAGTAAGAATAAACTGTTTTTCTAAGTTAGTATTAGAATAATATGACTGTTATTTATAAGAAGAAACGCGATATAATAATATCTAACATTTTATTAAGACTCTCTATTAGACTTTATAATAATTAAGAATCGCAGAATGAAAATCTTATCTTTATAGAAATTATATTACTCGATCTAAAGAATATAAAGCTTACCCGCCTGCGTTAGAAAATAAAGAAGGAATTTACTGAGCTATTTAATTAGTTTTAATAGCTATCTCTACTCTTATTAAGAATACAGTATTTAGCTAATTATTCTTACGCCTTACTTTATTAAGAAGATAGTGTGGATCTGATCTGAATTAATAGAGAAGAGTAACTTCATGTTATTATTCTTAAAAGCTTTCAGATAATTATGTTATAAACTGTGTATAATAATCAGCTTTATAATAATTATATAAGATTATAAGAGACTCTTATAGATATATAATAACTAAAAATAAATAGAAATAGTCTTTAATATATACGTTATTACAGTTATTGTGAAATGAATAAGTCTTATTAAATAGACTCTACTCCGCTCTTATAATTACTGTCTGTATTCTTAAGATTATTCTACTTATTTACTATAGATTTCATTACTAATCTATCTTCTGAGAATAATTATAATATAATTCTTATTATAATAAATAAACTATCTAAAAGAGTTGCTTTTAAGATAGAAAAAAAGATTTAATTAGTTATAGAATGAGCTAAATGCTTTTAAAATAATATTATCTATAAAAGAGACTATAAATTATCTAATACGCTTACTACTAATTAAAATACTTAATTTATAGCTAAATTATAAAAAAAGATATTTAAGCTTACTAGAACACAACTAATCTATATAATAGTATATCACTCTTTCGCAGATAATTAATTAGAGCGAGTAAATTAAGAGCTTGAGATAGCACTTTAATTCTATATTAATATTACTTAGATTAATTAAAGAGAATTTCTATTTACTATAAAATTCTATTTTAATAGTAGCTACTCATTTATTATTAATTAAACGCTATTTCAGATTATTTATAAATTTAGTTTAAGCACGTAATTAATTTTATTAATATCTGAGACGCCTGAGTAGCTTATTTAGAAGAGAGAGATGACGAGAGATATAGTTATTAAAGATTTACAGATTGCAGCTGATCTAATAACTAACAGGATTATAAAGAATTATTTATTTAAATCAGAATAGATATAACTGCGCTTATCTCTAAAGATCTACTCTTTATTCTCTATCTAAAAATTCATATTATTCCCGCGATATATTAAGATCTTTAAGATACTTAAGATACTTAGTAAGAGAAACGTATTATGAATAGATCTATCTGTAATCTAAAAGATTCATTCTATTATTAATAAGATATATCTTAATTCTGTAATTAATTCTAATTAGAATTCTTATTATTAAAATATTTCTTCTATAATAGATTATATTAATAAGAAGGAAATAAAGTATTAAAAGATGAATAAAATAATGAGTAAGCTTATTAATAATAAGATAATAATATATAAGATGTGATAACATGATTTTAAAAAAGAAGATAATACTTAGAAAGATTAAGAGATATTAACTCAGACTTAACAGACTGTAAAGATGTATAAAAAAGCTCTGAAATGCTTTTAATTATGAGGGCGCAGATAAGCTAATAATTCCATATTATATATTAAATCTCGAGAATAACTGGCGCGCTAGATTAAAATAGATAATCAGGTGATGATTATAGAAGATAGTAGAAATAGACTATTCTTAAGAAGACTGTTCATAAGTTATGAATCTTTTTTATAATAAGCAATTATTACAACTCTATTTCTGCGTTATCTGTGTGAACTGCGATGGCGTTAGACTCAATAAGATATTAGAGCTTTGAAGATGCTCTGATAATGCTGTATCTTGTATTAAGACTTGCTTTTACGTCAAAACTTACTTTTATATTAAGATACAGCCGCATTTAATCTTAAAACTTAAGTATAACAGCTTAAGCTAGATATATTCAATAGTCTATAAAAATGAATACTCAAGTTGCAGGAACTAATCTAGCTTACAGAGAAGCTGCAGAAGTATTAGGTGCGCATTATAGTCGCTAATTCTAATATAGCCTTCTAGCTCTGAGATCTAATTAAGAGGCGTAATCTTAACGTGTTAAGCCCGCGTATTAAGTCTCAGGCATTTTATTATATGTATATATAATAAAATAGTTAGATTTTTATAACTAATTCTGTAATCATCTCTCGCGTATAACTATTCTTTATAGCTGTAGTAACTTATAATACTACTTCCCGACTCATTAAGTTAATTATTCTTAATTAATAGCTAGTAATATCATTCTTCTATTCTTAATTACTAATCTTCTTATTATTAATTAAGCTCGCTAAAATCTCTTTCTTAAGCAATAACTTAGAAATATTATTTCTCTTCTTATCTCTAGCTCGCTTCTTAGAGCTGTTCTCTAATCACTTAGATCTTAACTTATTAGCATTTCTTAAGTAGTAGTTATTAAGAATTTCTTTTAAATTCTTAAGATTCTTAATTAAGTAATAGATTAAATTCTTTAAATAATCTATCTACTATACTCTCGCTTTAAGGTGTCTGTTTACTCTCTTAATATTAATAATATTCTTCACTTCTTATTCCGCGTTTATCTCTATTTCTGTAATAATAGAAGGAGATATAGAATATTCTTATTTAGATAATAGATTCTTTAAGTCTCTTAATAATAATGCGATATAGAAGATAAAATGAATCTTTATAAACGCAGATAATTTAAGTTTATACGCGCCTCTCAGCTTCTTTAATATTTTATATAGATTGATTTATTTTATGTTCAGCTTCTTGCAAGATCTTATTATATGAATGTTCTTTATTAATAGTTATATCTTCTCTTCTTTCTTAAATATTACTAATTAATAATGCTTATCAGTCTGCTTCTTCTATCTTTTTTAGATCTGAACTAAATAATCTCTTATTCAGCTCTAGATTTTAGTTATTAGCTCTATCAGACTTTAAGTCTTCTACAGCTTAATTTATTATCTAACCGTTCTTAGCTTCTTTATCATATTAAAACTTATTTGTGACTTATATTCTTTATTAATTATAAATAGAGATAGCTGAGTTGATTTAAATATAACTGTATTAGTCGCGAATTTTATATTTAGTAATAACTCCGCTCAATTCTTCTAATTAAAGTTCACATAATTACGCAGATAATACTTCATTTCTATATTCACGACTTCTATCTATTCATCTATCTATAAATAGAACGCTATAAACAGCTTTGCCGTAATATTTAGAATCTTATATAAATATAATTATATCATACTCGTAAATTAAGGATCTCTGTCTAATATAATTATATTAGATAGATCGTGAATTCTTTATATATTCTTATATAACATTCTAACTATATTTTCCGCGATTATATTCTTATTAATAGTCGTGCAGGTGATATAATGCCTCTTCTTTATTAATCAATCTATTATATTAAGAATTATATTAAATTCTTCTGATTTCGATAATTCTATTATAAAATTTATAGAGATATTCTTTTAAGATATCTTAGAAATTAAGAGAGATTATAACTTTTCTTCTAAACGCTATCTTCTTATCTTTAATCTCTAATAAATATAATAGTTTCTTAGATATCGCTTTACTACTCTTATTAATCCGGAGAATTAATATAATTTTCAAATTAATTATAGTATCTTTAATTCTTTTATATAGTTCGTCTCTCAGCTCTTATAAATCTATTAGATTACTTATATTCTCAGCTCTTCTAGCTCTATTAGAATAGCTAGTCTATCTTAAAAATAGAGCAGATCTTCTCTTTTCTTATATAGACTTATCTAATATTTATTACAGACATTCTTAATCTTATTTCGTAAGATCTTATAAATCTCTTTCAGATCCTGATTATTTCTATTCACCTGCTTAATATTTTTATTTAGCGTGTAAATCTCTTATATAATATATATTATCTTACAGTCTCTCTAGATCTTCTTAAATAGCATTCTTAATATTAACAGTATCTAATATAAATTTAGATTATTCTTTACTTTAGAAATGTTCTTCTCTCTTCTTATTAAGATGTTAATCTTTTTATTAGCCGCCTCTAATTAATAGATAACTCTAAAATTAAATTATATTAGAAATTCTACTCATCTTATCTATTATCTTATTAACTTCTTTATTAATATGAAATACTTTAGAGCCTTATAATTTATAAGTACTTTAATAGTATCTTCTTCTATATTCTATAGTTTAGATCTTCATTTCTTAAAGTATTAAATTATTACTAATAATTTCTTGTTATATATAATATAATTCCTTTCTACCGGACTCATACTACTTAAGTAGTAAATAATTAAATGTAATTCTCTATCTAATTCTTTCTGCGAGAGGATTTCTCTAGTAATATAATTACTTATATCACATTCTATATAAGTTTTCTTTCTTAAATTAAAATGCTGAAGAACTAGATTAAATGCTATTAACTTCTTTAACTTCTTAAATATCTCAGTATAGAATTTATTTTATACTAAAAAGATCTCTTTCTGTAATAGATTATTTAATAATCTCGCAATCTAATCAAAACTCTTATAAAAATATTAATAGTAGTTGATAAATCTCAGAAATTATTATATTGCTCATACATCTTCTGATTTAGACGTCTCTCATTTCAGAATTGTCTTAATTTAAGCCGGATTCAGTCTTATTCTATTCACGCCTACTAATAGATCTAAGAATTTAATCTTTATAGTATAAAAGTCGCATTTCTTAATATCTACTTAAAGTTCTACTTTCTTCAGAATCTTTAATATCTTCTTAATATACTATTTATATTCTTCTCGCGTGTTACTAAATATCAGAATGTTATTCTGATATAATATTATAAATCTTTCTAACACACTCAGAAATATATTATTTATATATCTCTAATTAATTAAGAGTATAGAGCTTAATCTAAAGAGCATTATTAAATAGTAATAATTTTTATACACAGTACTGAATATTATTAAATCACTATCTTTATTTATAATTATTCTAATTCGGTAAAATGCTTAATAAATATTTATCTTTATTAGAAACTTCACTTCTATAAGCTATTCTAATACTTCATTAATTCTAAATATTAGATAACTATTCTTCTTTGTAAGAGCGTTCAGATCTTAATAATTTATATAGAATTGAAGTTCTTCATTCAACTTTCTAATTAATAAAATTAGAGACGTGAATAAGATATTACTTAGCTTAATAAATCTCTTCTTAAAATTCTTCTTAATATATCTCTTAATCATATTAAGCTCTATAGAATTCATATATTAATAAGATTATTTTCTAGATAATTTAATATTATTCTGCAGTTCTATTTAATAATTATATCTATCTTAATGCGGAAAAAGAGTATTTAAAGTCTTCTTTAAAAAGATATAAGCGTATTTATAAAATTCAGGCGGAATCATCTTTTATAGATTCTTCTCTATCTCTTTATTATTCTTCTTCTACTTCTCAATATTCTTGAGGATGATTATAATAATCTTCACTTCAGATTTCTTAGCTAGCTTCTTAAAGATTACTAGACTTACTATCTCTATATTCTCAGTACTTAAAAAGATTAAGCTTATATCTAAACTTATATTATCTCTTTATTTCTTAGATCTTTAAGACTTTCTCTTCTTTTTTATAGAGAAAGTTCTCTTAATCCCGATCTCTTCACGCCTTAGAATTTTAGTAGGCGGCTAATCTATCTTCTATCTAAATTTATTAAGATCTAAGCAGATCTGTTCAGATATATTCTCATCTAACTAATTATAATTAAGAATATTCCTTTCTGTTTAAAGATAGTTAGATATATTCTTATCTAACTTCTTCTCATTTTTTTAATATTTTATCATACTTACGTATAATAAAATAGTTGGATTTCTACTGTTATACTAGTAATATCTCAGCTCGAAATTTATAATATTAGTAATAGAATTAGATATATAATTATATAATCTTATTTACTTCTTCTTTAGAATAATAGAATATATCGTCTGAGTTACGTAAAAGATCTGCGATATCTATTAATGTTCTATAATTATTATGAGTATATAAATCGTCTGTATTATAATAAAATACTTTCTTTTAGTAAAATCTACTAATAAAATCTTCTTAACTAGATTTACTAATCCGATTTATAATCTCTTATATAGATTCTCAGTTAGTTAATAGTTTATTACTATTATAAGTTGATAGCTAGTATTTATTAATACAGACATGTTTAGAGAACTCATCTTTTCTTTATCTAATAGAGTATTTACTAGAAATAAAGACTCTATTCAGTCTTTAATTACTGCAGGAATAATAGTCAGTAGTATTCGCAATTAATATTTCTGTCTTAGTTTATTCACGGCTATTTTTACGCTCGCAGATCTATTTATAGCATTTTTGCAATAAACTACTCTTTTTCTAATTTCTATAAAATATTAGAATCTTCTTTCTTAATAGTTATTAACTCTGAACAGTTCTTAATTATATATTCTAGCTATTAATATTTATAATATTAGAACTCCTTACAATCTATCTTAATTATATAGAATAAGAATGATTAAGCTGATTAAGTCTTATTAGTTAGTTTATCAGCTAACTTCCTTTTTTTAGATTCTAAATCTGCCCGGGCTGTTTTATAATCTTTTATAAATATTTCTATCTTTTAAATATTTACTTTACAGAATTATAGATTCTTAATTATCTTCTTTAATAAAGAATATCTATTTAAGATAATTACTTACTTTAATTTATTATAGATTTTAGATCTTATATTTTAAATCTAATTCTTCTTTAAGATATCTATTTAAGTCGCGTATCTTATAAATTTTCTAAGAAAAGTAAGTAGATTCTTATTTTATTAACGGAGCTGCTAATACTTATCTCTTATCATCTACTTTTAAAAAGAATCAGTAAATTAATTAATTAATATTTATAGAAGAGAGATGATAGTTATTATCTCGAAATCTTCTAAGTATAGTTCTAGAAGATCTTTAATCTCACTCTTAATTCTAAATCTTATATAAATCATTTAATCTATTTTTATAAGAAATTTATTCTTATTCACTCTTAGCTTTATTTTAATAGATAATAATTATATCGCGAACTACTATAAAGTTCCGATCTTAAATACTTTTAAATTAGAAAGCTTCTTACTTATTCTCTAATCTTAATCAGTTTCTTTTATTATAATTATTAGAGATTTTAAGTCTTATTATAAGTCTTTCTCTCTACTCTCTTAATATTAAAGTGTAATAGATATAGCTAATCTTATTAGTAATCTCTTTACTAATATCTTCTCATCTCTCAATCTATTTTTAAGAGACTAATTCTCTTAAATTAGCTGTTATCTTTCCGCTATTTAAATATCTCTTTCTTTCTATTAATAATTTCGCATATTCTAAATTATCTGATGATTTTCTAATATCTTATTAATCTTCTTATTATAAGTCTTAATCATCTTATTATATAAATCACAGAATTTCTTAAATATGCGTAGTATATTACTCACGTTATTCTATATTCTCGTAATAAACTTTATTACTTCTTAATTCTTAGTAAGCTATTTTAAAGTCGTCATCTCTTAAATCATTTCTGTCTCAGTGTTCTCTTTTTATAGAGATAACTGTTATTAACTTATATTTAGATTAGTTTATAACACAGAATCTTTCTCTAATCTTTCTTAATTAAATCAAGTTATATTAATATTAATTAGCTTAGAAATTAAATTTTAGATTCTGCTTTTAATTATACTATTTAAATATTCTTAAGACTCTTCTATTCGCGAATATTAATTATTAACTAATAGATCTCAGATTTACTAGCTTAATTCTCAGATTATCTTACTTTTTTAAAGATGTCTTTAATTTCTCTCTCTTTAAAGATAGATAATTAAACTCAGTATATTAAGCTCGTTCACGAAATCTATTTTATTATTGAAGAGTCTGAGAGTGATTTAAAGAAGATTTAATAGAGATAAGCTAATCTGCTCGAAATTTAAATTAATTAAAGAATGACTATTTTATATTTGTCTAAATAATAAAGAGAATAAACTTAAGTATATTATAACAGCTTAAGCTAAATATATTTAATAGCCTATAAAAATAAATACTTAAGTTGCAGAAACTAATCTAGCTTATAGAGAAGCTGCAGAAGTATTAGATACGTACTGCGGCCGTTAATCCTAATATAGCCTTCTAGTCCTGAGATCTAATCAGAAGACGTAGCTCTAACGCGTTAAGCCCGCGTGTTAAGCCTCAGGCATTTTATCATACGCACGTACAATGAAATAGTTAGATTTTCATAACCAACCCTGCAATCACCTCTCGCGTACAACTATCCTTCATAGCTGTAGCAACTCATGACATTAAGTAAAGATTTAACGCGGCCGCGCTTTTCTTTATTTCTATTCTCCGTCCTTACTTAGATTAATATTAACAACTCAATTATCATATAACTATATTTAGTTCAATTAAGCTATTTCTGACTCTCCAGCTATTTCAGTCATAGCGCCTGTTACTCATTATAACATCTATCTCTATTCTAACTTAAAGAAGATTGTTTTTCTAGATATTTAAATCAGTAATTATTAATTAAATATCTGTTATAATTATAATGAGCGTATAATGATTTCTTATCTTTTTCAAGATTAAAATTTCGCTCATTTCGCTTATTTTATTTAATAACAGATTTTGGCGCATTTAAATAATGAAATTCGCGTTAATTCTTCTTAAAAATAAATACACGAATTAAAGTTTATTTAAAACTCTTAAAATTAAAGATATTACTTTATTTAATTAACTTAAGAAATATTTCTTGATTAAATTAGAGTTGTAGATCTGTTATAAAGATCTCTATTAACAAATCTAGATTTATTTAATTTTTAGAAGATTTAAATTAAGCTTTTAAACTATTAAATTTAAAAATATAATCTTAAATAATTTATTTAAAAGCTTATTTTAATAGACTTAACTTTATTAATAAAGTGATGTAAATTATTATATTTGAATTTAAGTATTTAGCTAATAAAATTAAGTATATCTTATTTACAAATTTGTTCTTAAATTCAGATTTTATTATTGTTAATAATAATATTAGAATTAGCTCTTGAAGAGCTATATTCACACTCTTAAATAGATTAGACTTAATACTCTCTGAATAGCTCTTTAAAACATATAAAATATATAATTCGCGTGTTTTTCATCTAAATTAATTATTTTATTAAGAATATATCTCAGATTCTGTTAGAATTATGATTATTTTAGATTTAAAAAAGTTTAACTTTTTTTTAAATTCAATCTCTAAAACTGATATTACGTATTAAGATCTTATAAATGAAGATGAGAATGCTGATTAATCTTCTGCGATTATATTCTATATCGGAATTCGCTTAATATCATTTAATTAACTTTAATTTCGTCTAATTATTATTAATTCGTCTAATTAAATTGTTTGAGAAGAGATATAAAGATCTTCTACAGAGTCTACTACAGATCTTATAGAAATTGCGGGCGTTCTCGATCGCTCACCCCCAGAATTCTGCAATTTTGAGCGAGAAGAGGCTCTAGTATCGCATTAGTTAAAGAGGATATAACAATTACGCTATATTAATACAGCTCTGTTTTGCGCTATTTTGAAGTGTTGAGGGCTCATAACCTGATAAATGAGTGTATGAAGAAGAAGCTATCTACGCAGACTAGCAAGGAAGAAGGAAATAGGTCTCTGCTGAGTAAGCCGCCAAAGAGGACCTACAACAAGAAGGCGAGCAGCGATTTCCCAATGTGGCTGGTTTTCTGCTGGAGGCCTTACAATACGGCAATCGGGCACACGAAAATAGTCCCTACTTACAGTACTAGTTGTTCTCCAAATAAAACTTATGCATGGTGTGGCTTCGTATCTTGTCGCCGAGGAGCAATTGGCATTCACTTCGGCAACATCACAATAGACCGTTCTATGTGCCCAAAAGACTGCGAAGAAGGGGTCCCAGCACCAAAAAGGTCGCGGCGATCAGGAACATCTCAAGATTGACTTGGATATCCGATTTTAGCACATCGGTTGGGCTTCTCAAACTCCATGACAACTGCATCTTTGCCCTGTTACACTGACCTCGCCCTTGAAAGAGCAGGTCCAAGGGAGTTGCTTTTTCCGAACTCGAAACCTTGCAGGTCTCCAGGAAATCAATAAAAGCCACCAAAGTCGTGCCAGTCATACATACATCTTGTCGTGGGTTTCTTAGATAGGCCAACAGATTCTCGAAGTACGATCGCCAGAGCAAGTCCGTTCAACATCAAAAGTGCCAGACAACGTGCTCCCCTAATTGTCAATTTGGCGCTCGCGCGCCAATCACTTATCTCGTTGAGTATGATCTGAACTGCCTAATCAAAGGGCTGCTCTCTGCACCGTTCTATTGAACCAACTGAGAATCCTGTGATGTAGCAGAGAAATTGGCCGAACGAAAGTACGAAGAACGGATTCAGTCCCACATGCAGGCCACACAGTATTAGACCAAATATGATGAGGGCGATTGAATACAGTACGATCTTCTCTACAACCGTCACCACATACTCTAATCTTGTTCGTAAGGCGCTGCGCAACTGACACTCGTGCTGGTAACTTAGTTGCAGAGATTCGGTTCCAGGCAATCGCTTAAAGAGGTTGATCTCGATGAGGGCTCCACGTCCACAATTTTCGTACTCATGTTGGACAAGGAAGTCTGCAGACCGTCGCCTCTTGGGTCGGCTTCACTCTTTTCTCGAAAGCGGTGCATCTGCGCAACATGAAGACAGTACATCCATTCCTCGCACACAAGATGTAGCGGCCTTGAAACTGACTGTGCACTCTGTCCTCAGCGTAAGAGTGACGAAAGCAGGCACATGTGAAGTAGTGAACCACAAATCTCAAGCAAGCATAGACTCATGTTGATATTGATACAAACCCACGTGTTATCAGCGTATTGAGGGTCACTCAATGACCATAGCCTGCTCTGCGAATAGGCGAGCTGTCAAGCAGGCTTTCATTGGCACGTGACCGAAAGTGTGCTGGGACAGATTCGAACGCATGGGCATGGCAACAGTAAGGCAGTAAGAAATCATCGTTGATGCCAGCATGTTGTTTTCAGAACCTACCTTTACCCCTTTTGGAAGGCCGAGCATTCTTGTCTCTTCTCTTCTCCTTCAACTTCCGTGCTATCCTGATATCGTCTACTGAACGAATCTCGCGCTTTCCACGTTTGTCTTGTTCTCGCTCCGTGGCCGCTGCCATCTTTTTTTTCTTCTTGTCAAAATCACCTCGGTATTTGTCGGCCTGCTTTGGTGCACTCATGCTTCGATGCCTGAATTTCTTGCCTTGCATTGCCGTAGCAAAATTGCTCTTTCCTTCTGCCTCTCCAATTCGTGGTGCATGATCAATCCTGTTAGCCTTGCGCCAGGCGTCATATCTACCGCTCCGAAAAGTGGCCGCAATTTTGGCACCGGATTCTCCTCGAACCAACCTCTGTCCTTTGGAGCCGTCATCGTCATTTCGCCTCGCAACATACTTCTTCTGCCTCTTATCCCATCTCATGATACCTCTGGCCTCGCCAAAACCTTTAGCCGCGTCGTCCAAGGACAAATCCATCGTAGCGCCACGTGCGGCCTCTGTGAAATTAGAAGCTGACCCAGAATGGACACTATAAGCGCGGTCTTCTGCCATATTTTGCGTGGTTGGCAGATATGACATGAAATTCCCGGGATTTCGGTACGATTCTGGGATTCGGTCTTTTTTGCTTTTCTGTGCTCGTCTCTGAGAAGGTTCTGGTTTGGTAAAAGTCACCTCGAGCTCTGAGTCGGAGGCCATGGCTCCATCTCCAGGCGGTTCGTCATCCTTAGCTGCATCTTCCTGCGAACCAGCTTCCGCGTCAGGCTCAGAAGCGCCTCCACTGTTAAAGGTTTTCGCCTTTCTCCTCTTGACATCCAGCGAAGAACGAATCTTGCGCATGGCCTCAATTGCTTCCTCATTTGCTTTGCGTCCACCTCTTCGAGCTCCGATCTCAAAAATGGATTCTTGTGGTCGAAAACCCCCAACCGTAGCCAGCATTTTCTCTCTCTCTACCTCCATTAGGCTAGATTCGTCGTTGAAGAGCGCATGAAGTTCCGTCCAACTATCAGAGGCTATCAGAAGCTTTGCTCTCTTGACGCTTTCGCTGGATGCAGCGTTACGAGATCGCTGGTAATGTTTCTCCCCCTTTCCGGCAACAGAGCGCAGAGCAGCAAGGTCTGCGTCATCGTCTAGATTCTTGCTTATCCATTCCCCACAGGGCTGCATGTCGTCTCGCCGTAGGCTGCCTACAACCACTTCTTCCGCAAAATTGACGTTATGTGTATCAACACTACCTACTGCAAGCTTCTTGCCCAGAAACAACTGTAGATCGAGTAGGTACGCAGCATCTTTATCATTGATCAGGCTGTAGCTCCAACCTTTCTGTCCAGCCCGAGCTGTTCGACCGACACGATGAACGAACACTTTCGACTGTGATGGGAAGTTGTAGTTGATCACATTGGCAAGTATAGGTATGTCAATACCTCGAGCCCCGATATCAGTTGCGACCAAGATGTTAGTCAACCCGGACCGGAATGCCTGTACTTGGGCAGTTCTGGCAACTTGATCAAGAGATGAATACACGTGTGAGACGGCATATCCGGCTAACATAAGGAGCTGCGCAACATATTCGACATGATGTTTTGTTGCCACGAATATGATGGTAGAGAAAGGGCTGGGTACTCCTCGGGAATTCGATTGTTCATCGTCGCGCTTGCGCTTCCTCGACGACTGTACGGCAACACTCGGAGCATCTGCATGGTGGTCTTGATTAGACCCGAAGGGCATCTTAATTATGTCCTGCAAAAGATGCAGCAATGCACCCTCCTTCTCCGCCGACTTGACGGTGAAAAAAGCATTCTGCAGATCGGGTGAGATCTTGCTGTCAGCATCTAAACGTACTAAAGCCGGTTCTTGAAGGCCTGCTCGTGCAAATTCAACAAGGGATTTAGGCAAAGTGGCGGAAAAGAGTAGAGTCTGTCTCGAGGCAGGAAGAGCGTGCAGAATCTCAGTCAGTTGAGACGCAAAGCCCATCTCAAACAGTCGATCGGCTTCGTCGAAGACCACATAGCGCATGCTTGAGAGGTCAAGATTCATTTCGACCTTCAGATGGAGGAACCTGCCGGGCGTAGCAATTATAATATCGGGATTGCTCGCCATGGCAGCAAATTGCTCTTCCAGACTGTCACCGCCTACCATGAGTACGCTCCTCAATTCGGTGCCTCTACCAAGCTCTTTGACGACTTGAAGGGTTTGCAGTGCCAGTTCTCTGGCTGGGGAAAGAATCAAAGCTCTCGCACCCACACGAGAACTGTGAGTCTTGAGCTTCTCAATCATGGGTATAACGAAAGCCGCGGTCTTCCCTGAGCCTGTTCTTGCCATACCAACAACATCTTTCTCTTGCATAAGGAGTGGGATGGTCTTGCGCTGAATGGGCGTAGGCACAGAGAAGCCCTTTCGAGTGATAGCTTTAAGGAGGTTTGAATTGAGTCCCAACGCCTGGAAACCACCGCCTTTCTTAAATGTCCTGCCCGTTAGATTTTTTGTCTTGCGATTTGACGCAGCCTGGTGCTCTGCAATGATTGCTTCGTCATCGTTGTCGGATGTGTCTGCCATAATATCCGTAGCATCAGGATCGACATTGTCGCCTTTCGAAGGCTCTCCACCATCCGAATCATGGCCATTCGCGAATAAAGCCTTTGATATGTCGAATTCGTTCTCGGACCGAGCTGGTGACAACATTCGACCCATCCCGTCCAGCCGAGACTAGGTACCTGCCAGGACTCAGCCTGATTTTTCGAAGAGAGTAGTTGTGCGGTCAACAAAATTCATAAGCCGCTGACAGTCACATTGTATAGTAGCAAAGGTGTTGCCTCCAGCAAAGTGCCCTGAAAATTTTAATCGCCCAGCGGCAGAACTCCGGAACAGATCTCCAGGCGCCCCGCAACGCCAAAGCGCGCGACACGGTCTGCGCGTGTCCCTCCAAAATTCAGACATCAGCATCTACACCCAGTTCCACAGACCAGAACGAGGAACCTCCGGTACCCGTAATATAGCAATCATGGCGGGCTACAGCTTCGATAATCCGTACAATACTTCGTATGGGGCTCAGGGTGGCGCCGATGGAGGTGGCTTTATGCAAGGAGAAGTCACAAGTAGTCCTGCGGGCGCAAAGGTGGGACGATCAGCTGGTGATCCTCATATGATAACGCTGACTGTTCAACAGGGCGACTATGGGAAAGACACAGTGCGACCTCTCACTATCAAGCAGATACTCGATGCAGAAGAACCATATCCCGAAGCAGGCCATCAAGTTGACAAAGTAACTATCAGCCATGTGAGAGCCCCCTTTGTCCTGTGTAGTTTCTTTGCGATGAGCTAATGTTGCCAGATCACGTTCGTTGGCCAAATTCGCAATATCAGCACACAGACAACCAATATCACTTACAAAGTCGACGACGGGACTGGTATCATCGAAGTCAAGCAATGGAACGATGGCGACATGTCTATAGCCGACCAGATGGGCAATAACGACGATTCAAAACCGAAGCTCATTGAAGAGGGGTATTGCAGAGTATGGGGCAAGTTGAAGGCCTTCAACAATAAGAAACACGTTGGCGCACACGTTATTCGACCTGTTACAGATTACAATGAGATCAACTATCACCTGCTTGACGCCACCGCAATTCATCTGTTCTTCAGCAGAGGAGCACCAGAGACAGGGAAGGGTCAAAATGGTACAAGGACGAATGACAGCGTACAACAATCGACGTCGAATGGTCAAACACTGCCGTCGATGAGTCCTGGAGCGCGGAAGCTTCTTCAGACCTTGAAGGCAACACCCCAGAGCAACGAAGGCTTGCACGTACAAGTCTTAGCGAGCCAGATGGGGACCAACACTAATGAAGCGCAGAGAGCGGCTGAAGAGCTCATAAGTCTCGGCTTGATCTTCACAACGGTCGACGAATTCACCTGGGCCTTACTCGAATATTAGCAAGTCTGCGCAAGCATTTTCGGCGTTTTGCGGTCGCATATGTGCAGGCTAGACTGGGCCGTCTCGGGAATGCGGCGCTCCTGTGGCTGGTACATAGCAGAAAGAGTCTTCACAGGATGACGGTAAGGCCAAACGATGTTTTACAGAGAAATTTCTGAAGGTGTTTCTTGATACCCAGCCAGAGTACTACGCTCGAGACAGCATGCACACGCGAGATCCCGTGATCCCCAGATTCAAGGTTTTGGATCTGCGGGGCTCCATCCACCAAAGAACAGCCACGATACCATGGGGCAAGCATGTCGAAGCTGTGTGACCCGCTCACAATCGATATGAACTCGAAAGGATTGTGGACCATGCAGCTATCGCTCTCCATAGTCTGGGTTGGAAGTTTTGATGCCCAGAAAAAGCCAGCATCTGCGCCGATTGTAGGCGAGTGGTTCCGCTGGCAAAGATCAACCCTTCAACTCACCAAAAGCTATTCCGTCTCTTCCTGTAAATCTCTGCTTGTCTGGCATCTCCCTGTCTTCAACTCTTTCTTCCTCATACGAGGAGTCTGGTCTAAAAGACCGCCCCGCTGGCTTCAGCAGGTGTCGCCTTTCATACAAATTGAGGAGATTGTATTCGGAAGAGCAATCGCTGCCTTGCTCGAGTTGCCCTTCCGTCACATAGCTCTTTCCCTGCTCGATATTCCTCGCCGCGGGTTTGCTGTAGCTAGTGAAGCTCCAAACTGCCTTTCCCTTCACTTCACTGATTCTCTGTCACCGTGACACTACCTCTACACCACACGTTCTTGATGTCGGTTGATCTTCGCCTGTCCCGTACATGTCTGCGCTTTCCTTGTCGAGTTGAAAATATCTCGAGATCTCAACTGTCTTCCGTCCATACCGGTGACTTGACAAGACCTATTGATAGAGGTTGAAGTCTCAGGCAACGCATACAAAGAAAGACTGTTTGTAAGTGCCATTTTCCTGGTGAAATCTTCCCAATACTTACTTTTTCATACTGACTGTCAAACCACAGATTAGGGCCACAGAAACACCGCAGGGGAATCAATATGGCAGTTCCCGCTAGTTCCGTTGGTCCAATGCTGGACGCAAACATCTCTCTCGAGAAGTGCAGCTCCACTGCCGATCGAGTCTCAGCCACCACAACTTTGGACTCCCAGATCCACGTGGTACCGCCCTCAGAATTCAAAGCCGCCGCTCAATGTCTCGCCGAGGCCTTCGCAGAAGACCATGTAATCCGCTATCCCATCAACACCCCTGATCGAGCCCACTGGACCGAAGTCGAGCGCTTCGACCTTCACCGTCAGGCTCTGGAGTACATCACTTACGCGCATTGTGTCAAAGGGCTGGTGACAACAATCGGCGATGATTACGGATGCGTTGCGCTGTGGATGCCGCCTGGCAAGAACATGGATGATTGGTTCACGATCCTACGGAGCGGCATGTGGAGGCTGAACTTCCAATTGAGCTCAGAGGGAAGGAAGAGGTTTTTTGAGGAATTCTTGCCGTTGTTGCATCAGACCAAAGAAGAAGTGATGGGTGACAGAGACCCGGAGTGTTGGTACCTGGTCTATATAGGGACGAAGACGACTAGTCGAGGGAAGGGATATGCGAGGAAATTAGTAGAGCATATTACGGAGAGGGTAGGTACACCACAGGCAGTTGTTGACTGTTAGCCGGAAGTTCTGCTGACATGCGATTGCGATCCCTCCAGGCTGACCGTGAAGGACGAGCATGCTATCTCGAGAGCTCAAATGACATCAATCCTATTATCTACGGGAAAATGGACTTCGCCGTAGTCAAGAACATCTATCTGAAGCGCGAGAAGGAAGACATCAGGATGGACATCATGGTGAGGGAGCCCAAGCACACACAGACGCAGACTGCGTATGGAAAGGGGCAGTGAAGTGGCGAGGCTTTCGTAGCTGGCGCATCCAGCCAGGGGGGCTGGGGCTCATGTGCTCTCAATCTCAATAGTCAAATCGTACTAGTTCATCCGGGAGCACTGGTTTCCAACAGAGATGATGCTTGCCTGGTCAATGGGGATCGAGTCCTGCCTTGAGGTGATAGCAGTGTATTCTGCCGTTGCTAGACATAGTCTGACGAACAAATTCCTCTCATTTCAAAACGCATGATTCCAGTCAACAAGCCCTATTCGCTACCACATCTTTCCTTCCTCTCTGACCCACCAGGGCCACCTTCGAGTTCCTACTCGGAAGTGTAAGCCGACTGAAACCACATCCGCTGCGTCAATGGATCGTTCACCAGTGACCACTATTCATAGATTTCTTGCCATTAGATTGCTTGCCATGAGACTTATCAGCAACATTGTGCAAAGGATCTGCAATTTCTTCACTGCCGCCGTTGCAATCGGGGAAGTGTCTTCTTCATCCAGCTGCTGCTTGAGTCCTTTTCCCCGAGAAAGTAGTGTATGACACAATCTATCTGGCTGGCATTAGGAACATAATGCCTGCGCCCTTTCTTCTACGGCGAACTGAGAGGGATGTGTGATCTTGGATTCTTGAGATGTACATCTGTTGATGGGCAATGTCTTTCTGCATTGTGATGTTTGCTGTATAGAAAGTGGATGAGAAAGACGGTAGTGGATTTGATAAGATATGAAATGAAGATGTGAATGATTGCTCTGACATACAATCTACATTGACTCTGTCATATCATACAGCAAAAAAACTTTGAAGAATAACAAAAACTCGGTCTAGGGTACCTCTAACCAGAGGCCCTACTAGCTTGCGAGAAACCTAATTGAATAGGTTTTTTATTATTATTTGTTAGAATCCAGTAATTAGAACACCCCGAAACCTGATCCTGCGTTATCTACCTGTCCCAATCTCTCCAGGACAGGGAATGACTGAAAGGTGTTTATTTCTCTTTATGCACAAGCGCATTTAACCCTTGTGTGTCAGTATCTTTCTCCTTGCCATCTCTGCCTCTTTGTCGGAAGAGAGAATCGAACAGGAGATGTGCTGCATATTTCCTCGTTAGGAAATTGACCTGAGCGACATCTGTAGTTTTGTTAGCGTAAATGAGTGGTTTTACCACTCGACTAAGGAGACTTCAGATACCTGACTGTTAGAGATTTTGGCTGAACAATAATATATATATGCTTAATTCTTTTTCTGCCGCGAAGGCGGTTCATGGTGGACTGGCACAACAACACAAGCACATCCATCGCCTGGCGATCTTCCACAAACTCGTGCCCTGTAAATCCGCCACGGCGAGGTGTTGAGATTCGGCCTGCCATGTCGCCAATAATTTGTGTCTGTTGAGACTGATATTCTGGTGGTTGGCTCAATCGAGATCTGCCAGTAGTGCACTGCGAGAAAGGGCGACTGGTCGTGGTGAGGACTTTTCCTCTACTCATCCCAGTCTTCGGTTCGTTCCATAGGGTAGGAGCATGCTGTTCTAATTGGTCTGCAGAAGTGACGATGTCTTGGTGGTTGAAACTCGTCCTCTAAGTCCTCGGCTCTGAGATCTTTCTGTCGCTGTGCGACGATAAGGATAAAGGTTTCGCTTCCTTAAGACGACTTCCAGCAAGTCTTTCCTTTCTCTGATTGCAGGCTACCAGTTGACAGGTTGTTTAGACTTCCTGCCGTTGATCCTTTACTGTACGCGGCGAGCTGCTTCAATGCCCAAGAACAAGATACAAGCGACGATAATGGCGGCGGATACAATTCCGAAGATGACCTGAGTTTTGACTCCACTTTGCACCAACGCGTCCCTTCGAGCATATTTGGCCACCGTCCTAACATAGTTCGCGAACCCGCTGACCAAAGACACCAATGCCAAAAACCAGAAGATGATGCCCAGGGGTAAAGAGACTTTCTTTTCCAGTGCCGACGGTTGATGCTTGAGATGGAAGCTGATGAGGATGGCAATCGACACAACCGCGAGATAGATGCTTAGCCGCAGCCATGAGAGAAATGTTCGTTCGTTGGCCAGGTGGTCACGGACGTCGGAAGCCATATTGGGAATGAGAAGGGGAGCGTTGAAGGGCGTGGAGAGGAAGAGCTTCCAAGGCTGTGGCGGTGAGTTCCTATCGCTGCTGGGTCGTCAGACACACTCCACGATCAACGAGCACGGGGAGGACTGACTCCTTTACCAGGATTGGTTTCGATCTCAGGAGGTTGCACACTGGATCATAAGCATGGGCCAGTTCTGGCTCAGTCGCCAAAGTGACAGACATCATGGAAGGGAGACGTGAAGCAAGGCCGTCCCTTGAAGTCGGTCGTTGGATCGCAGATGAAGGAGATGTTGCAGCCCTTTGCAGTCCGAGGCGTGGAAGCAGGAATGTCGTCGGATGCAGTCACGAAATCTCTCCAAGACGGGACGTGTGTGGGGTCGGTTGGGCCTGCCTTTTGGGGACAGCTTCGCGGATCGGCTTGAACCCTTCTCAGTCACCACATCGAAGCTGACTAAGTGAGTATTCATACTCCGCATGCTGAGCAGTCGGCTGCTATCGATCACACATGGAGAAATCATACTCATCCCCCACTATTGAGGACCTTTCGGAAGTTTCGCTGAGAACCTTGACTGCGACCTGGCTCCATCCCACCTACGACACTCTCCGGCTCGGTTCTTTGCCGGCGGTGTCGGCTACCTGTAAATCATGTGTGCACTGTCAAGGCTAGCTGCGAAGAGATGAGACCATGCCTACTCCACCAAGACCAGTTGCGAACATTGGTGGCAGAGTTGCGTCCCTGAGTCGGTCACTGTCCGCCTCCTCTCCAATCGCGCAAGCCTCGCTTGCTCGAGATCTCGAGGAAGCTTCCGACGATGAAGCTCCCGCGCCAGAGTCGGAGTCGGACTTGGAGTCAGAGGACTCAACTTTGCGGCCGACCAACTCTGCTCCACAAGCAAACACCAATCGTTCTTTTGCAGGCTCGTATCGACGACCAAGCTTTGCCGGAGCCGGGAACAGAGCGACAATCGTTCCACACTTGTACCGAGAACATGAGCGACTATCGAAAAGAGAAAGAGAGGAAGCTTTAGAGCAGGAGCGCAGTCTGCTTCGGGACAACAACATCATCCCGCCAAAGCATCCTCAAGAAATCCAACGTCGCAAAAGTGTGATCGGCAAGCACTTGTCAATACCGAGCGTTATCCCGGGCGGGGAGAGGAAGGTGTCTCGAGATGAGGAAGCTACAGGACCGGCGCTGGAAGGGGCGATGGCTCTCCCATCCGAGGCATCTCCTCTGCTGGGTGATCCTCAGTTGCCATACGGCGGTCAAGATGACCCTGAAAACATCAAAGCAAAATGGGAGGAAGCAATTACGGCGGGAAAGATCCAAACAACGTGGCAGAGAGAAGCAAAAGTCTTAGCGCAATACTCTGCACCATTGATGGTAACGTTTGTCCTGCAATATTCTCTGACCGTGGCTTCCATCTTTGCCGTCGGCCATATCGGTACTGCCGAGCTGGGTGCTGTGAGTCTTGCCTCTATGACCGCAAACATCACAGGTTACGCTATCTATCAAGGTCTCGCGACCAGCCTAGACACCCTCTGTGCCCAAGCGTATGGCTCCGGCCGTCAGAAGCTCGTCGGTCTACAGATGCAACGCATGACCTACTTCCTCTGGGCCATCTCAATCCCAATAGCAGTTGTTTGGCTTCTTGCAGACAGCATCCTCAATCTCATCGTCCCCGAAACCGAAGTAGCTGCCCTCGCCGGTTTGTATCTCAAGGTCGTCCTCCTTGGCGCACCCGGCTACGCCGCCTTCGAAGCCGGAAAACGCTTCGTCCAAGCACAAGGCCTCTTCTCCGCCTCCCTCTACGTCCTCTTATTCTGCGCCCCCTTCAATGCCTTCATGAACTGGCTCTTCGTCTGGAAATTCAATTGGGGGTTCGTCGGGGCCCCCATCGCAGTCGCCATCACCGATAATCTCCTCCCCCTTGGCCTTTTCATCTACGTGCGCTTCTTCAGTAAAAAGGGCATGTCCTGCTGGAACGGCTTCACGCGGAAGGCCTTCCAAAATTGGGTTCCTATGATCAAACTCGCCCTTCCCGGCCTCATGATGGTCGAAGCGGAAGTACTCGCCTTCGAAATCCTCACCTTCGCCTCCTCCTACTTCGGCGTCACCGCGCTGGCGGCCCAATCCGTCCTCGCGACCCTAACCTCCCTGACATTCCAGATCCCCTTCCCCCTCTCCATAGCAGCCAGCACCCGCATCGCCAACTTGATCGGCGCAACGCTCGCCGATGCGGCCAAGACCTCCGCAAAGGTAGCCGGCTGCGCAGCAGTCATCGTCGGCCTCTTCAACATCATCCTCCTCTCCAGCCTCCGCAATTTCATCCCCAGACTCTTCACCGACAACCAGGAAGTCGTCGATATCGTCTCCGCCATCCTGCCCCTGTGTGCGGCATTCCAACTCTTCGACGCGCTGGCGGCGAATTGTAATGGCATCTTGCGCGGCCTGGGGAGACAGGAGGTCGGAGGGTATGTGCAGTTGTTCTGCTATTATGGCGTTGCGATGCCGGTTAGTATGGGGACGGCGTTTGGATTGAATTGGGGCCTTTGGGGGTTGTGGACCGGGGTTGCCGTGGCGTTGGGGTTGGTGGCGGGGATTGAGGCGGTGTTTTTGGCGAGAGCGAGTTGGGAGCAGAGTGTTGTGGAGGCCGGGAGGAGGAATGAAATTGCTTGATTGGGTTGGATTGGTACATGACTAAGTTGCACTCTGAAATTTCTGGAAAGGAGGGATAAGTGATTTGTTTGGTTGGTTGTGTGGCAAGCTACGCCGAAACCGTGTTTTACATATAATTCCAAGCCACGTCTGGAACATATCTTTGTAGTACATGAGCGACATGACTGATGTATCTATTTACTGATCGACGAACTACCCAACTGGATATACCTAGCCACTTATAAGATAACCATCATCGTTTGAATAAAATACCGCCTTGCATGCTTCCTCAGACCCAATGCACGAATAAAACATCCTATTTAAGAAAGAATGTTCCATACCCACCCATCTTTGATTCATACCAGATAATCCACCGCGTCGCCTTACAGGAACAGCTTCCAGGCAAAACACTGACATGTTGATAAGAGACAGAAACAGATTATACGCCCGTCTTGGGCGTAGGTAGACCGTAGTCATCACCATCGATTGCCCTCAATGCAAGGTGAGCTGTCTGATGAACAGGGATACTAATTATATTACGCCAAGTTAAGGAAATGTCTATCTTGCTATGAGGGAACAGAATAAAAGAGAGGAAGGGATGGATTGTTGTGTTCAGCGGTGTGGACGGGTATTATTTGATGATGGATGGATGTATAATTCTAAATCAAATGAAGGTTTTTGAGCCGCATCCGATCGCCGCAGCTCTCCGCATCTCTACTTTCGACAAGAGATAGAGTAGAGTTGACACATAAAAAAGTTCGACCACAATTTTTTCCTCTAGAGCAAAAACATATGATCGGACTGGGGCTCGATCCCAGGACCTCTTCCGTGTTAAGGAAGCGTGATAACCAACTACACCATCCAACCAGAGATACTTCTATATCATTGATAGTAGAACTAAATGATTTATAGCCATAGTTAACTTATATAATCTCTGCAGTCCCAATAAAATTTTCGATGAATAATTCATTATCTTATTTCTTATGTCACAGAAATATAATCCTTTGATGTTCTTCTGCAAAGTTTTAACGCTAAAACGCAACAGCGCTATTCTCAAAAAGAAAGGGGCACCATTTCAGTGACACAAGGGATACGCTGACAAAGTGTTAAATTATTGATTGAGAACTCCTCCGACCGTCCTAACTTCTAAGCACCCGAACCCCGCTCGCTCTTACAGTATCTTGAAAAATCTATATTGCTGTTGAAGATCAGTCAATAACACTCTTTAAAAGGTAGACTAATTGCTATTCAAAAACAAAGACCGTTGTAGTAGATGTTGAAGGATGTTTTGTATGGTGTTATACCACCTCTTTCTTCTTTTTCAGTCAATTAATCAACTTACCAGTAGAATCAATAATAATGTCTCTACACACTTCATTAAGACCGTTGCGCCTAAACCTCTTACCCGGCAACAATTGCCTTTTCTTTATCTTGCCAAAGTGTAACAGTTCCATTCCGCCGTCCTTACTTACACAAATCGCCTTCTCTACTATATCAATTCCATCTAAGCAGCTTTCTTTCCTTGGCATCTCCTTTCCCTAGCATCTCCTTTTCTTGAGTAAGTTGTCTCCCCAAGAAAGGGTTTCCCGATACTCTTCACTAAGTCCTTAATGTCAGCCGCGAATCCATCGAGATGGATGTTGACCAGCATAATGATAATGAGGCCAAGCTTGGAGCCGCAGAAAGCGACGAGGATATAGACGACAACGAAGACGACTATAGCAAAATAGATAACGATGACGGAGACAATGACGACATCTATGGTGCCGGGAATGAAGAAGACCAAGACAAAGAAGATGAACGTCTTTTACCAACTCTAAACCAACAGAAGATTTCAATCAAGGTACGTACCTTAGCTTGATATTTGATGAGCTCACGGCCCTAACCAACTCTAGACAACCTTTATCACGGCTTCTTTACGAGGTCCTGCCTCTGAGATATTAGATGACCGCAGTCATCGCTTCTTTGCCCGACTTGTACATGTTTAGAAGAACCGTCGAAATACCTTGCCCAAGCCAACCTTGACAACTAGCTCCAGCTTCGCAATGCGATCGAACCGCTCGAACAGCGGGCCAACGAAGGCATATTCCTAGGAGCTTGAGCCGGTACTCGCCTCACTCTTCACAGCATACAAATGTCCCCTTCGACCAAGAAGAAGAAGCGTTCGCACGCTTTCAGGATGCCGAGACTGGCATTCGGGCGGCAGAAATGCATTGAGAGAAGGCCAGAGGAGTTGGTCCATGTAGATAGATGGTGACATCAAGACCGCAAAGATCGCTCATCCGAGACTCCCATGATTCATCTTTTAACCACTACCGAAGCAAGGAACGGAGCATGTGCTGCTGATACTACGGATCCTTGCACTGCACTCGTGATGGCGGACGCGTACAATGGAAACGGTATCCTCTTTGACCACTGTTCGCGTAGAGAAGTGGTGGATCCATTTGTTTACTACACCAGAGACATTCTTGCCGGCCACATCCATTCAGTGACACAAAGGGATAGAGAGTGTATAAAGATACTACTTTCTCTTGTTTACATTTAGAAAAAATCAACTCAATACATTTATTCAGACTTTATATATAGCCCCTGACTTGGCCTAATGACTTCTGCTATTCTATATCAAGGAGTTTCTTTTCGCCCTTCTTTCTCCTCCACATATAAAGTGGCGAAGTCTAGATCGTAGGCGGGGCTTTAATTATTGAAAAACAAGAAGGACAACTTAAGCTGAAGATTGGGGGGGCTCACTTTGGGGTCCTGTCTACTGCGCCCCCGCGTTACTCGATGGTGCTCTCTTTGGCTCCCTCGTGCTCTCTCGGTGCTCTCTCTGGCTTCTCCGGAACTCCTCCTTGCTCCCTCAACGCTCTCTCTGAAACAGTTCTGCTCTCTTTTTCGAACGAAAACGATAAATATCAATTTTAAGTTCGGGATGTATATAATATCTATCTGTTCATCTATCTTATCAAAGATCTACAGTCACAGTTGTAGTTGTAATAGTATTAGAGATTCAGATGATATCGTAGATTGGACTGCAAGATCTGCCTGTCGCTCTTGGACGCTCTACTGATTAACCAGGGCTGAGTAGCAGCAGCGGCATCAACCATAAACATACACATAGCGATCACGGTCGGTCAGCTCCTTCTCCTCCTCCTTCATGGACACTGGGTGAGAGGTACACATCTTCTTCATCATCCATCAATGTGATTGTTGTCGTGTCATCTAGTGCCCGTGACGGATATAGTAGAGTGCCAAATCCATTTCGTCCTGTGGTAAATCTTCCGCAAAGATGTAACGCATTGCATGGTGCTGCTGCTGTGGGGCCCCTGAGAAGAACAAGTCTGCAGTAGAAAGGAGACAGAGGGGTGGGGAGGCAGACACGTGGTTTCTGGTGAAGGTGATGGAAGGCCGCGTTCAGGGTGGGTTTTGACTCTGGTCGGAGAGCTGGTGAGGTGAGGTGAGGCTGCCTGCGCAGAAGTGCGAGGAACTGGAGTAAGTATTTGCGGGGCCAGGTTGAGTACAGGATAGTGGTTAGTTCGTGATTGAAGATAGGTTGTCTGAGGTTGTCTGATCTGGTCTGGTCTTCTTGTGCTGTAACGGATCTGAAAGGAATGATGATGGGAGATGTGTGGTGCGGGTGCCAACGACTTTGATGTATGGATTAGTAGCGACCAGGTCACCTTGGAACAGGTCCGTGGGCATAGTGTCCCAGAGTGGGTCTATTGCAAATTGGAGGAACATCCTCCACCATGTTGAAATTAGATAAGAGGTCACCTCTGCGGTGTGCTAGTAACCGTGAGGCCAGGCCGCTGTACGGGGAGCTGGAATGGGATGTAGCTATTAGGTAACGCACATCTGGGTACATCAATCGTCGTAGTCGTATACTCCGTGGTGGCTATCTCTGAAACCTTATGGTTCCCCCTTCTTAAGGTGACACGTTGATTAGGCCGTTGATGCAAATGATTAGAGCGAGGAGTATCTTCTTGAATTTCGATATTTCAGTACTCAGTAATCGTATGCTATAACGTTCGGATTGTACAGGACTTTCTTTAAGACCATGAACAGCAGTGCAAGGACAAGACCAGAAATGGCTTTGTCTAATATCGGTGTTGCTACTGGCGCCTCCTGACCGGCTGCTGTTGCTGTCGTCGGTTGGGATGTTATTGATCTCGCTTCTGAGGACGAAGCTCCAGCAGGTTGAGATGGATCTGATGCGTGGTCTGTTGACGATGTAGAAGCTGAAGGCTTTGATGCCTCCGCAGACTCTACCTTTGATGTATCCGGCGAGGGTACTGATAGGTTCTCGGTTCGGCCTGGTTCCGGTTTCGACGATGCATCTTCAATGGCGCCTGGGACTGATTCAGCAGTCGTGACCGTGCTGTCTCCGTTGGACATACCGTTGATCTCGCCTGTGGTGTGGATTGAGGTTCCCTTTTCCGCTGCTGCTTTCGTCTCGCCCTTCCCGATCTGATCTTTAAACCCCAATTTCAACCCCTCGGGCAGTTCATCCAGACCAGCCTCCTCTTGAACCTTTATTCCCTTCTCCCTACAGATCTCCCACCACTCATTCATCCTCTCCTCGTTCGTCTTGCCACCACACCCATCGCATGTCCATTGCTTACTACTCTTCGCCATCCTCTGCCTAACCTCCTTACTTGCCTCCATCCCGCCCACTTGTCCTGCTGTGCCCTCCTCTCCCATAAAGGTTCTCAGTGCAACCAGGGCCGTTCTGATACCCCAAGCAGGCATCCAACTCTCCTCATGAAAGCCACTGATGCTTAGACAGATCTCGCGATTGACTTCAAAACGCCCAGATGGGGTGAGGAAGCGGAAATTCGGTGGTTTGAGCGGGTAGGTGAGAGGTAAGGAGATACGTCCATGGTAGAGACCTCCGGCATAGGGCGAAGGCGAGGGTGGGCCGAGCAGCGTGAAATGCCACTCGAAGAGGTCCTCGTCCGAGACAGGATGGGCGTGAAAGGACGAATTTGGGTTTGAGGAAGATGCGGAGAGTTCTCGGGTCTCTCGAAGAAGGCGTCGGACTGTGGTTGACGGGGCCATGGCAATTGAATAATGGAGACGTTCCAGTAGATGTATCCTTGTGCCGGACTACGCTTTCCGATCTTCAGGGCAGGACCGATATGATGCTGTGACTGAGAGTAGTTCAAGTAGAATAGCTTTCCATTGTTTGAAATGCACAGTTTGTGCTAATGCAGCCCAACCAAAACGGTGCTTGCCTCGTGTTAAGACAGTCCACTTTTCGAAATATCACAATTAGGAACAGGGAAGAACATGTCACTAAGTTCCGTAACGATACAACAGACGTGGTCACAACGATTTGGTGGGGGCCGAGTCCTCAAAATGCAACAGGATCGTTCTGACGCGTTTCAAGCTACCAACAAATCTAGAACATGGACTGAACGTTCAGAGATATATCATCATTAGGTTCCGTGGAGACAAGCAGATTTGGTTAAGTTTTCACTGGACAAGTACTGAGAACTTTGCTCCAGCATATTTGTCTAGATATGCAAGCGCATGTACTGATTTGTACAGCGACATTATTGTACATGAATGAGGCCGTGAAGAGCATGAGATCGAGGGTAAAGCAGCCACCGTACAAGCAGCAGACCACCTCCCTCTAGCATAAGACTCGTACAGGGATATCGAAGTGGAATCATTGATAGATGAATTGGTAAAGCTGATGCCTGGCAAGACCCGCATTGTTGTAATTCCCCAGCAAGGTTATTGCGATCGGAAAGATTTGCTTGTGAGGTCTCACTAGCAATGGCAACACACAAACAGCGCGCGCTTGCTGACCGACATCCTGCAAATTGCAGAGAAGGTGAGAAGATCTGAATAAACACCAAGACAGCCGTGAAAGCACCTGGATGCCGGTACAACACCAGTGGAAGTTGCCAGATTATCGATAAGGGTTTGAAACCATGCGCCTGGAGTGGAGGAGGGTTGTGAGATTTTCAGAACAGACTAGTATGCAGCCTCTAATGGCATGAGGCCTTGGTCAGGAAGCGACCCCAATCCGTTGGTTGGGTCAGGCATGATTTCGTCTTCATAGCCGACCAGGGCCTGCGAATGAAGCTTGAAGGATTCCCCCATCAGCTTGGAGATTCTGCGAATGTATCAGTATGGGTGCAGGGACAACAGCGCATGAATGGTCAAGCTTACCCCCAGACTACTACACCATCAAGCATAGTGCCCCAGACTCTGGCGACAGTGGAACTAAGTTTCGAGCCATACATTTCGACTGCATCGTCATCGAAAAGATTCCGAACCTTGTTGTACATAGCAATTTCGTCATCAGTTGCCGGCTCATCGTCCGTCTCGAGACGATAAAGCCACAAGCTGAGGATGACCATCAGATCCATTCCGCACAGAGGATGTTCGACACTCCAGTTGGTGGCCGAGGTTTTCGTTACCCAATTGATGCCTTGCATGGCAACAATCTCGATGCATTCGAAACACTGCTCAATCACTTTCAACATTTCTTGTGATCTCTTCACACCTTCCCGGGCGACCGTCATCGCTGCAGCAACCTCGTAAGAGTTGTGGTAGCGTAGGGCTTCTTGAACAGACTTAAGGTCGACCTCGAGTCGAGCGCGAGTATTTCGGTAGACGGCCATAGCGTTAAAGATCAAGGGGTGACTCTTGTGCGGGGTGCTGAGTGGGACAACAATAGTCTCTGGCTCGCAGAGGTCTAACGATCGCTCCCATGTCTCCAATGCTATTCGAATCTTCCATTCCAGCACAACGTCTTGGAGGGTCTCAAAGCTTCGCTTAAGATTCCAGACTTCCAAGAACAATGCGTTGATCATGATTCGAGTAGCAAAGGCGCTGTAGCGAGTCGATTCACCGCGGAATAAGCTGTCATGCGCTTCTCGGACAGTAACGAATGTCGATGCAGAGAAGATTTCACGCCAGGAATCCTCGTCAGATGTTTCCAGATTCCATAGTGATTCAGAAGACGGCAATTCTAAGGAGTCGAACTCGTTAAAGCTGATGGCGGGCGTGTGGTTATAGGTGAGAGTCAGCATGCCGAAAAAGATATAAACCGCGAAATACGTCCGCCGGCAGCCTTCGTCTTCAATCCATTCCTGATGACTTGGCGGCACACCACCACGAGCATCAGTCCGGAGTTTGAGCTCATACTTATTTCCCGCAACCATCTGGAACGAAATCAGTCAGTCATAGCCCGATCTTATTTCGGATATACTCACGTTCGCTAACAAGCTCTTGATAGAGCACGCCCACTCCAGACCACCAGGTCCACCACTCCAGCTCTCGAAAATCATATTAAGCAAAGTACTTTGCATAGTCCATAACGGGCACTTTCGAGAGTCAAAGTTGTCTTTGTTCTGGAGAAATTGATTGACAAGCTTCTTCGAGCCATGATGTAACAAATATGCTTGAGCAGGGTCGAAGTTGTATAAAGCACCAATCGAGAGCACTGCGAGGAGCAGCGAGGGCTCTACGATCCCTGGTTTGAATGATTCTGGATGGAGGAATGGCAGATGATGATGGAAAAGATTGAAATATGTCGACAGATGTTGATTGATTGCGTCTGTGGGAGGCAAGTCAATGTCCTCGTTCATGATCTGGGCAGCAATAGCATTTCTCTCATTCTCGCTGGACAGTTGTGGTGCTTTCGGGAGGGTTAGCGCCTGACTAGGGCCTGGCGACCGGCGATAATTGACTGGCGAGACTGGACCTGTCATAGAGGGAAACGGTGATAATGCATTAGGTGTAGGACTTCCAGACACTGGGAAAGAATCAGTCAGTGAAGGGAATGTTGGAGCAAGCGCACTATTGAGTGAGCTTTGCCGTTCCATGATGGGGGGAAGTTGAGTCTGGCGGGGCTGGACAGTGCCCATGTTCACGAAAGGCTGCTGCGACATGCTCGTATCTTGAGATGACATGCTAGAGCTCATCGAGTGCGACTTATGGTCTTGAGGCGTCTGAGACATGAACGTATCCCAAGGCATTTGCGGTAATGTTGCCGCACCGGACAGGTACTCTATCGAAGGTTCGAGCAAAGAGCCACGATGTGGGGAATAGGTTGGCATGGAGCTCTCGGTGTCGTGAAGATGACCGTTCGCAGCTGCAGCGGCTTTGTGTTGGAAATTTGTCATCAACATGGCGGCAGTTTCAAGATCGACCATACCATCGTTGCTTGCCTCAATCTGCTCCAGTGTAGCTGGATCCACGTTGATTGATGGCTTTGATGGTCCCTCTGTGGGCGACGACTTTGTCCCGCCTCTTTTTCGACCCTCGGAAACGAGAGGAACTCCGCCATCTTTTGCATGGACGGTTCGGTCATGTCTAAGAAGAAGGTCGCGACGGACGAAGGTACTGCGGCACTTTGCACACTTGAATGGTCGTTCTTTGGTGTCTGCATGCAGGATGGTTAGCCATCAGAAAATCTCTGACCCCGCCATCAGGGCGGTAAACATCTGCCCCACGCAACAACCAAAAAATATTCGAGACTTACGCGAACGCTCATGCCGGCTGCGGTGCTCACTTCGGCTAAAGGCACGATTGCAGAATTGGCATTTGTATTTTTTTTCCGGCGCTGACGCAGCCTTTCGAGGTGAAGGATTGGCAGTGGAGGTAGAGGGGTTGGAAGTGGCCATGACAGCTGTTGAGTGCTTGACCAGTTATTCCCTTTCCCGATCGCAAGATGTGAATGAGGCTCCCCGCCACGCGCAAGCCTTTTTCGCTCAAGAGTGAGATGGTGAGGGTATGTCGAATGTATGGTGCATGTCTGAGGTCTGTGGGGATGGGTATTGAGGTGGTCTTGGAGCTGACCTCTCGGCAGCTTTCGTGTTAGTTCTGCCGGTTCTACAGCAGTGATAGTGTTTGGGGAATCACGTGTTTGTTTGGTGGGGAGTGAAGGACAGGCTGGTGTTTATGCTTTGGACTACCACCACTATTGGTGAATGTGGATCATTGCGGGTGCGATGAAGAGTTTCTGGTTGTTGTCGGGTGTATGCCTGCAGAGGAAAAGACACAAGTCACCAAATGGAGGGGATGTGTTCAAGCCCCGCCAGCCCAGAGGGGATTGCCCCCCCAGAATCCAGTGAAGGACGCCGCTCGCCCCCCTTTTTCTGCCTCCTCGCATGGGTGCTCGAGCGGCACATACAGTGCTTACTGATACAGATTCAATCTTCCACCATGGTCAAAGCTCTCTCTCTCCCTCTCACGTTGACTTGTTTCATTGCTTCCTCGTACCGACATGACTCGCACAACATGTCTTCTCTGGTCAATCCCAACGGCCAATGTTTAGGCTGGACAGTATCAAGCCGGTGCAACTGCTGCTCACTGGCTGTCCAGCTTTCGAGATGCCATATAAACATGTCAACGATGAGAGTGAAGTGCTTGGCTCTCGCCTGGGTCCCAGTACAGGAACCGTGTCCTCTTTATTTCTAAGCTGTGATTGAACACGAAGTTCGGATACTACGAGCACTCCTTGCCTCAAGCCACTTTTGGTGGGTTGACTAAGGTATGCAGATACTTTATGGGGCCCAGCCACTCCTTTACCTATCAACTCAGGTTTCCCTCAACAGTCCGACCCCATCCATCACTCAATGCTGCCCTCCAGTATTCGCACTCAATGTTGAATATCACTTTGACCACTGACGACCACATGAGATCACTCAGGCTCATGGGATTACGGAAGTTGATGAGACGGCCGATCCTCTCTGATGATCGAATCTCCGTCTGCATGCATTCTGCATCTTCAGAATTGCCCCTGACATCGCTGAAGTCACATGCCCAATCCGCTCAGCTTTTGCCCTTCATGTTCCTGAGATCATCTCATCGCTCCAAGACCACCGGCTTGGTACTAGCGATGCACTACTAGTAAGGGTAGGATCTTCCTTCCCGGCTTCCAGGTTCCCACATCCGCCCCAGAAGTTGGCAGCAAGCATTATTATTCCTTACCCGAATATGACCCAGACACCAGATACTTTGACGCAAGCCGTGTAAAAAGACTCCTTTACAAACTCCAAGCCAGATTCTGGCTTAGAACAGCGGCTGCGAGCAATTGCGATAATGATTTAACATAACCCGGCTTCGGGCTCTCTCAACTTCGTCGCCGCCAACTTGTCAGTCAAGGAAAAATCCATGCCCCACCATCTCCACTCAGAAAGTGAACTTCCACGCGGGAGCCACCCGACAAACCTACGGAAAACGAACAGCCAATCAACGGACGATACATTACCAAACGAAGAATGGGCTTCGAGGACTCCGCGTAGCGCGTAGCGTGGCCAACCGTGGTTTCCGAAAGCAGCTTGTCAACGGACTCGAAATCAGCGCTTCCGTCTTCCACGCGCAAATCATGAAAAGGACGCTTGCCAAACGGGGTGATATCTTTATGTCCTTCACTAAAACTCACTACCAAGTTAGTGTTGTTCATTATCCAAGTTGAAGAAATTATCTCGCACCTTCGCCCTCGGCAAAATCAACCAAGTCTCCTAATTACTTGAATTATATGGACAGCCAGATCTTGCCAAGTTTACACGCCTCGATGTCATTAATATAAGAGGAGGGGGACCTATTGTCTGAACTGGTCAATGTCTTTGGTGAAACTTCTCCCGGTGACATCTCGGTAAAAGGAAGGAAATGACTACAAGTAAGATACTGTCGATCAATGTTAACAATCGCAGCCCATACGCTATGAGATCCTCACGGTAGTGCAATTAGGAGCGAAGGCGAATATGCGGTGTCCGACGCATGCCAACCAGTCACTGATGTCTGAAGAGCTGGATTCAAGCTTGGCCTTTTTCTGTGGGCACAATCAAGATTACTCCGCCTCCAGCTGTATATATGCCTCAATTATTGACGGGAACAGAATGCAGGGAAATGGTCACATACGACACCCTGGCGTCCACCGCGGTGGTTTGAGTGCTCGTGATTGATGGCTGGGAAACCATCCGCTGGAAGGCTCCTCCATGACTTTCGTAACACGAAACTGCTGTGCTGAGATCTGGAGTCATCAGCTACTCCTCAAGCACCCCCCACTCGCATTATTCCCACATCGGTCTAAAAGTGCTAGAAGTACCCAACTGGCTGCGATGATCTTGTCTCGGAGGTGATGAATTAGTGGGCAGGAGGAAGCTATCTACGCAAGCTAGCAAGGAAGAAGAAGATAGGCCTATGCTGAGTAAGCCGCCCAGGAGGACCACGACAGAAAGGGCGTGTTCTGAGTGATACCATGTCTTTCTCCCACTTTGATCACATAGAGCTGAAGAGAAGTTGAGAAGGTGGAATTATGTGTTAGCAGAGTAATTTGGCGAAGTCCATGGACATCCACAAGCAGGTCTTCACGTTGAGAATCATACTTAATGTGGGTCTATCTCTATACTGTGCTGCTAAGGTTTGTTGAAGCGCCTTTTCTACGCTCCAAAATGGTGGAAGCCAGGTCTAGATCGTTGAAAGATTGACGGCTTCCCACCACCTTCGGCTCAGTGAGTACATGAGTACAAGTTCCACGTGCTCTAGTAGCCGTCTGATCGGCTTGCCAACGAAGTTCCATGTCCAATGCGTGGAAAGGCTTTGGTTTCACTTAGGTAGTGGCTCAGACAGCGGCTCCGTCAGCGGCTCCGTCAATTTCATGCAAAGTGAGCAGAAGACACCTGACAATGTCACAAATAGGCGCACCGTCAATCCCATTGGTTTCGTAGGCCTGAAAACGCTCTTCAGAATGCTTTTTCGTCGCACAAAGTGGTAATATGACGCAGGAGCTGAATCAGGCTGTACAGTCTTGCTTGTCTCGGGAAAGACGACTGTCGGTTCAGCTCAGGGGAGATTGTGGCCAGCCTCGAACATGCGAGACCACGCGAGAAGGCCGGAACCGCATCCTCTCGGGAATTGTAATTAGTAGTTGTTCCTCCACAACGACACATCGAAATATCCAAATTCAAGGGATTCTCGCCTGCGAGCCGAGGATAACACATCAGGCTCCGCTTTGACTTGTGGTCCAGAAGGAAAGCTTGTTCGCCGACGCTGATCGATCGGCCGACACACATCCGACGCTTGAGGACCACACACTTCGAAGTCACTGGTCAGTGCTTACAATAGAATGCGCTTAGTTATGGGTGTCGATGCAATGGTTGTTCCAGAAGGACTTCAATGTTAGACATTCCCTTTCAAGAAGAGCTTTCGCAGAAAACGCTTTGCCCTCCACAGACGATCTATGAGACGCAAAGCCACGCTGCGGCGTCAACATGTCGATGGCGCGAATCGCCGATTCTCCGACCAGCAAGATCGATTCACAAGGCCAAGGGGAAACGTTTGCCGCTGCTTTTGAATATACAGAAAGGAATGAGCTTACATCATTAAGATCGCCAAACGAGCAGGTGCCTGGCAGGGCAGAATACGAGAGTATTTCCTACCAAAGACATAGATCGCAACGATCGCTGGGAATCAACGGTTACACAGCAACTCCAGACCCTCCTCCTGCTCTCTATGTTCGTGCGCTGTACAACTACGATGCCGACGACCATACCAGCCTCAGTTTTCGTCAAGGGGATATGATACGAGTGCTTACACAGTTGGACAGCGGCTGGTGGGATGGAGTTATCAACGATGTTCGGGGATGGTTTCCAAGCAATTACTGTGCCATAATATCTGGTCCTGACGACCTTGGCGAGTATGACGGCCATGGACTCGACGAGAGCGAAGCAAGCGCAGAATCAGGCACAGATGATGAAGTGGATGACGAGCAAGACGATGATGTGGATTCTGAAGGGAACTTGCGCGACGAGGATTCGAGGCTGCCGATCGAAGGTACCGGGTCAGGTGATCAGGAAGAGGCAGCCTACTGGATACCGCAGGCTACACCCGACGGGCGGCTATTCTATTTCAATACGTTGACAGGTGTCAGTACGATGGAACTTCCTCTCGAGACACCCACCTCGATGAATGAGACCGGCCCACAAGATCGAACCAATTTCTTCGTGCCCGATCAAACTCGAGCACCTCCAGAGATGCTGGCTCGTGGTTTTAATGGTGACGGAGAGGACGAAGATGATTCTGGATCTGAAGCAGAGGGCGGGTCGTTGATGTTGGCGTCGAATGGCGTTTTACCACATAAGAGGCAATCGTCCAATTCCGACGGTGTTTCGTCTGCGACATCTTTCGACTCAATAAGTGCATCGCCTGTGGCAGAACGACGGCAAGCGCCCAACGCTCTCTACAACAGCAACGGAATCACGAATGCTGCGAGACAAGTAGAAGATGGTCTTGAGACCACTACGGCAACCTCATTTTCGACCAACCCAGTTGGCTTACCCAGGGAATCAGGAGTACCGAGATACTTCTTTGATGACGGGAGCACCGTACCGACAGCCTGGGATACACTTGTCGAGAATATGCGGCAGTCTGTCGATTCGTACCGACACGTCGTGAGAAATCATGATCGAGCAGAATTTGTACGCAGAGCTGAAGATATCTCAGACCACCTCCGCATGTTGCTTGCTGCCGGTTCGGGGACGGCTGACAATCATTCGGGAAATCCATCGATCATTTCGACGAACAAAGCGCTCTACCCTCATTTCAGGGACATGATGTCGCGATTCTCCAAGCTGGTTCTATCCTCTCATATTGCTGCAGCTGATTGGCCTGGTCCAGATGCCTATGCAAAATGTTTACAGGAGGCTGATGGGGTTCTTCATGGCGTCTATGGCTATGTCGAAGTAGCGAGGCAACAACGAGGAGAAGATATACCTCGTTTAGTGCCAGGTTTCGCGCTGGGTGGTACAGTTGGGGGAAACTGGCATAACAACAATGTTGATACCCAGGACCCAATCAGTGCCACGTCTTTCAGAGACCAAGACGATGCCGATGGGAACAATGGGGTATCAGCGAGCCTGGATCCCAAGCTGCTTGGACGGGTTGATGAGGCAAGAAAGTCCCTGAATGCTAATATTCGTCGTCTCGAAGACCAGCTACACGTTACCGAGAAAGTTATAACTCCTGCCAGGCAAACTCAGCTTGGAGACAACATCTGTCTCGCAGCTGGAAGAGTGATCGAGTCTTTCAGACCCTACATCTCTTACGTGGAGGCCGTGAACCTCGGCCCTCTAGGGTCTACCTTCCAGAGTCCTCAATTGCTTGGCTTTAGCTCGCAGAAGCAACAAGCATACGACAACGTTGCAGAGCTTCTCGTTAGTTGTCAAAGTATCACTGCCGCCTTGCCAGACGAGTGGGCTGAGATACGTGGCACCCCTCTCGATGAGCGTCTTGCGATGGTCGCAGCCATATGCCGGCAATTCGACAACAATGTATCCCAGATTGTTTATTCAATGCAATTGCTAATGGATACAATGCAATCTCAAGATACTTTCAAGGAAGTACACTTGCCTGATGCCGAAGCAAGCCAAAAGATTCCTTTGCGGATCAGCCCACCGAGAGTCCCTGTGACGAGACCGCAACTTACAGCCATCAGCCAACCCCCATCATATGACAGTGCAGATGGCGGAACGGACAAGATTAGACGACCGGATCCAGCGGACAAGGCGCGTCGTTTCTTTGGACAGATGCCGCCACTCGATGTTGCCTCGAGGCCTGCAGGACAAGAACTCATGAGTGCCACGGAGAAAAAGCCATGGTTCCTTGACTTGGATCATCCGAATGAGGTCTTCTATGATACGAAGTCAACCCTTCCGCAATTGAAGCATGGAACGTTGACCGGTCTAGTGGAGCAGCTCACTCGCCATGACCGGCTAGATGCAGTTTTCAATGGTACCTTTTTGCTGACTTATCGCTCTTTCACCACCGCTAGTGAACTTTTCGAACTTTTGGTGAGAAGGTTCAGTATCCAGCCGCCGCCTGGGCTCTCTCAGCATGATCTCGCAACCTGGGAAGACAGCAAGCAGAAGCTTGTACGTTTTAGGGTCGTGAACGTGCTTAAGAGCTGGCTTGAGCATTACTGGATGGAGGGGAATGATGATGAGAGCAGGATGCTGCTCGACAGGATATATTCCTTTGCAAAAGACTCAATTGCTACCACTAAAATACTAGGGTCTGGACCGTTGATGGCGGTGGTTGAGCAGAGGCTTAAGGGTCAGGACACTTCAGCCAAGAGGCTTGTGCTAACATTGACCAACTCTGCTCCCGCCCCAATCTTGCCTAAGAACATGAAGAAGCTCAAGTTTCTTGATATTGATGCAACTGAATTTGGGCGACAGCTTACGATCATTGAATCTAAGCTCTACGGAAAGATCAAGCCAACTGAATGTTTAGGTAAGACGTGGCAGAAGAAGGTTGGCCCTGATGAGCCGGACCCGGCGCCAAATGTGAAAGCTTTGATTCTCCATTCGAATCAGCTCACAAATTGGGTTGCTGAAATGATATTATCACAGTCTGAGGTGAAAAAAAGAGTGGTAGTCATCAAGCACTTTGTTTTGATTGCAGATGTAAGTTTAGGTTTGCTGTGCCTTTCACAAGTACTGACCAGCACAGAAATGCCGGATCTTGAACAATTATTCAACCCTCACTTCGATTGTTTCGGCATTAGGGACTGCTCCAATTCACCGACTCAATCGAACTTGGACCCAAGTTAACCCAAAGATCATGGGCGCCCTGAACGTGATGCGACAACTTATGGCCAGCACCAAGAATTTTGGTGAATACCGTGAGAAGCTACGCCGGGCGAATCCGCCATGCATACCTTTCCTGGGCGTTTATCTTACCGATCTCACGTTCATCGAAGATGGGATTGCGTCGATTGTCAAGAATTCCAACCTCATCAATTTTGCCAAGCGGACGAAGACCGCTGAGGTAATTCGTGACATACAGCAGTACCAGAACGTACCATACTCGCTCAATCCCGTTCCCGATCTTCAGGAATACATTCTGGGAAATATGAGAGAGGCTGGCGATGTACATGAAATGTACGATGAGAGCTTACGAATCGAACCGAGGGAGCGGGAGGACGAGAAGATAGCGAGGTGAGTACACGACTAATCTCAACTCCTTACTGATGTAGATGGTTTGACTTACGTTACCTTTTTATTACAGATTACTATCGGAGTCTGGTTTCCTGTAGGCCGCATCACAGCCAGTCCTCGACAGGCTTATAAGGTTGAATAGCCATTGAGCTGGCAAAAACCAACCTCACTTCTTCTCAACTACAATAGCGAATTCTCTACAAAATTCTTCGGGACGTGCCGAAAACCATCAGTCCTATTTTACACGCCGTGAGGCCTTCTGCAGGGACGCTTTATTGGTGGGGGGATTTTCTGGTAGACGTTTGGATATGGCAATTTGGGCCATTTTGGCCGACACTGGGCATGATTTGCATGACCAGATGAATTGACGAGAGCATTATATGGACATGGGGGGAATGGTCATACTAAGGAAGCTCACGCACAGGATCAAAATACTAAATCTGGCAGATCTCGGGCTTGTAATGTGTATCTGCATTATTTAGTGCTCTGAATATATACTTACTTTACAAAATCAGTTGTCGGGCTTCTGTCTGACCACTTCTTTAGCTTCCGGGGTTTGCTTTCAATTCAGCCTTGTTCGAAACGATATGTGATGTGTACGAAACTCTCATAAAAGGGTTCAAGGACCAGATGCGGGTGTGTGGCAGGGGACCTATGAGACAAGTGAGAGGGATGTCCAGGGAAGGATAACCATTCTCGATCAGGTTACCCTCACTAAAACAAGCCAACTTCTTTGGAAGCTCTTTTCGCCCAATCGACGTGCTGCCATCACCATCTCTTCTCACCTCAAAGCACAACAAGAATACCACCAGCAGCATCTCTCTGCATCTCATCAAGACCGTATCTCTTGGAAGCAAGACTAAGACAGCGTTAGCCGAAAACTTATCAGGCTGGTTTCTCATGCAGGCACTGACCCCCAGTAATAGCTTCCCATGCACATGCACCTACGGCCCTGGACAAACCTATCAATATCCTCTGCCAAGGCTTCATGGCCAGCATAGTGCGAAGCGAGCTTCGTTGCAGCGATATCGAAGCACTCAACAGAGGATCGCAAGAGCTCCACAGCCGCGTCAACGCCTGTTTGGGCACTTTCATTTAACGCGCAGAGCACCACCAAATTCTCAACGAAGCCTGACGCCTTTTTTCAGAGAATCATGGCATCAGTGAAATTCCGAGAAAGCAACGAGACCATTTGTCACTTACGAGCTCTTTTTTCACGGACAAGATGTCGTTCGTACTAAAGTATAGTCAATCGGAAGCTCATGGTCAAGTAGTATACTTCGAAATGATATACATCCAATTTGCACAAATAGCTTCGTTCTTGAGAGCCTTCATGTCATGGCTCGTCATAATCTCATGAGGTACAGACAGGTTATTACCATAGCTAGCACCGTCAGCACGACTTGGTCAGTTGTGACGAGAATCAAGCGTCCCACTCGACCAGGGCGATCATCGCGTTAATGCAACAGGAGCCCTCACGGTAGGTGCGAAACTCTTCGAGACTTGGAGTCTTGCCATCGACGCAGAGTTCTTGCTGAAGGCTCAATATCTCCACGGTAAACCATGCTTCGTCAAGGAACATCTTCCGCTGCGCTATGGTCCGAAGTCAGATCTGTGTTCCTTTCGGCTGTGCTGGAATACTTTCATCCATTGCTCACCGATCGTGTAACGTCTACATAGAAACTTACTCAAAACATCGGAGGCCGGGTTTGACGAGGCGAGCATCTTCGCATGACTCGATGGATCAAGACTATGCTCAACGAAATTGTCGGTGCCGCGATGCAAGGTGCGAAAAGCTTCAACATTGTCCTTGCCTGGACCTGAGATCTGATCGAGCACGCTTTCGACTTTGGATACGCAGCCAACAAAATGCGCAAGTTCGAGCAGTGTCTCAAGATCTGCGCATGGCCACTATCTTGAGGTCAACGTCGTGAGGTCCTCCTGCTCTAACTTGAGTGCCATTTGTTCACTGCAGATGTTACTAAAGAAATGCCTGGTCAGAGCACGTGCCAGAAATATATATGAGCTCGCCGCATTACCTCTCAAGCTCTTGTTCTTGGCAGGTACAATTCTCGGCATATGCTCGCTAATATCTTGTGGCCATCCTAAGAAGATTGTATGTAGATCCGGTATGCGGATCTCTTGGCCTCAGAGACTGGCGGATAGCTTGTCGCGTTCAGCGGATGACATTGTATCACTTCTGGAAGGTTTCGATGCCAAGGTGAGTTTTGTTATCCTTAGTGCAGGTCTTGATGAGATTGTTGACTACAGCTAAGTCTACAACAAACATGCTGCTGTGGAAGGGAAGAATAAGTACGCATAGCGAAAGACTGTATAGAGAACTTCTTAGCACCACTGGACGGCAGAAAACACTTCTTCATGTCACAGGAACAAATTGCAGGTGTGCTGTGTAACGTCTTCGTTTGTCCCTTGTCGATCACGTCCATCACCGCTCCGCACCACTTGAACAGGAAGGAAGCTGGCGGAAAGGCGGTGGAAGCTTCTCCAACCTGAATGAAGATGCAGTATCTACTATAAAAACCGGGCAGTTCATTGACTTTGTCTGCCAGAACTTCTTTGAGTACTTAGTATACTCTCCGTGAAGAAAAGATAAGAATAATATCTGAATTATTATGTAATACTTCTCCTCTTGGCATTCTTTCTTTTAGAGAGGAGGCTAAACCAGAGACTCAGGTTTGGCTTAAGCGCTTCAGCTGTGATCACTCAGCAATATGCACGTCCTCATGGAGGCATGATACTGGCTCTCTCTCATCGTTGCCATGACCATCGGACCGGAAGAAGAGCCTCCCTTCCACCTCTGTCCGGGAACACGGTAGATGCAGGGACATCTCCCGATTTGCTGCAGCATGTCTCAGACATCAATCCCCAATTTCTCATAACTGAGAGACATGTAGTCTGTTACTTTCATGCCATGCCGAATCAAGCACGGAGCACGAGCACTCGAGGAAACGTCCCGTCCGATAGTAAACGGGTTACGCAACCTCATGCAGGCAGGGTAGCTCCACAAGGATTGGACCCAGATCCTCTCTCCCAGCAAACATTGTTGAGCTACCTAAGCTTCAGGTCCAGACATTTTACATCCATTCGTGCCATGGTTTAGCGGATGAAGCTGCTATCAACCGTCACGGAACGGGACTACATCGCGCGATGACAGCTTGCCATGATATCTGGCTGCCATCAATGTGGAAGAGAGTTGGCAAGCGAAGACATCAGAGGGGCCAAAAGCCAGGTCACGGCGAAGTTTGAGTTCTGACTGGCGAGGCACCTGAGTTTGGGTGCGCCATCTTATCCCTCACCAGTCTGCAGACTCCGGATCGTGTGGATGAGACGGGACAAAGTCGAGTCCAGAGAACGTTGTGCGTTGTGTGGCTGCGTTGTGCAAAGTATGGCCGCCTCCACCGTGAAGTTTCGATGCCTTTGCCCTGAACCCCTTTCTGATAGCTTCGTTGGTCCTTCTTCTCTCTCCCCAGTCATCTTCTGGAAGCCAGAGATCCCCTCGCGGCCAGCCACGAGCCGTCTGAAAGCTCACCGATGGCCATACTTTCGACCAGCTCCATTCACCACTATAGCTTCCGGTGTTCTTTGATATCGACATGACCATGCCTTCGTTTGATTCTCTCATCCGACGGCACCAGAACCAGAATCAGGCCTCGTCGTTCAATTTCCAGCCGAGATAGTCCACCGTATTCCCTCGTTCTCCTCTTCCAAGCCGTCTAGATCCCGTCATCGAGACATCTACTCGAAACTTATATGACAACCTATTCTCGCCCGAATTTTCTTCGTTGAGTCCCGAGACATTCGTTCCGCTTAATTTTATCCAACGCAATCCCACTCCGCTCACTTCAACCTCATCACCATGGATATCCTCACCCGCGCCTCAGATCTTGTCAACAGAGACTTCGGGTTTGGAGGAAACGGTGCACACGTTGTTATTCCTTCAATTGTCGGACCTTTACTTGCTGCCGCTCTGGTCTTCAATAGACTGTACTGGCGGATTCACCTTGTTCGCACACTAGGCATCGATGACCTGTGTATCGGATTATCACTTGTGAGACAATTCCGGAATCTACAGCACTCGCGCTTGCATTGAGCTGATACTTCAACTCTCGTGCAGATCTTCCTCTTCGCTCTAGCCATCGTCAACCTGGTCGCTGTCAACCATGGCTACGGACAGCCGTCGAATTCACTTGACCCAGCCGACCTCCAACTAGCACTTCAGGTATGCGTCGCATCTCATACGACCCTCCCTGCGGATGCGGTAGCATGCAATCAATCCATTCCAGCCTCTCTAACATCCTCTCCGTTGATAGATGTTCTACCTCGACCAGATCTTCTACAAATTCACCATCAACCTCACCAAACTCTCCATACTAACCCTCTACCTTCGGATCTTCACCCAACCCTGGTTCGTCCGGACCTGCTGGTGCTGCTTCGCCCTCGTCTCCGTCTACGCCGTAGCCTCCATCCTTGCCACCGTCTTCCAATGCACGCCCATCAATTATTTCTGGGATCACCGTGCCCCACCTCATAGCGACGGCGATAGCTCAACTTCAGCTCAACCCCACTGCATCAGCACAACCGCCTTCTGGCTCGCCAACGCAATTTACAACATAACGACCGACATCATTATCCTCGTCACCCTCCCCTTCATGATCTGGTCCCTCCGCCTCCCACGCTCACAAAAAATCGGCCTGACGTTCGTCTTCGGGCTCGGCGTCTTCGTATTCGCCACAAGCGTACTACGACTGACAACCCTTCAAAGCGGGAGTAAGGCGCGGGATCCCCTCGTTGGGACCGTGTTGAGCACGATGTGGACGATGATAGAAGCCAGCACCGCAGTCGTCTGTGCGTGTCTGCCGATGTGCAGAACGCCGCTGCAGAGGGTATGGCCGAAGCTCTTCCCGAGTAAATACGGGAGTGCGGGCGGGGCGCAGACACAGACGCAGACGGAGGCGCAGAACCAGACGCAGGCGCAGATTAGGGCTAGCGGGTCGAAGCGGACTTTACGGGGGACGGATAGTCCGAATGCGGGGGTGATGGTAGGGAATATGAACGGGAGTGCAGTGAGGTTGGCTTCTGGTCCGAGGGAGTTGAGTGGCGGCATGTTGGCTGGGCATCGGGGGCCGGGCGGGAGGACACTGGAGGAGTCGGAGGAGGACTTTGACGATTTGGAGATGCAGTCTACGGGGAGGAGTAGGGATGAGACGGATAGGAAGGGGATTATTGGTGGGGTTGTGCCTGTAAGGATGAAGGGGTGGTGAAGGGGGGGGGGGAACTTGGTTGGCTGTTGAGCTGATGCTGGGCTTGTGTCGTGTCGTGTCGTGTCGTGTCTTCAAGGCTCCTGCTCAGGCAGGAGGTAACAATGAAGGGGCCAATAGCCGGAGGACTCAGAAAGAGAACGAAACAACCGTGTTGGCGTCAGTGCTACTCCTGAGACAGGAAGGACATCCTCCCTACCACTACGGCTTCGCTAAGGAGTCAACCCTGTACTAATATGAGCTGGTTGATATCCAGCCCCATGCTCCAATACTGAACAACAACAACAACAACAGTGCACGCTGTCATCTCCTCACTTGCACTTTCTCACCAACTAATCCATCTCCGAAGACAGACCAGATGTTGATCATAGATAGAACGGCTACAACATAACCTCCATAGTTACCAGATACAATCAAATTGGCTCAAAGCTGTACTCCATCTCCTTCGTTATACATACTCCCAGTATGTCTCTCTGTCTAGTTAATCATCTATCTCCCCTTCCATACACGGCATTAGTTAAGTCAAACCTACCGACAATCTACACCACCACCACCACCACCACCACCACGACGCAATGTACGACACTGTACTTTCTGATAATCGCTCGCTGAGTGTGGTATGGCTAACTACGGTTCTACAGTTCAAAATCCAGACGCTGAGACCATGGTAAGTAAGGGGCATACGCGTATGGTATCCCATAGCTGCGTTCTTCCTAGGTATCTCGGACCCTTCCACGACGGCTAAAGGGGGGGGGGGAGCTGAGTGGGCCTCTCGGCCGATCGCGCTGTGTCGGCTTTGAAGGTGCTGAGTTGGGGAGGGTTTGATGACAATCCGG
>JAABUK010000841.1_pt1 | contig 62071 bp, 42 predicted proteins | sample 5559141 | NCBI WGS metagenome assembly JAABUK01 (sample SAMN10711869, study PRJNA513367) | rock metagenome | isolation source: Antarctica rocks | place: Antarctica: Victoria Land, Pudding Butte nord | collected 2016-01-03
CCGGGCCCCGGCGGGCGGCTCGACCGAGAACAGGTCGAGCCGCCAGCGCGGATCCCGGCTCTTCTCGAAGATGGCCTCCGAGACGTCCTGGTTGGCCCATTCGCGATAGAACTCGCGGCCGCACCCCGACTGGGAGCCGATCGCCATCAGGGCGACGGCGCCGACCCATCGGGGCCGGCGTCGGGGTCGGTCGTGGACCGATGGGACGGCGCGTGTCTTCATGACCATGGCCTCGGACAACCCCCCGCCCGGTGCCGTCGATGCGGCCGGTTCGGTCGGGATCGTGGGATTCGGGGGTGGAAACGCGGGGGGCGATCGGACGGGTCGGCCCGCCCGGCGGGGGCGGAAGACCCAGAGGGAGGCGCCGACGCCCTATCGACACCACGGACTATCGGTCGCGCCGGTCGCGACGGTTGAGCCGAATCGGCGGGGCGACCCGGCATGGCCCGGGTCGGCTTTGGTTGGAGTCAAGCCCGGTTCCGCGTCGAATATGCCCCAGGAAAGGATTCCCTCGGCGGCGGCGGAGTCGCGCCGAGTTGTCTCGTGGGGCGGCAGGGCCCGGATGCCCGGCCCCGAGGGATTCCGACCGCGGGGGGCGTCGCCCCCCGGCGGTGGCGATCTTGGGCTTGGAGGAGGGATTCTCCGATGCGTCTGGACAATCGCGGGCCCGGCTCGCCGACGGCACGGCGGCGATGGGCATTCCGGCCGACGAGCGAGGGGCTGGAGGACCGTCGTCTCCTCGCCGCGACGCCGATCGACCTGGCGACCGTGCAGTCGTCGAACATCGGCGTCGAGATGCTCGGCGCCACCGCCGGCCAGGGGGCCGGCTACCAGGTCACCGACGTCGGCAATGTCACCGGCAGCGGCTTCGACAGCTTCATCGTCGTCGCCCAGGGGATCACGGCCCCGACCACCTCGGGGACCCCCACGTTCACCAATCCGACCGGGACGGGCGGCCCCGCGGCCGTCCCCGGGCCCGCCTCGGTGTACCTGGTCTTCGGCTCCAAGGCGGTCAACGCCAATAACGCGGTCGACTTCCTGGCCCTGACGCCCGACCAGCGTGCCGGCGACCTCGCCACCCTCGGCCAGCTCAACCAGGTCAATCCGACCTTCAAGCAACCTCCCGCGCCGGCCACCACGGTCTTCGGCTTCAACTATGACGGCGTCCGATTCGTCACCGGCCTGGTCGGGACGTCCGGCGTGGGGTCCGCCTCGGGCCTCGGATTCTCGGTCGCCGCCCTGGGCGACATCAACGGCGACGGCTTCGACGACTTCGCGCTGGGCGCCCCGAACGACTTCAACGGCGGGAGGGTGTTCGTCGTCTACGGGGGGACCGCCCTGGCCAACCTGCCATCCCCGACCGTGGGCAACGGGAACAAGGTGATCGACCTGGAGCCGACGCTTGGCACTACCACGACGTCGGCCCCGACCAAGGTCGTCAGCTTCAGCATGGCGGCCGGGACCGCGGCGACCAACCAGGTCGGCTTCGCCGTCGCGGGCATCGGCAACTATCTGAACTTCGGCAACAACATCAAGGACATCGCCATCGGCGATCCGGGCTTCAACTCCAACACGGGCGTCGTCTACGCGATCTCCGGGGCGTTCGTCAACGGCCAGGCCACCGGGACGAACATCAACCTGGCGACCATCGGCCAGGGCGGCACGGCGGGGATCGTGTACACCGGGATCAACGCCGGCGACCGGACCGGGGCGTCGATCAGCTCGGCCGGCAACTTCGGCGGGAACACCAGCGGCACCCTCCGGGTCGACGACCTCCTGATCGGGGCCCCCGGCGGCGCCGCGGGCAAGGCGTACGTCGTCTACTCGAGGCAGGATTTCCTGCCCAACCAGACGCTCGGGACGGTCCAGCCGCTGATCACGCTGGGCCAGCCGGCGTTGACCAACCCGATCACCAACCCGCTCCAGGGGGTCATCTTCAACGGCCTGGCCGCGGGGGCCCGGCTCGGCTTCGCGGTCGCCTCGGCGGGCGACTTCAACGGCGATAACCTGGGCGACATCATCATCGGGGCGCCGGGCAACGGCACGGGCTCCTCCGGGGTGTCGGCCACCGGGTATGTCTCGATCGTCTACGGGCAGGCGGGGACCACCTCGACCAGGACGTCCACCCGGATCAACGGGATCTTCTCGCTCGACCCCAACGCCGTGAATCCCGGCTTCACCACCGCGCCGCTCTACCTCACCGGCGAGGCCCCCGGCGACCTGGCCGGCTACTCGGTCTCCCCGGTGGGCGACATCAGCGGGGCGGGGTCCACCGGCGTCCTGGTCGGCGCCCCCGGCTTCGCCGGCGGCTCGGGCGCGGCTTACGTCATCCCGGGCAATTTCGACCTGACGGGAAACCAGAGCCTGGCCACCGTCCTGACCCCCACGATCGCCGGGACGCGGCTCCAGGTCACCAGCTCGTTCCCGGGCAATCCGGCCCACCTGGGCATCTCGGTCTCGGGCCGGCCCCTGTTCGCCGCGTCCCGGAGGAACACGCTGGATGGCGACAACATCCCCGACGTGATCATCGGCGCCCCGGGCTTCACCCTGACCGACCCGCAGACGGGCAACTCGTCCTTGCGTACCAACAACGGGGCCGCCTTCGCCCTGTCGGGCTCGAAGCTCCAGGTCGGCATCCCCAACAACGTGATCCAGGCCGGCCTCGCCGTGGGCACGAACAACCCGAACGGGGCCCCCTTCTCGATCGCGACGACCCCCAATAATCTGACGATCTTCATCTATCCCGTCGGGGCCGCGAACGGGCTGCCGGCCTTCGCGCCGTTCACCGACATCAATCAGGCGTCGATCCGGATCAACGGGGTCGCCTTCCCGACCCTGACCAATTTCGCCAGCGTCCCGATCGCCGGGAGCGCCCCTGCCGCGTCGTTCGTGATCGACCGGAGTCGGCTCAACCTGGTGGTTGGCCAGACGATCACGTTCACCGTCACGGGGAAGACCAAATCGGGTCAGACGTTCGTCGCGCGGGCCCAGGTCTCCATCAACGCCGGCGGCGGCGGAGGCGGGGGCGGCGGCGGGGGAGGCAGCGGGTCCGCGACAGAATCCCAGTCGTCCTTCCAGATCCTGGCCTCGCCCCTGTTCCTCGGCGACGACTTCGGCCTGCCCCATCCCCCGGTGTCCTCCTTGGAACACCTGACGAGTTACCAGCCGCTGCCGGTGGTCCTGGCCTTCCAGCAGTTCCAGTCGGCCCCTGGCTTCCTCGCCCGCCAGGAGGAATACCATCACCCGGGCCGGGGCAAGGTCCATCCGGCCCCGATCCACACGATCCTCGTGGTCGAGTCCCTCTCGCGGAGCGAGAGCCGATACGCCAAGAAGTTCACGATCCCCCACGCCGTCTTCACCCACAGCAAGTTCCACCGCGGCAGGACGCTCACCTTCACCCACCCGGTCAGGGTCATCCCGCGAGTGGAGCAGACCCAGACCTTCCAGGGCTGATCCGCCGCCCGCCCGCGGTCCCGACAGCATGGGCCGGCCGGCCTCGCACCGCGCGAGGTCGGCCGGCCCCGCCGCGTCGACCCGGGCCTGGCCCCTCGCCCGGCCCGGCCCGATCGCCTTGCACCCGCGAACCGATGGGCTTAAGCTCGACGGATCGCATCGCTCGATCGGCGCGGGCGGGTCTTCGATCGGGGGTTCTCGCGGATGGTCGGTCGGATTTCGCCCCGGCTCGTCGTCGCCTGGACGATCGTGCTCGGCTTCGGATCGGGATGCACGCGGCCCGGCCCCGGGACTTCCGGACGGGACGCACCGGGGGCGGAGACGCCCGGAACCTCGGGGGCGGGCCGCCTCGGAGGGTCCCCGTCCGCGCCGGCGATGCGGTTCCGCGCCCAGGAATTGCCCTTCCGGTACGATCGGGGCGAATCCGGGCTGGCATTGCCGCCCGAGACGACCGGGGGCGGCGTCGGGCTGATCGATTATGATGGCGATGGCGACCTCGACCTGTTCTTCGCGCAGGGCGTGCCGCTCCCGGTCGGCAAGGCCGGCTCGCCCCCGGCCGACGTCCTGCTGGAGAACCGCGGGGGCCAGCGATTCGAGGACGTCTCGGCGCGGGTCGGGCTCACCTCCAAGGGATATGGGCAGGGGGTGACGGTCGCCGATTACGACGGCGATGGAGATCCCGACGTCTACGTGACCCGCTACGGGCCCAGCACGCTCTGGCGGAACGACGGGGGGAAGTTCTCCGACGCGACGGCCGATGCGGGCGTCGCCTGCGGGCTCTGGAGCCTCGGGGCCGCCTTCGCCGACCTCGACGGCGACGGCGACCTCGACCTCTTCGTCGCCAATTACTTCGACTTCAACCCCGCCGATGCCCCGTACCTGCGCGATCCCAGGACCGGGGCGGCCGAATACGGCCCGCCTGCGCAGTTCTCGGGCCAGCCCGACGTCCTCTATCGGAACGAGGGCCGGGGACGGTTCCTCGACGTCACCGGCCCGGCGGGGGTCGCCGGCCGGGGCCGGGGCATGGGGGTGATCGCGTCCGACCTGGACGACGACGGCCGGATTGACCTGCTCGTCGCCAACGACGCGGAGGAGAACGCCCTCTGGCACAACAAGGGTGACGGGACCTTCGAGGAAGTCGCCGGGCCGATCGGCGTGGCGGTCAATGGCGAGGGCAAGGCCGAGGCCAACATGGGGATCGCCCTGGGCGATACCGACGGCGACGGCCTCGCCGACCTGCTGGTCACCCACTTCTTCGGCGAGCACGACACCCTCTGGCGGGCCGGACGGCTGCCGGACGGCCGGATCTCTTACAGCGACAAGACCCTGCAAGCCGGGCTCGGGGCCGCCGGCCGCCTCCTGACCGGCTGGGGGGTCGCCCTCGCCGACTTCGATCACGACGGCCACCTCGACCTAATCGTCACCTGCGGCCACATCCGCCGCGAGCCCGGCCAGGCCTTTTCCTACGAGAACCCGCCCAACCTCTGGCGGCACGACGGGCGGCGCCGGTTCGTCAACGCGACGTCCGAAGCCGGCCCTTACTTCCGCTCGCGCCACAACGGCCGGGGGCTCGCCGCCGGCGACCTCGACGGCGACGGCGACCTCGACCTGGTCATCGTCCACCATCACGAGCCCAGCGTGGTCCTCTGGAACGAGTCGCCGAGGAGGGGGAAGTTCCTGATCGTCGACCTCCGGGGCAGGGGGGGCAATACGGATGCCATCGGCGCCCGGCTGGTCGCCACCGTCGGCGGGCGGCGGATCCACCGGACGATCGACGGCGGGGGGAGCTACCTCTCCTCCCACGATCGCCGGGTCCATTTCGGCATCGGCCCGGCCGATCGGGTCGAGAGGCTGGAGGTCCGATGGCCCTCGGGACGGGTCGAGACGAGGACGGACCTCCCCGCCGACACCATCATCCGATGGGAAGAGGCGAAGGGGTCGCCGCCGGGCTGAGCCTCCCCACGGGCCCCCGGACCATCAATGGGGGCCCGGCTCGCGGCGCGGCCGGGTCAGATCTGACCGGCGAGTCGGGTCGCCAGCCGCTCCAGCGCGGGGCTGTGGTCCATCTTGTCGAGATGGACGTTGATCAGGCTGAAACTCGACGTGTTGGCCAGGGCGGCGGCCAGGGCGGAGTCGAGTTCGCCCTCGGTCCGGACCTCCAGGCCCAGGCCGGTGCCGAGGACCTCGGGGATCTTGTGGAATTTCCACTCGTGGATGTCGTTGAACGTCCCTTCGAGGATGAACCGCTCGGTGGTATAGCCGTGGTTGTTGAGCACGACCACGATCGGGTTCAGGCCATGCCGGGCGACCGTCGAGAGTTCCATCCCGGTCATCTGGAAGGCGCCATCGCCGACGATGACCAGGGCGCGGAAATCCCGGTTGGCCATCCCGGCCCCGACCGCGGCAGGGACGGCGAAGCCCATCGACGTGTAGTAGGCCGGGCTGATGAATTCGGTCCGGCGGGTCATGTGCAGGTCGGCGGCGCCGAACAGCGAGTCGCCGATGTCGGCGATCACGACCATGTCGTCGCCGAGCATCCGGTCGAGCCGGCCGAACAGGCGGGCCGAGGTCATCGGGGCGTCCGGCACGGCGACCCAGGGCCCGGCCGATGCGGCCGGCCGGGGCGGGACCAGGGGGCGGGCCAGCTTCAATCGCCGGGCGTGCAGGCCCCGGACGAAGTCGTCGAGCCGGACTTCGCGGTAATGATGGTGGCGGATCCGGAGGTCCTCGCTGGTCGCGTCGATGCACCGCGAGGGGTCGAGCTTGGCCGTGAAGATCCCCAGGTTGATGTCGGTCAGGAAGCAGCCGAGCATCAGGACGCAGTCGGACTCCTCCACGCATTCGGCGACCTCGGCCCGGCCCATCGCCCCCTCGTAGACGCCGACGAACAGCGGGTGGCCCTCGGAGATCACGCTCTTGCCCAGGATCGTCGTGGCGATCGGCAGGCCCGCCCCCTCGGCCAGCGCGATCAGGTCGTCCTGGAGGCCGAATCGGTGGATCTCGACGTCGGTCAGGATCATCGGCCGCCTCGCCGCCTCGAGCAGCGAGGCCGCCTCGTCGACCGCCTCGCGGAGCGCATCGGGGTCGCTGGGCGGGAGCCCCGCCGGGGCCCGGTGGGGGACCACCGGCCGGGCCTGGACGAGGTCGCGCGGGATCTCCAGGTAGACCGGCCGCTTGTACCGGACGGCCGCTCCCAGGACGCGGTCGATCTCACCGAATGCCGTCAGCGGGTCATCCAGGACCGCCGAGGCGACGGTGATCTTCTCGAACACCTCGAACTGGGTCGAGAACTCCTTCACCTTGTGGTGCAACAGCGGATTCCGGTCGCGCTCCGACATGCCCGGCGACCCGCTCAGGACGACCACCGGCGACTTCTCGGCATAAGCACCCGCCACGCTGTTGCAGGTGCTCAGCCCGCCGACGCAGTACGTCACGCAGACGCAGCCCATCCCCCGGATCCTCGCATAAGCGTCGGCCGCGAACCCGGCACTATCCTCGCGGGTCATGCCGACCAGCTCGATCGGGCTCTCTTCCAGCATCTTGTAGAGCGTCAGGATGTAGTCGCCGGGGATCCCGAAGACGTGGCCCACGCCCATCGCGTGCAGGCGGTCGATGATGTACTGGCCGATCGAAGTCGCGGCGGGCGGCTCCGATTGACCGTCATTGTCCCGGGCGATCGGGTTGACCATGGTCGAGTTCCTGCCCGGCCGTCCCGGATCCGAGGGCCCCGCGAAGCCCTGCCCAACGAGGGAAGGGCCCGCGGGCCGACCGGGGGATTGGCCTTGCATAAGTGTAGACCCACACGAGGCGACCGGCCCGAGTTGTCGCCGTCGACCGGCGATACAGGCCCGCAGCGACCCCCTCATAAGGGTCGAGACGCTCGCGAAGCTCGGCTTCGTCGACGGGCCGGACGTATCCCTCGACCCAACCCGCCTCGGGGTCATCCAGGTCGACCAGTGCGGGATAGGGGCCGAGGTCGAACAGGCGTCCCCGGACCGCGTCGGCCTCCCATCCCCCGAGGCGGATCGCCTCGGGTTCCCGAGGGGCCAGGGTCCCGTAGCTGAACAGGAGCCTTCGGTCGTCGGGGCCGTCCTGGGAGGCATCTGGTCCGGTCAATGCACCGCGCTCCTCACGCCCTGCGGGCTCGATCCTTCATCTTACCGATAAAGCATGATGGACATGAGGACTGTGGACGCGATCAGCAGGATCAGGCTCAACACGAGCATCACGTGGTACAGGAGCGGGTTGAAGAAGCTCGGTCGTCGGAACGCCTCCTCCCGGGCCATCGCCCGCAGGAAGGCCCGATGAGGATGGTCCGGGGAGACTTTCCTCGCGTGCCGCAAGCCCCGTGGGATCCAGGTGGAGCCCGGTTCGAAGTAGATCAGGAAGTCGTCCCCGATCGAATCGGGCAGGCCGCCCGGGAAATGGGGGTTCGCCCAGGCACGGAACCGTTCGTAACATCCCGCGCCTTCCCCTTTCGCGAGAGAGCTGCGATACGGCAGGAACAGGACGACCTGCTCCGGCTTCAGCCGGGAACAGGCGAGCTCGACCTCCCATCGGAGACCGGGAGTCTCGCCGACCTGGAGGATGACCAGCGCCACCTTGTCCATGAAATCGCGGATCAGGTCCCGCCAGTGGGCGTCATCGACGTACATTCTTGCCGCGCCCAGCTCCGGCAATTCCTCACCGGGCCGTCCGATGGCCACCAGGGGCCCGACCTTGCGGGCATGCCTGGTCAGTCGTTGCTCGACGGTCCGGCCGGCCAGGGTCTCCAGCGGATTCAGGGCCTCGTGCCAGTATCCCAGATGCCACGCTCGCCCATCGTCGCCGAAAGAGCGAAGGTAGATCAACGGGGCCCGCCGGTCCCGAGACAAGGCCTCGTCGGCCGACAAGGCCCACGTCTGCCGGCCCAATGAGTAACAGATCGAGCCGATCGCCCCGAGGGAGACGAGCAGGACAAGGTCCTGGAACGAGGACGGCCACCTGCCAGGGGCGATGGCAAGGGTGATGGACACCAGAAGGACCGAGATCAGGACGATCCCCAGGGCCGACCAGGCTCGCGATATTGCGCGAAATCGCCAGGGAGAAGACAGTGTGAACTCCACCCCCTCGCCCGTCCGGTAGGTCCAGGTCTTCCGCCGCCCATCCCGCCGCATCCCGCGATCGAGGATCTCATAAGCCGACCCGCCCAGGAGGAGCGAGATGCAACCGATCGGGCCCAGGGGCCAGGCTGGACTCAACGCCTCCCGGACCGCGAAGCCGAGGGGGAGGCCCCGGGCGGCGTTCGTGTAGGCATCGAATCCCGCACGGATCGCGATCAGGATGACTGTCCAGACGGCCGTCGCCGCGAGATGGCGACGCCTGGCCCCGCCCGCGATGGTCATGCAGAAATAGCCGGCGAACATCCCCCCCGCGCCGCTCGCGAGGAGGTCCTCGGCCGGCGACGGTGCCCGTCCGACCAGGTCCCGGACGATCGAGATGAAGAATCCCGCCACCACGCTGAAGCAGTCGGATGCCAGCGCGCTGACGATCACGACCGCCGGGCTCACGAACCCCCGCGGCACGACCCGCCGACCCTTCATCTCCGACGATGGGGTGGCTATCGGGGGCGAAGCCATGGTTCGAGCCCTGGGGCCTGGGCGCGGCAGGAAGTCGGCCGACGTCGAGGAGGTCGGGGCGGGCCCCGGGACGGACCGACGGCCGGGCCCGGGGTCCGCCTCTTGCCGTGGCCCGTCCTCGCGGCCGGCCCCTCTTGCAAGGCCTCAGCTTGCCTGATCGCCCGAGGGGGCGGCATCGGCCTTGGTGGCCCCGGCGGACTTGGCCGCGGCCGTGTCGGCCTTGATCTTGGCGGCGCGCTCGGCCTTCTCGACCTTGCGCTGGGACCGGGCGGCCCGGCGTTCGGCCTTGGCGGCCTTGGCCTCGGCGGCCGTCGCGGACGAGGCGGGGAACCGCTCCTTGAGGCGGACGGCCTTGCCCGAGAGGCCTCGGAGGTAGTACAGCTTGGCCCGGCGGACCTTGCCCGACCGCTTCACCGTGACGTCGGCGATCCGGGGCGAGTGGAGCGGGAACTTCCGCTCGACGCCCTCGCCCTGGACGATCCGGCGGACCACGAACATCTCGCGGGTCTTGGTGCCCGACCGGGCGATCACCACCCCGTTGAAGATCTGGATCCGCTCCTTCTCACCTTCCAGGATCCGGACATGGACGTCGACCGTGTCGCCGATCTCGAATTTCGGCACGGTCGCCTTCATGCTCGATTGTTCGATCAGCTCCATGAACTTATTCTGCATCGCTCATCCCATCCCTTCCGCCCGATCGGGCTCGCCCGGCTCGCCGGGGGGTTCGTGTGGTCCGTGTGGTTGGTTCTGCGTGTGGGAAGTTGACCGGGCCGTCCCGGGCCGATCGGCCTCGGGGATGACCAGGTCGGTCCGGCGGGCCCGGGTCCGGTCCCGAGACTGGCCGCGCCTCCATCGGTCGATGGCCGCGTGATCGCCGCCCAGGAGGATGTCGGGGACCGCCCGCCCGCGATACTCGCGGGGCCGGGTGTAGTGGGGATATTCCAGCCCGCCCTCCGGGCCGAACGATTCGTCCTCGGCACTCTCGGCGTCGCCCAGCACCCCGGGGATCAGCCGCATCACGGAGTCGATGACGACCATCGCGGCGACCTCGCCCCCGGAGAGCACATAATCGCCGATCGACAACAACTCGGGCCCGAGGACCTCCAGGATCCGCTCGTCGAACCCTTCATAGCGCCCGCAGAGGAGGACCAGCCGAGGCTCCCGGGCCAGGTCCCGGACCCGATCCTGGGTGAGAGTCTGCCCCTGGGGGGTCATCGCGATCAGCCGGCCGGGGACCTCCCCCGACCCTCGGACCGCCTCGACCGCCGCCACCACCGGGGGCGCCATCAGGACCATGCCGGGCCCGCCCCCGAACGGGCGGTCGTCGACCTGCCTGTGCTTGCCCTCGGCCCAGTCGCGGAGGTTCCAGAGCCGGACGGCGACCAGCCCCTTGTCGATCGCCCGCCGGAGGATGCTCTCGCCCAGGAAGCCGTCGAAGAGGGCGGGGAACAGCGTCAGCACGTCGATCCGGATCGCGGGGTCGGCCATCGGTCGGTTCTCGGCGGGCCGGCCGGGTTGCGGCGGCCCTCGGTCGGGGTCAGGGGGTAGCCGGGGGCGCCGCGGGCGAGCCCGCCGGGGCCGTCGACGCGGTGGCCGAGGGGACCGGGGCCGCCGCGGGCGTCGGGGTGGGAACCGGCTCGGCGACCTTCCAGTCCTCGCCCGGGCCGGGCTTGGTCACCTTCTGCTGCCGGAGGAGCGCCGCGACCTTCTCGCTCGGCTGGGCGCCGACCGAGAGCCAGTAGCGGATCCGGCTGATGTCCAGGACCGTCCGGGCTTCCTTGTTGCGGACCATCGGGTCGTAGTGGCCCAGTTCTTCGATGGCGCGCCCGTCGCGGCCGGTCCGCGAGTCCATGGCGCAGATCCGGAAGAACGGGCGATGGCGACGGCCGAACGACTTCATGCGGATGCGGACCACTCGATCTCTCCACTCATTGAGGCACGGCTCGGACGCATGGCGAGTCCATCGGGAACCCCAGATTTCGGGACGAGGCCGGTCCCGAGCCCACGGCGGCCTCGCGCCTCGGGCGGATCATCCGCCCTCGGCATCTCCCTGTCGGTCGACGATCGGTCTCCTCATTTCCCCGGCGGTCCGGGCTGCGGGCCGTCCTTGCCCCCCTCGCGCATCTCGCGGCGCTTCTTGCGTTCTTCCTTCTCGCGTTCCTTGCGGAGCTTCTCCTTCTCCTTGGGCGAGAGCCGCTTGCCGGTCCCCAGCTTGGGGGCGACCAGCCTGGCTCCCGGGTTGAAGGCGCCGGCCTTGCCTAACCCGGTCATGGCCCGGATCTTGTCGAGCATCGACATCTGCGACATCTGCTTGACCATGGCGGCCATCGCGTCGAACTGCTTGACCAGCCCGGAGACGTCCGCCGGGTCGACGCCCGCGCCGGCGGCGATCCGCCTTCGACGGGAGATGTCGATCTTGTGGGGGTCGCGGCGCTCGTCCAGGGTCATGCTGTCGATGATCCCCTGGATCCGCTGGACCTCGCCGTCGGCGTCCACCCCGTCCAGGGCGCCGACGGACTGGTTCAGGCCGGGGATCATCCCCATGAGGTCCTTGACCGACCCCATCTTCTTCATCTGGCTGAGGTGCTGGCGGAAGTCGTTGAGGTCGAACTTCCCCCTGGCCAGCTTCTCCTGCTGCTTCCGGGCCTCGTCCTCGTCGACGGCCGACTGGGCGGCCTCGACCAGGCCGACGATGTCGCCCATCCCCAGGACCTGGCCGACGATCCGCTCGGGGTCGAACGGCTGGAGCTTGTCCAGCTTCTCGCCCATCCCGACGAACTTGATCGGGACGCCGGTCACCTGCTTGACCGACAGCGCGGCGCCCCCCCGGGCGTCGCCGTCGAGCTTGGTGAGGATCACGCCGTCGAGTTCGAGCGCCTTGTTGAAGGCGCCGGCGGAGGCGACGGCGTCCTGCCCGGTCAGGGCGTCGCAGACGAAATAGACCTGGTGGGGCCGGACCTTCTTCTCGATCTGCTTCAGCTCGGCCATCAGGTCGTCGTCGATGTGGAGTCGGCCGGCGGTGTCGAGCAGGATCGTGTCGCGGCCCTGGCGGTTGGCCTCGATCACGGCCTCCTGGCAGACCTTGACCGGGTCGGAGTTCTCCTTGCTGAAGACGGGCAGGTTGAGCTGCTGGCCGATCACCCGGAGCTGCTCGACGGCGGCCGGGCGCTGGAGGTCGGCGGCGACGAGCAGGGGCTTGCGGCCCATCGCGGCGAGCATCCGGGCGAGCTTGCCGCAGGTGGTCGTCTTGCCCGACCCCTGGAGCCCGCAAAGCATCAGGATCGTCGGCCCGGACTTCTCGAACCGGATCGCCGTGTCGACCGGGCCCATCAGCTCGATCATCTCGTCGTGGACGATCTTGACGACCTGGTGGTCGGGCCGGACCGCCTTGATCAACTGGGCGCCGACGGCCCGCTCGTTGACCCGCTTCATGAACTCCTGGACGACGTTGTAATTGACGTCCGCTTCCAGGAGCGCCGTGCGGACCTCGCTCAACCCGTCGCGGATGTTGGCCTCGGTCAGCAGTCCCCGCGCGCGGAACCGTCCGAATGCCGTCGAGAGCCGCTTCTGGAGGTCGTCGAACATGGTTGATCGGATCCCACATCGGCCTTCCGGGCCGAGAATCCGAGATTATAGTCGCCCCCCGGCCCGCCCGCAATCGCAAAGCCGCGGGCCGCAGGGGCTTCCTCCCGCCTCGGATCGTCCCCCGATGGCCGAGCGTGATGGGGCCGGTCGTGCGGGTGGGCTCGACAATTCGCGGCCGATCGTTATCCTCGTCGCGCGTCCGTCCGGCACCTCTCCCCGGGACGATCCCATGCCCCGATCCGCCGATCAGACCGCCCTGGACCGCCCGAGACGCGCCGCCCGGCGACGGGCGATCTCGCCGCCGGACCTCGCATGGACCGGGTCATCGGCGGCCGACCGGCGCCGGGTCTGGCGGCGATCGTTCCTGGCCCTGACGGCGGCCGGGCTGGTCTGGCGGGTCGCGCGGTATGCGGCCAACCCCTCGATCTGGGGCGACGAGGCGTTCATCGCCGATAACGTCCTGTCCCGCGATTATGCCGGGCTGCTCCGGCCGCTCGACTATTTCCAGATCGCGCCGGTCGGGTTCCTCTGGGTGGAGCGGGCCCTCTCCTCGGCGATGGGGGCGTCGGAGCCGGTCCTCCGGCTGGTCCCGTTCCTGGCCGGGATCGCGTCGCTGCTGCTCCTGGCCCGATTTGCACTCCAGGCCGTCGACCGCCGGTCGGCGATGGTGGCGGTGGGGATCTTCGCGGCGTCGTTCTACCCGGTCCGGCACGCGACCGAGATCAAGCCGTACTCGACCGACCTCCTCCTCTCGATGATGGTGACCGGCCTGGCCTGGTCGACCTGGCGGGATCGGGCCTCGACCGCCCGATGGCTGGCGCTGGCGGGTTGCGTGTCGGTCGGCGTCTGGTTCTCCTATCCCCTGATCTTCGTGGCGGCCGGGGCGGGCCTGGTCCTGGGCGTTCGCGTCCTTCGCCCGGTCTCGCCGAGGGCGGCGGCCCTCTGGGCGCTCTTCGGGCTCGCGACGTCGGCGAGCTGGCTGGCGGGATACCTCCTCGTCGCCCGGTCGCAGGCGGCGGCGGCGCCCTTCTATGACAGCAACCACCTCTGGGCGATCGCCTTCCCGCCGCTCTCCGAGCCCTGGAGGCTCCCGCTCTGGCTGGTCGACGTCCACACCGGGAACATGCTCGCGTATCCCATCGGCGGCAACAACTTCGCCAGCGTGGCGACGGCCCTGCTGGTGGCCGTCGGTTGTCTGACCCTCCGGCGGACCCGGCCGGCCCTGCTGGCGCTCCTGCTCAGCCCCCTGCTCCCGACGTTCGTGGCCGCGGCCCTCCACCGGTATCCTTATGGGACCAGCGCCCGGGTCTCGCTGTACATGGCCCCGGCGTTCTGCCTGCTCGCCGGGGTCGGATTCGTCCGACTCGTCCGCCGATACCTCGCCGGCCCGCGCCGGGCCCGGGCCTTCGCGATCGCGACGGCGTCGCTGATCGCGATGGCGGCCGTCCCGTCGGTCCTGAACGTGGTGATGCCCTACAAGAACTTCGAGGACGCCGAGAATCGCCGGGCCGTCCGCGACCTGGCCGCGCTCTCGGTGGCGGGCGACCGATGGCTCGTCTTCGACGGCCTCCGGGGGGAGTCGCCGCGTTACGACGCCGTCTGCGAGCACTGGCTCCAGCAACTGGCCGAGGTCCGCTACAACCTGATGGCCCGATCGCCCGGCTCGCTCCGGTGGATCGCGGAAACCGACGAGATCACGCCCCACGACGGCGGCCGGACCTGGCTGATCGTCCATCGCGCGGGGAACCCCGAGTTCCACGAGGCGTCGTTCCGGTCGTGCCTGGATCGGATGACGGCCGCCCTGGGGCCGCCGAAGTTGCACCCCCGGGAACTGACTCGCGGCGAGTCGCTCGACGCCTACGAGTTCCCCGGGCGGGGCGGATCGGCCGTCCGCCGACCCTGACCCGATCGGAAATCAGGACCCAACCCCGGCTTTTAACCGGGCGACACCGGGGGCGGATTCACCCCCGGCCGAAGCCCCTCAGCCGGCGAGATGACCCACTTTCGGAAAACAATTTTTTGATTTTTTTATTGATAAGTTCGATGGCTCCGTGGTAGCTTCCGATCGATCCGGATTCACCACCGTCGGAGTCTCGGAAGGACCAAACCCATGTCTCGGGTTTTTGTGCCTGGCCGGCTGCGAGCAAGCTCCTCGGTCGACGTGCGCCGGGCATTCACCCTCATCGAATGCCTGGTCGTCATCGCCATCATCGGCTTGCTGATGGCCTTGCTGTTGCCGGCCGTCCAGGCGGCCCGCGAGGCGTCGCGGCGGGCCTCCTGCTCCCATAACCTCAGGCAGATCGGCCTGGCCCTGATCGGCTACCAGGACACCCAGGGCTGCCTGCCGCCGGGTCGGTTCCGGACGACCGACCCCCTCTATGCCGGGCCGAACCCGCCCTGCACGTCGACGTTCTTCGACCGGAGCCTGATGGTCGCGATCTTGCCCTCCCTCGAACAGGGGGCGCTCTACAACGCGATCAATCAGAGTCGGCTCATCACGGGCGCCCAGAACACGACGATCCTCGCCGTCGGGGTCGGCGTCCTCGCCTGCCCGAGCGACTCCGGGGCCTCGGTCCGCGACATGAACATTGATGCATTCGTCGACCGGGGCCTCAAGGACCCGCCGGGCGGGCGATTCCGGATGTCGTTCACCAGCTATTCGGGCTGCTTCGGCTCGCTCCCGACCGATGCGTATCCCATGATGGTCGACCGCTGCGTCGTCGCCCCCCAGCGGGTCGCCCAGAACAACGGCTGTTTCCACGACCGATCGCCGGTCACGCTGGCCTCGGTCTCCGACGGCCTGAGCCACACCATCTTCGTGGCCGAGAAGGCGACCGCGAGTTACCAGGCGCTCGACACGCCGACGATCTTCTACGCCATCCGCAACGGCTGGTACGTCACCGGGAACTGGGGCGATACCCTGTTCACGACCTTCTATCCGCCCAATTACTACAAGACGGTGCGGGGATCACGGCCCGACATCCAGCTCCGCGATGCGTCGAGTTATCACCCCAGCGGCCTCAACGCCCTGATGGGCGACGGCTCGGTCCGATTCATCAAGGAAACGATCCAATCCTGGCCCCTGGACCCGATCAACGGCGAGCCCGCCGGGATCGGCCGCGACCCCGGCGGATGGTGGGTCAATCTGCCTCGGCCGGGGGTCTGGCAGGCGTTGGGGTCGCGCAACGGCCGCGAAATGGCCAGTTCCTCATCTGATTGATGTCACGCCTTGCCGTAGGATCGGAGTTTACTCCTCGTTTCCGGAGGCTCGCGTCGTGGTCCGTCCCCCATCGAAGGAAACCTGCGCCCTCGTGCTCGGACTTGCCGTTCTCGTCGGCGGCCTGGGATCGAAGCGCTATTTCCACACGCAGGATGGGGTCCGGGGCGTGGCGGTCGCGCCGGCCGGCTTCGATTTCGGCCAGGTCCGCCAAGGGATGACGCTCGCGCACACTTTCCGCTTGGAGAACGGCGGCGACGTCCCGATCATCCTCACCAAGACCGAGTCGAGTTGCAGTTGTACGACGACCGAGGGCTTCTAAGGTCGGACCATCGCCCCCGGGCAAGGGGTCGATGTCCCGGTCAAGCTCAAGTCGGGGACGGGCGATGGCGCAGAGTCGGGCCAGATCACACTCTACTTCCGCTCGGCCGCCCACGCGGATGCACCAGTCCACTTCGCTCAAGCCCGAGTCGCCGCCGATGTGGTCCCCGACTATCGGATCCGGCCGACGCTGATCGACTTCGGCACGGTCAACCACCTCAACGCCGTGTCCCGCACCATCCGTCTGAGGCCCGAGGCCCTGGCCGACGTGGCGATCGTGCGCCTGTTCTGCACCCAGGAAGCGTTCTCGGCCCGGCGGATCGACTCGCCCGCCGAGGATCGCGATCTTTACGTCGAGGTCACCTTCTCGGGCCGGTCGCTTTGGAAGAGCGGGGCGATCGAGGCCATCACGTCGATCGAGACGACCAGCGCGGGCAGTCCGATCACCCAGGTTCTCGCACGGGCTCGATTTGTGGCCCCCGTCGAGGTCGAGCCGGCCTCGATCGTCGTCGGTTCCGATTCGACCGGCCCCATCGAACGTGAAATCCGGATCGACGCCGCGCGTCCGGTTCGGATCGTGGCCCTTCGCTCCTCCGATCCCGCAATCCGTCTCGTCGCGATTGGGCCGGTCGAAGGGCGGACGCTCCGAATAAAATCGACCATCTCCGGCGAAGATTCCCGCCGGACCATCAACGCCGAGGTCGTCGTCGACCTCGCCTCAACCCTGGTGACGGATACGACCGAGGCGCGTACCGTCAAGATCCCCATCCACCGCCTCGCATCGAAGGAGTGATGAGCGATGAAGATCAAGCGGAACCTGTCCCTTGCCATCGGCCTCCTGGCGTCGATCCTCGGTCTGTCCATCTTGGTGGACACCGCGATGGCCGATGGCTGCGGCTGTTGTTGCTGCTGTTGCTGCAACAGTTGCCCGAACACGATGGCCTCCACCTCGACGATGGCCTGCACGTCGGCCATCATCTGCCTGGGACAGGATGATATCAACTGCCTGAACCATCCGAATAACCTCATGTACGAGGTGATGAACGATTTCCCGCGGAGTTTTGCCGACAATCCTGATCCGACGGCCAACACCGTGTGCAATGCTCCCCTCCGAAATTGCAGCCGTCCGACCGGCTGCATGATCGATAGTGACGGCAAATGCGCCACCAAGCCGGGGAGCAATGTCTGGGCTTCAGCGGCCAAGAACACCACGGAGAAATGCTGATCTCTGACGCGAACGGAAGACGTACACGGGTGGGAGAAAGTTTTCTTCTCCCACCCCGCTCATCCCGCTCATCACCTGGCCTCGGATCGCTGACTCCTCGCTCGATTCGGGTTCCACAGTCTTCTCGGAATCGTCGTTTTTCGGCATTTTTGTTCCATCAGAACCGCAACGCGATTTTCCGCATTCCCTGACGAGGAAACAGGCATGCACGAATCGACGGATCCTGATATTGAATTTCCCCGGCGGGCTACTCTCCGCCTATCGCTCGCGGTCACCTGCGCGCTCTGCGTTGTCGGCGCTTCGCGTCACTCGCTCGGTTCCGCGCCGGACCCACGGGCGATCATCCAAGGCGTCGAGAACGCTCGCCTCGCCATCCCCTCCGGTCGCATGGAGTGGGAACTCGACTCTCGGGATTATTCACAGCCGAAGTCGGGCGTGGACCGGACGCGGCTTGTCGTCGTCTTCGACGGGGGAAAGCGTCGCTTCGATCAGTATCAGCGCATTGTCTGGTACGATGGGACGAAGCCGGGATCCGCAGACGCTTACAAGAAACTGAGGGCAATGGGTGGTGACCGCGAGGAATTCGTCCGCGCCGGACTGGGCGAATTCAAGGACGTCCACGTCCGCTCGGCGTTCGACGACTCGCAGTTCATGCAGTACAACAAGGAGATGGGGGCTTTCATCCGTGACCCAAGTCAAGGCTCGGTCGACTATGTCTTCGATCCGAGGATCATGGGGATTTCGGTCTGGTATGACTTGAAATCCGACGTCCCGGGGGTATTGGGCTACCGGGATGCGAAGTCGATCACGATGGTCGGGGCCGAGTCGATTGGCGGCAAACCGACATGGCATGTCCTCATTGTGGACAAATCGGATCGAGGACGTCACTTCTGGGTCGACGACCGGGACTTCCGAGTCTACAAAGTTGAACTCCGAAGCAAATATCAGCACTACGTTTCACTGCCCGAGTACGACGACCGGGCGGAATTTCGTGCCCTTCCCGCCCGAGTCATTCTGCGCGAGTACGGCCGGGATGGAACGCTCAATGACGAAAAAACGTTCACCCTCAAGAATGCAAAGGAAGGTCCAGTCGATCCCAAGAATTGGACCCTCGCTGGATTGGGAATTCCGCTGGGCGAGATGGTGATCGACGAACGGATCCATCGGGTGGTCGGCCATTGGGACGGCGACGCGTTGAACCCGAGCTTTACCGCCGCAATGCAGAAGGGAGAGGCCGCGCGTTGGAAGCCGCTACACTGGGGGATGGTCGTCACCGGGGGGGTCGTCCTGGCGGTCCTGGCGGCGGTCGTGGCCCGGCGCAAGAACTGGCTCCGAGCGGAGGCGTGACGATATGTGGCCCACAGTCCATCTCCCGGGGACCGGGGTGACGATCTCCTCCTATCACCTGTTCCACGTCGTCGCCTGGTTCACCTTCCTCATCGTCGGGTTGGCGCTCACGAGGTCGCGGCCGCACCTCAAGCCGCATTGGTGGTGGCTCGGCGGCGGGCTCGCCTTCTGCGACACAGTTGGCGCCCGGCTCGCGTTCCAGGCCGTCTGGGGGCGGCAGGGGACCGGCTTCTCGGCGGCCCCCGCGTTGTTCGCCGCCCTGAGCGTGGCCTATGTCGTGGCCAGGAAGGTCCGGGCGTATCCGTTCCTCGATGCCTGGGCCGTCGCCTTCAGCGCGGCGTCCGTCTTCGAGAAGGTCGCGTGCTTCATGGCGGGCTGCTGCTTCGGACGGATGACGGATTCGCCGATGGGCGTCGCCCTCCACTCGGCCCAGGGCGACCCGACGCGGTGGCTGCCGCTCCCGCTCTACGAGTCGTCGTTTCACCTGGCCACGGCGGTCACCCTGGGCCTGCTCTACGCGCACGGCCGGCTCAAGGGCCGACTCCTGATGGTCCTGGGGGTGGTCTACGGGTCGTGGCGATTGCTCATCGAGGTCGCCCGGGCCGGCCGGAAATCGCCGTTCATGGATGGCCCATTGACGGCCGTCCAGGTCGTTTGCCTCCTGACGGTCGCGTTCAGTGTCGCGTATCTGGCCTCGGGTCGATCCCACGGTCGGCGGGCCTTGAACGCGACCGGATGAGCGCCGAGGGCCCTTCCGGGATCCGCCGACCTTGACCGGCCCTGCCATTTGTGCCACAACTCCGCCGACCCCCGGTGCGACGTCAGGGATCGAGTCGCCCATCGGGCCCGGCCTTGGGCCGAAGTCCACCAAGCCAGGGAGGGCCCGGATGGGCACCGATTCGCCGACCCCACGACCGGAACGCGCCCGCGTCGGGCTCCCGCCGCACCGATGGACCCGGGTCGACGACCCGGCCGAGGTCGCCGTGGTCGCCGCGCACGACACCATCATCGGCGGGGCCGGGCCCGCCGGGCTCACCGCCGCCTACGAGATCACCCGGCACGGCGGCTCCTGCGTCGTCCTCGAATCCGAGCCCTTCCTCGTCGGCGGGATCAGCCGGACCGACTCCTACAAGGGCTACCGGTTCGACATCGGCGGCCACCGCTTCTTCTCCAAGAGCCAGGAGATCAACGACCTCTGGCGGGAGATCCTCGGCGACCAGCTCATCACCCGCCGGCGGATCAGCCGGATCTATTACGACCGGCAATTCCTCCACTACCCGCTGCGGCCCCTCGACGCCTTCGCCAAGCTCGGCCCGATCCGGTCCGCCCGGATCCTGGCCAGCTACATCAAGGCCCGGCTCCGGCCGATCCGGCCCGAGAAGAATTACGAAGATTGGATCGTCAACCGCTTCGGCCGGCTCCTGTTCGAGATGTTCTTCAAGACGTACACCGAGAAGGTCTGGGGGATGTCCACGACGGAGATCACCGCCGACTGGGCCGCCCAGCGGATCAAGGGGCTGGACCTGACCAAGACCGTCCTCAACGCCCTGTTCGGCGGCCGGGGCAACGGCGAGGTGATCAAGACCCTGATCGACAGCTTCCAGTATCCCCGGCTCGGGCCCGGCCAGATGTGGGAGGCGGCGCGCGACAAGGTCGAGGCCGGCGGCAACCCCGTGCACCACGACCGCCGGGTCGCCCGGGTCGAGCACGACGGGTCGGCCGTCACCGCCTTCGTCGCCGCCGACGCCGCCGGCCGGCTGACGCGTTACACCGGCAAGCGGTTCCTGTCGACCCTGCCGATCCGCGAGCTGATCCGGGCCATGGACCCGCCGGCTCCCCGGGAGGTCCGGCAGGCCGCCGACTCGCTCCGATACCGCGACTTCCTGACCGTGGTCCTGATCCTCGACCGCGCCGAGACGTTCCCCGACAACTGGATCTACATCCACGAGCCCGACGTCCGGGTCGGCCGGATCCAGAACTTCAAGAACTGGTCGCCCGACCTCGTCCCCGACCCGGCCAGGAGCAGCCTGGGCCTGGAATACTTCTGCTTCGAAGGCGACGACCTCTGGTCCCGGGCCGACCCCGAGCTGATCGAGCTGGGTCGACGCGAGGTGGAGACGATCGGGCTGGCGAAGGCCTCGGATGTGGTCGACGGCTGCGTGGTCCGGATGCCCAAGGCCTACCCGGTCTATGACGACGCGTACCAGGGCCACCTGGCGGTCATCCGCGACTGGCTGAAGGACCTCGGAAACCTGGAACTGGCCGGCCGGAACGGGATGCACAAGTACAACAACCAGGACCACTCCATGATGACGGCGCTCCTGGCGGCCCGGAACATCCTGGGCCTGGGGAGCTACGACACCTGGAAGGTGAACACCGACGCCCAGTATCACGAGGACGCCGGGGACGCCCCCGAGGATGCCCGGGCGGTCCCCCGGCACGTCGAGGCCTGATCGGTCGGGCCGAGCATCCGGGCTCGTCCCCTTGACCGGGCCCGGCCCGTCGCCTATGATCATCCATCGTCACGAGGCCATGCCTCCGCGGAGCGATCCGATGCGGACCCCGATCACGACCCTACGACTTCGGTCGGCCCTCGGCCTCATCGGCCGGGCATGGTCTTAGGGTTCGTCGTCCGATCGCTCCCCGAGTGACCGACCACCGAAGCCCCGAGACCCGCCGATCGGCGAGTCTCGGGGCTTTTTTTTCGTCCCACCAACCGGACCGAGCCCCATCATGGCCGACGCCGAACCGAAGCCGAACCGGATCCTGATCTTCGACACGACCTTGCGCGACGGCGAGCAGTCGCCGGGCGCGAGCATGACCCACGTCGAGAAGCTCGAGGTCGCCCGGGCCCTCGCGGCGCTCGGCGTGGACGTCATCGAGGCCGGCTTCCCGATCGCCTCGCCCGGCGATTTCGAGGCCGTCCGGGCCATCGCCACGGAGATCGCCGGCGCCTCGGTCTGCGGCCTCGCCCGGTGCAACGACCGCGACATCGACCGCGCCTGGGAGGCGCTCCAGTACGCCCAGAAGCCCCGGATCCACGTCTTCCTGGCCACCTCGGCGATCCACCGCGAGCACAAGCTCAGGATGACCACGGCGCAGGTCGTCGAGCGGGCGGTGAACAGCGTCCGGCGGGCGAAAAGCCACTGCGCCGACGTCGAATTCAGCCCCGAGGACGCCGCCCGGACCGAGATTGACTTCCTCTGCGAGGTCGTCGAGGCGGCCATCGAGGCCGGCGCGACCACGGTGAACATCCCCGACACCGTGGGCTATGCCACCCCCTCCCAGTACGCCGGCGTGATCCGGACCCTCCGCGATCGGGTGCCGAACATCGGCCGGGCCGTGATCAGCGTCCACTGCCATGATGACCTCGGCATGGCCGTCGCCAACAGCCTGGCCGCCGTCGAGGTCGGGGCCCGGCAGGTCGAATGCACGATCAACGGGATCGGCGAGCGGGCCGGCAACGCCGCGCTGGAAGAGATCGTGATGGCCCTGAAGACCCGGCACGACTATTACGGCCTGGACACCGGGATCAGGACCGAGCGGCTCTACCCCCTCAGCCGGATGGTCTCGACCATCACCGGGATGATCGTCCAGCGGAACAAGGCGATCGTGGGCCGGAACGCCTTCGCGCACGAGTCGGGGATCCACCAGGACGGGATGCTCAAGGAGCGGTCGACTTACGAGATCATCCGGCCCGAGGACGTGGGGGTCCCCAAGACCGACCTCGTCCTGGGCAAGCACTCGGGCCGACACGCCCTCCGCGACCGGGTCGCCGAGCTGGGCTATCACCTCAACGAGGCCCAGATCGCCGTCCTGTTCGACGACTTCAAGGCCCTGGCCGACAAGAAGAAAGAGGTCTTCGACGACGACCTGATCGTCCTGATCGAGAAGCACATCCAGGACGTGACGCCGGTCTGGACGCTGATCAGCATGCACACGACCGCCGGGACCGGCCTGATCCCGACGGCGACCGTCTGCATCAAGAGGCCGGACGGCCAGATCGTCCAGGACGCGGCCATCGGCGACGGACCAGTCGACGCCATCTTCAAGGCCGTCGAGCGCGTCACCGGGATCGCCGCGAATCTCAAGGAGTTCTCCGTCCGGGGGGTCACCGCCGGCAAGGACGCCCAGGGCGAGGTGTCGCTCGAACTGGAAGTGACCAGCGACGACCGGACCTTCCGGGGCCGGGCCGCATCCACCGACATTATCGAGGCCTCCGCCGAGGCCTATCTCAATGCCGTCAATGCCATCGCCACCCGCCGAGAGCGCGACCAGCCCCGGGAGGTGATCGGCCGCCCCGGCGCGGGCGCGTGAGCGGCGGATCGCCCGGCCACCCGCTCAATCGGGCGAGACGATCGGGACGTCGACCCCTCGGGAGGGGATCGGCCGGGTCTTGGGGACGCGAACCTCCACGAACGGGGGTTTCTTGCGAGCTCCCCGGGGATGGTCGGCCCCGATCACCGCATGCCGTCGGCGGGGATAAAACGCCTGGTGGTTCCGGGCGCAACCCCAGCCGTGCAGGGCCGCGGCCAGCAGGGGCAAGGCCAGGAGCAACCGGCGGCGGGCGGGTTTCATGGCTCCCCGGTCCATCTTCGGGTAAAGTGGCGGGTTGTCGGGCCCGGCACGCGATCGGACGCCATCCGCCCTGGATTGGGATCGACGCGAAGGCATCTCGACTTGGGCCCGATTCCCGACCCGCGGGGAGCCGACCCGGAACGGAGGGCATGGTCGATGCAACCGCCGATGATCCGCGACGAGGGTGGCATCCTGCGGCTCACCCTCGACGATCCCGGGGCGAAGAACGAAGGCCAGGCGTTCGCGATCCGCCGGTCGCTCTATGGAGCCGTCGAGTCCCGCGACGTGCCGCGAGTCATCGTCGACCTGGGCGCCATCGACTATATCACCAGCACCGGCATCGCCCTCCTGATCGGGATCAAGCGCCGGGTCGAGTCCCGGGGCGGCAAGGTCGTCCTGTGTCGGCTCCGCGACGAGGTCCATGAACTCTTCCGGATCATGAAGCTCGTCCAGCTCTTCGAAATCGTCGCCGGAGAGGCCGAGGCGATAGAACTCCTCTTACCAATCTCCCCGGAGTGATCGGTCCGCTTGTTTTCCTCGTTACCCTCCCTTCTCTAAATTGCCACCGGGCATGAAGGCCCTCGGCCCGGGCCGCCGAAGACAAGGGGCGTCACCTCACTCGGTGCGCCGGATGGCGGCCGGCGGCGAAGGCGCAGCGCGTCGGGCCGTCGGAGTCCCGTCGGTGCATGGCGCGAGGACGTCCCCGGTCGGCCCATCCGAGTCACGGACGGCGGCCCGGGGGCGATCATCGCCCGGGGCCCTCGCCGGCCTCGGGGTTGGACGCCCCGGGTCGTCGGTGAAGGGAGTCTCTCATGAGTTCCACGCGTCGGCGGTCTGCCCGACCCGACCCGGCCCGGCGCCGGATCGGGCCGATGATGGAAGCGCTGGAGAGCCGGCAACTGCTCGCCATGTCGCCCTATTTCCCGATCAACAGCTATCCGCTCAATGACTTCCTGATCGAGCACGACCCGGGGCCGACCCCGGCGATCACGATCGCGCACCCGATCGGCACCAACCCGGCGATCCTGGCGACCTACCAGAATGCGGGCAGGGAGCTTACCGGCCAGGACCGCCAGGGCGACCGATGGCAGCTCAAGCTGACCGGCCCCGGCCAGATCATCGTCACCGACGTCACGCCGGCCGACGGCGTGCTCGATGACAACCTCAACACGATCCGACTGGTCGGGACCAGCCCCACCTTGTCGTCGCTCCATGGCCAGGTCCAGGAGACGGCGCGGACCCCGACCGACTTCACCCAGTTGCCCACGCTCGGGCAGCTCAAATTTAACTCCCTGATCGCCGATCGGGGGGTCAAGGCGATCATCCTCAACGGCTTCGTCCTGACCGACACGGTCACGCCCGACTTCGCCACGGGCCTGAACGCCACCACCGGGATCAATCTCCGGGGCGGGGTCGGCCGGCTCTCCTTCGAGGGGATCGACGCCCGGCTGCCGGCCTCGCAGAATCCGAACCCGATCAACATCGTCATCGGCGGCCCGACCACGCCGCTGACCGTCAAGCCGTCGATCCGGATCGACCACATCACCAACACGGTCTACGACGACACGGCCTTCCAGACCGGCGGGACCGGCCTGGTCCCGACCGGCCCGCTCACCTCGCCGACGGTCAGCCTGGTCGTCAACGGCGCGGTGCAGAAGTTCGACGTGGTCTCGGTCACGCAGGCGACCGACCTCTCGACCCTCCTGCCGCCGATCAACAACACGATGCTGACCATCCCCGCCCAGTTCATCCCCACCAACTCGGCGGCGATCCAGTATCAGTTCCCCGTGGTCGGGACCACCGGCCGGACGTCGGTCCAGGCCCGGTCGATCGAGGCGATCAAGGTCAACGGCGCGGCGACCAACATCACGTTCTCCAAGTCGGCCCAGCCCTTCCAGAGCAGCCTGACCGGCCTGGACCACGTCGGGACCGCCCAGTTCGGCGGCCCGACCGACGCCCTGGCCATCGACTCGCGCGGCAACATCGGCGGGCTCCGCTTCGCCAGGGGGATCGGCAACCCCACCGGCGTCGACCTGAACCCGATCAACTTCGGCTCGCCGCCCGAGAACAAGGGTTATCCCGCCAGCGGCCTGCTTGGCGCCCAGATCGTCACCGAGGGGAACATCGGCCACATCATCGTCGCCCCCAACGGCCAGTTCCTCCAGATCCCGCAGGATCCGGGCCTGATCCAGTCCGGCCTCAGCGGCGAGACGGCGTATGTCAATCGCCCAGGCACCGCGATCTCCTCGTCGCTGATCGCCGCCGCGAAGTCGATCGGCCGGGTCCACGTCGTCGGCGACATGAAGAACAGCGAGATCAAGTCGGGCTTCGATTACTTCAACGCCCTCGGCGGGGCGCAGGGCGTCAGCGGGGCGAGCAAGATCGGCCCGGCCAGGATCCGGGGCAATATCGTCGACTCGGTCGTCGCGGCCAGCTACGAGCCGGGCGGAGGGATCTACGGCGGCGCGGGATCCGTCGCCGGGGACGGGACCATCACCGGAAACTTCGACGGCCAGGTCTACCAGACGACCACCGGCAGGACCGTCCTGGGCAACGCCGGGTCGGGATTCTTCTCGCGATTCGACAGTACCCACCCCCGGACCCGTCACCGGGCCGTCCAGGCCCCCGCACACAGGCCGATCGTCAAGCCCCCGGTGCACACGACGCCCGTCGTCCATCCGATCCTGATCGTGAAGTGATCCCTTCCGAACGGGACCTAACCCATCCGGCCCCCGCCTCCGGTCTGCTCGCCTTCGGGCGTGCCGCCCGGAGGCGGGGGCCTGCCCGTTGATTGAAGTTCGCCGGGACGGTGTTGTGTCGGGCCGGCGTCGCCTTGTGGACGCGGGGGCATTGTCCTAGAGTTGAGTGCGCGGATGACGCATTCACCCCCCGCCCCACGGAACGGGCGATAGGGAGGGATTCATGGAATCGACCATCCCTCGGCGACGTCGGCGAGCGTTGCGGATCGCGCGTCGGCTGGCCCCATTCGCCCTGATCGGTTTCCTGCTGGCGTATGCCGGGATCTCGTTGCTGACCGCCCACATCCTGACCCGGCCCAACAACCGGCCGACGACCTCCGACGCCCGGCAGATCGGGGAGGAGGCCCTGTCCTGGTCGACCCGGACGGCCGACGGGCTGACCCTCCGCGGCTGGTATTGCCCGACGCCGGGACACCGGCGGCTGATCGTCCTGGTGCATGGCATGGGGGGCTCGCGGGATGAGATGGCCCGGCTCGGCCGCGACATCCACCGCCACGGCTACGACGTCCTCGTGTTCGACCTTCGCGGGCACGGCCTCAGCGACCGCTCCCGCCTCTACATGGGAGGACGGGAGCGGGCCGACCTCCGCGCCGTGGTCGCCTGGGCGATCGGCCAGGGGTATCCCGCCGACCGGGTCGGCTGGCTCGGCTATTCGATGGGGGCCTCGACGTTGCTGATGGAGGCGGCCCAGAACGGATACATCCGGGTGGCGGTGCTGGACAGCGCGTTCGGCAACCTCCCCGAACTCCTCAATTCGCAGCTCGCCCGCCACAGCCACCTGCCGGGCTGGTTCAACCCCGGGATCCTCGCCGCCGCCCGCCTGGCCTATGGGGTCCGGACCGATGACCTGATCCCGATCCGCTCGGCCACGTCCTGGGGCGATCGGCCGATGCTCCTGATCCACGGCGAGGCCGACTCGATCGTCCCCGTGGTCCAGGCCCGCCAGCTCGCCGGGGCGATCGGCCCATCGTGCCAGGCCCTCACCCTCCCCGGGGTCGAGCACGTCGGGGCCTACAATCGGTATCCCTCGGGATACATCGGGGCCGTCGACCGATTCTTCGATCGCCATCTCGCCCGATGATCCGACGTCCGGGGCCCCCGGACGACCCCGGCGAAATAATTTCCCACCCTTGGGAATCATGTCCCGGGTCGCCCATAATGGCGCGACGGTGGGCGACGGTTCGTCCGCGGGCACCACATCCAGGGGAGCACGGATCATGGCGCGTCAGAGTCGTCGACAATTCCTCGGTCGGTCGCTGGCCGCGGCGGCCGGGGCGAGCTTCGCCATCGGCGGGACGAAGTCGTCGGGCCGCGTGATCGGGGCCAATGACACGATCCGGATCGGCGTCGCCGGCCTGAATGGGCGGGGCGAGAGCCACGTCGCCGAATTCGCCAGGATGAAGGGGGTCGAGATCACTTACCTGATCGACCCCGACGCCCGGACCTACGGCAAGCGGCTCAAGCAGCTCAAATCGGCCGCCCCCGCCGGACAGGCCCCCCGGACCATCAAGGACGTCCGCGAGGCGCTCGACGACAAGGAGCTGGACGCGATCTCGATCGCCACGCCCAACCACTGGCACGCCCTGATGACGATCTGGGGCTGCCAGGCGGGCAAGGATGTCTACGTCGAGAAGCCGTGCAGCCACAACGTCCATGAGGGCCGGATCGCGGTCGAGGCGGCCCGGAAATACGGCCGGATCGTCCAGCACGGCACCCAGAGCCGATCCATGGCCCAGTGGGCCAACGTCGCCGAGCTGGTCAAGTCGGGCCGATACGGCAAGCTCCTCGCCTCGCGCGGGCTCTGCTACAAACCCCGGCCCAGCATCGGCACCAGGCCCGACACGGCCACCCCCGCCGAGGTCGATTACAACCTCTGGACCGGGCCGGCGACCGACCATCCGTTCAATACCAATTACGTCCATTACAACTGGCACTGGTTCTGGGACTTCGGCAACGGCGATATCGGCAATCAGGGCGTCCACCAGATGGACATCGCCCGGTGGATGATCCCCGGCGCCACGCTGCCGAGTTCGGTCGTCACGCTGGGCGGCCGGTTCGGCTACGAGGACCAGGGGGAGACGCCCAATACCGAGATCACCGTGATGGACTTCGGCGGCGTCCCGCTCATCTTCGAGGTCCGCGGCCTCAAGACCGACGGCTACCAGGGCGAGAAGGTCGGCAACATCGTCCACCTCGAAGGCGGGACGATCGTCGACGGCAAGTTCCTCCCCAGGGGGGGCAGCAAGGCCGAGCCGCTCCCCAAGGTCGACGGCGTGGGGCGCGGCCCCGGCGGGAATCACTTCGGCAACTTCATTGCGGCCGTCCGGAGCCGGAAGCCCGCCGACCTCAACGCCGACATCCTCGAAGGCCATCACTCGTCGGCCCTCTGCCACCTGGCCAACGTCTCCTATCGCCTGGGCGAGCCGGTCCCGTTTGGCAACTCGAAGGTCTCATTCTGCGACGGCGAGCTGGCGACCGACACCTTCGACCGGATGAAGCAGCACCTCGTCGGCGAGAACGGCCTGGACCTCGCCGGCCGGAAGTTCCAGCTGGGGCGGAAGCTCGGCTTCGACGCCAGGGCCGAATCGTTCGTCGACGCCCCCGAGGCCAACAAGCTCCTGACCCGGGCCTACCGCAAGCCGTTCCTGGTCCCCGAGTCGATCGGCTGAGCCCGGACCGCCCTCCCTCCCCCTTCTGACAGCACCACAACCCATCGCCCCCCGGCCGGCCGGACCTCCCCGGTTCCGGGCCGGCCGGGCGATCCGGAGATTCATCGATGAAGAAGCTCGCGTCCCGATGGTGCCTGGTCGCATCCGCCCTGCTCGCCCTGCCCGGCGTCGGGCGGGGCGACGTCAGGCCGCACGTCCTGTTCTCCGACGGGGTCGTCCTCCAGCGCGGGATGCCGGTCCCGGTCTGGGGGACGGCCGACGACGGCGAGAAGGTCACGGTCCGGTTCCAGGGCCAGGAAGTCTCCGCGACGGCCCAGGACGGCAAGTGGATGGTCCGGCTGGCGGAACTCCAGGCCGGCGGCCCCTCGACGCTCGCGATCGAGGGCAAGAACAAGGTCGAGGTGGCCGACGTCCTGGTCGGCGAGGTCTGGATCTGCTCCGGCCAGTCGAACATGGAATGGACCCTGAAGCGGGCCGCCGAGGCCGACGAGGCCATCGCCCGGGCCGCCGACCCGATGCTCCGGCTGTTCACCGTGCCCAAGGCGGTCTCCGACGAGCCGCTCGCCGCGATCAAGGTCAAGGAAGGCGCCGCCAATCCGGCCTGGAAGCCGTCCGACTCCGATTCGGCGGCCAACTTCTCGGCGGTCGGCTACTTCTTCGGCCGCGACCTCCGCAAGGCGCTCGGCGTGCCCGTCGGCCTGATCCACACCTCCTGGGGGGGCACGGCCGCCGAGGCCTGGACCTCCCGCCGCGTCCTGGAGGCCGACCCCTCGTTGAAGGGGCTGGTCGAAGACTACGAGAAGGCCCTGGCCAGGTATCCCGAGGCCCGCGAGAAGTTCCAGGCCGCACAGGCCGCGCATCGCGAGAAGGTCGCCGAGGCGAAGGCCGACGGCCGCCCGACGCCCACCGCCCCCCGGGCCCCGGTCGGGCCCGACTCTCCCCACCCGGCGGGGCTCTACAACGCCATGATCGTCCCGCTCCAGCCCTTCGCCGTCCGCGGGGCGATCTGGTATCAGGGCGAGTCGAACGCCGGCCGGGCCTTCCAGTATCGGGCCCTCTTCCCGGCCATGATCAAGAACTGGCGCGACGACTGGAAGCAGGGCGACTTCCCGTTCCTGTTCGTCCAGCTCGCACCCTATCACAAGATCGTCGAGGAGCCGGGCGAGAGCGACTGGGCCGAGCTCCGCGAGGCACAGCTCCGGACGGCGCAGACGCTCCCGGCCGCGGCGATGGCCGTGATCACCGACGTCGGCGACGAGGGCGACGTCCACCCCCGCCGGAAGGAGCCCGTCGGCGCCCGGCTCGCCATGGCCGCCCGGGCCGTGGCCTACGGGGAGCGGATCGTCGGGACCGGGCCGGAGTATGCCGGGATGGACGTCAAGGGCGACCGCGCCGTCCTCCGGTTCAAGAACGTCGGCCAGGGGCTCGTCGCGAAGGATGGCCCGCTCAAGGGGTTCGCCGTCGCGGGCGAGGACCGCAAGTTCGTCGCCGCGGATGCCGAGATCGAGGGAGACACCGTGGTCGTCCATTCCGAGAAGGTGCATCAACCCGTCGCCGTCCGGTTCGGCTGGGCCAACTACCCGGTCGTCAACCTCTGGAACAAGGACGGCCTGCCCGCCTCGCCGTTCCGGACCGACGAATACCCGATGATCACCGACCCCCAGGTCCGGGGGCGCCGGCCGGCCGCCGCCCGGTCGAACTGACGATCCGGAAAAAGGGGCGACGATAACCGATCCGATGCCGGCTGCTCCGCCGAGATACGATGATTTTCCGACCTCAGTGAAACGTCAACCGCGCGGCCGAGGTATTCGGGCTCCGGCCGTCGCGGTCGATCAGTCTTCCTTGGGCTTCTTCTTCTTGTCGGTGAAACTTCGGGCGCCAAACCCTCCCGCGAATCCCAGGAAAGCGATGACGATCTTCTCCGCCATCTCATATTGCTTCTGATCGATAGTCCATCGGCAGAGAAGGCCGATTAAAACGAGGACGGCAAGCAGAACGACCATAGACTGGCCCCGCTCCACCAGCCCATCGATCCAAGCGCGTTTGTCACTGTTATCGGAATTCTCTAAAAGCGTGACGATATGCCCAGCGTTCATTTTCTCCGCAATTGTCTCGTCCGCCGATGGTTTGGGCGTGATCGCTACGCCGACGCCGAATGTTGGTGATCTCCGGACGCTGGGGATGTTCCCAGGTCTTGAATCGGCCGAGGCGGTGACCGTCTGAGGCTCCACGATTGCACGGGACTCTTCTTCGGGATTGGGCTCTACCGCCTCGTCAGGCATTGTCGCCGCCCTGCTGATGAATCTCTCCGAGGTTTTTCAAAGACAATCGAATATCCCTCATTGAGCGCCTAAGCCCCCGTGCGGTTTTGCGGCGGATTCGCCCGGCGGCCCACACCTTGATGAGAGCTGCCTCAATGTCCGCATGAAGTTCAATGAATGTTTCTTCGTCCAGATTTGCCAATTCCGATTCCGTCCTGAGTTGAGCAATAGCCGCCGTGGCGAACTTCCTAGCTTCTGTCACCGTCCTAGGAACAGCGTGAATCTCGATCTGGATCGAGTCTCTTTGATCGCTCACCAAGGGGAAATCGTCTCGCGCCTGCGAGCTTCGTACTGGGTTGTGAGCAGTAGTCATGTCTTTTTCCGGCTGCATCGGCATTTCTCCGTGGTCCGAACAATAGTCGCGGAGATGCCTGGCCGTGATCTATCTTGCGTTCTCTCAAACGCGACCACCCCGTCGCTCTTCGGAGTGGCAATCTAATCGGGTGGCCCGTTGTGGTCAAGGGTAGCCCCAAACCGGTCGCCCTGAACTTTTAGATTATATTGTACGCCCGACCGAATGATCCAGAGGCCACTATACTGAAGTGGCTGTCATAAAGGTGCGCTGGCCTTGATGCACTCGCGATGAGGTCCGGGGCGCCGGGCCCGCCGGTCACATGAACCCGCCGCCCCTCATGCCGCCTCCCATGCCGCCCATGCCGCCGGATCGCTTGTCGAACCGTTCGAGCTGGCGGCCCGGATTGGCCCGATTCGGCTCCCCGAGCCCGTCTTCGAGCGTGGCGGATCGCCCGCCCTCGGGCACCACGCCGGGCTTCCCGACGGGGCCGAGGCCGGTCGTCCCCCGGAACAGGGCATAGCGACTCGTCCCCTGGCGGGCGACGACCGCGGCCGTCCCCCGGAGGCCCTGGGCGAGGAAGACGCCCCGGAGGTCGGTCCGGCCGTCGACGAACTCGCCGTTGCCCGAGCCGATCACCTTGACCTGGACCTCGGGCACACGGGCCCCGGTCGAGGCGTCGCGGGCGGTCACCCGGAGGAGCCCGCCGGCCGCCTGCTCGGTGACGTCGAGTTCCAGGTCCGTCACCAGGACGATCCCCGAGGCGAACAGGTTGCCGCCCCGGACGATCACCAGGAACGCCCCCTCGTCCTTCATGGGGAGGTCGAGCGGCCGGACCTTGTCCTGGAAGTCGGACCCGTCGCCCAGCTTCCAATCCTTCTGGATCAGGGGGCGGACGCCCGACAGGTCGATCGACGACGCCGCCACCAGCCCCCGACGCGAGAGGGCGAATCGCATCAGGTCGACGGGGTAGACCTTCACCTCGACCTCGGCGATGTTCCGGTAGGTCATCGCGACTTCGGGGCCGCCCTTCGCGGGCAGTCCGGGCGCCGCCCCCGGGCGGACGACCGCGATCTCGGGGAGGGTGAGGACCCGACGTGTCAGCGCCTCGACGGCCTCGGCCGCGTCGGTGGACCGGCCGGCGACCTGCCGATAATGGGCCAGCGCCTCGGCGGGGCGGCCCCGGGCCTCCTCGATCTGGCCGAGCAGGAAGACGGCCCGCCACCGATCCGAGGCCGCGTCGTCGCCCGGGGTCTCCTCGCGGGCGGCCAGGGCGGCGGCGATCTCGACGGCCCGGTCGTGCTGGCCGAGGTGGAACCGGCCCAGCGCCTCGCTGTATCGGAACCGGTCGAGCAGCTTGCTCCCCGGATACAAGGCGCCGGAGCGTTCGGCCAGGGAGACGACCTCGGCGAAGTCTTTCAGCTCCAGTTCGTCGCCGATCAGGGCCAGGCTCGCCTCGTCGGCCAGGGGGTTCCGGGGCGATCGGGCCAGGAAGACGTCGACCAGCCGGGCCGCCTGGCGGAGGACATCGTCGCCGGTGACCTTCGCCGCCGCCAGGTCGTCGCGGACGGCCGGGTCGGAGTCGGCCCGGGCGGCCAGGCCGGCCAGGAGCCGGGAGAGGTCGAAGAAGTCGCTCTGGATCGACGCCTCGTCGGGATAATCGCGCCAGAGGCCGATCAGGAACGCGGCGGCTTCGAGCGGCCGCCCCCGCTGGCGGATCGCCTCGCCGACCCGGGAGTCTTCGAGATAACTCGCCTCGGCCAGGGCCCGCCAGCCGAGATAGGCCCGCTCGTGCTCGTCGATGTCGGCGTAGGCCCGGCCGACCGCCAGCAGCGTCTCGAACGGGATGACCAGGTCGGGCGCCTTCTCGCGGATCGTCTCGAAGTCCTCGACGATCTTCCGGGGTTGGTTGCTCACCAGGTGCGAGTAAAGGAGCATCCGGGCGACATCCTTCCGGACGTCATCCCGGAGCGTCGACCCGGCGACGAGGGCCTCCAGGGCGGCGGCGGCGTCGACGACCCGGCCGGAGTCGAACAGGGCCTTGCCCCGGGCGTATCGCTCATCCGGGGTGGGTCGGTACGGGTCGGTGATCGGCTCGCCGGGGGCCATCACCCGGATCTCGCCCGGCTCGCCCGGGGAGGAGACCCCCGGGTCGTCGGCGTCCCGGAGCCGGGCGGGGAGGGCGCGGAAGTTCCCGGCAAGGTTGCCGTACAGCTCATATCGGACGCCCGAGGCGAGCCGATCCGGGTCGAAGTAGAAGGTCAGGACGCCGTCGGCGAGGCGGTGATAGGCCGCATTCGAGACGACCGACCCCTCGACCAGCGAGGTGCCCGCCGGGAGGTGTTCTTCGAGGATCAGGTAAGGACGGGCACGGCCGGACCTGTCTTCGGTCGTCCGGCCGGCGGCCTCGATCTCGACGCGGACCCGGCCGCCGAGTGCAAGCTGGCCGGCCGGGTTCTCGAACTTCGACGGGTTGACCGCGACCTTGAACCCGATCGGGAGCGGACGGCCCTCGAACTCGGGGGCCGATGCGAGGTAAGAACGCCGGACCGCGAACGGCTGGCGGGCCGGCCCGGCCGGCGGGGAGAAGTCGCGGGTGAAGCCGGTCAGGACCACCGAATAGCCGAACGTCCCCCGGCCCTCGATGTCGAAGGAGACCTGATTGCGGCCCGAGGGCTTGAGCGCAGCGCGGGGAACGGCGATCGTCCGCCCCTCGGCCGGGCCGGCGACCTCGCCCTTGGAGACTTCCCGGCCGTTGACGGAGACCGTCAGGCGGTATCGGTCCGACTCCGGCCGGGCCCGGGAGTAATAGGCCGAGAGCGCGGCGAGGGCGATCCCCGACGACTTGTGGGGATTCCAGTCGACGCCCGATCGATGGGCCAGGAGCCATTCGACCGCCCCTTCCATGTCGACCGGCCGCGTCCGGATCCGGGCGAAGGCCAGCGCCGCCATCGCGGTGGGCTCGACGTCGGTTCGGCCCCGGGGCCCCGACAGGCCCGCCGACCACCTCCGCCGGGCCTTCCCGCCCGGCGCCCCCGGCTCGGACTCGGCCCGGCGTCCCAGCAGGTCGAGGACCTCGTCGGCCGGCCCGGGCCGGTCGACCCTCGCCAGCAACAGGGCCAGGTAGGCCAGGGCCGTGTCGGACAGGTCGTCGCGGATCCGATGCAGCGCGTTGGTGGCCTCGAAGCCGGCCCGGCCCCGGGTCGCCAGGGCGTGCAGGAGGGCCGCCCGGTTGTCGTGATCCGTCGCATCGGATCGGGCGAGCTGCTGCGTGAGGTAGGCGGCAGCCTTGTTCACCGCGTCGGGGTCGGGGAGCATCCCCAGCGGCTCGGCCTCGGACAGGGCCCAGACGACCCGGGCCGAGACCTCCGGATCGCTCGGGGGGGCAGGGCGTCCGCCCGCGACCCAGGGCCATCCGCCGTCCTCATTCTGGGTCGCGACCAGGCCGGCCACCAGCCCCCGGGCCCGGTCCGCCAGCCTGGCCGCTCCGTCGTCCTCCCCGGCGGCGACGGCCCGGAGGTATCGGAGTGCCGAGACGGCCGCCAGCAGGTCCGACGCCCGGTCGGCCGTCGTGTCGGCCCGGCCGGGCGGGACGCAGGCGGATCGTCGGGCCTCGGCGGTCAGGGAATCCGCGCCCAGGGCCGTTTCGAGGAGCAGGCGGCCCGTGGTCGGGGCGATGGTCACGAGCATCTCGGGGCTTTCGAAGCTCCGCCCGGCCGGCAGGGCCACGAAGGCGGCCACGTCGTCGCTTGAGACGCCCGAGGCGGTGGCGAACTCCTGGACGCCCCAGGGCCGGATGGGGATCTCGGCGACCACCTCGTCGGACTGGTCGCCGGCCCGGGCCGTGCAGACCAGCCGGACGACGTCACCGTCGGGGACGTCGAAGGCGTCGAACCGGACCTCGTCGTCGCCGTCGGCCGAGACGTCCAGGGCCCTCGGGTCGACCTGCTGCCGATCCCCGGCGTAGGCCGCCAGCTTCACCTCGATCTTGCCCCGGATCCCCGAGTGGTGGACCCGGGCCGAGAACCGGGGCCTGTCCCCCTGGATCAGGACCGGAGGCCGGCGGAAGTCGACGAACAGCCCCTTGCGGACCGCCAGGTCGGCCGTCGACTGGCCGGCGAGCGTGTCGGCCCCGGTGATCCCCCGGGCCATGAACACGTATTCCGAGAGCGCCGTCGGCGCCCGGAACGTGACCCTCGCCTTGCCGTCCTGGCCCGTCACCACGGCGGGCGCCCAGAACGCCGTCTCGACGAATTGCTGCCGCGCCGGCACCGGGGCCGGCTGCGGCTCGGGGGCCCTGGGCTGCTCCGCCGCGACCGGGGCCGCCCTGGGTTCCGGCGGGGCCTCGTCGCCGGCCGCCGGGATCGGTGCCCCGGGCTCGACGACCCCATTCCGGACACGTCCCATGCCGCCGAAGCCACCGCCCATGCCTCCCATGCGTCCGCCGCCCATGCCTCCCATGCCACCGCCGCCCATGCCTCCCATGCCGCCGAAGCCGCCGCCCGGCTGGACTCCCAATTCGGGCTCGTCATCGGCGGAGGTCGAGGTGATCGTGAGGAGTCCCTCGCCGACGTGATAGGTCAATCCGATCTGGGCGAGGAGGAGGCGGAGGGCGGTCTTCAGGGGCACTCCTTCCATGTTGAATGTCACCGTCGAGGCCATCGTCTTGTCGGCGTCCTGGAGGCCCACGGGGTCGACGTAGATCGGGATCCCGGTCGGCAGCCCGGCGGCCTCGTCCTGGGTCGCCTGGGACACGTATTTCACCACGTCTTCCAGGGGCGTCTCGTTGGGGAAGTTCATCGCGGTGGCCCCGCCGAGCTTGGCGATGATGGCCCGGGAGACCGGGTCGTCGATCCCGCCCCGGAGGTCATCGGCCTTCAGGTAGGGCTTCGCCTTCGGAGGATGGGCGACCATCCCGCCCTCGGCCCCGGGCGGGCCCGGCGCGAAACCGGGGCCGAACGGATTCGAGCCGGGGACGGTCGGCGGGCCCCCCGTCCGGGCCGCGACCCGCGCGGGGGCGGCCACCGACCGGGCCTCCGGCGCGTATCGGAAGCCGTTGGTCGCGACCGTGGCGAAGGCCCCGGTCCGGTCCCGGTCGTGGAAGAAGGGGCCGATCGGCGGGACGGCGTCGGCATGGAGCCGGAGCAAGGCCCGATCCACCAGGGCGAGCGACAGCTCGGCGGCGACCGGCCGGTCGAGCTGGTCGAGTGTCGACACCTCGACCACGACCTCCTCGCCGGGCCCGACCGTGGGCCGGACGGGCTTGATCTCGACCCGGAGGTCGCGGGTCACCTTCACGTCGAGCCGGGCCTCGTCGAGCCGGGTCCCGTCCATCCGGGCCGCGGCCAGGGTGAAGTTGGGGAACTGGGCCCCGTCGACCTCCCATTCCAGGGCGTTGTCGCCCGGGGCGACCCGGACCAGCCGATACCGGAGGATCCGGTCGGCCTCCCACGCCAGGAGCGCCAGCCCGGCGCCGGCCCGGTTGTGGAGGTTCACCCGGGCCGGCTCGCCGACCTGGAACGACTGGCGATCGGCCAGGATCCGGAGCCGGGCCGCGTCCTTCCGGCCGGAGATGGCGATCGCGCGGTCCTCGAAGACCGGGTTGCCGAACCGGTCGGTCCCCATCGCCCGGAGGATGTAATCGCCGCCGTCCCCGTCGTCCACCTTCAGGGTGACCTCGCCCCGCCCGGCCTTGGGGTCGGTCGCGAGCCGCGCCGAGGCGACCTCGCGCTCGGCGGTGGGGGAGCCCTCGCGATGGACTCGCTTCAGGACCGAGACCGTCAGCGATTCGCCGATCGGGCCCCCCGCCGCGTCGACCGTCCGGGCCCGGAGCCGGAACGATTCGCCGTCGAGGTAGACCGTCCGGTCGGACTCCAGGTCGATCCGGAACGCCCGGACGGCCAGGACGAGGTCGGCGGAGGCCGAGACGTTCTCCTCGGGGAGCCGGGCCGTGATCCGGAGCGACTGCTCCTCGGCGAACCCCTCGGTGGGGAATTCGACGTGGAACCGGCCGGCCGGGTCGGTCTTCCCCCGGATGGTCCGGCCGTCGGGCAAGCCGACGTCGACCGCTCGGCCGGCCAGGGGCGTCCCGTACTGGTATCGGGCGACCACGTCGGCCCGGATCGTCTCGCCCCGGAACACGACGGGACTCGGCAGGTCGACGCGGAGGTCGGCCTTCTCCAGCTCGTAGGACTGGACCTCGAACCGGCCCGAGGATTCGCCCTGGCCCGGCCAGGAGAGCTTGATCGTATACGTCCCGACCGTCGATCCCTCGGCGAGCGTCATGGAGGCGTGGAAGGTCCCGAACCCGGAGAGCGCGACCGATCGGGCCAGGACCTTCCGGCCCCGGGCGTCGGCGACCTCCAGCTTGTACTCCGCGCCGGGCGTGAGGGAATAGGAGCCGTCGGCGACCTCGCGGACCACCCCCCGGAGGTTCACCGGCTGGCCGGGCCGGTAGGCGGGCCGGTCGGTGTAAAGGTAGACCCGGCGCGTCAGGCCCTGCGCCACGCGATCCGGCAGCGACAGGCCCGAGCCCGCGGCGTCGGGGCCGTCGAGGACCAGGGTAGACAGCACGCCTTTCGGCTCGCGGGGGGTCGGCCAGTCTCCCAGGACCACCCCGTCGTCGCCGGCCCGGGCCTCCATGACCGTCTCCTTGCCGTCGGAGAGGATCACCCGGGCCCCCTTTCGGCCCTGGCCGGTCCGCATGTCCTGCACGAAGACCAGGAATTGCCGGCCGGACGCCTTGACGACGGCCTCCAGGTCGCTCCGGAGGACCATCGTGGTCGCCTGGAGCGTCGCCTCGTCGGTGACCTTCACCGCCCAGAAGCCGGCCCCTTCCAGCTTCTTGAGGTCGTAATCCGCCTCGACCGACCTGTACCGGGCGTAGCCCGGGACCGGCTCGGACCACTCGGCGTCGGGGGCGACGAGGCCAACGTCGAGCGCCTCGACCCCCTTGAGGGCCTGCTTCTTCCGGAAGAACGCCTCGGGGTCGAGCCGGTAGGCGGCGAAGCTCAGCCGGCCGAGGTTCCGCGACCCGATCCGGAGGCGGGCGGGCTCGCCCGACCGGAACGCCCGGGGCGTGACGACCCGGAGCGTGGGCGTCTCCATCACCGCGACCCGCTGCCGGGCCCGGCCGAACCAGGGGCCGGGCCTGACCTTGCGGTATTCCTCGATGGCCCGCTCGGGCTCGCCCCTGTCCTCCTCGAACAGCACGCCCAGCAGGAAGCGGGCATGGTCGACCGGCTCGGCGGCCCCGGACCGGGCGATGGCCGATTCGAAGGCGGCGACCGCCTCGTCGGCCTTCCCCTCGGCCCGGAAGCCCTCGGCGACCCGGACCAGGAGCCCGGGGACGCGCGCATCGAGCGGGTTCTGGTCGATGAACGATCGCCAGGCGGCCCGCGCCTCGGGATAGATGCGCCGCCTCATGAGGTCGTCGGCCGACTGCAACCGGGCATCGAGGATGGCCCGCTGCGCCCCGGCCGACCCGCTCCCGGCGGGGTACCGGGCGAGGTATTCGGCCCAGGCCGCGATCGCGTCGTCGGGCCGGCCCTGCGACTTCAAGACCTCTCCGACCGCGAACATCGCGTCCATCGTCCGCCCGGCCAGGATCCGCCGGGATTCCTCGCCTTCGGCCTGGAACCCCTCGCCGGCCAGGAACGCCCGGTAGGCCCGAAGCGCCTCCTGCCCCTTGCCCCGGGCCTGGAAGATCGCGCCGACCTCGAAAGCCGCCTTCACGGCCAGGGGATGCGCCGGGTCGGCGGCGATCAGGCGGCGGAGCGCGGCGACCTGGAGCCCCAGGTCCTCATCCGATGCGGCCCGGATCGGCCCCGACTCGCGGCCCTCGGAGGGGGCGGCGACGGGCCCGAATGACTGGAAGCCCCCCCTCCCCGGGTCGGGAGGGGGCGGTGCGGCATAGGTCCAGGCGATCCGATAGAGAGCCCGGGCCCGGAGATCGGCCGACGCCGGAGGGCCGCCCGGCCGGTTCTCGCGGGCCAGGTCGGACCAGGTCGACCGGGCCGCGGGGACCCGGCCGGCGGCCTCCAGGGCCTCGCCCATCGCGAATCGCGCGGCGTCGCGGTCGGGACCGGCCGGCGCCTCCTTGACATAAGCCTGGTATTCCTCGACGGCCCGGCCGATCTGGCCCGCCTTCCGGCTCGCCGAGGCGGCCTCGAACAGGAGCCGGGCGCGGAGGGGCTCGCCCCGGGCCGCCGATCGGGCCTGGACGAGCAGGCCGTGGGCGGCCTCGGGGTCGGGCTTCGCGAAGGGCCCGTCGGTCGCGAGCAGGCGGGCGGCATAGGCCCGGTAGACCCCGGCCAGCCGGTCCTTCCGATCGCCGGCCAGGAGGGCCGAGACGTCGGCCCGGGCCAGCGCCTCGGCCTCCTTCGGGCGGCCCTGGGCGAGGTGGACGGCCGCCAGGTCGCCGCGGAGCTTGGGGGCCCACGGGCCCTTCGGGCTCGCCTCGATCGCCGCGACGAGCACGACGCGGGCCTCGTCGAGCTTCCCGGCCAGGCGGAGCGCGGTCGCCCGGATCAGGCCGAGATAGGCGCGGGCCGCCGGGTCGGACGCCTCCCGCGCCGGCCGTTCCAGGGCCCCGGCGGCCTCGGCGAACTTGCCCTCCTGCATCATCCGACCGATCGAAGGCGGCAGGGCCGGCGTCGCGGCCGACACCGCATCCGAACCGGGCGGGATCACCCCGGCGGGGACCTCGGCCGCCGTCGAGGGGGCGGACGGCGACGCGACCACCAGGGCCACGACCAGCAATCGGACGGACGGCGCGCATGGGATCACGGCCGGAACCCTCCTGGACTCTCGGGCAGTCGATCAACAGATGGGACCTCGCACGGCCGGCGGTCGGGCCGGTCCCCAGCCAAGGAGGAGACGCCGGCCTCGACCGGGCTATTCACTCCCGGGCCGGTCGGAAAAGGGGCTCATCCGCCGGCGGGGGAGCTGGTATCATCGGGCCCATCGCCCATCGCCCCTCGCCGACGGATCGGATCATTCCCCCACGCGGAGGACAGCCAATGCGCCCGGGACCGCTCGCCCCCGAACAGCTCGCGCAGTACGAACGGGACGGCTACCTGTCGGTCGGGAAGCTCTTCGACGCCGACGAGGTCGACCTCCTGCTCCGGTCGGCCCGGGAGGACCGGGCCCTCGACCAGCATTCCTTCGGCAAGGCCGACGGCGAGGGCGGCCGGGTCCGGCTCTCGCTCTGGAACCACCCCGGCGATGGCATCTACGGGATGTTCGCGCGGTGCCGGAGGGTCGTCGACGCCTCCGAGCAGATCCTCGACGACGAGGTTTATCACTACCATTCCAAGATGATCATGAAGGATGCCCTCGTCGGCGGGGCCTGGGCCTGGCACCAGGATTACGGATACTGGTATCAGAATGGCGTGTTGTTCCCCGACCTGGTCAGCGTGTTCATCGCCGTCGACCCCTGCACCCGCCGGAACGGCTGCCTCCAGGTGATCCCGGGCTCGCATCGCCTCGGCAGGATCGACCACGTCCTGACCGGCGACCAGGCCGGCGCCGACCTCGCCCGGGTCGACCAGGTCCTCGCCCGGTTGCCGCTGGTCCACGTCGAGATGGAGCCGGGAGACGCCCTCTTCTTCCACCCCAACATGCTCCACCGATCCGACCGGAACACATCTTCTGACCCGCGATGGAGCATGATCTGCTGCTACAACGCCCGGCACAATGACCCCTACAAGGAGTCGCATCACCCCCGATATACGCCATTGCACAAGGTCGACGACGCGACGATCCGGGCCACCGGGATCAAGCGATTCGCCGACGATGCCGGCGACGTCTCCTGGCTCGACCCGGGCGAGGACCGGAGCAGCCGGACGCTGGTCCGCGATTGAGCCGGCGGGCCGACAAAAGCAATCGGCCGCCCCCGATCAATCCGGGGACGGCCGATTTCGAGTTCTCGGTGAAACGCTCATGGATTTACATGAGCGTAATTTGTTGAAGTGGAGGATAGGGGACTTGAACCCCTGACCTCTTGCATGCCATGCAAGCGCTCTCCCAGCTGAGCTAATCCCCCGTGCGTGCCATGAAAATTTATCACGGGAGGCCGACCCTGTCAACGGTCGACTTCGAGGATGACGCCGGTTGGGTGCGTCGGCGGACCCGATCGCCCGTCGAGGGGGATCGGGCGGGCGTCGCGAGGATGTCGGGGAGTGTCGATCTTCGATCGGGCGGGAGAAAGTGTGATCGCCGACCCCGGCGGGGGGTGAATATGTCGGGAGACACGGCACCGTCGACCCTCCTCCCGAGGATTCTTCCCATGCCCGCCAGCCCCGCCCAGATCGCGGCCAATCGGAAAAACGCCCTGCACTCCTCCGGACCTCGGACCCCCGAGGGGAAGGCCATCTCGCGGGCCAACGCCCTCAAGCACGGGATGACCGGCGCCGGGATCGCCCTGCCGATCGAGGACGCCGCCGAGGTCGGCAGACGCTTCTCGACGCTCCAGATCGAGCTGGCCCCCCGGACCGAGATGGGCCGGATCCTGGTCGGCCGGGTCGCCACGCTCTCGGTTCGGATGGAACGGTGCGTCCTTCAGGAGTCGGCCGCGCTCTCCGAGAAGGTCCGCCACGCCGAGGCCGAGTTCGACGACAGGCGGCTCACCGAGGTCGAGCATCTGCTCGGATGGATCGGCTCGGAGCCGGCCACCTTCGCCCGGCGGCTCCGGTCGACGCCCGAGGGGATCGACCGGATGGCCCAGAACCTCCGCGACCTCAAGGAGGTGCTGTTCGACCCCGAGGTCGACCGATGGGACTGGGTCCACTGCGAGCGGGTCCACCTCATCATGGGGGTGCGCCGCCTGGACGTGCCGTATTCGCGGCTCAAGGGGCTGACCGACGCGATGGTCGACGGCGACTTCCGCGACCTCCGCCCCTCCGAGCTATCCGGCATGGGCCCCAAGGAGGTCCGGTCGTGGGCCCGCGAGCGGATTGGCGAGGTGATCGACGCCGAACTGGGCCGGCTGGCCGCGCTCCGCGAGTCGATCGACGTGGGTGCAATTGAGGGCGATCGGGCCGACGCGGGCCGTCGGGCGCTGTTCGACCCGTCGAAGGAGGCCATCCTGGCCCGGAAGTACGAGGCCGCCGCCGAGCGCGGGATGTACCGGGCCCTCCGCGAATTGGGCCAGGTCGAGGCCCGGGCCGAGGAAGCGGCCGAAACCTCGCCCGCCGGGCCCGGGCCATTGGATTCGTTTTCGCCCGATGACGAAGGACCCGAGCCGCCCCGCCCGTCGCCTCCCGCCCGACCCTACTCCCCGGCCGCTCCGACCCCCCTCGCGCCCCATTTTGACCGGGTCGGAGAGGCCGACGACGGCCCGAGGTTAAACGGAGCGATCGGACGCGGGGTCGCCTGAGCGATCTCGGGCGAGTCGGGCAGATCCGGAGCCGTCCCGAAGGGTCGGCGATGGGCCGGCGCGCCCCGCGTGAACCCATCGATCGTTCAGGGCGTGTGGTCAGGCTTCCTCCGGAGGGCGGGGTCTTCCCGGGCGACGCCTCGCCGAAGGCCTCCACCCTCGCCGGTCGACTCCTCGGGAAGCCGGTCAGATCCGATAAACTTGCTCATATTTCCGCTTCAGCGAGCGGACCAGCGGCCCGTGGTCGAGGGCCGATCCGGTCGCCTGGTGCATCAGATCGGCGGCCGGGAGGCGTTGCCCGTGGCGATGGACCTTGTCGCGGAGCCAGCCCAGGAGGCCGGCGAAATCGCCCCTCCCGAACGCGGCCTCGAGGCCGCCGAGGTCCGCGTCGGCCTGCTCGTAGATCTGGGCGGCGTAGAGGTTCCCGAGGGTGTAGGTCGGGAAATAGCCGACCAGGCCGGCGGCCCAGTGGATGTCCTGGAGGCACCCCTGCGCGGCGTCGGGCGGGACCACGCCGAGGTCATCGCGGTACGCGGTGTCCCAGGCCTCGGGCACGTCGGCGACGGCCAGGTCACCGCCGATCAGGGCCCGTTCGAGCCCGAAGCGGATCAGGATGTGGAGGTTATACGTCACCTCGTCGGCCTGGACGCGGATGAGCGAGGGCTCGACCCGGTTGATCGCCGCATGGAAGGCGTCGAGGTCGATGGCCCGGAGCGGCTCGCGGAAGATCCGCCGGGCGAGCGGGAGCCAGTGGGACCAGAAGGCCCGGCTCCGGCCGACGGCGTTCTCCCAGAGCCGCGATTGCGACTCGTGGACGCCGAGCGACGCGGCCTCGCCCATCGGCGTCCCATACCGGGCGGGGTCGAGCCCCTGCTCGTAGAGGCCGTGGCCGACCTCGTGGAGGATCCCGAAGAAGGAGTCGGAGAAGTCGCCGGGGTCGAACCGGGTGGTGATCCGGCAGTCGCCCGGACCGATCCCGGAGCAGAACGGGTGGGCGGCGGTGTCCAGCCGCCCCCGATCGAAATCGAACCCGATCGCCCCGGCCACCGCCTCGCCGAAGATCCGCTGGCGGTCGACCGGATAATCGCCCCTGAGCGCCGAGGGGCCCCGGCCCGACCCGGCGATCGCCGAGACCAGGGGGACGAGGTCGCGTCGGAGGGCCTCGAACAGGGGGGCCAGGTCGCACGATCGGGCGCCCGGCTCGTATTCGTCGAGGAGGGCGTCGTAGGGGTCGCCCCCGTCGGCCAGGCAGGCGGCCTCCTGCCGCTTCAGGCCGACGATCGATTCGAGCCGGGGCCGGAACCGGGCGAAGTCGCCGTCGCGGCGGGCGTCGACCCACTCCTGCTGGGCGATCGAGGTGGTCCGGGCCAGTTCCTCGACGAGCATCCGGGGCAGCTTCGTCGCCCGCACGAACCCCCGGCGCCACTCCCGGACATTGGCCGACTCGGGAGATCCGGCGACGGAGACGGCCGGAGACCCCTCCGCCACCATCAGCAGGTCCCCGATCCGGGGGTCGGTCGCCCGATCGTGGGTCAACCCGGCCAGCATCGCCATCTGGTCGCCCCGGGCCGCGGACCCGCCCCGGGGAAGGTACGTCTGCTCGTCCCAGCCGAGCAGCGCCGAGCACGATGCCAGGATCGCCCGCTCTTTCGACCGCCCGGCGAGCTCGTCATAGGCTTGCCTCGCTTCCACGTTGACCTCCCGCCGGAAGGCACCCGAACCACGGATGGTAGGAGTTCACGGCCCGGTTGATCATCGCCTGCATGTCGGGACGGAGATGGGCCCGGCAAGAAGCTCGCCGCCTCGGCGGCGACCCGATCGTCCGCCGGACGTCGGAGCGAAGGAGGGTTCTGAACTCCGGCGAGGGGATCGAGCGTTTTTAGCCTGAATCCGAGGCCGCAACCTGAACAATCGACCATAAGGCCCATTATCAGACCTTAACTTTGGTCCGGGTCGCCGCGAAGACTTACGGGCGACCGCGAGAACGCGGATGAAAAGGTTCCCGACCCCTCGGTCCTCGTCAGCGACGCGTCTTCTCCTGCTCGGCCTTCAGGGCGATCCCCGATTCGTTGTTGTCTTCGAGGGCGATGGAGTCGAACCGATCGCGGTGATCGGGTAAGACGACCCAGCGTGGCGCGGCCTTGGGGTCGGCCAGGTGGGCCTGGAGGACGTCGGCCACCCCCAGCGACTGGGCGGTAGCCCCCTGGCGATCGAGGTGGACCGGGTCGATGAAGACCTGGTGGGGGTAATTCACGTGCCGCCCGTCGATCACGACGAGGTTGGGGTATCGGTCCTGGACCGATCGGATGAACCGATCGAACTCGGCGTTGTAGCCCACCTGCTCGCGCCGCTCGTCGACCTTGGGGGCGTTCGGCTGGAGGATCCAGAAGACGGGGACCTGGCGCGATCCGGCCAGTTCGAGGAACCGGTCGAGGAAGGCGAGGTTCACCGGGTTGCCCTGCCAGGGGACCCAGAACATCGCCGGGTAGGCCCCGACCTCGGGGACCTCGCCGTGAAAGTGCGGGTTCTTGGGCAGGACCTCGGCTCCTTTGTTGACCTTCCAGTTCCGCCTGGCGGCGAGGAGCTTGTCGCGAACCGAGGCCGATTCGCCCTTGAAGGCGGCGAGGATCCCCGCCCGGATCTCGTGTCGTTTCCGGGCCGAGGGGAGCACCTTGGCCACGGCGAACTCGGCGAGACGGTCGGCGTCGCGGGCGGTCCAGCAGAGCTCGGCGGCCTCGCGGAAGGTCAGCAGCTCGGGGTAGACCCGGGAGAGGACCGTCATGGAGTCGCACAAGAGCAGCTCGGGCTGGAAGTCGACGACCACTGCGGACGGCTTCGCCCCCGCGTCGAAGGCCCGGCGGAGCATGAAATAGCTGGAAGGCGCCGACCCGCAATAGAGGGCGAAATTGTAGGCCGGCTTGCCCAGGCGGGCCTTGAGGACCCGGGGCTGGACGCCGAACTTGACCATACTATCGCCGAAGATGAGGACCTCGTTGCTCGCCGCGTGGCGCGCCGGCGCCCGTCCCTCGATCTGCCAGTTGCTCGCGATCAAGGTGGTGAGGTCATAGTCGTGCTTCATCACGAACGACTCGACGGCGACGATCAGCGCGATCGTGCCGATCAACCCCATCGGCAATCCGAGGCGCGAGGCCGACGGGGCGGCGGGCGGAGGGATCTCGGACGGCATGCGACGGCCCTCTTCCGTGAGGAATCGATCCTTCTACTTTGATCGGAAAGCCGGCCGTCGCCGTCCATCCCAAATCGCGGGACCATCTCCGGCCGGTCCGGGATGACGGGCCTCGTCGTCCACGGCCACCGGCCCGAGATCATAGGCCGAGATCGCCGAAAGGTCGAGGCTTCCTTGCCCGGGACGACCGGCCGTCGCCGGGAATCGCGACCATGTCAAACAGGCCATCCGGGATGGTAGAAGGCCGGGGACCGGCTCGTTGACAAGCCCCCCCGATGCTGTTAATTGTTTTTTCTGCCCATCTTGTCACCGGGCATGATCGATGAAGATCAGGGGGTCCGTCGTGCTGATCGATCGCAATAACTTCGCCCGCCACCGGCCCTGGTTCCTGGCCTGTCTGGCGGCGACCGTCGCGGCGTCGGCCTGGTATTTCTGGTCGAGCCAAGGCGTGTCGCAATGGCCCGGCGGCGGCAGCCCGCCCGGATTCACGTTCGGGATCCTGGGCGGGGTCCTGATCCTGTTCGAGTTCGCCCTGTGGGGGCGGAAGAAGGTCCGAGCCTGGCGGATCGGCCGGGTCAAGACGTGGATGGTCGCCCACATCTGGCTCGGGCTCCTGACCGTCCCGCTCCTGGTCTTCCACAGCGGCTTCCGATGGGGGGGCTCGCTGAGCACGGTCCTGATGGCGCTCTTCCTGGTCGTGATCGCCAGCGGGGTGTATGGCCTGGCCCTCCAGCAATTCCTGCCGTCCCGGATGCTGCATCAGATCCCCGCCGAGACGATCTTCTCGCAGATCGATCATATGAGCCGGTACATGGCCGACGAGGGCCAGCGGCTGGTCGACGCCACCTGCGGGGCGGCCCCGGGCGAGATCCCCTCCGACCTGGTCCATCCCGAGGATGCCGAGCAGGGTGCCCCCGTCTCGCACATCACCGTCGGCGCCGTGCAGACCGTGGGCAGCGTCCAGGGCAAGGTCCTGGTCACCCGGGTCCCCAAGGTGGCCGTCCCCGGCTCGGAGCCGCTCCGGGAGATGTACCGGTCGAGCATCTCCGACTATCTGCTCAGCGGGAGGAAGTCGCGATCGCCGCTGGCCTTGCCGACCAAGGCGGCCTCGATCTTCCGCGACCTCCGGAGCCGGCTCGATCCCGGGACCTATGACACCATCGCGATCCTGGAGAACCTGTGCGACCAGCGTCGCCAGCTCGACCGCCAGGACGGCTTGCACCGATGGCTCCACACCTGGCTCTGGATCCACCTTCCGCTCTCGATCGCCCTGGTTGTCCTGATGTTCCTGCACATCTGGGTGGCCCTGAAATACCGATGAGGCACGGGTCCCCATGAATGCGAATCGCGACAACGCCAAGGACCGATGGAAGCGCGTCCCCAAGGATTATTTCAAGAAGCCCGACCGCCTCCAGCGGGCGAAGCGGAACTTCTCCGCCCTGGCCCTCATCCTCGCCGTGGGCTGGCTGGCTTTCGGCTTCGACTGGACCGGCACCAGGGGCTCGACCACCGACTGGAACAGCCTCCGGGCCAACCACGGCGAGCTGGCGAAGGTCCACGCCGCCTGGGAGCGGAAGTGCGACGCCTGCCACGTCCCCTTCGAGCCGATCGACGGCCGCGCCCTCCTCGCCTCCACCTCGACCCCCTCGGCGCGATCGAGCGACAAGCTCTGCATGACCTGCCACGCCGGACCGGAGCACCACGCGGCCGTCCTGGAGACCGAGGTCAGGAGCTGCGCCGAGTGCCACCGCGACCACCGGGGCCGAGAGGCCTCGCTGGTCCGGCTCGGCGACGTCGAATGCACGAGGTGCCACGAGGACCTGAGCAAGCACACCACCAAGGACCGGAAACCGCCCGGGACCCGCGATTACTTCAACAAGGTGGTCGGCTTCAACTCGGAAGATCACCCCAACTTCCACCCCATCGCGGCCCCGCCCGGCAAGGAGAAGCCGCAGGATCCGGGCCGGCTCAAGTTCAATCACAAGCTGCACATGAGCAAGGGCCTCGTCGAGAATCCCGGCGAGACCGAATACACGCTCGACCGGATCCCCATCGCCTCGGGGCGGAACCGCTACGTCGGCGATGAGAAGGGCGTCGTCCAGCTCGATTGCGCCTCGTGCCACGTCCTCGACGCATCCGACCTCCCGCCCGGCTCGTCGGGCTCGCCCTCGCGGTCCGCCGGCCAGTATTACCTGCCGGTGAAATACGAGACCGAGTGCCGGGCGTGCCACACCCTCTCCTTCGACCCCGCCTTGCCCGCCGACCCGAAATCGCCCCGGTTGGAAGCCCCGCACGGTGTCCAGCCCGCGGAGGTCGTGGCCTTCCTGGAGGGGACCTACGCCAACCAGGCCTTCAAGGCCGACCCGTCGTTCCTGAAGACCTTCAACCCCGGATCGCCGATCCCCGGGAAGTCGCCGGTCGACGAGGCCGTCCGCAAGCGTTACGACACGGCGGTCGACAAGGCCAGGAACGTCCTCCTCCGGGATGAGAAGGCGAATTGCCTCGAATGCCATCACATCGACAAGGGGGACGACAAGGGCGTACCGGATAAGGTCGCCGCGACCAATGTGCCCGAAATCTGGTTCACCCACGCCGTCTTCGACCACTCGGCCCACCGCGCGGTCTCCTGCCGCGACTGCCACGCCCGGGCTTATGCCCTGGAGAAGGATGCATCGAGCGTCAACACCGACGTTATCCTGCCGGGGATCGACAACTGCGTGAAGTGCCACGCCCCTTCGAGCCGGGGGGGAGGTTGGTTGTCCCGGTCCTCCGCGACGGACACCGGGGGCGTCGCGTTCGACTGCACCGAGTGCCACCGATACCACAACGGCGACCACTCGCAGCAAGGCCTCGGGGCGACGGCGCAGCGTGCCAGCCACGAGCGGACGATCGATCAGTTCCTCCTCGGCACGGGCGGGCATGAGAAGGCGACGGCCCGAAGGGCGGCCGGGCCCTGATCGCGTGATCCCGCCGGCCCGGTGTCGGGGTCGGGACCGGAAAACGACTCTCGGGGAGGGGCCGTCCGATCCGCCATCGCGGGTCGGCCATCGGGCCCTCCCCGAGGGGGTGAGGCCGGCATGCTCAGGATCCTGACGATCGGGTGGCTCGCGACCCTGACCTGGTCGGGAACCGCCCGACCCGATCTGATCTACTTCGTCGACGGGGGACAGGCGCAGCTCCCGGCGACGATCGCGGGGGGGAGCGTCCGGCTCGACACGCCGGATGGTCCCAAACACTTCCCCCGGGGCGACTTCCTCGCGATCGTCCCCGGAGATAGCCCCGAGGCGGAATGGCCCGCGCGGCGGGAGGCCGCGTCGAGGGACGGCGGCGCCCCGGCGCGCTTCGCCGCGTCCTGGTGGGCGCTGGAGAATGGCCTGACGCCCGAAGCCATCGCCTTCCTGCGCGAGGGCCGGTCCGCCGTCGAGGCCCACGAGCCGACCCGGCGGGCACTCGCGATGATCGACGCCCTGGCCCCCCCCTGCCCCGACCCGGACCTCGACCCGCTCCGGCAGGCCCTCCGCCCGTCCCGGTTCCGCGAGATCCGGGGCGACCACGTCGTCCTGCTCCACCAGGCCAAGGAGCCCGAGGCCCGCGACCGGCTCGACTTCCTGGAGCGGGTCGTCTCGACCTTCTATCTCACCTTCGCCTCCCAGGGGATCGCGCCCCGGCCGCCCCGTCGCCGGCTGGTTTCGGTCTGGTTCGCCGAGCGGGTCGACCAGGCGGCCTTCCTCCGACGGTCCGACGCCGCCGCCTTCGCCGACGCGCAGGGCCATTATCACCCCGGCTTCGATGCCGTCTTCGCCTTCGACGCCCGGGGCTCCGAGGCCCATCGCTCGGCCCTCCGGGCGATCGCCAACCGGAGGCGGGACGGCGCCCCGGAGTCCGACCTCGCCCGACGCGAGTTGTTGCTCGACCTCGATCGGCGGGCGGGCGACCTGGGGATCGCCGCACACGAGACCGTCCACCAGTTGACGGTCGCCGGCGGCCTGGCGCCCCGTCTCGATGACTTCCCGGCCTGGCTCCACGAAGGGCTCGCCGCCCAGTTCGAGGTGGTCCGGGGCGGCCGCTGGGCCGGCTTCGGCCGGGCCCACGACGTCCGCCTGCCCGACTGGCGGTCGATCCGCCCCGCGCCCCGGCTCGACCCCCTGCTCCTCGACAACGGCTTCGGACAGGGTTATCGCCGCGAGCCCTACGCCGAAGCCTGGGCCCTCGTCTACTTCCTCCGCAAGACGAAGCCGACCGAGTTCCGGACCTTCCTCGACCTCCTCCGCGCCCCGACGCCCGGTGCCTCGGACCGGCCCGGAAGGTCGATCGACGCCTTCCGCTCCGCCTTCGGCGACGACATCCCCGCTCTTGAGATCGCCTGGCATCGCTACCTCGACGGCATCCGGACGCCGCTCGAAGCCGGCCGGCCGCCCCTCGGCGGTCCGACCGTCCCGCCGCCGGAAAGACGCCTTGCCCGCCCAGACCCCGCCCACTAAGATGATCTGCTCGATCCCTGGCGCCGTAGCCAAGTGGCAAGGCAGAGGTCTGCAAAACCTCCATCGGCGGTTCGAGTCCGCCCGGCGCCTCTCCCCCCGCAACCGCCTTCCCTCCCGCAAAACTCCCCACCGCCAAAGGGTTTATGAACTCCCCCGCCCCCGGGGCGGTCCCACACCCCAAACCGCCGAGGACCGCCACCGAACGCCCCAAAACGCCGTCGGCGTAGGGCTGGGGTAGGGCTCGGTGATTTCGGATGGGTTCGCCGTTGGTGATCCGCCAGGATTCGGGGAGCTTCGCCGCCGCCTCCGAAATCTCGCGTTCCGTGGTCCTGGCGTAGACCGCGAACGTCAAGGTCGGGGTCGAGTGCCGGGCCAGGGTCTGCGTCGTCTTGACGCTCGCCCCCGAGTTCGCCAGGTGGGTGACGTAGGTGCCCCGGAGCGCGTGGAAGTCGGCGAACCCGTCGGCCGTCTCGTAGGGGATGCCCGCCTTGGCGAGGTCCACCCGCATCATCGCCGCCGTGTGCACGCTCAGGTTGCCGAAGACGGGCCTGCCCGGCCGCCGGGCCTCGAGCCAGGGGCGGAGCCACTCCGCCAGGGCCGGGGGGATGGGCTGGATTGCCTCTTTATTATTCTTCCGGCTGTAGCACGCCATGACCTTGACCGTCGGCGGCTCGCCGTCCAGGTCGATCCGCTCTGGCGTCAGGGTCCGGAGTTCCTCGCTCCGGAGACCGGTGGCGAGGGCCAGGGTGTACAGGGCCGCCCGGTCGGGTCCGGTCAGGTTCCGCACCGTCGGCCCCTCGGAGGCCGCCCGGATGAGTTGACGGGCTTCCTCAGGGGTGAGGGCTCGCCGGGGGTGCCGCCGGTCGCCTTCGGCGCTGGCGGTCTTCACCGTCAAGAGGGCATGGGACGGGGTCCGCCCGTCTTCCCAGAGCCACCGGGCCAGCCCTTTGACCGCCTGGACATGGTGGTTGATGGTCTGCTGGTTGAGCTTTTCGAAGGAGCGGAGGACCCCCAGGGCGGCCGTGATCCTCGCCGGGGTGAGGTCCCCGATCTTCACCGCACCCGCCAGCGACAGGACCCGCCGGGCCCGGTTGATCTTGGTCTCGACGTGCTTCTCGCCGGCCCCCTTCGCGGTCAGGTGGGCCTGGTACTCCGCCAGGTGGGCCGCCAGGGGCCGCCGGGCCTCCGCCGCGTGCCGCTCGGCCCGCTCGTCGACCAGCCCCGCCTTGATCTTCCCCACCCGGTCGAGTGCCGCCCGGCGGAGCCCCTCGGTAACGCCCTTGTCGGTCGAGCCCTTCCGCTCGACCTGCTTGCCGATCTCGTCGATGAAGCGGTAAAACCACGCCCCGTTCTTCCACCGGAGTCCGTCGCCGTTCTTCCGGGTCTTCGCCATCCCCAGGGTCCTCCCGTCGTGCCGTTCAGGGCTTAGCCGCGTGGCGCTCCGCCATCCACTTCCAAAGGGTGGACAGCTTCCACCGCTTGACCCGCCCGATCGTCAGGTCCGGTCGGGGAAGGACTCCCGCCGCCCGCCACCGCTCCACCGTCCGCTTCGAAACCCCGAGGACCCCCGCGATCCCCGCCAGGTTCACCATCTGCTCCAGGGGCGTCTCACCCCGGTCCGACTCCCGATCAGCTCCCCGACCCCTCATGTCCCGGCCTCTCGATCAGCTCCAGGTCGAGGGCGATGCAGACCTTGTCGATGAGGTCCTGGCCGAGCCCGCGCCGGCCGGACAGGAATCGTTGGATCGACGACGACGAGCAGCCGACCAGCTTCGCCACCCGGTAGGCGCTGTGGCCCCGCCGCCGGATGACGTCCTTGATGAACTCGCTCACGCTCATGGGCTTCGCCATCGTCTCACCCTTTCCCCTTGCCGCGGCCGGGGCCGCAATCGCCTGACCTGCACCCAGTGTATGTCAGATGGCCTGCGCATGTCAAGTGGCCTACAATCCGGCGAGATGGATGCCGTTTCCGGTCGACGGAGTGCCCCCTCGGTGCGGGGAGGGTGCTGGCGATGGCCGGCGGGACCGGGTACCAGCCCGGGCGGGGCCTATCTCACCGCCACGGCGGCGCGGGCCCCGCCCGGGCCGGTCGGGCCGAGCAGGCCCGCGTCGATCGGGGCCTCGGTCGGCCGAAGCCCGCCGGCCCGGGCTGGTCGCGGGCGATCCGCCCCGGAGGCCGCTGCAACTCCGGGGTCGGGCGGCACACCTTCGGGGGGCGCCTTCGGGGCTTCCTCGTGGCGTCGCCGGCCGTCATGACCGGAAGGACCGTCCCGATGGATCTGCTCACCGGGGCGGCGATGATGGCAGCGGGGGTCGGCCCAGGGCGTGGAAGAGGCGATATTGGGCCCGGTTGTAGCCCAGGACGGCGTCGAGGTAGTCGGCCCGCGCCTGGGCCAGCGCCTGGATCGGCTGGAGGACCTCGATGGGGCGGGTGGCTCCGGGCAGCCCGGCCCCCCGGCGGATGTTGGTCAAGTTGAGGGAGAGGGACGATACGGCTTCGGGGACGGATCTCCCGGCCTCCCTCATCGCCCGCGCCGAGGCGAGCAGCGACTTGTCGGCCCGGACGACGTCGGCCGCCACGCGATCCTGGACCTTCATCTGTTCCAGGAGCGCGGCGCGTTGCTGTGCGGCGCGGGACCTGGCGATGGCCCGGTCCGCCATCCCGAGGTTCTGGACCTCCCAGTAGAGGTTCACGGCCGCGTCGCTCCTCGCCCCGAAGTTGCCGAAGAACCCGTTGACGCCGCCGCCGAACCCGCCCCCCGAATACTGGAGGGCCAGGCTGGGGATCAGGGGTCGGAGCCTCGCCTGCTTGAGCCGGACCAGCGTCGCCTCGACCGTCTCCCGGGCCTCGGCCAGTTCGGGCCGATGGCGCAGCCCCGTCGCGATCAGGTCGTCGAGCGGGCAATCGTCGACGACGAGGCGGATCACGGCCTCGGGCGGCTCGACCGGGGAGACCACCACGCGGGGGTCGATCCGCACCCGGCGGACCAGCTCGGCCGAGGCGACCTCGAGCTGCCCGACCGCCGCCTCGACGTTCCGCCGCTGGCGTTCGCGCTCGGCCAGGATGCGGCGGTGGTCGGCCTCCAGGCCCGCCCCGCTCCGGGCGTAGGTGCCGGTGAGGCTTGCCAGGGCCTCGGCGTTGGCGGCGGCCTCGCGGGCGATCGCCAGGGACCCGGCGGCCTGCTGGAGGTCGAAGTACGCCTCGGAGACTCCGAGCAGGGCGTCATTCGTCGCCGCCTGGATCGCGGACCTCCGCGCGGAGACGACGCGGCGGGCGGCCAGCGGCTCGAAGATCGCGTCGGAGATCCTCAGGATCGTGGACAGTCCCGAAAGCTGCGCGGGCCCGCCGGCCGGGTTGGGCCCGAAGGCTCCGGAGCCCGAGGCGACCGAGGCCCCCAGGAACAGGGAACTCTTGCTGATCGACTGCACCGGGCCCTGGACGACCTGGGCCTGGCCGTCGTGGCGGACCCAGCTCGGGCCGATGAAGAGGCTGGGGAGCCACAGGACGCGGGCCCGATCCAGTTCCGCCACGGCCTGGCAGGCCCGCTCCCTGGCCAGGGCGATGTCGAGGTCGCGGGCCCCGGCCAACCGCAAGGCGCCGGCCAAGTCGATCGGCTCGATGGACTGGCCGGGGATGAGGGGGGTACCGAGCCCGTCGACGCTGGCCGCCTCGGCGGTGATCGCGGCCCCTGGGGGCGGAGCCTGCGGCTCGCCCCGCAACGCCGCGGGCAGGTTGCTCGTTGTCGCCGGCGGGAGGTTGGTCGGCGGAGGCCCCTGCCCCGCCCCGATCGAGGCGAGGGTGAGCAGGCCTGCGGCCCAGATGGCCGCACGTCGGGCGGGCCACTCCGGCATCCTTGACTTCATGAGATCGGCCCTCCCTGGCCCGACGAGGCGACGATGACACGGCCGAATCCATCCGTCCATCTCGCATCGTCGCCCGGTTAATGTCGATTACGCCGGACGCCAGCCTGAAGCCCATCTTCCTGGATTAAAAGGATTTAATGGACCAACTCGTCGGGGATTACACCTTCCTCAAGGTTTGACAGCCGGGGGCTCGGTCACCTCGACCGACTGCTCATCGACGAGCGATGCCACGCCTGCTTTCACCACCGCCTCGCCCCCCGCGAGGCCGGACGTGACTTCGATGCGGGCCCCGTCGCCGAGCCCGGTCTTGATCGCCCTCCGGACCGCCTTCCCGCCCATGACGAGGAAGCAGGACGCCCCGTCCTTCTCCAAGAGGATGGCGGTCGTCGGGATGGTGAGCACGTCCTTGTGCTCCGCGACGACGACGGTCGCATAGGCATAGAGGCCGGGGCGGAGATTGCCGCCGGGGTTGGGGATGTCGATCTCGGCGCGTATGGTCCGCGTCCTCGGGTCGAGCGCCCAAGCCGTCCGGGCGACCGTCCCCTCGACGGTCCGGCCCTTCATCGCCTGGAGCTTGACGGTGGCGCGGTCGCCCTTGGCGACCTCGGTCGAGTAGGTCTCCGGGACGTGCACGACGACGGTGACCACGTCGGTCCTGGCGGCGATGAACAGCGGGGGGGCGTCGGAGCCGGGGCGGGTGAGGTGGCCGGTGTCGACGTCACGGCGGGTGATGATGCCGTCGTAGGGGGCCTCAATCCTGGTATAGCCGAGCATCGCCTCGACCCGCCGGGCCTCCTCCCGGGCGACTTCGACGGTCGACGCGGCGGCGACGACATCGGAGCGGGCTTGGTCGAGCGACGCCCGGCTCTCGACGACCGTCGCCTCGGCCGAGGTGACCTGGGCCCGCACCTCGTCGCGGGACGACTCGGACGAACGCAGCTTGCTCCGGGTCTCGTCGACCAGCGTCCCGGTCTGCGCCCGCTCATTGAAGAGCTGTTCGACGCGGCGGTACTCCTGTTGCCAGCGGGTCAGGTCGGCTTCGACCCGCTTGACGCCCGCCTGGACCGCGGTCAGCTTCGCCTCGGAGCTGGTCACGGCCGCCAGCGCGACCTTGACCGCGGCCTCGGCCTGGGCCTTCTTGGCCTGGGACTGCTCGACGGCCGCCGCCTTTTGCTTGAACTCCGCCTCCAGTTCGGGGACGTAGAGTTCGGCCAAGACCTGGCCCTTCTTGATCTCCTGGCCGATGTCGGTGTTCACCGTCCGCACGTAGCCGGCGATCTTGGCGTGGATCGGCGTCGTCTCGACCGCCTCGAGCTGGCCCGGCTCGCCGACCGACCGCAGGACGGTATGACGTTCGGCCTTGACCACCTCGACTCGCATCACCGCTTGCGCCGGGTGGCCCGCCTTCTTTTCCGGGGATCGTGAGCAGCCGCCAAGGGCCGTGGCGAGGGTCACCGCGATGGCAAGGCCGGTCGTGGTGCGGGGGCGGGAGGAATCCAAGTTGCACGCTCCTTTGCGGGATGCGGGCGGACGAGTCGCCCACATCCCGTCGGTTTTTGGGTGTGGTCAGTGCGCGAATTCCGATCCCGAGGGCGTCGAGTTCCCGGGGCCCCCATCCGCCCCCTGATGCTGCGGGACGGGCGGGGCGCCGTTCGCGGACGGACGGGCGGGCTCGCCGGAAACCTCCCCCCGCACAAAACGGGGGCTCTCCGGGTCGTGGGGGTCGAGGGAGGCGGAGTCGCGGGTCGCCTTCCCCTGCGCGAGCGCGAAGACGGTGGGCAGGACGACGAGGGTCGCCAGGGTGGCGGCGGCCAGGCCGCCGATGACCGCGCGGCCCAGCGGCGCGGTCTGCTCGCCCCCCTCGCCCCAGCCGACCGCCATCGGCACCATGCCTGCGATCATGGCGCAGCTGGTCATCAGGATCGGCCGCAGCCGCCCCTGCGCGCCCTCGACGGCCGCCTTGCCCGACTCCGCCCCCTCCTCGCGGCGGTGACGCTCGGCGAAGGTCACCAGCAGGATGGCGTTGGCCACCGCCACGCCGACGGACATGATCGCCCCCATGAACGACTGGAGGTTGACCGTCGTCCCGGTCGCCCAGAGCATGATGACGACCCCGGCGATCACGGCCGGCGTCGTCGAGATGACGACCAGGGCCAGCTTCACCGACTGGAAGTTGGCCGTCAGCAACAGGAGGATGACCACGATCGACATCCCCAGGCCGATCGAGAGCCCCCGGAGGATCTCGTTCATCGGGGCGATCTGGCCACGCACGCCGACCGTCGCCCCCTTGGGCGGGGCGCCGACGCGCTTGAGGGCCTGGTCGATCTGGCCAGCGACCCGGCCGAGGTCCGCGCCGGCAATGTTCGCCGTGAGGCCCACCGACCGCTTCATGTTGTAGCGGTTGTACTGGCCGGGCATCGTGCCCCTCTGGACCGTCGCGACGTCGCGGAGCAGGACCTGCCGGTCGAGGCCGGGCTTCTGGATGGGGACCGTCTCGATCGCCTTGAGGGAGTCCATCGCCTGGTAGGGGATCTCGACCTGGACCTGGTAGCCGACGCCGGTCTTCGGGTCGGGCCAGTAGTTGGGCACGACGAAGCGGCTCGACGAGGTGGCCGTGAGGACCGACCGGGCGATGTCCTGGGCGGTCACGCCGCTGAGGCCGGCCCGCTCGCGGTCCAGCTCGATGTTGACCGTCGGGTAGTCGAGCGACTGGCCGTACTGGAGGTCGCGGAGCGGCGGGATGCCGGCCAGCTCCTTGCGGATCTTCTCGGCGAAGGCGCGGTCGTCGGCCAGGTTCGGGCCGGTGACGCTGACCTCGACCGGGGTGGGAGAGCCGAAGCTCATCACCTCGCTGACGATGTCGGCCGGCTCGAACGAGAGGCGGACCCCGGGCATTTCCTTCGCGAGCCCGTCGCGGAGGCGTTCCTTGAGCGACTCGACGTCCACCTTGGAGCCCTCCCTGAGGGCCACGCGGAGGATCGCCTCCTCGGGCCCCGCCGTCCACTGGTAGATGGCGTTGATCGGGTAGGTCGACGGGATGGTTCCGACATAGCCCACCGACGCCTCGACCGTGTCCTTGCCCACCTCCTTCTCGATCCGCCGGAGCGCCGCGAGGGCGAGCTGCTCGGTCTTCTCGTACCTCGTCCCGTCGGGCGCACGCATCCGGAGCTGGAAGCGCCCCGCGTCGACTTTGGGGAAGATCTCCAGGCCGATCGTCCGACCGACGAGGACGACGACGGCGATCGAGCCGACGAGGTAGGCCGGCACGACCAGCCAGCGCCAGCGGACGATCCGCCCCACCGCCCGGCCGTAGGACTCCTGAGTCCGCTCGAATGCGGTCATCCTCCCGCGCTCGGGGCGTGGATGGTGCTTGAGCATCCAGGCGGAGAGGACGGGGACGAACGTGCTCGAGAGCAGGTAGGAGGTGACCATCGCGAAGCCGACGGCGAGCGAGAGCGGGACGAATAGGGACCGCGCCGACCCCTGCATGGAGAACGAGGGGAGGAAGACGGCCAGCACGCAGAGCATCGCGAGCAGCCGGGGCACGGCCGTGTCCTGGTTGCCCTGCCGCACGGCGAGGGCGATCGACTCCGTCCCCTCCATCTTGTGGTGGATGTTCTCGATCTCGACGGTCGCCTCGTCCACGAGGATTCCGATGGCCAGCGACAGGCCGCCGAGGGTCATGATGTTGATCGTCTGGCCGGTCAGCCACAGGGCCACCAGGGCCCCGCAGATGGCGATGGGGATGTTGAGCACCACGACGATCACGCTCCGCCAGTCGCGGAGGAACAGGAGCACCATCAGCCCCGTCAGGGCCGCCCCAATCGCGCCCTCGGTCACCACGGTCCACATCGCGCGCGTGACCGTGGGCGACTGGTCCAGTTCGAAGTTCACCTCGATGTCGTCGGGGAGGACGGCCTGCATGCTCGGGATGGCCTCCTTGACGTTGTTGACCACCGAGAGTGTCGAGGCGTCGGCCCGCTTCGTCACGAGGATGTAGACGGCGCGACGGCCGTTGGCGAGCGCGTAGCCGACGGGGATGTCGCTGGCGTCGTGGACGGTGCCGACGTCGCGGATGTAGACGGACGGGTCCTGGCCGGGCCGGATCGGGATGTTCTCCAGGTCCTTGACCTGCTTCACCAGCGAGTTGATCGGGACGATCGGCATCTCGTCGCCGATCCGGACGTTGCCCGAGGGGCTGATGAAATTGCCGGAGGTCAGGGCGTTGATGACCTCGTCCGGCGACATCTGGTACGACCGGAGCCGGTCGGGGTCGACGCGGATGGCCACCGTCCGCTGGTTGCCGCCGAAGGGGGGCGGGGCCGAGACGCCGGGCAGGCTGGCGAACATCGGCCGGACCTTGAACAGGGCCTGGTCCTGGATCTCGGCGACGGACCGGGTCTGGCTCCGCAGCACGAGGTAGCCGACCGGGATGCTGCCGACGTCGGACCGGACGATGAAGGGGGAGACGGTGCCCGGCGGCATGAAGGCGCGGGAGCGGGTGACGTAGCCGATCGTCTCGCCCATCGCCTGGGCCATGTCGGTGCCCGGGTGGAAGAACAGCTTCATCAGGGCCACGCCCTGGATGTTCTTCGACTCGACGTGGTGGATGCCGGTGATGTAGAGGAAGTGGTACTCGTAGTAGTTGGTGAGGAGCCCCTCCATCTGGGCCGGGTCCATGCCCCCGTAGGGCTGGGCGACGTAGATGACCGGCAGGTTGAGGTTGGGGAAGATGTCGATCGGCATCCGCGAGACGGCCAGGACGCTGCCGAGCGCGAGGGAGGCGACCAGCACCATGACGGTGAGCGGGCGTCGCATGGCGAAGACGATCGGGTTCATGGCTGGGCTCCTCGGGCGACGGCCGGCACCGCCCGGCCATCGAAGGTTGACTACCGCTTGTGTTGGATCAGGAGGACGCCCGCGAAGAGCAAGATCACGCCGGCGACTCGCAAGGCGTTGATCGGGACCCGTGGCACGTCGAGCCAACCGAAGTGGTCGATGGCGAGCGAGGCGGCCGTTTGCCCCAGGAGGGCGGCGGAGATGACGACGGCGGAACCGGCCCGGGGCAGGGCGATGAGCGCCGTGATCACGGAGAAAGCCCCGGAGAGCCCGCCGAGCCACGACCACCAGGGCGCACGATTGAGTCCCGAGAGCGTCCCCCGGCCGAGCGTGCCGGAGGAGGTCACGATGGCGAGAACGACGGCCCCCACGACGAACGAGAGGAGGGCCGTCAGCGCCGGAGAGTCGACCGACTCACGCAGCCGGGCGTTCATCGCCGCCTGGATCGGTTGCCCCATCCCCGCCAGGACGACCAGGAGGACGATCAGGGGGGCCATCATCTTGATACTCCGAGTGCGGGCCGGATCGCGGGCGTCGGGCCGGATGATCGGGACACGGGCCCACCCTCGATGAATCGCCCGGGAAGAAGAGCACGGTCCCCTCCGGTCCGAGGTCTCACAAGAGGACGGTCTGCGGCCCTCGCGAAGCGAAGGCCATCGGGCTCCTCCGTCCACGGCCGACGAGCCCGCCTGCCGCCGCCAGGCGGCCTCGACCCGGTGGCGAGTCGGCGGGGTCAAGGTCGGGCCTGGTAGACCCAGACCTCCGGATTTTCCTGACTCGGCCTGTCCGCCCGACGAGGCACCGCGAGGTAGAGTCGGCCGTCCGCGGCATCGAAAAGGGACGTTCTGGCGCCAGGGAGCGTTGCGATCGTGGCGAGATGCTCGTACTTGTTGATCTCAACCTGGCGGATCACGGCGATTGCCCCGTCCCCGCAAGAGGCGTAGATCCGCCCCCGCCGCGAGTCGAAGTAGACGTCGTCGACATCGCCGGGTATGGGGACCCGGGCCACGACCTTCCCGGTGTCGCAGTCCATGACGAGCAGCGATGGGTCTCGGCGGCAGCCGACGAAGAGGCGATGGTTCTGCTCGTCGATCGCCAGGGCCGCCGGGATTCCCGCCGGGGCGACGGGATACCGAGCGATCACCTCGTCCCGCCTCGCGTCGATGACCACGACCTGGCCCGCCGCCTTGGCGTTGACGTACATCCACTGACGACGAGTTTCGATCTGGAACGCCCCGAGGGACTTCGGCAGCTCTATGGGGCTGCGGATCGAGTACCCCTCGGCATCGAATACCGCCAGCTCGTTGTCGGCGTGGACGACGTACACCCGGCGGGAGGACGGGTTGTAGCGCACGTTGTCGGCGTCTTCCCCGAAGGGCATGGTCTTGAGGAGCTTGTAGTCGCCCGCGTCGAAGACGTTGCAGACGCCGCCCGTCCCGTTGCCGACGAAGACCCGGTCCAGGTCAGGGGCGTAGGCGATGCCGCGAATCCGCCCCTGGCCGGACACCTGCTTCAGGAGCATCCCGGCCTCGAGGTCCACGACGTCCAGGGAGTTGTTGCTCGTGTTCGCCACGAACAACCGGCCCCGCCGCGAGTCGATGGCCAGGTGGTCCAGCCCTCCCGCCGGCCCCTTGAGCGCGATCGTCCTCACCCGCTCCAGGGGCGGCGGGTCCGCCTCGCCCGCGAGAGATGCGGCCGTCGCGACGGCCAGCATCGGGGCGGCCAGGGCCAGGCCGAGGGCGAAGTTCATCCAGCATCGAGGTCGTCGAATCATCGGTGGTTCCTGTTCTTGGGCTTCCGCGATCAATGGCCGGACGGTCGGGCAACCGCCTTCTGGGCGTCCAGGGCGGACCGGAGGCCCAACGCCAGGTCCCGTGCCGGTGCCTTGCCCCAGAAGTGGACGAAGTAGTAGGCCGGGGCCTCGCCGACCATGTGGTTGTGGAGGGCGACGACGTGGATGCCCGCCTTGCGGAGGGCCCGGAGCACGGGCTGGACCTCGTCGGCCGCCATGATGAAGTCGCCGTCCACCACGGCGTGGGCATTTCCGCCGACGAAGGCCGCCCAGGTGGTCAGCCCCATCGAGCCGCCGACCTTGACGCCGTGCATGGTCCCCTCCCGGCCGATGGTCACCTTGACGATGCCGTCCTGGACCTGGGGCTTGTGCCCGATGACCTCCTCGACCATCGCGGCCGGGACTTCATCGGCCTCCGGCCCCATCTCGCCGAAGCCGTCGCGGGGGACCGGGTCGGAGGCGCGGACCTTCTTGATCGCGTCCCAGACCGCCTTGATGCCCGACGCCAGCGCCTCGGGATCGCCCTTCCCGCCGACGTGCATGAAGTAGACCTTCGGCTCGTCGTGGAAGAAGTGGTTGTGCAGGCCCGTGACCTCCAGCCCGCGGGCGAAGGCGGCGTCCATCGCGGCATCGACCTCGTCCTGGAAGACGACCGTGTCGCCCATGACCATCGCGCCGTGAGGGGCCTTCGAGAAGGCCGCCCAGGAGCCGAGCCCGGCGAAGGGCTTCATCGGCACGCCATCGACCGAGACCTTCACGTCCGCCCTCGGCCAGGCGATCCGGACCACCCCGTCGGGGGCGATGCTCGTCTTGGCGCCCGAGGCGGCGGCGATCCGCTCGGCGTCGAGCCGGTCTTCGGGGGGCGCGGACGCGACCGGGGATCCGGACAGGAGGGCCAGGGCAAGCAGCCCGGTGGGGGCCAGGAGCCCGTATCTGATCGTCATCGGAAGCCTCCGCAGATGGTTGGGCAGATCGAGAGAGGGGGGCACGCTCCACGCGCACCCCGCCGGGTCAACCTCGGCGATCACTCGCCGGTCAGGGTCAGGTCGTCGAACTGCGACCGGGCGTCCGACTTCGACCACACGCCGATCTTGCCGGCGCCGGGAAAGGTCGAGTCCGTCACGTCCAGGTATTTCTTGCCGTCGA